>Ga0172368_10008942_pt1 | contig 10109 bp, 6 predicted proteins | sample Lak11m_FD_114540 | JGI IMG/M metagenome (GOLD analysis project Ga0172368, IMG submission 114540) | Freshwater microbial communities from Kabuno Bay, South-Kivu, Congo - kab_022012_11m | ecosystem: Environmental > Aquatic > Freshwater > Lake | place: Democratic Republic of the Congo: South-Kivu...
CTGGGCGGGGGGACGCAATTGCCGTGTTGATCGGCTGCAACCATAGGGGAGTGTAGTCCGTATATTCTCATGGTTGGAGCAGACATCCAATGAAAAGGCGGAACCCTGTCTTTGTGCCGGCCGTTTTGGCGGCGGCGCTGACGATGAGCGCGCCGGGCCAGGACGCAAGCAAACCATCGTCGGTCGAGGGCATGGTGGTGAACTCGTTGACGGGCGAGGGCATCAGACGGGCCGAAGTGGTCATGCGAGGAGGGGCGCCGGGGGGGCGGGGCGGCGGACAGCAGGCGCTAACGATGGTGACAACAAGCGATGCGGAGGGCCGGTTTCGATTTGGAGGGGTTGCCGCGGGGTCCTATTTCATCACCGTCCAGAAGCAAGGCTATGTGGCCGAAAGGCGGATGGGCGCCTCGACGCGGCCTGTCCGCGTGACGGCGGCGCAGGATGTGACGGGGTTGCGGTACAAACTACAGCCGCACGCGGTGATTACAGGGCGCGTGGTGGACGACGAGGGCGAGCCTGTTCAGGGCGCGACGGTGTCTGTCTTACAGTCGCAATACGCTGCGGGCAAGCGCAGATGGGTGCAGTTGGGTGGGCAGAGCACGAACGACCTGGGCGAATTCAGGCTGTTCGGCCTTTCCGCTGGAAGGTATCTCGTTGCGGCCACACCGCAGCGGCGCGCCGCGGCAATGGGGTTGGCGGCGGAAAACGCCGCGGAGGGGAGCGAGCGGCAACAGTATGTGCAGTCGTTTCACCCCGGGGTGCTCGAAGCAAGCCAGGCGACTGTGATCGAAGTGTCGCCGGGTCAGACCATGCACAACGTCGACATCCAGATCCGGAAGAGCGCCGTATTCCGTGTCCGGGGCCGAGTGGTGGACAGCGAAGCGGTGGGCGAGACGCGGTTTGGAGTATCCGCATTGAGATCCGACGAATCCATGCGGGGCGCCTTGGGCGCCAACACGCGGCCGGACGGCAACTTCGAGATCAACGGACTGAGGGCAGGCACGTATGTGTTGGCGGCGACATCGTACAGCGGCCGCGCCCAGGCGGGGCAAAGAAGGGTGGGGATTGCGCGGGTGGATGTCTCGTCGAATTTGGACGGCGTCGTTATCGAGATCAAGGGCGGATTTAAGGCGGCGGGAGTCGTGAAGGTGACGGGCGGCAGCAGCGGAGAGATCGACGTGAAATCGATCAACGTGGCCCTCACGCCTGCCGATCCGGGCATGATGATCTTCGGCGGGCCGTCACGCGTGGTGGTCAACGACGGTGGCGGGTGGGAGGCGGGCAATGTAGCGCCGGGCATCTACCGCGTGCAGGCGTTCAACAGGACCGCAGGCGCCTTTGCCTATCTGGCCGCAGTTACGGTGAACGGGCAGGACTATCTCGGCAAGGACATCGACATGACTTTGGGACCGCCGGGACCGATTCAAATCACGATGTCCACCGACGTCGGGGCCATTTCAGGCAGGATTGAAGGCGCCAGCGAAGGCGAAGCCGAATCGCAGCCGACGGTGGCAGCCGTGCCGGTGAGCGAAACGGCCAGACAGGTGGATTCGATCCGGGTCGTCCAGGCTGGCAGGGACGGCGGTTATGAGATGAAGTGGTTGCGTCCGGGAGAATACTTGGTGTTTGCCTTCAATGAGTACCAGTTTGGAGTGATCGACGATCCCGACGTGCTGAAAAAACTGGAACCGAAGGCGGTGAAGGTGAAAGCGTCCGCCGGAGAGACGGCATCGGCGCAGTTGAAAGTCAGCGAGTGGCCTGAGGGGGTGGCCATTCAGTAGGCAGGGGACTGAGAGCAAGCTTGCGGATTCGTATTGGAGGCGCAGAATGAAAGCGGGCGCCATGATACCGCTACTGGCATCCTTGGTGATGTGCGAGGCGCAGGACTTCCGGGCGGCGCGGGAGCGGATGGTGCGCGACCACATGGAGGCGCGCGGCGTGAAGGACCAGCGGGTGTTGGCGGCGATGCGCGCCACGCCGCGTCACCTGTTCGTGCCAAAGGGTTTGGAAACAAGGGCATACGAGGACATGCCGCTGCCCATCGGCTACGGCCAAACGATTTCGCAGCCCTATATCGTCGCCTCGATGTCGGAGATGCTGGCAGTCGCCGCAGGCGGCCGGGTACTGGAGATCGGAACGGGGTCGGGCTACCAGGCGGCTGTGCTGGCGCAACTGGCGAAGGAAGTATACTCGGTCGAAATCGTGCCGGAACTGGGAAGGCAGTCGCAGCGCCTGTTGAAACAGCTAGGTCATACAAACGTTGAAGTGCGGATTGGCGACGGCTACAACGGCTGGCCGGAGAAGGCGCCGTTTGACAGAATCATTCTGACGGCGGCGCCGCCGGAAATACCGCAATCCCTCATCGATCAACTGAAGAACGGCGGGCGGCTGGTAGCGCCGGAGGGCCAGGCGTGGCAGGAACTGGTGGTGATTGACAAGGACATGATGGGGAAGGCCAGGCGGCGAACGGCATATGGCGTGCAATTCGTGCCAATGGTGAAGGGCAAGTGAGTGGACGGACGGGCAGGTACCCTGGAGACTTGCGGACAGGAGTTTTCATGAAGAGCTTGTTTGTGTGCCTGGCGGTATCGGCGATGCCGATGATGCTGACCGCGCAAGATGCGGCGAAGGCGACCGCGCCGGAAGTGGAACGAACCTACACGATCGATGCCGGGACGAGAATTCTCCTCAACCTTCTGAACAGCGTGAGCACAAAGACCGCCGCAGAAGGCGACAGGGTGTATCTGGCCACCGGGTTCCCGGTGCTGGTGGGAGGACGGGTGGTGGTGCCGCCGGGCAGTTATGTCGCCGGAACGGTGACCAGCGTGAAACGGGCTGGCAAAGTGAAGGGCCGTGCGGAGTTGTATGTGCGATTCGACGCCCTGACACTACCGAACGGCGTAACGCGGGATTTTCGGGCAAGGCCGGGGAGCTTGGACGGATCCAACACGGGGGAACTGGACCGGACCGAGGGCAAGATCAAGGGAGATGGCGACAAAGTTGGCGATGCGACGAAGGTTGGCACGGGCGTGGGATGGGGGGCCATGGCGGGTGGAGTGGCGTCGGGGGCAAAGGGTTTGGGCATCGGGGCGGCGGCCGGTGCGGCGGCGGGATTGATCGGAGTCATGATGACCCGTGGGCCGGACGCGATGTTGGAGCGCGGTACGACGCTTGAAATGGTCTTGGACAGGCCGCTCGTCTACTCAGCCGATGAGCTGAACTTTGGGCCTGGAGGGGTACCGGACAGCCGGCGCGGCGACGATGGGTTGACCCGGCGCAAGTAGCCGGATTGGTCCAGCGGACTAAAGCGATTCCCTTAACGGACTAAGTGATTACCCTTCAGTGGACTGTCGGGTATCTGACTAAGGCTAATGTGAATGGACCCAATAACAATGAGACCTTAGTCCTATTTCCTGAAGGCCCTGGACCCCTTACAATGACGGGCAGGGTAGCCTATGGGCGCGATGGAACTGCAAATTTTCGTCAGTCTTCTGGTGGTGCTCGGCGCCGCCTTTGTGGCGTTGATTTGCGACTTTCTGAAGGGCAGCAACGAGAAGTTGAGAGAGGTCAACATCGAGTTACTGGTGCGTCAGGAGGAGCGTGAGCGAGCCGGGTCGCCCCGGCAATGGGGACAACAAACAAAGATCAACGCGCCCGAGGCGGCGGTGCGTGAAGTTCCGGTCTCTCCCGTGGACATCCAGCCGGCGGCGCAACGGGGCGCTACGCCGTCCAGCGTAGTGGAAGGCCTTCCTGCCTATCCGCGCCGACGGCGCACAGCGCGTCCGGCCGATCCACAACCGATTCATACGCCCGTAGCGGTTCAACAAACGCCCGCGGCGCCGGTGGCGTCTGCCGCTCAGGCGGCCGTTGAGGAGTGGGCGCGGAGCCTGGTTGAGAGGGGCGCGGCGGTCAAAACGGAAGACGAGTCACATGCCGGGGCTGCGGCCGCTCCGGTCGAATCCGTGGCGCAATCGCCGGGTCCACAGGTCGCAGTGGATCAGCCGCCGGTGGTTGAGGCTGCACAAGTTGAACCCGCGGTTGGTGCAATCGTTGAGGCCGCGGATCAGGCTCCGGCTGCCGAAGTTGAAGAGAACCAGCCGGCCGCGGTCGGGATTGTGCCGGCGATCGAGGAGCCACTGGCCGGGGTCGCAATCGTCGAGCAGACTGATCGTGTCGAGGCGGAGCAGGCGCCGGCCGAGACCGCGAATGCGGAAAGCGGCCAGGGAGTTGAATCAGAACCGGCACTTCAATTTGCACTTCAGGTGATCGCCGAGCCACTTCCGGTAGAAGCGGCGAACGATGTGACGCCGGTGGCTGCAGAGGCTGCTTTCGAAAACGCCCTGAGAGACGGCGAAACCTCAATCGAGAGAGCCGTGCATCTCAGCGCCGGGTTTGGCTCTGATTCGAAAGCCGAATTGCCGGTGTGCGGACCAGCCGCGATTGATGCTGCTGCGACCTTACCGGGCGGCGCGCCAGGCGGATCCCCCATTGAACCACTGCAAGCTGCGCGTGCAGACGGGGTGATGGTCACGTTGGAAGTTGCATTACCGGCGGAACTATCCATCGTGGAGACCGCCGGGCTCGTTGAACTGCCGGCCGGCGCGATTGCCGCTCGCCCAGTTCCTGCGCGCCTGCCAAATCCGGCCGCGATACAGCCGGCTCAAACCACGATTCTGCCGGTGGGCTCGCAACTGGCGACGACTCCGCCGGATTGGGGCGGCCGGGAAAACGAAGAGGCCGCTGTGGCGCTGGACGCGGCGCCACCGGCGGAAAACCTGGCGCTGGCGCCACCGGACAAAACGGCTGCCGAATCCGCGCCGGAAGAAGCGCCTGCACCGGCGGCTGAAACGGAGTTCGAAACTGGCGAGCCGCCCGTTGAGGAAGTGGTGCGGGTCCGAGTGCTCGATTTGGGCGATTTCATTGACCTCTCCGGTGCGGTGGAGACCCCCTTGGAGCCGATCGGAGCGGTACTGCAGCCGCCCCGGTCCCGCAGCCTGGCACCGGTCTATCCCTTCCAAGTCCCTCAAAGCTGGAGTCTCCAGGGCGCGCCGCTGGCCCTGGACAAAGTGCGGTTGACACCGCCGGCCGAAACAGCAGTAGCGGCCGACGCCGGGAGTTTGGACGCTCCTGGACGCCACCGCGCCGATGAGATCGACATAGATGACGTTGACGCGGTGGCGGCGGAGATCGTCCATGGCGCCGAGGATCTCGAGTGGCCCTACGCGGCGGAAGGAGACGAGTCGGACTTTGCCGCGCCGCAGGCGTACGAGGAAGCTGAACCGGGCCCGGTAGTCGTTGAAGACGCCGGCGCCGGTGAGCCGGTCCAGGCGCCTGAGACAGTCGCGGGAACGGACGAGGGACCCGGCTTTATCGCCGTGGCGGCGAACGATGAGATCGAGGTGGAACCGCGCGGTGCGGTAACGAGAGACGGCGAAGAGACCGAGCCTGAACCGGAATACGTCGCGCCGCTCGTGTCGGACGAAATCGCACCGGTACCGGCGCGGGGCGAGCATTTTATCGATTTAGAAAACGAGCTGGAAGCCCCCCCGAAGGTTGTTCAGATGCCGGCGCCAGTGCAGGCGGAGGATAGCGGCCTCACCTCAGCGCCTCAACCTCAGATCCCCAACGGGATTCACGACCGGCAAACGCTCGCTGGATTGCTCGAGCAACAGATCGAGTTCCAGGGGGTTGTCTTCTTCCTCGGCTTGCTGGGCTACGAGCATCTGATCGCCGAGCATGGACAGGCTTTGGTCCGGCAGTCTGTGGAATCGGCCAACGAGTACCTTGAATCGCTCATGGGCGACCGCGGGTTCGGCTGTTGGACCGAAGACGCAGCCTTCCTGATGCTGCTCCCGGCCGAGAGCGGGGACCAGACGCGTGAACTCAGCCGGCGGACGGCGGAGGCCCTTTGGGATTATCAACTGCGTTCGCTCGGTAGCCTGCCCTTGATCTTCCATTGGGGATGCGCAAATGCGGAAGGGGATGCGCTGGCGTCGGTGATTGAAATGGCGAGGGACCAGATGACGGAAAGCGGCAGGGCCCGCAAACAGGTGTTGTCGGCCTCCGGCCGGTTCCGGCGAAAAGTGGTGAACGGCTAGCCTGCGGCCGGCGTTCCCACGCAAGCGTCTCATCAGGCGGAATCGCCTTGCTCAGGCGGCTCGACGGGCCGCTCACACGAATCAAAGACCTCGTCCACCGCACGCAGCAAGGCCTGGACCCGGATCGGCTTTGCGATCGTCTTGTGAGCGCCCATGAAACTTGCGATGGGGAGGTAGTCGCCGCCGAAAGCGCCGGACATCGCGATGACCTTGACCTCGGGGTGTTGCCGGCTGATTTGCTTGATCGTCTCGATGCCCTCTTGCTCCGGCATGACGAGGTCGGTGATGATCAGCTCGATACCTCCAGCCGAGATCCGTTCGACGGCCTCACGGCCGTTAGTGGCGATTTCGACAACATGGCCGGCCTGATCGAGGATCGCTTTGAGCACCGTTCTCACGGCGCCGTCGTCGTCGACAATGAGGATGCTTCGCGGCACTGACGGCGTACGGTTCATGATTAAACACGAGCGCTGCTTCATTATATTCGCCTTGCGGCGGCGAATAAAGTCTGATTTCTAGGCGGGCGGGCGCGAATAGGCAAACAAATCTGGGGGCCGCCTGGATTGCCCCAGGGAAGTGTGCCCTTTCAGCGGCGGGACGGAGGGGCGGCGGCGGGTTGCGAGCGGAGAATATGATCGAACCTCTCAAGCTCCCTGCCGGCCTCTTGATAGCGTCCCTCGGCGGCCGCCCTTCGGTACCGGCCCCAGATTTCCCTGAGTTGGGAGTAGGGGTCCTCAGTAGCCGCTGCAGGCGCCGGCGCCGTTTGAACCGGGCCGTGGCCCGGTTCAGCCTGCCCGAGCGGCACGCCCGCCAACTCCTCGAGCGCGGCGGAGTAGGTGTCGGCGTAGACCATCCGGTCACCCATCGACACGACGACCTTTTTCAATTGCGGCATTCTGGCCTCGGCGGCTTGAATGTAGATGGGTTCGATGTAGATGAAGGACTGTTCGAGCGGCAGGACGAGCATCTGGCCGCGGAGGACTTGTGAGCCCTGCTGGTTCCAAAGACTGAGGTCCTTCGAGATATTCTGATCCTGGTTGATTCGGGCTTCGATCTGCATCGGGCCGAAGATGAGCTCCTGTTTCGAGAGTTGCAGGAAGACCAGCTCGCCGAGAGCGCCGCCGTCGCTTCTGGCTGCCATCAGCCCGATCAGGTTGTCTTTGTTGCGCGGCGTAAAGGTCGTGACGAGAAGAAACTCGGGTTCGGATTCTCCGGGCAGAGTGGCAATGAGGTATGTCGGCGAAACCGGCTCGGGGCGGCCGGCGCTGCTGTTGAGATTCCGGGACAGATCCCACATATCCTCCTTGTTGAAGAAAGCTTCGGGGTCGGTCATGTGGAAGGTGCGATAGGCTTCGGCCTGGACCCGGAAAAGAAGTTCCGGATACCGCGTATGCGGCACAAGTGAAGAGGGCATGGCGGATTTGGGCTGGAAGAGGCCCGGGAAGAGGCTTCGGTAGGCCGCCAACAACGGGTCTTGTTCGTCGAAGACGTAGAGATGGATGGAGCCGTCATAGGCGTCGACGGTTGCTTTCACCGAATTCCGAATGTAGTTCAGCCCGCCGATTCCGGAGACGGAGTAGGCCTTGGAATAAGGGTGGGCATCGCTTGATGTGTAGCCGTCGATCATCCAGACCAAGTGGCCCTGCCCGGTGACAACGAGGTAGGGATCCGAGTCCCAGTGGATGAACCCGGCGAGAGAGGAAACCCGGTCGCCCACCTTCCGCCGGATCATCATGCGGCTCTCCGGTTTCAGGTAACTGGTGAGGAGGATGTTCCAGTCTCCAGTGGAGAGTGCTGCGGCGAATCGCAACAGGGGAGAAGCGATGGGGAAACCGCCGTGTCCGGCATAGCGGGATTCCACGTTTCCTGCGCCGGAAGGGTAATTGAACTCAGGTTGCGCGGTACGGACAAAGACAGGCTCGTGGGTGACCTCGCCAAAGTAGATCTCCGGGCGGGCGATCTTGAGCGAGGAGGTATTGATTCGCGGTGGAGCATCCTGGACGAGGAGGTGAGGCAGGCCGTCGGCGGTGATGCGGGCCGCTTCGGCCATGACAAGCCCATAGCCATGGGTGTAGATGAAATGAGGGTTCACCCACTTGGAGCGGGCGTCGCCGGGCAACTGGGAGACGTCCATCTCCCTGGGGGTGAGGAGGACCTGACGGATCTGGCCGTCAATCACATACCGGTCCACATCCGAGTCCTGGAAGACGTAATAGGGGCGCAGCGCCTGGATCTGCGTCACGGTGTCATGAAACGCGCGCCAGTCCCAGAGGCGCACGTTATCGAAAAGAACCTTGTGCTTCTCAAGATCGATGCGGGCCTCGAGTTTCGCGCCGTAATCCATCTCGCGGGTGTGCCGGGTCAATCCGTAGGCCTCCCGGGTCGCCGCAATATGGCGTTGGATGTAGGGCCGCTGAATCGTAATCTCACTGGGCCGGACATAGACCGCGTGAACGATGGCCGGGCAGATCGACTGAGCGGCCAGCGCCAGGGGGAGTACCAGCATCCACCGGTAACGGCCGGTGAGCAGGGCGACGGCACACAGCAGGCAGGCCGCGACGGAGAGCCAGATCAGAGGCAGAGTCACGTATTCGGCCACCCAGTCGACGCCGACCAGTGACGAGTGGTCTTCAACGAGCAGGGAATAGCGCCCCAAGGCCAGACGGGCGGCGAAGGCCAGCAAAGCAATCGTGGCAGCGATGCGGAAGAAGCGGGATTCCAGGGCGGCGGACAGGCGAAGGTCGCTGGGGTCAAATGCAAAAGGGGCTTCGCGGTCCCAGTCTGTCATCGACTGGCGGATCGACCAGCCGCGAGCCGTGAGCCAAAACACCACCGCCGCGGCCAGAGAAGTGACGAGGACGAAGCGCAGCGCCAACTGGTAGGCGGGTAGGACGAAGAAGTAGAAAAGGAGGTTGTTACCGAAAACAGGGTCCGAGAAAGTCTTCGATCCGTCCAGGCTGGCGCCGCCGAAGTATCGAACGATTGTCCATGCGTCCACTGTCGCCATTGCGAGCAACAGGCCGGCGACGACGATGACCAAAGTGGCCAGCTTGGCATAAAGTGGGTGCTGCCGGAGTCCGGTCCCAGCCGACTTCATGCCGCGGGCGTGCGCAAACCAGAGCGCGGCAAACAGGATCAACGCGGCGATGCCGACAGGCGCGTACCCATATGCGATGATGCGCATCAGAGTGTCAGGGTGTCCGACTTCCTTCCACCACTCCAGTTCAATGATGAAGCCCGCCATGGAACGGGCGGAAAAAAGGACGACGATCAGGGCGAGGACCAGCGCGCCCAGTCCAAAACGGGGCCGGGAGCGGCGTTCGATAGACTCCATTGAAATCCTCCACCCCCAGTGTATGCCCCGTCTCGATATGATTCGCAAAAGGCGGATGAAACAATGACAAGACGAGAGTTGATGCGATACGGCGCGGTTGCCACGATGGCCTCGGACGCTCGGCTGGCCGGACAAGGCCGGGGCAGGTGGGCGGCGCGGCCCATGCGCTGGATCCAGATCGCCTTCGTTGAGGACGATCCGGGCCAGTTCAATATCGGATTCTGGGTGGACTATATGAAGCGGCTGCACGCGGACGCGGCGTGTCTCAGCGCCGGCGGCTGCGTGGCGTTCTATCCCACCAAGATCCCACTCCACTACCGCAGCAAATGGTTGGCGGCGGGCGACGCTTTTGGGGAACTGGCGGCGGCGTGCCGTAAGTTGGGCATGAACGTTGTGGCGCGCGTGGACCCGCACGCGGCGCACAAAGAGATGGCCGAAGCCCACCCCGGCTGGATGGCGGCGGACGAGAATGGGCGGACGCGGCGCCATTGGGCGATGCCGGACTACACGGTGACCTGCGGACTCGGCCCGTACAATTTCGAATTCATGACCGAAGTGGTCCGAGAGATCGTGTCCAGCTACAAAGTGGACGGCATCTTCGCCAACCGCTGGAGCGGCAGCGGCATGTGCTACTGCCAGCATTGCGCCGAGAACTTCCGCAAATCCTCCGGCTTCGA
>Ga0172368_10008943_pt1 | contig 10108 bp, 8 predicted proteins | sample Lak11m_FD_114540 | JGI IMG/M metagenome (GOLD analysis project Ga0172368, IMG submission 114540) | Freshwater microbial communities from Kabuno Bay, South-Kivu, Congo - kab_022012_11m | ecosystem: Environmental > Aquatic > Freshwater > Lake | place: Democratic Republic of the Congo: South-Kivu...
AGTGGCGCAGGGTTTTCGGCAAGGCGATGTGCAATCAATGCCGGAACATATGTGGAAAGGGTCTCAATGAGTCCAGTCATACAGTAGGAATACTACAACGAAATGATCAAACCGCAGATATTCAGTCTGTCTCTTAAACTAAGATCTTACAATCTTTTTAGTGATCAATGTAAACACTTCAGGCTTACAATGATTCGTGCTTCGTCACAGGAGGTGCAGTTATGAAACGCTTTGTCCCGTTTTTCCTTGCTCTGAGTATGCTAGCAATGATCGCTGTCCCAGTCTTTGCCGAAGAAACTCAGCAAACGTGTAGCGCCGAATACACCGTGCAACGCGGTGACACGCTCTTCAGAATCGGCATGAAGTATGGGATAGATTGGCGAAACATTTTTTACGCCAATGGAATCACAAACGTGTTGAAGCTACCGGTTGGCAAAGTGCTGTGCATCCCTGCGGGAACCGCCACGGCGCCTGTCGCGACATCCACGCCAATCGCTCCAACAACGGTGACGGTAACACTCTCCAGCAAGATTCCGATCATCACCATCACCAGCGTTGCGCCGGGCAGCTCGGTGACGATCAACGCCACCAACTTTCCACCAAACCGGGACTTTAACGTATTGATGGGACCCATTGGCACGCGCGGCGAAAGCGGCACATTTGTAACGACGGTCAACACCGGCACGGGCGTGTTCACCGCCACCTACACCATCCCCGATTCACTTAAGACCGCCAAGCAAGTAGCGATCAGAATAGAAGGCGACTTCGGTTATCACAGCTACAATTGGTTTTTTAACGTGCCTTAAGAAAAAAAACGCCGCAGGAGAAAATTTCCTGCGGCGTTTTTTTAACTCAACTACTTGTGGGTGGTCTCTCTGCTTGTCGAGTTGAAAGTTTTTCCAAGTCCACCCGATCCACATTTTTACAACAAGGGCATTGGTTACAGTGATGAAAATGCTCCCCACCTATCATTGCCATAAGACACTCTCTACATATTACCGTCACTTCAGTTTTTTTACTTGCCGATGGTTGTTCGTTACACACAGCCTTATCTCCACTCCTATTAAATTGTGTTCAAATACCGGCAAAGAGTGTATGACACTCGTCAGAAAATTCCAATAGGCAAAAGTAACCCCTCACACACTTTTTTTGTGTCTATTGTGTTCAACCTTTTCACAACACAATGACAAATGAGTCACACGCCCTTCATATACTTAACCCATATCCCCGTCCACTCTGGCAAACGCAACCAACTATTCCGACGAATTTTCTCCGGCATCTCGGCGCCAAAGAAAAATTCCGTTTTGGCAACTGCCTCCTCGACGCTAGCGAATTGATAATCTGTGGAGATCGTTTTACGCTCGAACCCCCACTCACCTTCAAGCCACGCATAATACTCCGCCAAGTGGGGCGTGGGTGGCGCAGGTGTGAGACTCCCCGTGCCAAGTGTCTCGATGATGATCACCACGCCGCCGCCGGTTGCCACGCGGATCATCTCGCGAATCACTTTGCTAATTTCTGTTTGCCAATTCGCTTCGTACCACTTTCGCAAATGCCCGATCGCCCAGCCTGCCGTCACGATCTCCGCCGACGCTGAAGGAAATGGCAGAAAGCGCATATCGCCATTCACTAATCTCCAATCTCCATTCGCCCATCTCTTTTCAATTTGATTCTGCTTCAACATTCCCCAATGCAGATCGAGGCCGATCATCTGCGCCGACTCGCGCGCGAATAACAGTGGCAGACGGCCCGTGCCGGTCCCCAGATCGAGAATCCGCTTCCCCTTAAGTGACGCCGCCGATTCCAGCGTGGCTTTGAGATTCCCATCAACGTCCTCAGGCGCGATCAGGGAATGATATTTATCGGCGTGATGTGTGTAAATGTTTCTGAAATGATCCATAGAAAATAAAATCCCAAATCCCAACTTCCAAAATCCCAAACGTCAAACTTCCAATCTCTAACCACCCAACCGCCTAACCACCCACCAACCTTCTATATTCCTCACCCCCCGCCCACTTTTTCAACTCGTCAATGCGCCGCGCGATCAACGGGTGCGTAGCAAACAACTCGCCTACGGTGCTTGCTGTGTCGTTCATCTCGTCACGCAATTTTTGCAAAGCGCGTTGCGGATCCACACCTTGACTCACCTGCAGCCCAACCCCGATCTTCAACAACGACGAGATCGCTTTATTCACGTCACCGCACGCCAACAGCCCGGCTCGATCTGCCGAATACTCGCACGCTCGATTCCACCACAAGAACGCCGCTTCCATTAGGATCGCGCCCATAAACGGCGACGGGATCCCCGCCATGCCGCCGACGAGCGAGTTCAACCAGGTGTGCCCCAACTTCACATGCCCCAACTCGTGTCCAATAATAAACTTCAATTCCACTTCATCCATCACCTGCCCCAACGCCGAATAGATCACGACGACCTTGGGAGCGGCGAGACCAAACGTGTAGGCGTTGAGCGCGTTGCGATTCGCCACAAACGTTTGCACGGGTTCGGCTTGCAGCGTGGCGCGGCACTCTTCCACCATGTCGTTCAAGCGCGGAGTCGTTTGTAGAGTCACCTTCTGCGCCGTCTTCAACAACGATTGATGCCGATTGCTCGTGGCGAAGTAAGCGATGATCAACATGGCGGCGACAAACAACACACTGCCGCACACCGTTGCCGTCGCCGTGAAAACGATCACACCGAACACCAGCAGCAACGTGAGAGTCAAAATAATTTGCTCGTGAGGGTAACGATAAGAGGTGGTGTTATAAATAGTTTTCATTCAAGATGATTATAAACGGATTTCTTCATCCTTCATTGTGATAGACTTGATTGTATGACCTCTCCCTCTCCAACGGTCACTGCCCATGCGCCGACTCTCACCCAACGGCGCATTTTATTTTTCTGGATTCCGCTGGCGGCGAGTTGGCTGCTGATGGGGAGCGAGCAGCCTTTCGCCAATGCGATGATCGCCCGCCTGAGTGACGCGCAACGGATGATCGCCGCCTTCGGCATTGTCGGATCGTTAAGCATCACCATCGAGAGTCCGGTGATCATGCTGCTCTCAACCAGCACCGCGTTGGCGCGATCACGGCAAAATTATTTGATGCTGAGGCGATTCACCCTTCACCTGATCGTCGCCACCACGCTCGTCCACTTCCTGTTAAGTTGGACGCCGTTGTTCGACGTGGTGGTGCGCGGTTGGATGGGTGTGCCGGAAAGTATCGTGGAACCGATCCGGCTTGGGATGCGGATCATGATCTTCTGGAGCTCGGCAATTGCCTGGCGGCGTTTTAAGCAGGGCATCATGATCCGCTATGGCATGACTCGTTATGTGGGGCAAGGATCGATTTTGCGCTTAGGTGTATCGGCAGGGACAGCGTTGATGCTGGCGTGGTGGGGCGGCGTCCCCGGAGTGGCGGTGGGCGCGTGCGCCTTAAGTATAGGCGTGATCATCGAAGCGATCTACGCCCATTGGATGGCAGGCGACATCATCCGCGAGAAATTTGGCGTTGATCAACCTGTGGTGAGTTCGCCTCACATCAGTTATGGCGAGCTGGTTAAATTTCATTCGCCTCTTGCGGCAAGCTCATTGTTGTTCCTGCTGACTCAGCCACTGGTCAGCGCGGCTCTCTCGCGTGTGCCGAATCCTGAAGTGGCGCTGGCGGCGTGGCCCGTCACGGCGGGTGTGTTGTTCATCACGCGCGCCCCGGCGCTTGCCTTACCCGAAGTGATCATCGCCCTCATGGACGAAGACAGAAAAACTTCCAGCGTAGGTGCGCCAACGCAAGCTAAATACACGTCGGCGATCTACAAACGTGTGATGGAATCCTCGTTCACGCAAAAAAGTCCTCTGCGTAATTTTAGTGTGGCAGTAGGTATCGGCTGTGCGCTCGTCTTGGCGTTAGTCAGCTTCACGCCTGTCTCGCATTTCTATTTCCGCACGCTGATTGGGGTGAGCGAAGAACTGGCGTCTATTGCGGTCATCGGCGGTCAGATCGGCATCATGCTTCCATTGATAATGGGGTATCAAAGTTGGCTGCGTGGTTTACTGACCTCGAAGCGTGCCACACTGCCGATAACGATGGCGATGGTGATCAACTTGAGCACAATGGCGGTCACGTTGATCGTCGGCGTTGCCTTGCGCCTGTCGGGCGTGCCGCTCGCCGCCTTCGCCCTGACTCTCTCGTCGCTCGCCGAGACGATCTTGTTGTGGATCGCCTCGAAGAAAAACTGAAACCAAGAACGCTGAACACGCTGATCAACGCTGATTCGCGCTGAATGTTTAATTCTATTTTTGTCGGGCGGTTTCATAAATCTTGCGCTTTACTTGGGCTTTGGGTCCAAAGTTCAACACCAATCCCACTTCGATCTCAGTTGCTTTCAGATAATTGATCAGTTGCGCTTCATGCTCCTCAAGAATAGTTGAGACCGATTTGAGTTCAAGGATCACCGACCGATTCACCAATAGATCGGCGAAGTAATCTCCCACAACAACGCCATCGTAGAAAACTTTCACAGGTGTTTCGACCTCAACCTCATAGCCGCGCTTTTTCAACTCATGAGCCAGCGCGTTTCGATAAACCTTTTCCAGAAATCCATAGCCCAGGGTCTTGTGCACCAAATAAAACGCGTTTATGATCGCCTCTGTCAGATCACTATGCTTATATTCAAGTTTGATGCTCATGTCCTCTCTCCTTTACAAAAATAACTTTCAGCGTTTCTCAGCCTCATTCAGCGTCTCAGCGTTCAACGGTTTAAAGTTTTAGAAATCAGCGCCCATCAGCGTCATTCAGCGAACTCAGCGTTCAACGGTTTTAATTTTTAACCACCTCTGCCAACGCTTCAAGATTCTCTATATCATCCAAATCCAACCATTGCAGCATCACCCTTTGCACGCCTGCTTCGGCGAACTTGCCAAGCTGATCGATCACTTCATTCTTCGTCCCCACGATATACTGGCGTTCACGTAGTTGATCGATGTTGCGCCCTTCGAGTTTTTTCTTTAATGCCGTCTCATCTTTACCAAAGAAACAGCCGGTCATGATCGAGCGGCGCACATCACTTGGCTGGCGATTATTCTTGATCAACAACTCATCCAGTTTTTGATTCAACTCGGTGTATTTCGGGCGCGGCAGCATCAGCGCGTTCCACTCGTCGGCATACTTTGCCACAAAGCTCAACGTCTTCTTCTCGCCTCTGCCGCCGATCAGGATCGGAATCTTGTGTTTGGGTCGTGGCAGTAACACGGCGTCTTTCAATTTATAGTATGCGCCGTTAAAGTTCAACGGCTGATCATTTATCAACAAATGCGTGATGATCTTGAGACCCTCTTCAAATCGCGCGAAGCGACTCTTAAGATCAAGCAACTCGTAGCCATAGTTCGTGTGTTCCCGCGCCTGCCAGCCCGCGCCCAAACCCAACGTGAATCGCCCCCCGCTCAATTCATCCACCGCATTCGCCATGCGCGCCGTCATCGTCGGGTTACGAAACGAGAGCGGCGTCACCAGCGAGCCGAACTCGATCCGCTTCGTGTGACTCGCCGCCCACGTCAGCGAAGTCCACATCTCCAGCGAATCCATATCAGGCGGAGTCGCATTCGTGTAATGATCCGAGCGATACAGCCCGGCGAATCCTAATTCGTCAACTGCCTGAGCAATTTTTTGCCAGCGACTCCAGTTGAGTCCGTTCTGTCCTTCGATCATGATGGCGAGTTCGAGCATGGTGATGTTCCTTTCGCAAGAAGAGTATAACAAATAGGTTTTGGGAAAGGCTAATACACTTAAACAAATCAGTCATCAAAAGGATATTTTGATATGTCATTCCGAGCGAAGCGAGGAATCTCTCGGATAGCCCCAGAGATTCCTCGTCGCAAAGAGCGCTCCTCGGAATGACACGTACCATTTGCAGATTGTCTTCCGAACATCAGAAGCGCCCACTTAAAATCATGTTAGACTCTTCCGGCATGGACAAAAAAAATCTCACCCCCGATGTTGATTTCAAAGTTGTCGTTGGCATGATGATCACGATTATCTTCGTGGCGACGATCACGCTACTTACCATTCGACAGCCATCGCAGATCATCTATCAGCCTCCACCCGTGCCCAACGCCAGCCCGCTCGGTTACACCATCAGTTTGGTCATATTCATCGTTCCGGCGGCGGGGATCAAATGGTGGTTTTTGAGAAATCCTCAATACAAAGTGGAGAAGCGAGCCTATTGGATCACCATTGGCATTCTCGCCCCGCTTGGATTCATTCTCGATATGATCTTTGGCAACAGCTTCTTCACCTTCGAGAACAAAGCGGCGACGATGGGCATTGATCTGCTCGGCTACAAATTCGGTCAGGGTTGGGTGTGGAGCATCCCAATTGAAGAATTTATTTTTTACTTCACCGGCTTCTTGATGATCTTGCTGGTCTACGTGTGGGGCGATATGTATTGGTTCGGGGCGTACAACGTGGACGACTACAAGGCGAGTGTGCAAGATTTAAAAAAGATTCTCTCCTTCCATTTGCCGTTGCTTATTTTTTCGCTGACGATGATCGCTGCGGCAATCATTTTCAAATACTATGTCGCGCCCGCACCTTATCGTGAGGGATTCCCCGGCTATTTTGTTTTCCTCATCGCATTCGCCGTCACGCCGACGATCTTTTTATTCAGAGCCACCAAGCCCTTCGTCAACTGGCGCGCCTTTAGCTTCTCGCTCTTCATGTTGTTGTTCCTCAGCTTGTTGTGGGAAGGCACACTCGGCGTGCCGTACGCCTGGTGGGGTTATCGCCCGCAGCAGATGATGGGCATCATAATGCTGCCGATGGCGAACCTGCCCATCGAAGCGGTTGCGGTGTGGTTCGTCACTACCTGGACGACGATCATCTTTTACGAAGTGATCAAAATCTACCTCTATATGGAACGCCCGCTCAAAGGCGCTTTCTTGGGGTCCGGCGGCGCATCGCAAGATCGTTAAACAAACACCGAGTGTCGCGCGACACTCGGTGTTTTATTTTTAACGCCGCCGCATCATCCACAACACCGCGCCGAAGCCCAACAAACCTAAACCGCACAATAGAACGACTCCGCCCGCCATCACTGCAAAACCAATCGCGGTTGAAAGATCGTCTGAGGGATTCGGCGTGGGCATCACACTCGGTGTCGCCGCCGATGACGGCGCAACCGTTGATCTGGGTTTGGGCGGAGTGCCCGTCACCATCGGGATCGTCGTCACCTCACCCGCGCTCACGTTTATCCTCACCGATTTTTGCGCCTGCGCGCCCGTCTTGTCTTTCACTGTCACGGTGATGGTGTGCGCGCCCGCCGAAAGTGTTGACACCGTCAGTTGGCTGCCCTGCCCCAACTCGCCATTTTTATCAGAGCGCCAGATCACATCGGCCTCATCGAGCAGACCTTCTTCCATATCGTACGCGGCGGCGGAGAGGATGAGAGGCGCATCAAGCGATAACGTCGCGCCATCTTTGGGTGAAGCAATTGAAACAGAAGGCGCTTTGTTCTCAACCGCAAACGGCGCGGGGCTGTTGGTTGTGGTCGTGTTCCAACCGTCGCTGGTGATCACGCGCACCAAACACTTATCACAACCGGGCATGTTCGCAGCATCCAGAGTCAGGCGTGGGTCTTTAAGATCGGTTGCGGCAGTTAACCATGAGGCGCCGCCATCGTAGCTAAACAACACGGTGTGGGTGAGCGCATCTTTATCGGCGTCAGTTGCTTGCCAAGTGAGAGTCACATTGTTGCCAGATCGAGTCGGCGCGTCGAGTTTCACCTGAGGCGCATTGGCAGATCGACTCCACTTGCCCAACAGTTTGCCGCCACGTCGCAGGAAGATGGTGTTGGCATCGCGCGGAGACGGCAACACGGTGATGAACGGCGCGGGATCACTTGCTTTCAGATCAACATAAACCGGCACGCGCGTGGTCTCGATCCCTTTTTGATCGGCAATTGACAAAACGTAATCGCTCTCGCCAACGGCGGGGTACGGACTCAGGTTTTGCAACCACATCGGCGGCGGCACCTGAATCGAATCGTTTTTGCCGATCCAGCCCGTGATCAAGAATCCGTCCACCTTTTTCTCAAGGTCTTGGGAGGTGATCATCGCCAAACCATTCGCCGGACGATACCCCGCGCCGACCTTGAACGCATCCACCAAAAGATTCCACATCTCCACACTGACCCAAGTGGGCGGCGACTTGCCCGCGTTGCCCATGAAGTTAATGTAGCGCGAGGCGGCTAACGCGCTGAGGTCTTCCAACGAGCCGACGTTGGAGCGATAGATATTGACCTGAGGTAAAAATTTTCCGGGATCGGCGGCGGTGTATTCATCCGCGCCACCCAAGCCGTGACCGATCTCGTGCGGCATGGATTCGGGACTGGTCACTTCAACTAACACCGAGCGACGGTTCCACCAGAAGCTCATGCCGTGCGTGTCGGCGCCATAATAATTTGGCGGATAAAGACCCACGGCGTAGCTGGCGGTTTTGCCGGTCTGCGAAGTGTAGAGCTGCCGCGCTCGCTCTAAGGCGATGACGTTGTGCATGGCGGTGTCGAAGTAAAGATGCTCGGAGCGATAGAAGTAAGGCGGGAGGCTGACCTGCAATGGATAGACGCTGTTGATGTAGGGATACGCTTCGGCGAGGAAGTTGCTCATCTCTTTAACGCCGACATCTTTATGAGTCGAGACGATGAGGACACTGATGCCGCGCGTGGCGTACGCAACAGCGCTGATTGACTTTTCGTTGTTGGCAGGGTTCGGGTCTTTAATTTGTTCTTGCCCAACGCGAAGCGGTCCCAACGTTGCGCGCGCGGTGAATGTGTTAGTTCCTGTTTGTAGGCTGCCCGCAGGGATGAAGAAGTTGAAAGAATTTTTTAGATCGGCAACCTCTTTAGCAGAGTATTTGTTTTTTACTTTTTGCGTGACGCGCCCGATGGATGCGCCGTTCATTTGTAATTCAACTGTGGCGTCCATCGTGGTGGTGGGATCGGGCCAAGTGAGGAACACACGCACTGCCGCCGCCTTGCCCGTGACAAACTTCGCGCCCTCAATCGCTTGCAGCGCCACAATTTTTTGCACCGATAAATCCCACGAGCCCGGCGTGGGTGATAGAGTCGGCACGCCCGTGCCTAACGCCGAGCGAAATGCCTCTGCCGAATATTTCACGCTCCATGTGCCGCTCGTGGCGCTATCTGCTGTCCATGCCCATTTGCCCTCGCCACTTCCATTAGCGCGAAAGACTCCGCTCCACGCGCCACTCATACCGGTCAACGCTTTACCTGTCTCCCCGCCTTGTCCGGTGATTGTCCCGCTTACCGCGCCGCCATCACCTCCGGCAAACGTGCCACTAAAATTTGCCGTGAGACTGTACGTGCCCGACGAGGCGTTAAACACGCCGCTCGCCGCACCACCTTTGGGATTGAAGGTGAGGCTGAATGGATAACAGCCGCCACCGTCTTCGCACAGTTGTCCATTGCCTGTGATTGGCGTTTGCGCTTCGACAACTGAAAATGTAGAGAGGAGGATCAAGGACGAGAGGAGGATAAGACGAAGAACTTTCATGGTGACCTCATGTCCATTTAAATTACTCCGCTTATCTCGTTCTTTCAAGCGACGAATGTCACCATTCTGGGTTCGGGAGAAAGTGTGGCGAGTTTGTCGAGTTGAGATTTGTAATTGCCGCACAGCAGAATCAAACTTCAATCGCAGAGGAAAGGCATGGGGTAGATTAGAGAGCTTCCTCTTTCATACATCGAAATTCATAACGAAGCAGGAAGTGTCATTCTGAGGCGCGTGGTTTTCGCGCCGAAGAATCTCTGAGACAAGGCAAAGAGATTCTTCGCCCCTGCGGGGCTCAGAATGACAAGTTAAGATTAGTTTGACCACAAAAAATTGAGAGGAAAACCGCCCCTCCACAGCGCCCCAAAATTGCAAAGAACTATTCCCGATAATGTCTATTCTTGAACCCTCCGCGATCTCGGCGCGCTCTGCGGTTAAATTGTTTCACCTCACCGTTCCACATTCCGCATTTTCTTCGCCCAATCTTTAATTGCAAACGGCGAATACAGAATCAAAACCGTCGCCAGGCCAATGACCTCTAGCCAAAT
>Ga0172368_10008945_pt1 | contig 10108 bp, 7 predicted proteins | sample Lak11m_FD_114540 | JGI IMG/M metagenome (GOLD analysis project Ga0172368, IMG submission 114540) | Freshwater microbial communities from Kabuno Bay, South-Kivu, Congo - kab_022012_11m | ecosystem: Environmental > Aquatic > Freshwater > Lake | place: Democratic Republic of the Congo: South-Kivu...
CGGATTGTTCGCGATAGTACGCCACAGGAGTGCCTTTTTGGCTATCCTGTCCGAGGTGGACGACCCGGAACCAGACCTCCGGGGCCACTTGGCGGTTAGTAGACCGGCACATTTGGGGAGCCAAATAGTCCGCCGTACGAACCGAGGCCCGGTTCGGTAAACAGTACCAGACCTCGATCGTCCGGCGATCATGGATAAGCACCTTCTTCACGAGCTGGTGGAGAAGGTGTTTTTTTTTCCTGCGAGGTGGCCAGGGCGTCGCGGAGATGAATTGACAAACGGGCTCACCGATTGAAATACCTTGGATTTCGCTGTCGGACGATCGCATACCACAACGCAAGAAGGAAGCCGGTCATGGAAAGGGTATACCCGAGGGAAGGCGCCAAGCCATGGATGGCCGAGAGCGCCTGAACGAAAGGCAGTGGCCGGATTCATATTCTCCTTAAATGATATATATACTTCAAGCTCGTACAATAGGGACTGTAACTGATCGACATTGTGAGAGGGGTGGGCCTATGGATAATACCCGCTTCAATCTTGCCTACGTCTTCATCGCGTTATTGGGGGTCACCCTGATCCATGATCTTGTCGTCCGGTTCCGGACGGTTGCCCCGATACCGTACAGCGAGTTCAAGAACCAGCTCCAGGACAACAACGTCAAGGAGGTCGTCATTGCCGCGAACGAGGTCCGCGGGGAGCTGAACAAGCCTCTGGCGGACGGGCGCTCCCGGTTCGTGGCGACGCGGGTCGACCCGGACCTGGCGAGCGAGCTGGCAAAGTACAACGTGAAATATTCCGGCCATGTGGAAAGCGAATGGCTCACCACGATTCTTTCCTGGATCGTTCCCATTCTTCTGTTCGTCTTCGTATGGTTGTTCATCATGAAAAGGATGTCTGGACGGATCGGCCCCGAAGGAGGGCTGATGGCGATCGGCAAGAGCAAGGCGAAGGTCTTCGTGGAAACGGATACGAAGGTCACTTTTGCGGATGTCGCCGGAGTGGACGAGTCGAAGCAGGAACTCGAGGAGGTCGTGCGGTTCCTCAAGGACCGGTCCCAATACGGACGTCTCGGGGCCCGGATGCCCAAGGGGATCCTTCTGGTCGGGCCCCCGGGAACCGGGAAGACCCTGCTGGCGCGCGCCGTGGCCGGCGAAGCGGGGGTTCCGTTCTTCTCGATCAGCGGGTCGGAGTTCGTCGAGATGTTCGTGGGCGTCGGGGCGGCGCGGGTGCGGGACCTCTTCGAGCAGGCCCGGAAGAAGGCCCCCTGCATCATCTTCATCGACGAGCTCGACGCCCTCGGGAGGGCCCGGATGGCGGGACCCATGATGGGCGGGCACGACGAGAAGGAGCAGACCTTGAACCAGCTCCTCGTGGAGCTCGACGGATTCGACCCATCGGCGGGAATCGTCATCCTGGCCGCGACGAACCGGCCGGAGATCCTCGATCCCGCGCTGCTTCGGGCCGGGAGGTTCGACCGCCAGGTCCTCGTCGACCGGCCGGACCGGAAAGGGCGGGTGGACATCCTGCGGGTTCACATCCGGAAGGTGAACCTGGCGAGGGAGGTCGATCTGGACGCCGTATCCTCCCTGACCCCCGGATTCACGGGGGCGGACCTTGCGAACCTCGTGAACGAGGCGGCTCTCATGGCGACCCGAAGGGGAGCGGAATCCGTGGCCATGGAGGATTTCACCGCGGCGATCGAGCGGATCGTCGCCGGTCTCGAGAAGAAGAACCGGATCCTCAATCCCCGCGAACGCGAGGTGGTGGCCTACCACGAGATGGGGCACGCGCTTGTCGGCGCCGCCCTCCCCGGCTCCGACAAGGTCCACAAGGTCTCCATCATCCCGAGGGGTATCGGGGCCCTCGGGTACACGATCCAGCGGCCCACGGAAGATCGGTATCTCATGAGCCGCGAGGAGCTTGCCGCGAAGATGGCCGTCCTCCTCGGAGGAAGAGCGGCCGAGCAGCTTGTCTTTGGAGAAATATCCACGGGCGCGGCGGACGACCTGGTCCGCACGACGAACATCGCCCGGGCGATGGCGACTCGGTACGCCATGGTCCCGAAGCTGGGGCAGGTCGCCTACGAACAGGAGGCCGCGGGATTCCTGGGTCCGAAACCGGGGGGGTGGGTCGAGCGATCTTACAGCGAGGAGACGGCGCGCGAAATCGACTGCGCGGTCCGGGAGATCGTGGACGCCGCGTTCCGGAGGGCGGGCGGGATCCTGGACCGGAACCGGAGGATCCTGGAAGAAGGCTCCCGTCTCCTCCTGGAAAAGGAAACGCTGGACGAGAAGGACCTGGAGCGGCTGTTCGGGAAAGGACTCGTTCCTTCCGGACCCGATCGGGAGACGTCCCGCAGGGAACCTGCCGGCTCCGCGTGACGGGGCGCCGCGCGAATACGTGCCGAAAGGAGAGCGGAGATGCCGTTGAAACCGACCGAGAAGGAAGAAGAGTATTTCGCACGGAAGGAGTTCGAGCGCCGGAAGAAGACGGAGGTCGAGCAGCAAGCGGCGCTTGCGGCGAAGGAGAAGGAGCGACTCAAGGCGCTCCACCACATGAAGTGCCCCAAGTGCGGCATGAACCTCGTCGAGATCGACTACCGCCGCCTCAAGGTGGACAAGTGTTCCGGCTGCGATGGGGTGTGGCTCGACGCGGGGGAGCTGGAGCAGGCGGCCGCGCTGGAGAAATCGGCGCTGGACAAGCTGTTCTCCGTCTTCGTCCGCTGAAGGGGGCGTTTCTCCGGTGACGTGGGCCTGGTTCGCGTTCCTCGGGCTCGTCCTGTTCCTGCTGTTCCTGGACCTCGGGGTGTTCCACCGCAAGGCGCGCGAGGTCGGCGTACGTGAGGCGCTGGGATGGTCCGCCGTCTGGATCGCCCTGGGACTGTCGTTCACGGTTTTCGTCTACTACGGGTACGAAAACCGGTGGGCCGGACTCGGCGCCGCCGTCGACGCGGTGGACGGGACGGTCAACGACGGACGTTCGGCCGCCATAAAATACCTTACCGGCTACATCGTCGAGAAGTCCTTAAGCGTCGACAACATCTTCGTGATCGCGATGGTCTTCGGCTTTTTCGCGGTGCCCCTGGTGTACCATCACCGGGTGCTGTTCTGGGGCATCCTGGGCGCCCTGGTCATGAGAGGGGCGATGATCGCCGTCGGCGCGAAGCTGATCGCGGAGTTCCACTGGATCCTGTACGTCTTCGGCGTCTTCCTGATCGTCACCGCGATCAAGATGCTGCTTCTCAAAACCGATCACACCGATCCGAACCGGAACATCGTCGTGCGGTGGACGAGACGGCTGTTCCCGGTCACCGCCCGGTTCCACGGGGAGCACTTCGCGGTCCGGGCGGGCTCCCCCGCTTCCCGGAAGAGCGACCTCCCCGGGGGGGTCGCCGAGCCGGACGAGGCCGTTTCGCAGGCCCGCCCCGGCACGCTGATGCTGACGCCGCTCGCCCTGGCGCTGATCGTGGTCGAGACCACCGACCTGATCTTCGCGGTCGACTCGATCCCGGCGATCTTCGCGATCACCGGCGACCCGTTCCTGGTCTTTACCAGCAACGTGTTTGCCATCCTGGGCCTGAGGTCGCTCTATTTCGCCCTGGCCGGAATGATCGGCATGTTCCGATACCTCAAGGTGTCGCTCGCGATCGTGTTGATCCTGGTCGGGGCCAAGATGCTTGCGGCCCCGTTCCTCAGGGAAGCGCTCGGGGAGAACTTCAGCTTCTACATGCTGGGGCTGGTGGTCCTCGTGTTGGCGGCCGGCTTCATCGCCTCGTGGCTCGTCGACCGGAAAAGCGGGGCGGCCCGATCTCCGACTTCCCCGCGGACCGAGCGGGGTGATAACCGATGCTGACCGCCACGCTATCCCCGGACGTCCTAATGCGAGAGAGCCCGGGGCCGTTTCAGGCTCCTTGCGCGCGTATCCGCAAGCCGTCCGAGATCGACGTATTCCCGGGTCTCGATCGCTTCCTTGACGAGGTCGCGCACCACCGTCGAAAGGGAGACGCCTTCTCCCTCGGTGAGGCGGCCGACCGCGTCGAACAACGGTTTCTCGAGAACCAAGTTGACCCTCGGTTTTCCGGCGGGCAGCGACCTCCCCCGTTCGCAAGAAAAATGTCACCTTGGATGCAGCCGCGAAGCGACCCGTTCGGGGAAGTCGGAATCGATAGACCCGGCGCCCGGTTCCGTTCTCCCCGGGGCGCCTTCCTCAATTCAACCGGATCGCCAGCCGACGAAGATCCCGCCGAAACTGCGATCCGTGACACGCATCATACATGTCATAAGATTCCTAAATAGGTTCAATGCGCAGATAGGAGCATTTCCTTGAAGACCGTGAACGTCGAAATCGGACGGCGGATCGAGCGGTTCCAGGCCGCGTGCCGGAAGGCGGGCGTGAAGCTCACCCACCAGCGCCTCGAGATCTTCCGCGAGATCGCGGGAAGCACGGAGCACCCCGACGCGGAAACCGTCTACCGGGGCGTCCGGGCCCGGGTCCCGACGGTGTCGCTCGACACGGTGTACCGGACGCTGTGGCTCCTCGACGGGCTCGGCTTGATCACCACCCTCGGCCCGCGCCGGGAGAGCGTCCGTTTCGACCCCAACCTCGTGCACCATCACCATTTCCTCTGCGTGCAGTGCGGGGGGGCCATGGACTTCGAGAGCCCGGATCTGAACGCGCTCCCGATACCCGCCTCCGTGAAGAAATTCGGCCGTGTCGTTGCGACGCACGTCGAAGTCCGGGGGGTATGCTCCGCCTGCGCGAAGGAAACCGCCTCCGGAAGGGGCAGGACGACCGACCGGCCCCATCGGAAACCGTCAAAACCGTGAGAAGAACTACGCGCAGGGAAAAGGTACGGACTGCCGGTATCGGCGTCCCGTCGTCGACAACCGAATCGCCATGACCGCCGGCCCACGCGGGCCGGATTGCGCGGTGTTCAACGATTCCCGCAACGAAAGGAGCAACAGACATGAAGGAAGAGAGCAGGTGCCCGGTCACGGGAAGGACACGCAAACCCACAGCCGGCGGCACGTCGAACCGGGAGTGGTGGCCGAACCAGTTGAACCTCAAAGTACTCCACCAGCACTCCGCCTCGAGCAATCCGATGGGCGGGAAGTTCAACTACGCCAGAGAGTTCAGGAAGCTGAACCTCAAAGCGGTAAAGAAGGACCTTCACGCCCTGATGACCGACTCGCAGGACTGGTGGCCGGCGGACTGGGGCCACTACGGCGGGCTCTTCATCCGGATGGCGTGGCACAGCGCAGGCACCTACCGCACCGGCGACGGCCGCGGCGGCGGCGGCAGAGGCCAGCAGCGATTCGCGCCGCTCAACAGCTGGCCCGACAACGTGAACCTCGACAAGGCGCGCCGGCTGCTTTGGCCGATCAAGCGGAAGTACGGCCGGAAGATTTCCTGGGCGGACCTCATGATCCTGGCGGGGAACGTCGCCCTTGAATCGATGGGATTCAAGACGTTCGGTTTCGCCGGCGGGCGTGAGGATGTCTGGGAGCCGGACGAGGATGTCTACTGGGGCTCCGAGACCGCCTGGCTGGAGGACAAGCGGTACACCGGCGAGCGGGACCTGGAGAAGCCGCTGGCGGCCGTGCAGATGGGCCTGATCTACGTCAACCCGGAAGGTCCCGACGGCAACCCGGATCCGGTCGCGTCGGGCCGTGACGTCCGGGAAACGTTCGGGCGCATGGCGATGAACGACGAGGAGACCGTTGCGCTGGTCGCCGGCGGGCACACGTTCGGCAAGTGCCACGGCGCAGGACCCGCCTCGCACGTGGGGCCGGAACCCGAAGCGGCCCCCCTGGAAGCGCAGGGGCTTGGCTGGTTCAGCAGCTTCCGCAGCGGGAAAGGCGGCGACACGATCAGCAGCGGCATCGAGGGTGCGTGGAAGCCGAACCCGACCCGATGGGACATGGGCTACCTGAAGGTGCTGTTCCAATACGAGTGGGAGCTCGTCAAGAGCCCGGCGGGTGCGCATCAGTGGCAGGCCAAGGATGTGGCCGAAGAGGACATGGTGGTCGACGCCCACGACCCGTCGAAGAGGCGCAGGCCGGTGATGACGACGGCCGACCTCTCGTTGCGCTTCGACCCGGTCTACGAGCCGATCGCGCGGCGCTACCTGCAGAACCCCGGGGAATTCGCGGATGCCTTCGCCCGGGCCTGGTTCAAGCTGACGCACCGCGACATGGGTCCGCGCGCACGCTATCTCGGCCCGGAGGTTCCCGCCGAAGAGCTCCTCTGGCAGGACCCCATCCCCGCGGTCAACCACAAGCTGGTCGGCGAGAAGGACATCGCCTCCCTCAAGGGCAAGATCCTGGCTTCGGGGTTGTCCGTCTCCCGGCTGGTGTCGACCGCCTGGGCGTCCGCGTCCACCTTCCGTGGCTCCGACATGCGCGGCGGTGCGAACGGGGCGCGCATCCGCCTCGCGCCGCAAAAGGGGTGGGAGGTCAACCAGCCGGCCGAACTGGCAAAGACGCTGAAGACTCTCGAAGGGATCCGGAGCAAGTTCAACCGATCGGCCTCCGGCGGCAAGAAAGTGTCGCTTGCCGACCTGATCGTTCTGGCGGGTTGCGCCGGCGTCGAGGAGGCCGCGAGGAAGGCCGGTCACGACGTGACGGTTCCCTTCACGCCGGGGCGCATGGATGCCTCGCAGGAGCAGACCGATGCGGCCTCCTTCGCCGCGCTCGAACCGATTGCCGACGGCTTCCGCAACTACCTGAAAGGGCAATACAGCATATCGGCCGAGGCTTTGCTGGTGGACAAGGCGCAGCTGCTGACGCTGACCGCGCCGGAGATGACGGTGCTCGTCGGCGGCATGCGCGTCCTGAATGCCAACTCCGGGCAGTCCCGGCACGGCGTCTTCACCACGCGGCCGGGGGCGCTGACCAACGATTTCTTCGTGAACCTGCTCGACATGGGCACGGAGTGGAAGGCGGTATCGGACGCCAGGGACGTGTTCGAAGGGCGGGATCGCGCAACGGGAGCACTCAAGTGGACCGGCACCCGTGTCGACCTCGTCTTCGGTTCAAACTCTCAGCTCCGGGCCCTGTCGGAAGTCTACGGAAGTTTGGACGCGCAGGCGAAATTTGTCGAGGACTTTGTAGCGGTTTGGACCAAGGTGATGAACCTTGATCGCTTCGACCTTGCGTGATCTCGCCCACGGTGTCAAAGCCAGTCGATGAGCGCACCGGTCTACCGGTAGAAGGTCGAAGCATCCGATCTGTGAGCGGGGGACGGTTAGTGCTGTCTGGGAGGCCCAGAATCCGATCCTGGACTGCCGGGGCGAGGCGGAGAAGAGCCATGATCTGGGTTACTCGGGCCCGAGTGATCCCTTCCCGCCGAGCGATCTCGGCCTGGTTGCGGACCTCACCGACATCGAGCTGGCGTCGCCATTCGAGCGCCTTGCGGAGAAGCTCGGTCACACGGGGGGTCGTGGGTATCGGCTTGAGAAAGCCCCGAGTCAGCGGAACAATGCTCACGACCTGGTCGGCGTTTATCCGCCGCGTCAGGGTGGCGACATCGCAATCTTCGAGGACCCCCATGGGGCCGAATGCAACTTCCACCTCCTGTTCGCGGTACGTCGCCAACGCGGCGCCATAGTGGCCGGGCAAAGTCGCGTGGACGATCCGGAACCAGATCTCGGGGCCCGCAAAGCGCGATCGGTTAGTAGAGCGGCACATTCGCCCGTTTCCCGCCTCGTAACGCCCTGATTCGTCTTGGGTTATTTCGGGATGGGCCGGGTTGGTCGCACTACTAACATTCGTAGTGTGACCCATTCGGGGAGCCATGACGTCCACAGGGCCACTTGCGAATATCGCGGGTGGCCCTTTCGCGTCATGGCTCCTCAAGCGGGACGAGAAGCGAGCGAGCCGCCGACGAGTAGGAGGAAAAGCGCGCAGGGATGCGCGCGGAAGGCGAGGGAGGGGAGGCTACGCAGGGAGGAACAGGGACGTTCCGACCGAAGTGGCCGAGTCCTGCCCAGGGAGCCGGATGGTACACTGCGCGATCCGTTGAGAATTCGGTAACGTATACCAGATTTCAACGGTTTGGCGGTTATGGAAAAGCACCTTCTTCACCAGCCTGTAGTTCCGGATTATTTCACGCCCAGCAAGGACGCGACCGGAACGGCGACGATCCGGTCGTCGATCGGACGGAGCTCCTCGCCCAGGTATGCCAGTATGCCGAGGTGGAATCGCTTGCCGAGGTCCCCTCGCAGGGCGCGCAGACCGGCAGCGTCGGCGTGGCGGAGCGTCGCCGCCGACTTGACCTCGATCCCGACGACCTGTTCTCCGCGTTCGATGACGAGATCCACTTCGGCTCCCGCCCCGGTTCGCCAGAAATGGTGCCGGGATGTTCCCGTCAGCCCGTCCCACGATAGGATGTCCGAAAGGATGAATGTTTCGAGCAGGGCGCCGTCTTTCCCCGCGGCGACCGCCCCCGCCCAATCCCATGCGTTTGCCGCCCATGCCGCCGCTCCGCCGTCCACGGCGAAAATCTTCGGGGACTTGACCAGGCGTTTTGCGACGTTCGGGAAGAATGGATGCAGGAGCCGGATCTGGCAGGCGGTCTCCAGCACGCCCAGGTACCGGTCGACTGTCGTGTGGGAGACCCGGGCGTCCGCCGCAAGGTGACTCTTGGTCAGGAGGTTGGCGGTTCGAAGGAGCGCAAGGCTCATGACACGCCCGAATTCCGGAAGACTGCCGATGCCGGAGAGCATGCGCAGATCCCTTTCGAGGAAAGTTCGCCGGTAGCTCTCGTACCAGGCCCTCCGGTTTTCCGCGTCCATCGGGAACGCTTCCGGCATTCCGCCGGAGAGAGCCCGGATACGCGCCCGCATCCCTGCGTCCGGCCGCGCGGGGGCGAGCGTGGAGAGGAACGCCTCCGCGTCCCCCGCCCGGAACGCGTCCTCGATCGTCCTCGGGCTTGGCCTCCGCTCGATCTCCGACCAGGACATCGGCAGCAGGTCCAGCCAGGCGGCCCGGCCGGCGAGCGTTTCGCCCGTGCGTCGCATCGCAAGCAGGTTCGCCGAGCCCGTCAGCAGAAAACGCCCCGGAGCCGGATCCCGATCGACCGAACGTTTGACGGAAAGCAACAACTCCGGCAGACGCTGGACCTCGTCGATCACCGTCAACCCGCCGCCGGCGATGAGGCCGTCCGGGTCCTCGCTGGCCCGGGACAGAGTGAGCGGGTCATCCAGCGTCAGATAGCGGCCCCGCATCTTCTTGAGGACCAGCCTGGCGAGCGTCGATTTGCCGACCTGTCGTGCACCGGAAACGACGACGACGCGGAAGGCGGAGAGGCGGGAAAGCACGGTTTGGGTCGCATGCCGCGAGAGGGTTGTCATGGCTTGCATTTTGAACGCCATCAGTTCATTTTACAAGCCTCATTCCAAGGAAAGGCAGAGAGGGAACCGACCGGGCATTTCCACCGGTCTCGATCCACGGTGAACATTTCTGAAGAATTTTATCAGGCCTTACGCCCTGCCCAGCTTTCCGGGGCGAGTCGGAGGAGTCCCATGGCCTGCGCCACCCGGGCCCGCGTGATTCCTTCCCGGCGGGATGGCCCTTCAGTGAATCTCCTGTGGAGCAGGTTGAAAAACCCGGCGCTGAAACCAGAACGCCACGTTTACCAGGCCGATCATCACCGGCACCTCCACCAGCGGGCCGATGACCGCGGCGAAGGCGGCACCGTGCCCGATTCCGAACGTCGCAACCGCTACGGCGATCGCCAGCTCGAAGTTGTTAGACGCCGCCGTAAACGACAGTGTGGCCGATTTCCCGTAATCCGCGCCGGCCTTCCGGCTCAGCGCGAACGAGACGACGAACATCAGGACGAAGTAGACCAGGAGCGGGGCCGCGATCCGGACGACGTCGAACGGGAGGTGGACGATCGCCTCCCCTTTGAACGCGAACATCACGATGATCGTGAACAGCAGCGCCACCAGCGTGATGGGGCTGATCTTCGGGATGAAGACGGCATGGTACCAGTCCTTCCCCTTCGCGCGGACCAGAGCCAGGCGCGTCAGCATCCCGGCCAGGAACGGAACTCCGAGGTAGATGAATACGCTCTTTGCTATCTCCCCGATCGTGATGTCGACCTC
>Ga0172368_10008948_pt1 | contig 10105 bp, 6 predicted proteins | sample Lak11m_FD_114540 | JGI IMG/M metagenome (GOLD analysis project Ga0172368, IMG submission 114540) | Freshwater microbial communities from Kabuno Bay, South-Kivu, Congo - kab_022012_11m | ecosystem: Environmental > Aquatic > Freshwater > Lake | place: Democratic Republic of the Congo: South-Kivu...
AAGAGTCGCCCCTACGACTAACGTGGGCGACTGCAAGAGTCGCCCCTACGACTAACGTGGGCAACCGCAAGGGGTGCCCCTACGACTAACGTGGGCGACTGCAAGAGTCGCCCCTACAATTTTTAATAACTGAAAGGCCACAACCTGAAATAATCTTTGATGTTGTTCCAGATTTTTCTCAGACCTTCGGGTTCAAAAATCAAAAACAAGATAATGACTAAACCGAACGACGCTTGTTGAATGTAAGGGATAAAGGTATCAATGGCGGGGATGTATTCCTTCAACGCGCGCCCCAAGTTGGTTAACACGGCAGGCAGCAGAGTCATGAACGTTGCGCCGAAGAACGAGCCGCTGACTGAACCCAGCCCGCCGATGATAATCATCGCTAGATACAATACCGAGACGTCAATCGTGAATCGTTCCCAAGTGACGATGGTGCGATAGTGAGCGATGAGCGCGCCTGCCAGCCCGACAAAGAACGACGACACGGCGAAGGCGAGCAGTTTGTAACGAAAGAGGTTGATGCCCATCACAGAGGCGGCAATATCTTGATCACGGATGGCGATGAACGCCCTTCCCCAGTGAGTCCGAAAAAGATTCACGGTGAGAAGCGCAGTTAATCCGACGCACGCCCAGATGATCCAGTAGAAGTTGAAGTCGGTATTCATCAGGGTGCCGAACAGAGTCGGATTGGGGACGACCAAAGCATCTACGCCGCCAGTGACGACGTTCCAATGTGTGACCACCCACAAGATAATTTCTTGCGAAGCGATTGTGGCGATGGCGAGATACAACCCCTTGAGTCGCAGGGATGGGATGCCGAAGATCGCGCCGACCAGTGCCGTGAAAAAACAAGAGATCGGTATCGAGAGATACCAAGGGATTCCGAAATGTTTAGTGAGCAAGCCGGTGGTGTAAGCGCCGACTGCCATGAAGCCGCCTTGCCCCAAACTGATTTGCCCGGTGTAGCCAACGAGAATGTTGAGCCCAATCGCCCCGACGATGGCGATGCCCACTTGATTCGCCAAGTTGAGGAAATAACGGTCGGCGAAGAAAGGAAAGATCACGACGGCGACGAGCAACAACACCACGCGAATCTTTTGGGCGTGTGTGCGCCGCAGCGCCATATCGGCTTGGTAGGTGGTGTGGAAGATGCCTGATTCCATTTTGGTCAATCTCACGTATCACGCATCACGTGTCAGTTAGCGTGATACGTGATGCGTGAAATCTCTACACTCTCTCAATAATCTGCTGCCCAAACAACCCGTACGGTCTGACCATCAAGATAATGATCAAGACGATGAACGACACAACTTGATTCAAACCCTGCCCGATGTAGCCGCCGGTGTATGTCTCTAATAAGCCAATGATGATGCCGCCGATGATCGCGCCCGGGATTGAATCCAACCCGCCCAAGATGACGACGGGGAAGACGTGCAGTCCAAAGCTGCTGATTGTGCCGCTGACGCCAACGATGTTGGCGACCAGCGCTCCGGCAATCGCGGCAGTGACGGCGGCGATAGACCACGCCCAAGCGAAAATTCTTTTTACACTGATGCCCATGCTCAACGCCGCTTGTTGATCATCGGCGACGGCGCGCATGGCAATGCCCTCACGCGATTTGCGGAAGAAGAACGAGAACGCGCCGAGCATGACGATGGCAATGCCAATTGCCCATAACCGATCTGCACCGATGGTTGCGCCCAAAATTTTCACCGGGTCGGTGGGGATGAACGGCGGAAACTCTTTCGGCTGGCTGCCCCAGGTCATTTTGACGATGGATTGCAGAACGCTGGAGAGTCCAATCGTTACCATGATCACGGAAATGATCGGTTCGCCGATCATCGGGCGCAGCACCAAACGTTCCACGGTGACGCCGACTCCGATGGCGATGATGACCGTGAACGTCATGCCCAGGGGCCACCACAAGCCGAACTGGGCGATCATGGCGTAGATGATGTAGGCTCCGACCAAAAGAAATTCGCCTTGGGCAAAGTTGATCACGTCGCTGGCTTTGTAGATCAAGACGAAGCCCAACGCGGCCAGAGCAAGTATCGCGCCATTGGTGAGACCGGTGAGGGTGTATTGGATAAATAATTCCATCGTTATTCTTGAAAGGGGTGAATGGATGAAGGGGGTGAAACGTCATCCCCTTCACTTTGTCATCCCGTTCATCCCTTTCACGTTGTCCCGTTGAGACTCTCGATCTTCAACCGTGTCTGTAGTGTTGCTGTTCGTCCATCTTGATAAGTAATCACCGTCTGCACATCGAGATGCGAGTTCTGGCTGTAGAGGGCCGAGATGATGTCGGCGTAACGTTGCGAGATCACGTTGCGGCGTACTTTGCGAGTGCGAGTGAGTTCGGCATCGTCTGCGTCGAGTTCTTTGTGCAAAAGTAAAAATCGTTTGATGCGTGCCGCAGGCGGCAGATCGTTATTCGCCATCTCCACTTGCTTGCGAACCAAGTCGTACACCGGTGCCTTCTGCGCCAAGTCGGTGTAGGTGGTGTAAGCGATCTGGCGGTTCTCTGCCCACTTGCCGACGTTTGGAAAATCAATGTTGATCATCGCCGCGACAAACGGATAATCGCCGCCGAACACGACGGCTTCACGCACGTAGGGGCTGAACTTTAATTTGTTCTCGATGAATTGCGGCGAGAATTTTGTGCCGTCGTGCAATGTCATCACGTCCTTCGCGCGATCAATCACGATGAGATGCCCGTCTTCGTCAAAGTAACCGGCGTCGCCGGTGTGCAGCCAACCCTCTATTAATGAGGACGCTGTCGCTTCTTCGTTGCGGTAATAACCGGTCATCACGGCGGGCGACTTCATCAAGATTTCGCCGCTCTCGGCAATTTTGATCTCGGTGCCGGGGATGGGCGTGCCAACGGTTTGGAATTTGATGTCGCCATCACGATGCACGACGGCGATACCGTTGATCTCCGTTTGTCCGTATATTTGTTTCAGGTTCACGCCAAGCGCGTGGAAGAATCGGAATACATCGGGACCGAGCGCCGCACCGCCGGTGTAGGCCCGTTTGAGATGACGCAGCCCCAGATGATCTTTGATCTCTTTGAACACCAGCCAATCGGCGAAGAAGAATGAAAGTCTCAACAACGGTGACGGCGTCACTTTTTTAAATCGGGCATCCGCCACTTGATAGCCGATGTTCATCGCCCAGTTGTACATCTTCTGCTTGAACCAGGTGCTGTCTTCCATCTTCACTTGCACGCGGCTGATCATGTTCTCCCAAATGCGCGGCGGGCTGAACATTGCCTGCGGTCCGATCTCGCGGATGTTGTGCTGCACGGTTTCGGGTTCTTCGGGGAAGTTGACGGTGAAGCCGATTTGCAAACCGCAGCTGAGAGTCATCATCTGCTCGCCGATCCAAGCGAGCGGCAGAAAGGAAACAAACTCGTCGGCGGGCTGCATTGGATCAATGCTCATCAGACTCTGGCCCATGTTGAGCATGCTGGCGTGGGTGAGCATGGCGAGCTTGGGGTTGCCGGTGGTGCCGGACGTGGTGCAGAGAATGGCGATGTCGCTGGCTTTGCCCTGCGCCACTTTTTGTTCAAAGAGTTGAGGGTGAGTCTTTTCGTAGTCGCGCCCGGCTTGCTGCACGCCTTCAAACGACATCAAAAAATCTTCGCTGTAACTTCTTAAACCCTTTGGGTCGTAATAGATCACCTTGCGAACATTTTTAAGTTCGCCCCACATCTCCAACACTTTATCTACTTGCTCTTGATCTTCGACGACGATGAAGGAAACATCGGCGTGATTGAAGATGTAGATCATTTCTTTGACCACGCCGTCTTGATACATGCCGACAGATTTTGCGCCCGCCGCTTGCGCCGCCAATTCGGCGATGATCCATTCCGGGCGGTTGTCGCCGATGATGGCGATGGTCTCTTCGGGACTCAAACCTAAACTGATCAAACCGAGCGAGAAGTATTTGACGTGATCCAAATACTGTTTCCACGTCAACGCTTGCCAGATTCCATAGTTGCGTTCACGCAGCGCGATCTTATTCGGCGTGTGCTGCGCGTGGGCTAAAAGGAATTGAGGAAGGTTTGCGGAGAAGACATAAAGGAAAATGACAAATGAACAATGGCAAATGAACAACTATCTGCTATCAGCCACCCGCCACTCGCTATCCGCTACCCAATGTGTTTCATTGGGAAGGTGCTTTGGTCTTCGCCCAAGTAGGCTTGAATGACTACCGGGTTGCGGCGGACTTCGTCGGGCGTGCCTTCGGCGATCTTTTGACCGAAGTTGAGGACGACGATGCGATCACTGATGTCCATGATCACGCCCATGTCGTGCTCGATCAATACGATGGTCACGCTATGCTCTTCGTTGATGTCGAGGACGAAGCGAGCCATGTCTTCTTTCTCTTCGGCGTTCATGCCTGCCATCGGTTCGTCGAGTAAAAGTATCGAAGGCTTCATGGCGAGGGCGCGCCCCATCTCGACTCGTTTTTGTAAACCATAAGAGAGTGAGCCAACGGTGTGATTGCGAATCGCTTCGATCTCCAAAAGATCAATGATGTCTTCAACAAAGCGGCGCTGTTCGATCTGTTCGGCTTGGGCGGGTCCCCAATACAACATGCTGGCGAATAGGTTGGTCTTCATGTGGATGTGGCAGCCCGACAGCAAGTTATCCAACACGCTCATGTGTTTGAAGAGTTCGATGTTCTGGAAGGATCGGGCGATGCCGAGATGGGCGATCTCGTGCGTGCGGGCGCGCGTGATGTCGTGTTCGCGTCCGTTGTAATAGATGATTTTTCCTTCTTGAGGTTTGTAGAGTCCGCTGATGCAGTTGAGCAAGCTGGTCTTGCCCGCGCCGTTGGGACCGATGATGGCGAGTATTTCGCTTTGCTTGACTTCTAGCCCAACGTTGAACAGCGCGGTGACGCCGCCAAAGCGTAGTTGAATATCTTGGATGTGGAGTTGTGTGTCGCCGGGCTTAAGTTGACTGCTGTTGAGGGTGTGAGTGAATCCGCGTAGCATGTACGAGCCATGTTACGGGATGAGGCGTTGTTGAAGCGTTAATGAAAGCGTTAATAGAAGATCACTTTTCTACTCCCGCATTTGGTCCTCGGAGGGGCAGATTCGGGATGACCACTGCGCCGCGACGGTCACCCGCCGCTTGCCCTTGCGCCAGACGCAGCTCTTCGGACATCCCTAGCTCTTCAAAGATGGATGTGGCGCGGAAGTGACAATCCACTGCCCAAGCGATCTGTCCGGCGCGATCATAAAGTTTGCGAAGGGCAAGGTAAGTCCGCGCCAGTTCGGGGCGGGCGCGCACTTGGCGCAGGATGTGCATGGATTCAATTAAGTAGTTTTCAATCTCGACCCAATTGGGCGATGAAGTGCGGGTGAGGATCTCGGCGAGCACGCGCTGGGCATAGCCAACGGTCATGCGGTTGCCCGCCGCGCGACTCTCTTTTAAAACGCGCGTGATCTCCGTTTGTGCCGACTCCAACTCATTCGCCATCAACAAACATTCAGCCAAAAACAAACGCGGCAAAAAGTTGAAGACGCGATAATCGGTTTCGTCTGCCCACGCCAAAGCTTTGCGTATCGCTTCGATCCCTTCGGCTAATTGTTGGTTGTGTGCCAACGCCATGCCGCGCAGGGCGAGCAGCATAAACGTCGAAGGGGTGAGTGACTCTTGCTCCAAGAGGTCCGACGTGCCTTGCAGCACGTCGAGGCAGGCTTGCCAGTTGTGGTAATCCACATGCACAAAGGCAAGCTGCATTCGGGCAAAGGCAATCGTCTCCCACGTTTGGCTCGCTTCGGCAAGTTCAAGTCCGCGTTGGGCGGAGACGGAGGCGCGTTCCCATGCCCCCACACGCGCGTAGGCTACCCCTAAATATCCAAGCATCACAGGCAAGTCGGTAGAACCGTTGGCGCGCAGCGCTTTGTCGCTGATCGTTTCCTCTTGAATGTTCACCGAACGCAGGAAGTAGGCAATCGCATCGTCAAAGGCAGAGAGGGCAATGCTGACGCGCCCCAACATGCGAAGCGAAGCTTGAAGCAGCGCCGTGTCGTTGAGTTCTTCGGCGGCGCGCAGAGTGCGGCGGGCGTAGTCGCCTGCGGTTTCGGGCAAACCGCGCAGCCAAAAGAGCTGCGCCGAGTAGCGAAAAATTTTTCCGAGCCGCGCTTCATCTTTCAAGCCGCTGGCGAGACGCTCGGTCTCGTTCAAAATTTCTGAGGCGCGGGTGAGGTCGCCGCTGAAGGCGTAGGCTTGAGCGAGCTGCAGGTTGAGATCGATCCGTTCTTCGCGTTGGCGAGGTCCGGTTAAATAGCCCAACAAGCCCACGGCTTGCAAACCAAATTGTCGAGCATCGTGATAAGCGCGCAGCCTCAGGGCGAGTTCTCCGGCTTGGGTGAGGTAGGGCAGGGCGCGTAACGGTTGATCGCCACGCGAATAATGATGCGCCAGTATGACAGCATCGGCAGGGGGCACCGCCGTTTCCAATACTTCGGCGATGCGCCGATGGATGTATTCGCGTCGGGCGCGGCTTAAACCGGAATACACCACTTGACGAATCTTGTCGTGACGGAAGTTGTAGCCTTGCGACTCTTCGGTGACGAGACCGCGCTGCATCCACGCTTCAATGAAGAGGATGATCTCTTGCGCCGACGTTTGGCTGATCTCTTCGAGCAGGGAGAGGGTGAAGGCGCGTCCAATGGCGGCGGCGATGCCTAACACTTCGCGACTCGGCGGGGAGAGTCGATCTAGCCGCGCTTCGATCACACGCTGCAAACTGATCGAGGTGGGGGTGAGCCCGCCGGGCAGCATCTTGGCGGATCGCCCGGACTCGGTGAGCGAGCGCACCGTTTCGATGATGAAAAAGGGGTTGCCTTCGGTCTCTTGATAGAGACGACGCAAGAAGATCGGATCGGTGGAGATGTCGGGATGGAGTCCTTCGGCGAGGGCGGTGGATTGTTCGGGGGTGAACGGCTGAAGGGTGAAGGACGTTGTTAAGTTGTTGCGCTGCAGTGACCGCACCAACCGCGCGCGCTCATCGGGCAGGTCTTCAGCGCGATAGAGTCCAATGGCTATTATCGGCGTGGACAAGGCATGACGCGCCAACGCGCCTAGCAATTCCCATGTCGGTGTGTCGCCCCAATGCAGATCGTCGAGAACGAGGTGAAGGGGATGGGTGGAGTATTGGGTGATCACGATCAGAAGATTGATGATGGCATCGCGCATGGAGGCGCTTGAGCCAACGGGTTCGTCGGCGTTAAATTTTTCGGCGAGCGATGGCAGGAAAGAGGAGAGGCTGGCGAGCCATGAAGGCGGCGGTTGCAATGCGGTTGGCGGCAGCCACTTGATGCCTTGCTGAAGTGCTTGACGCAGCGGCGCATAAGGCGAGAGTCCTTCCAGCTCATGACAGTTGCTCTGCATGACGGCGAGGTCTGAATGCCGCGCCAGATATTCTTGAATCAACCGCGTCTTACCAATGCCCGCTTCACCGGCGATGAGAATCAATTGACCACTGCCGTGCTGCGTTTGGGTGAGGGCGAGATCGAGCTGTTCCAGTTCGTGTTCGCGCCCGACGAAGGGGGAAAGGATTGATGATTGATAACTGCTTCGTGTGGCTGATGGCTGACGGCTGATGGCTGATGGTTGCTTGATCCCTAACCCTTGTTGAATTGATTGGTAGAGCGCCTGTGTTTCAGGCAGAGGCTCGGCGTTGAGTTCTTCGGCGAGAGTTTTGACGAGTGATTGATAATGCTGAACGGCGCGGGCGCGGTCGCCGATGGCGGCGTAAAGAGCAAGCAGCCGACGATGCGCCGACTCGTCGAGCGGTTCCGCCGTCGCCCACTTTTGGGCGTAGGGGATGGCGTCGGCGTGGCGATTGGCGTTTTGCAAAAATTGCGTGGCGCGATCCAATGCGGAGAGGTAGAGCCGCCGCAGCGATCCCCGTTCTTCGTCGCACCACTCGTCGTAAATATCTTCGAGCAGATCGCCTTTGTAAAGAGTGATCGCTTCGAGTAGTTCGTTGCTCGTGGCGTCGCTTCGCGCGTTGTGTTTAAAAGCGTCAACGTCAATCTCAATGGGCACGTCGGGGTTGATCTGGATGGACGAGCCATCGGCGAGCAGGATGGTAGTATCGGTCTCGATCTCGATGGGCTCGAGCGTGGTGCGGAGGTGGTGAATGTATTGGCGCAAGTTGCGCCGCGCCGCCGATTCGGTGGCGCGACTCCAAAAAAGAAATGCTAGCCGTCTTCGGTTTAAAGGTTGGGTGCGATGCAGAAGGAGATAGGCGAAGAGTGAGCGGCTTGTGGGCGAGCCGAGATCGAGCGGGCGATGGTTATCGCCGGTGGTGACGATTAAAGTCTGAAAGAGAGAGGCCCGCAGGATCATTACGGCTTGCTAATTATCAAATTGTCGAATCGTACATCCACAAAATTCTTTTCATAACTTCCAACGATCAACCCGGCGCGACCCTCTTTGAAATCGGGATCGCTGACGCGGGCGAGACGATTGCCGTCCACCGTCAAGCTCAAGGTGTTGCCGACACATTCAGCGCGAATTTGGTGCGCCGCCCGACCCGAGGCTATTTTATCAGCCCGATCTAACAATGTGTTGTGCAATAAAGTACGCTCGCCGTTCTTGAATTTGCCCACGCCGTAATAGCTGTCCGCGCTGATGATGAAGAAGTAAAAATTTCTATCGTCTTGGTGGCGGCAGATCACGCCGAAGAAGTTGTTGTCCGGTCCCCCGGCGGTGCGCGCCGCCACTTGAATGACGGCGTCACCGAGGATCGGGTCGTGCGTCGTCCAGACGATCAGGTTCGGCTTCAATATCCATATCTGGTATTCGCCTTCGAGATAGCGCGTGTAAGCGTCGGCGTTGGATTGGCGATTCCATCCCGAATCATTTTTGGAAAAATCGTCAACGAAGATCGCCTCGCCGCTCGCCGGTTCGCTTTGGCAAGCGGTGAGGATGAAGATGACGAGAACGAGTCTTATCTTGAACATGAAATTCAGAACGCTGAAGTCGCTGATCGCGATGAGATGCGCTGATTAGTTTTAAAAATTCAGCGTTCATCAGGTTAGTCAGCGTGATCAGCGTGCTATGGTTTTTGCGGTGATGGCACACCTAATCGCGCTAATGCTTTGAAAGCTAACTCGGCAATCGGTCCGCCTGCATCCAAGTTAGCGGCGGCGTTGAGCGTAGCTTTCGCTTCGGTGGGTCGCTGCATCTCAATATAAAGCAAACCCAAATGCAAATACACCCGCGCCGATTCGGGGTCGAGCGCGTTGGCGGTGAGCAACGTTGATTCTGATTCTTTAAATTTTCTGGTGAGATACAAGGCATGGCCCAACACATCATTCGCCGCCGATGAGTTGGGCGCGAGTTCCACTGCGCGTTTGGCTGAGGGCAAACCGGCTTCGGCGACCTTTACATCGTTGTCTAAATAGAACTGCGCCAGCAAAATCCAAAACTCCGCTTCTTGCGGCGCGATGCGAACCGCTTGGGCGTACCACGCTTCGGCGTTTTGCAGATCGCCTCTATCGAGATACGCGCTGCCTAACTCCGCCGATGTTGCTGGGTTGCTTGGGTCGAGATCAAATGATATTTTCAATTCGCTGATCGCCCGATCATTTTTTCCGCCGCGCCGAAAATGTTGACCGTAGAGATAATGCGCCAGACTCGATTTCGGATCGATCTTCAACGCTTGCTCATACGCGTAAGTGCCGTCGTTGCCCAATCGATCTTCAACTAACCCAAGATAAGCATGCGCGTCTGCTTGGTTGGGGCGCTGTTCGATGGCGCGCGTCAACGAGAGCTTTGCCAACTTAAATTCGCGCAAACCGATCAACGTATAGCCTACCACGCCCGCCGTGATCGCATTATCTTTGGTGTCGAGCCCGGCGTTGAGGGCTTTGATCAGACTCTCGGCGAAAGGTTTAATTTTTGGATCGCTGCCCGCCGCAACTGCCAAATGCGAACCGGCTTGCGATGGATCGAGAACCGACAACACCACGCCGAAACGATAACGGGCAAGGGCATTCGTCGGCTGCAAGGCAACCAGAGTCCGCAACACGGCAGAGGCTTCGGGGTAACGCGCTTCGGCTTCGTAAGCG
>Ga0172368_10008949_pt1 | contig 10104 bp, 10 predicted proteins | sample Lak11m_FD_114540 | JGI IMG/M metagenome (GOLD analysis project Ga0172368, IMG submission 114540) | Freshwater microbial communities from Kabuno Bay, South-Kivu, Congo - kab_022012_11m | ecosystem: Environmental > Aquatic > Freshwater > Lake | place: Democratic Republic of the Congo: South-Kivu...
AATAATAAAAGCCGGATATTAAATCCGGCTATTTTTTTATTATTTAAAAATTTCTATCTTTGCCAACTATAATATTTATTTTCTTTTTAGAAATAGTAATTTCAGCCGGACATTCTATCTCACCAGCATTATCAGCTAAAACTTTTAAATTGTCATTATAAATTATTAATTTTTTAAATGGCATTATAGAATGGTTGTATTCCTTAGATGATAAAAATTTTTTACCCCCAATTGTTTTAATAACTAATTCTAATTTTTCATCGCATGGAGAAACATTTATATTTTCGGGAATTTTATCATCTTTAAAAGCCAAGTTAATTATTTCAATTTCTCCCCTATCCTTAATTTCAATAGAATAATCTTTATCAATTTCAATTGTTGATCCGCTGGAGTCAATTGATGATTTAGTTAAAAAATAATTTTTATTAACTTGTCCTAAATAAAGTATTTCAATTCTTCTGGAAGAAATAGTATTGCAAGCAAGAACATCCATCTCAATACCAAGGCTTTGAGCAATTTTATTATTATCTTTCCCGATCGGAATTATTCCTAAAGGTACTTTTGACCCAGCCATAATATTTATAATTTTATGTATTGTAAAATCATTACCCACGGCAATAATAGTTTTAATTCCTCTATTTAGTTCACTTTCAACTAAACTAAAAATATTCTGGTTGACACCTATTCTAATAATTTTTCCATTTAATCCTAAATCCGTTAATCTGGTTTCCACATCGGCCATGGTACGGGCATATTTTTTTTGCGTTACATAATAATCATATATATAAACATGCATAAAATACAAAATTTTTTACTTTTAGTAAAAAATTAAAAGATTTTAATAATATTTATTCTTTATTTTTTATAATTTTTTCTTCCCCTTGTTTCATCTGACATTGTCCATTTAGAATAGCGCCTTTAATTATTGATATACTTTGAACATCAATATCACCATTTATTTTTGCAGTTGATGATAATTCGAGATAACCCTTGATTTTTAAATTTCCATTAACCTCACCACTGATAGTTGCATTTTTTGCCTCTATGTTTGCGCTTATTTTTGCTTTATCTCCAACAATCAAATCACCATGAGTTTTTAGTGTGCCATCTACTTCTCCTTCAACTACCATATTACCCTGGCATGTAAAATCGCCTTTTACTTTTACAGATAAGCCAATTATTGTTTCCGCCTCCCTCATTGTTTCATTTTGTTGCTTATTAAACATAGATTTAATTAAAAGTAAGTAATAAATATACTTTAATTTTATATATCTATAAGCTGTTTGTCAAAAATAAAAACATAATGTATTATAATATAATAAAACTGCAGGTCGTTTTATTTTTATTTTTGCCCTCGTAGTTCAATGGATAGAACGGGGGACTCCTAAGCCTCAAATAGAAGTTCGATTCTTCTCGAGGGCGCAAGCGATAGTGGTTAATATAAAAATAAGATAAATTTTGAGTGTTTGAGTCTTATAAAACGCATAAATATATAAATTTATGCTAAAAATACAGAAATAATATTTATTTTATAGAATAAAAATTTATAAATAAATTTAAATTTGAAGATTTAAGAATGAAAATTGAATTTTGGGCCATTAGCTCAGTTGGCTAGAGCGCTTCCATGGCATGGAAGAGGCCAAGGGTTCAAGTCCCTTATGGTCCACAAATAAAAAACCCAGCATTGCTGGGTTTTTTATTTGGATTATATGGGTATAAAATTTTTGTAAAAACTATTTTAATAAGAAAAAATATTTAAATAATAAAAATATATATTAAAATAATGCGAAGCGATAAAAGGGGCTTCCGCCCCTTCAAGTCCCTTATGGTCCACCAATATTAAAAAGCTGTGATATAATCACAGCTTTTTGGCTAATATTAAATAATATTATTGATTTATCTCCATTGCTTTTTTTAGTTTCCACCACTCCTTTTTAGGATTCCATACAACGTTACTAGTGTGAATATGAAAACTTACTAATTTATCGCTTTGTTTATATTGGGCTGTAGGAGCATAAATTGTAGAAATAACAGGAATTTTAGCATTATAATTAAATTTATTAGACCTGTTTACTGCGCAGGTAATTGCTACAACTTCCCCGCCTCTTTCGTAAACTAAATTAATAAGTTTTTTAGTTGTAGAAAAATTATTGCACACATCTTCAACAATTACTACTTTTTCACCTGAATAAATATCGTGCCTATCAATTATTAATTCTGAAGTTTCTTTTATATTCTTATTAGAATTACCGGCAATAATAACTTTTTTTTCTGCAAATATAGTCCGACAATCATATAATGATCCAAGATCAGTAGCGAGCATAAAACCGCCCATTGGTGCCCCTAAAAAAATATCTGGTATATATGTATTTTTAGCCAACTGTTTAGCGAGGTAATGCACAAATATTTTTCTTATTTTTCTGTCCTGCTCCGCTTTAGCGAAGTTAAAATATACATAACCTACATAGTTTTTCTGCCCATGCTCCTCGTCATATTTACCCGCATAAGCTACTAATGGTCCTAAATAATTACCTTTTCCGTCCTTGGGTGATTCATAATATCCATCACATTTTTTTAAAACATCTAACAAATCTGTATCATACATACTTTCTTGCATATATTCCTCCTTTTACCATGGCAATTTACCATTTTTTATTAAAACAGCATTATTTAATTCATCCTTTGCTTGTTTACTTGCTAAACTGGCAGCCTTATCATAATTTTTGGAGTCGCATATAAAATTTGTTTTAAACTTTGGATGATAAGCGTAATTTGTACCTCTTGAATTGTTTATTATTGCGCCAAAGCCATCATTATTTATACAAATTACTGCATTATTAGCAGCACCACCCTGACCAGCTCCAAAACCAGGCACTAATTTAAAAGAATTTGGAAATATATTTTTCATTTCTTCAGCTTCAAGTGGATAGGTTGCACCCATAACCATTCCCAAAAATGAGTAATTATATTTACCATAAAGATCCATTTCGTCAGAAATGCCCTTAAGTTTTGAAGCTAATATTTGCCATAATTTCTTACCATTATCAGTAATTGATTCCTGCAAACTAGAAGCAGGTTTAAATGAGCTTTTATCAACAACAAATACACCCTTTCCATTTAATTTTGCTGTTTCTATAAAAGGTAAAAAGCATGGCATTTCAATCCAAGGAGTTATGGTTATAGCATGTGTATTTATTGGGGAAATAACTTTTGTCAACTCACCATTTTCCGGTCCAATTATATCTATTTCTCCTAAATGACCATTAGCATATGCGCGAGCTGTATCATCTCCGTCTTCTCTTTTGGCATCAGTAATATAGAGCAAATTGTTGTCATCAAGAATCTCAATAGTTTTTTCAAAAGCTTTTATACCGTCACTTCCGAATTGCTCATAAAATGCAATTTGTGGTTTATAGCAAAGTGCATACTCCTGAGTTGCATTAATTATTTCATAATTAAATTTTATTATTGCTTGTGCTGATGCTCTAAAACCAGGTCCAAACTCTGTATATGCCCAGCTTAAAATATGGGGTGGAAAATATCTTAATTGAGGATCAAGACCTATGCATAGATAACTCTGCTTTTTTATAATTTCATCAATTAATACATCTGCAAAATTTTTTTTATCCATTACGGACCTCCTATATTAATAATTTTATATAATACTTAATTTAAAATTGTTCTTATAAATAAGTTTTAATGTACAATTATTTATTATTAATATTAGATGAAATATTTTTATTGTCAATATTATTATTTTATTAAATTTTAAATAAAAAAGCCAGTTATTAAACTGGCTTGATGTAGGACGCGTGCGAATCAACAAACGATTCACATATTTTGCAAAAAGTTATAATGACTATAATTTTTTTAGAATGATCTGTTAATTTACTTTTTTTTACTTCTTTAGATCCACACGCGCATTGATTAATATCATCCAATTTTTTTCCCTCCTTCTAATTTTGATTTGTAAAAAAATTCACGAGTTTTAAACAAACACGTGAAATTATTTATAGATGTTAGTATTATATATAAATTATAAATAGTTGTCAAATATATAATTATTTTATGTTCTATTTGGAACAAAAAAGTTATTTATAGAACAAAATATTAAGATAAGTCTAGTATTTCTTAGACTTAAGTATTAGTGTTAATAAAGTCTATGTTTTCTTAGACTAAAAAGAATTATTTAGCTAATATTAAATAAAATATTACTATTAATAATATGTTGATAAATGGTTAATTAAAGTTAAATATAATAATTTAATTATTAAGATTATATAATATATTTAATATTAATTTTAATAATGATATAGTGATAGTAGATTAATAATTAAAATATATATATATGTATGATGTTATAATTATTGGCGCAGGTCCGGCAGGTTTTACTGCCGCAATTTATGCATCTAGAAGAGGCTTAAAAACATTAATTATAAGTAAAGAAACTGGCGGACAATTAATTTGGGCTTCTGTTATAGAAAATTATCCAAGCTTTATCTCAATTTCCAGCCATGATTTAATATCTAAATTTGAAGATCAGGTAAAAAATTTAGAAGTTGAAATTAAAAATGATGAAGCTAACAATATCGTTAAGTTAGATAATAATAATTTTAAAATTAAAACTAACAATGATGAATTTGAAGCTAAAGCAATAATTTTATGCTTAGGTCTTGTGCCAAGAAAGCTAGAAGTTAAAGGTGAAGATAAATTTAGAGGCAGGGGAGTCGCTTATTGCTCTACTTGTGATGGCCCATTATTTAAAAATAAAATAGTGGCTGTTATCGGTGGAGGAAACTCGGCGCTAGACTCCGCTGAAAATTTATCTAGAATAGCAAATAAAGTATATTTAATTCAGGATTTAAGAGAGCTAACGGGGTTTGAATATTTAAAAAATAAAATTAAAAATAATAAAAATATAGAAATTATTTATAATGCTAAAGTTAAAGAAATAACTGGAGAAAAAAGAGTTGAAAAAATTATTATTGACGCTGATAATAATTTAAAGGAATTATTAGTAAATGGAATATTTATTGAAATTGGCAGAATTCCAAATATAAATATTATTGCTGATAAAATAAAATTAAATGAAAATAATCAGATAATTATTGATAGTAATGGAAGTACGAATATTAAAGGCATATTTGCCGCAGGCGATGTTACTAATTCTCCTTATAAACAAATTACCATTGCTTGTGGCCAGGGAACGATTGCTGCTTTATCAGCTTACAATTATTTACAGAAAAAAAATATATAAAAATTATTTTTACGCTATTTATAATAAATAAAATAAAAAATATAAAAAATGTTAAATTTAGAAATAGAAAATAAAATTTTTAGTCAAGGATATAGTAGCATCGCCGCTTTTGATGAAGCGGGACGAGGTCCCTTGGCTGGACCTGTTGTCGCTGCCTGTATTTTTATAAAAAATGATTTTAATTTTGAAATTATTTCTAATACAAGGTTAAAAGAAATTAAAGATTCTAAAAAGTTAACAGAAAAAAAACGGAAAGAATTATATGAAGAAATTAAAAAATACTTTAACGTAGGCATTGGTTTATGTGATCACGATACGATTGATAAAATAAATATTCTTCAGGCAACTTTTCTGGCTATGAAAAAAGCGCTTAGTGGTTTAAAAGAAAAACCGCAATTTATTATAGTAGATGGTAAATTTATTATTCCAAATTTAAGCATAAATCAAAAAGCGATAGTCAATGGTGACGATTTAGTTTTTTCTATTGCTGCCGCTTCAATAATAGCTAAAGTTACAAGAGATAATATTATGTATGAAATGCATAATAAATATTCTAATTATGGATTTGACAAACATAAGGGTTATGGTACAAAATTACATATTAATAATTTAAAAGCATACGGAGTAAGCCCAATACATAGAAAAAGTTTTGACCCCGTAAAAAAATTATTAAAAAAATAAAATTGTACATATAAAATTAAGCCAGGAGGATAAATCGCCATGGAAAAAAGTACGGAGATAAAAAGATTAGTTAATGAAGTAAAAAATGTTCGCGGCAAGGAGAAATATTTAAAAGTTACAATTTATAGAACTCGACTGGCATCTACTATTTATGCGGATGATTATAATTTATATGAAGTAGATGGCAAAATTATAAAAACATGCCTTGCAAAAATAAAAAATTTAATAATAAAATTTTTACCAGAAACAACATTAGTAAAAAATATTACTAAAAATGATTTTAATGATATTATAGAAGCATTTGGAAAAATAGATAAAGAAAATTTTGTTAAAGAAAGAATTGAACACATAAGATCGGAAAATTTGAATGTCGGAGACTATGTAGAAAGAAATTTAGAGGAAATTTATATTATTAAAAAAATATTTAATAATTATACTGTAAGCATAAAATCAATAAATGGCGGTCGAACAATCTGCTGCGATCCAAGGAAGTTTAAAAAGATTGAAAAATTTCAAATAAAAAAAATTGAAAAAAAATTGGGATATATAAAATTACTTTTATCTGAAGTAAAGGCTATTGAAGAATCCGAATCTTATTTAAAAAGTAAAATTATTTTTAAGTCCGGAGTTTATGGCGGTAGGGACAATTTTTTGCTACCAGTTGAATATGCAGATAGTATATTAAAAATAAGAAAAAAAAGATTAGTAAAAACTGGCAAAATTATAGATAAAAAATATTGTGTCTACTGTGGAAAAATTATTAAAAAAGAAAAAAATGAAGATTTGTTAAAATGGAAAAACAGAATAAGGTGTATTAGCAACTGTTTAGATACCGCTAGTAAAAATGGACATAGATATTGCCAAAAGTGCGGAGAAAAATTTGATATAAATAAAGGTGTACCAGGAAAAGAAAGAACAAATAAACGTCTCTGCATACCTTGCGAAGAAAAACATAAAAGAATTTATATTTAAAGGACGAATTATATCGTCCTTTTTTATTTCTTGTTATTATCGTAAAAATATTTTATAATATTAAGTATATAATATTTATTTTAATATTATGGAAATTATAGGAGGAGGAAATACGCTCCTTGATGTAAATTTTATATTAGAGAAAATTCGTATTGCTGAAAAAACAAAATTAGGAGATTTTGGCTGTGGATCAACTGGTATATTTGCGTTTACTGCTGCAAAACTTGTTGGTAAAGAAGGCAGGGTGTATGTAGTTGACATTTTAAAGCCAGTATTAGAAAATCTAAAAAGAAGAGCTAGGTTAGAAAATTATGATAATATTGATTTTATTTGGTCTGATCTTGAAATTTTTAAAGCAACAAAAATTGAATCAGGTACATTAGATGCCGGCCTGCTTATTAATACCTTGCATTTATCTCATAAAAGGCAGGATATATTAAGGGAGTCAATTCGCATGATAAAAAGGAATGGCCGTCTGGCAGTTATTGAATGGAAAAATATTTCTATTCCTTTTGGACCCCCGCTAGAAGAAAGGGTCGAAAAAGATTTATTAGAAATTTTAGCAAAAAAGTTAGGTTTGCGACCCGATGAGCAATTTGAGGCAGGCCCCTATCATTACGGCATGGTGTTTGTTAAATTATAAATTATAAATAAGTAATATGTTAAATTTAAGTTTTTGGTTAAATACAAGACCAGGAGATCTTTCGGGGGATGCTAAAAAAATTATTTACGTTTTTTTAGCTTTACTCATTATAATGGGAATAATTTCTTTTTTAAGAGCAAGAAAAAAAGCAAAAGCTGAATGGAGAATTTGGAATAAAGTGTTTAATTTTTCTTTAAGCAACATTATCATTGGTTTATTGCTTTTGTTTTTTTCTTTTGAACTAACCCCAGTTTTATCAATGAGATTTTTTTATTTATTATGGATTATATTAATGGCTGTTTGGCTGTTTTTTATTTTTAAAAATTATAAAAAAATAACATCCATTAAAGAAGAATTAATTAAAAAGCAGAATTATAATAAATATATTCCTCAAAAAAAGAATTAAATAAGATATAAAAAAATAGGCGTAATGCCTGTTTTTTTATTGATAATATGAATCATAATCAAGAAATTGGAATATACGGCGAAAAAATAGCTAAAGAATATCTAATAAATAAGGGATATGAAATATTAGATGTGAATGTAAAATTAAGCTTTAAAGAGATAGACATAGTAGCTAAAAAAAATAATACTATAATTATTGTTGAAGTAAAAACAAGAATATCGTCAGCTTTGGGGGAAGCATATGATGCTATGACATTAAAAAAATTAAATAATCTAAAAAAAGCCGCCGAGAATTATATAAATATTAATAAATATTATAATTATGATATTGGTATAGATTTAATTACTATAGATATTGAAAAAATAAGTAAAAAATATAATATTAGCCATTATATAGACATTTTTTAAATAAATAATAATTAATAAAAAAATTAATTAACAGTCTTTACACATAAAAATTAACATTTTCCCACACCTTTTCAATACTTTATTTACTTGACCTAATAAAAATTAAAAGTTATTCTAAAAAAGTTAAAAGTATTTTTTAATTTTTTTTAAAGATGTGTTAGCGGTGAGGGGGCATGATTGGCCCTACCTGGTCTGTACCTTTTGCCACCTAATACAAATTATAAGGAGGCGAAGGAACGCCATAAATTTAAAATTTATTGAGTTCCTTCGCCTTTTTTCTTAAATTAATTTTTATGAAAAAAATAAAATTAGTATTCTTGTTATTATTGTTTATTGCCTTTTTATTCGCCGTTAAAGGTGAATTTTCTGTTTTTAAAAATATAAATGCCAGCACTCAAAACGTAAGTACCCCGACTATTTTTGATATTATATCAGGAAAAGAAGCTAGGGTGACTGGGCTAACCGAGAAAAATACTAATGTTTTAATTTATGTTGATGGCACTTTTGTAGGCAATGCTCAGGTTAATCGGGGAAGCGAAACTGATAATTTTTATTATTACTTTAATAGAGAAAAAAATTCAGGCAAGCATAAATTTATGGTAATTGCTCAGGACAAAACCTCATTAGTTTTATCACCTCCCTCAAAAGAGTTTTCTATTAATATAAATTATGAAGTGGTTGATGATGAACAAAATATAAATACAGATAATATCAGTAATAAAAAAGTTGTTGCCCCTACTTTAATTATTCCTAAAAATAATTTTATAACTTCTAATTTAAAGCCGGAAATTAAAGGCTTAGTTAAAAATGGCACTAGATCATTAATATATATAGACGGAAAATTAAATGGAAAAACAAATATATTAGTCAGTAAAACAGGAACTGGCAACTTTACATATCGGCCATTTTTAAATTTAAGTAAAGGCTGGCATACAGTCTGGTCTGTCGCCGAAGATAATAACGGGCAAAAAAGCATTGTATCAAATAAAATTAAAATTAAAATTGAAGATCCCGCGCCCGCGCCTGTATTAACAAAAATAATTAAAATAGACAGCGCTAAAGAACCAATTATTTACGGAGTAGCCAAGAATGATTCCCTTGTTAAATTTTATATAAATAAAAAATTAATAGGTCAGTTTAAAGTTAAAAATAATCCTTCTGGTACAGCCAGTATTTATTTTAGACTGTCAAAAGGATTGGTATTTGGAAACAATATTATTTATGCCACTATAACAGACACTAGAGGCAAAGAGAGCCCATGGTCAAATATTATTAGTTATCAAAATAAAAAGCCAAGAATATCAATAGCAGCAGCAAAAGAAATAAACCAAATTGACAGCGACAAAGACGGTCTTATAGATTATGACGAAATTAATAAATATAAAACTGATCCTAATAAAAGCGATACAGATGGAGATGGATATAATGACAAAGAAGAAATTGCAAACGGTTATAGCCCGGTAATACATGCGACTAAAGATACTAGTAAAAAAATTGCTAAGGCAGATGATACAGCTAGCGACGTTAAAGGAGAAAAAGAATTTTCAGGAGATAAATCTTCTACTACCGCAACTACTCAAACAGAAAGCAATGAAGAAGATTCAGTAGTCGCCGATAATAGTAAGACGAAAGTAATTATTTTTTCTATATTTATTATAGCCGTTATAGCATGGATCGTCTGGGTAAATCGTGAACTTATTAGGGAAAGAAAAAATAAAGAGACAGAAATCATAGAATT
>Ga0172368_10008950_pt1 | contig 10104 bp, 6 predicted proteins | sample Lak11m_FD_114540 | JGI IMG/M metagenome (GOLD analysis project Ga0172368, IMG submission 114540) | Freshwater microbial communities from Kabuno Bay, South-Kivu, Congo - kab_022012_11m | ecosystem: Environmental > Aquatic > Freshwater > Lake | place: Democratic Republic of the Congo: South-Kivu...
AGGGTTGAGCAGGAGTTCAAGGAAGATTTTTTGCTGATGCGCAAAATCGAGACGATTTAGTTCCTGAAGCTTCTGTTCATATCTTAGATACGCCTGTCCAATCGAACTCAAGAATTGATTCTTGCTCTCAATTAAGTCCTGGGGAACTACTAATTCTTCTGTGATTTTGTTGAAAAATTCTGTTAAACCAGCTATTGCTGTCCAGCGTGTCAAGCCAAAATAGAAATGTCCCCTAAATTCCAAAGTAGAGATGTCCCCTTAGGGAGGGGTGGGTAAAAAGACATGATAGACTTAAGGCACTCGTGCGGAGGATAAGGCAACGCTGGAGAGCGACCTGAGCGCCGACACGAGGCCGAAAACTGGGCAGAGCGGAGAACGCTCTGCTCTTTTCGATCTGCCCAGTTTTTGGCCGAAAGCGATAAACTCAAGGGTGGGTCGATATTAGTCTGGGCCATGGGGAGGGGGTTCCTGGATGGGTTTACCATTGAGGTGGAGACCGAAGCCGCGGCGCCAGGGATGATCCGGGGCAGGTGGATTAGGAGTTCTGAGTTGACGATCGAGGGTTTTGGAATCGACGATCTCGGCCTGGTGGGTAGATTTGTGGTAAATGGTGTAGGATAAGGGTTTTGTATTGTAGAGGATGGTGACATCTCCATTCGCATTCTCACAGATAGTGACCTTAGCCTTGCGCAGGGCGTAATCAGGGCGGTCGGATTGGATTTGGTAGATGACTTTGTTGAATTGCACGGTCAGGTTTTTGGAAAGGGTTGCGGTCTTTTGGCGAGTGAGGATGATGTCCAGGTTGTCGGTTTTGAGCAAAGGGCGGTGTGCATCATGGGTACTGCGGGGCTGGACGGCAAAGCGGCGGTTGAAATCTTCACGAAACTGTGGCAAGAAGGCATTGGCAGTATCTATGTCGGAGATGCCCTGCAGACGTAACTCCTTGACCAGGCGGTCTTGCATGGTCTGATTAGCGCGCTCAACACGGCCCTTGGAATACGCCGTCAACTACACCGTTATTGAACGGTGGAACAGAGACTTTTGAGGTCACCCATCCATTTCACCCGCTGACGGGCAAAATCTACCCATTGGTCAAGTGCCATCGCAACTGGGGAGAAGAGCGTGTGTACTACCATAACGATGGAGGTGAACTCTGTTCACTGTCTCTGGCATGGACAAATCTGGCGAAAATCGACCTATTCGTACATATTTCAACTGGGCGATCGGTTTTTCGAGTAGCCGATCTGTTGGAATTGGGCAGACAATTGGCAGTTGTGAGTGAACAATCGAAGGGGGCGAAATGACCAAGACGAACCACGTATGTAAACCTTATTTTGTCGCCTATGTAAAGCGTATTTTGCCGTCAAAATCTGAAACCAGCGATGAAAACCGGCGAATATGCCGCATAATAAGGTTACTGACCTGGTTTGTTGCCTTTCCAGCCTGGCCTGGAGGTACGATGCGCTCACATGTTCAATCCGATTCCAAAAACGAAAGCTTGTGCCGGTTTGCAACACTCAACTTGCATCCCGAACGAGTCAGCGATGTACTGTTTCTGGTTCATCCATTCTTCGATCCCCGCGACCTGCTCCAGGTCAGATACGAGATGTTACGGCGGGTGATAAAAGATGGGCATCCGGTTGGGACATCCTCTGCTGCTTTTGGCTTCTCGCGGATGAGCTTTTCTCAACTACACAAGCGTTTTACAGCAGATGGGTTATTCGGCCTGATCCCACAGACAAAAGGGCCACGCTGCTCTCACAAACTGTCGGCCGAGGTGCTAACCTTTGTCGAAAATACCTTGCAGGCAGAACCCGATCTGCGCCTGCGCGATTTACCGGGACGCGTGCAGACTCACTTTGGCTTTTCTATCCACCTGCGCAGCATCGAACGAGCACTGGCCAACCAGAGAAAAAAACACCTTCCCAACGGAAATCAACCCACCAACTTTTTGCCAATGGTCGCTCTGCGTCTGAGTGTCTGTTCCGATACGAAATCATACGCTACCAGGCATTGGAGATGGCCGAGTTGTCTGGATCACAGGCTTTTGAAATGGCCTTCATTGAGCGTCAGGGGCTTGCGGCCTGGATGGCAGCCGATTGGAGCAATCCTTCGGCGGCTGAAAACGCCAGCACATCACATGTATTGGGGGATATGGTTTCGGTATTGGCCGATTTGGTGTTAGGTGAGCGGGAGGAACGAGCCAATGGTTGAGACTTCACTCGTGAACGCATCTTTTGGAACATTGGCAAGTGCTGGGCCATTGAAAGTAACACCAGCACACCTGAAACGGGAAGCTTTTTTGTACATCCGGCAATCCACGTTACGCCAAGTGCAGCAGAATACTGAAAGCACTCACCGGCAGTATGCGCTTCAACAGCGGGCAGTAGCGCTGGGCTGGGCAATGGAAAATATCCATATCATTGATTGCGATTTGGGACAATCTGGAGCTTCAACGGTGGATCGAGAAGGCTTTCAGCAACTGGTGGCGGAGGTCAGCCTGGGTCACGTTGGCGTTGTGCTGGGTCTGGAAGTTTCGCGCCTGGCCCGCAATTCAGCCGATTGGCAGCGTCTGTTGGAACTGTGTGCGATCACGGATACGTTGATCTTGGATGAAGATGGTCTTTACGATTGCAATGATTTCAACGACCGGCTGTTGTTGGGACTGAAAGGAACCTTGAGCGAAGCTGAACTGCACTTCTTACGAGCCCGGATGCGCGGCGGTCTTCTCAACAAAGCTCGTCGAGGTGAATTGGCCAGTCCTCTGCCAGTTGGACTGATTTACGATGAGCAAAAACAGGTTCGACTTGATCCAGACCAGCAGGTTCAGCAGGCCATTTGCCTGGTTTTTGAGACATTTCGTCGCACCGGTTCTGCTTTTTCAGTCGTGACCCATTTCAAACGCTCGGGGCTGCACTTTCCAAGCCGTGAGCGCACGGGGGCACGCAAAGGAGAATTGACCTGGGGGACACTCTCCTCATCACAGGTTTTACGGATACTACACAATCCCCGCTATGCGGGTGCTTTCTTTTTTGGGCGAACTCGCACCCGCACCTGGCCGGATGGGAGTCACCGTACCCAAATACTACCCGACCAGGAATGGCTGGTATTGATCCCCAATCTCCATGTGGGATATATCTCCTGGGATGAATTCCAGGCGAACCAGGAGCGTCTGCGCAACAATGCGCAGGCCCATGGCGCTGACCGCCGCAAAAGCCCACCCCGAGAAGGCCCTGCTCTATTGCAGGGTTTAGTGATTTGTGGCGTGTGTGGCCGCCGGATGACGATCCGCTACCATGCACGCCAGGAGGTGTTGTACCCCGACTATATCTGCCAACGGGAAAAAATCGATCATGCTGCTCCTCTTTGCCAACAAATCCCTGGCCAGCAAATTGACATGGCGGTATCCAGGTTGCTTTTAGAAAACATGACCCCTATCAACCTGGAAACTGCCCTATCTGTGCAACAGGAAATCATTACCCGACATGAAGATGCTAACAAACTGCGCTCACAACAAGTAGTACGCGCTCAGTATGAGGCCGATCTGGCGGCTCAACGCTACCATAGGGTAGATCCCAATAACCGTTTGGTTGCCAGTACTCTTGAGACCGAGTGGAACACTGCACTGCACGCACTTCAAGAAGCTCAACAAGAATACGAACGCTGCCGCCAAACCGATCTTTTGATGGTAGATGATGAGTTGCGAAACCGGGTCATGGCATTAACGACTGACTTCCCGCAGGTATGGAATGATCCCCACACCACTGACCAAAACCGCAAACGTTTTGTGCACCTGCTCATTGAGGATGTGACCCTAATCAAATCCAGTGAGATTGTTATTCAAATACGTTTTCGAGGCGGAGCTACGCAAACACTCACCCTCACGGCTCCTCGAAGAAGCTGGCAAGTTTGGACAACGCATCAGGAGAGAGTGCAGATGGTGGATGACTTGCTCAATGATCATACCGACGGGCAAGTTGCCGCCATTTTGAACGAACGCGGCCTGCATCCGGGAAAAGGTGGTGTTTTCCGAGGCCGTCTCATTGGGAACATCCGCCGCACCTATGGGTTGAAAAGCCGTTATGAAAGATTGCGGGAAGCAGGGATGCTAACTGCCAAAGAAATCGCGAATCGTCTGTCTATTGGGGAACGCACAGTCAGGGAGTGGCACGAGGCAGGGTTACTACGCGGTTTTCTGGCGAATGACAAAGAGGTTTATCTGTTCGAACCGCTAGGGCCAAATGCCCCTACCAAATGTTTGGGCCAAAAGCTATCCAAACGCCGCCAGATATTAGAAGCAAACAACCAGCAAGATCGTACAAAAGAGGTGCAGTATGAAGCATAATCTTTATCAAACGGCACCTTAAAATCATACATAAAAGCCAGCGTTTCTGTTTTGCGAGCTTGAAGATGATCCAGCAAGTTCTTGGCTGGATGCTGTTTTGGCCTGCCGCGTTTCTTCGGTAAAGGTTCAGCGGGCTCCAGCTTGGGATTTGCTTGCAAGCCAGCATCGATGATGGCATCGTAGATGGTTTCGAAATCGGCAATCTGTTCTGGCAACAGGCTTTGCTGATTTGGCTGGGCGCTTTCGACTGCGGTTTTGATCTCGATCAACAGCTTGATCATCTCGGAAGCCCAGGGCTGCTGGTATTGATCTCGAATGAAGATCAAATCTCGCAGATGATGCGCATTACAGAGACCATTGATGATGTTGTCATACTTGAAGTATGATCCATAGCCATCGTGCATCGCTTTGCCCTTGAACACTGGAAAGATGCCAATCGCATCCAGCGCCTCACTCCCACGTTTTCGGTGAACCGCATAATACGTCAACAGTGCTGTGCAAGCCACGTGCAGCCACCAGAGCTTGCCGCTAATGCGACTGCCAGTTTCATCAAAGTGTCCCGTTTCTTCAGTTGCAATCAACGCTGCTTTCGTAAGCCGGTACACCGGTTCTACCTGCCGGGCAGTTTCATCGCAGGCTTCTACAATTGTGCCTTCGCTGATCGTTTGGTTGTACAAATCTTCGATGATCTCTGCTGTACGTTCCAATGGCACAAAATGGTATTCGTGGAAGTACACCATGTGCGCTTTGATCCGCTCACCATACTGCACCGGCTGACGAACGCTAGATGGAAATTCACCAACTGTGATGCGATGGCACTCTGGGCAGCACTTGATCTCCGCCTGATGCTCAGTTACTTCTACTTTGACTGGCGGAATGTCAAACACCTGACGTTTCTCGTAACTTTGCGCTTCGACTTCTTCCAAACTCGTCTGACAGTGTTGGCAGCGCTTCACCCGATGCACTTGCACATGCTCAGGATTTGCAACCGCTTTGAGTGTCTTGCCAGGATGTCCAACCTGCCCACCGCTTTTCTTGCCACTTTTCTGCCGCAAGCTTCTCGGCTTCTTTTTCAACCCATCGCTCGATGGCGGTTTGCTGCTGTTGCCACTATCCTTGGCAATCTGGTCTTCCAACTGTTGCATTCGTTCAGCCAACTTGCCAATTGTTCGGTGGAAAAGCTCAATAATTGCTTCTTTGCCCTTTTTGTAAGCAGCACCGATTTCTTCATCGCTTGGCAGGCGGAATGGTTCCATGCATATATTTTGCTCGGCTTTTATGTTTTTGACAATGGTTAAGTTCTTTCATCTCAGGCTTTTCCTGCCTGAGCAGTTACCAATTCTGATACTATGATCCCCATCTATTCCCAAAAAGCCTGTAACTCTATGAGCAAAAGGATGAGCAATGTAACGATGCAACCAGCTATCAATTGTTCCTACATAATGGGGAAATCCGATTGCATTGATACCAATAAATTGGGTTATTCTGTCTCTAATAACATCAGTTGCATTATTGGTAAAAGTCAACACCGCTATGCCATAAAACCGCTGTTCCCATTGTCTTATCTCATAAGCAGCTTTTAGTCCAACAACCTCTGTTTTTCCACTACCGGGGCATGCGCTAAGAAATACGTTTTGTTTCAGAGGATGGGTAACATAACTCAATTGATCTTGGGTTTTCTCATGTATTCTACATTTTCCATATTCACGACAAATAGGGCTGGGTTTTCGAGCCAAGCATTCTTTCATATCAACACTTTTCGGTTTATTACACACAGCATTTGCTATTCGTTCAAATAGCTCATAATGAATATCTTGAACTTCAGGCATCTATTCCTCCCACAACCCAAAGGATTGCCTTACGAATGTATGCAGGTATTGCGAATTTTAGGGCAGGTTCTGTTGTTAATTTATTAGCTAACAATTGTGAATACCACCCCTTATCGATTCGGTTTAGAAGGAGGAAAGCTAACTCGGCTTTGACATTTTCATCATCTGCGATTTCTTGAGGCCATACAGGAGCACTGTAAGACGCAATTTTCTCAGCTAATTCGCCATCAGCCGCAAAGTTGTGCAGAGGCAACATCACCCTTAAATTTTCCCGTTCCATAGCTAAATCGTATTCAAATGTCTTTAGGCTATTTACGTATAACCTACAGTTTTCCGAATTATTCACGAGTTCTTGTAGGGCTATCGCATGATTATTGCCAGCCATTGTTGCTGAAGGAGTGGGCTTGGAATCAACAGGGGGATCGTTATCGGTTATGCCAGCACATCTGGTAGGGATAAATCGAACATTTTCTTTTTCTAGTAAATTGCAGAAAAATTGCATGAAGTGCCTAAAGTAAATTCCCCCCATATTAATAACCGAAATACCCGCATCTTCCAAATATTCCGGTAGTTTATTTTCATCCGGAACTTCATTGTTATATTCACTAAGAATTCGATGTGCAATTACAGGCACCAGCATTGCCTCAGCAATCCCTTCAACAAAGATTATTCCTTTGGCAAATAACAAGGTGGATTTTGTTACATCCATCCAACGACGAAGAAATTGTTGCGAATTCTCATCAAGGCCACAATCAGTTATAGGTATGGCAGTTATCCAGTTTTCTCGCTTGGATAAGTGGATGATTGTATTGAGAGACGCAGATGATGCTAGCACTGGAGAATGAGTAGTGACAACGATTTGGAGACTGCTGTTCTCTGCTTGTTTTTCTAAGTATTTGAGCAATCGAATTTGCAGTTGGGGGTGCAAATGGGCCTCAGGCTCTTCGATCAGAAGAACTTTCAAGAACTCATCATCGTCTTCTTCGTTTGTAAGTTCCGCCAATACGGAGGCCAAATACAATATATTGTTATAGCCCAGGCTATTTTCTTCTAGGCTCCGATACAGTTCATTAGGCTTAGCTCCACCAGATGTTGGGAAAAACAACAATTGCAAACCTTCGACAATGCGTCTAAAATTTACTCCGGTAAACTGAATACTGGTATCTTGACTGAAAACCTGTCCCAATGCTTGTGCAAGCCTCTCCCGAATTAGTGTATTTGCACTTGCAATTGTGTCATCAGTAGAGAGGCTTGTATTGAACTCTATGACCTTTTGTTCTAGCGAATGTGGTTGTCCAGCATCCTCGGCTTCCCTTAAAGATTGTTGATTCAATTTAATTATCAGACGAGCTAACCGAGAGTTTCGTCCAGATCTGAGCTTGGCTTCAGCATCCCGAAGAGGAGGTAAATATATGCAGTTTATTGTTTCAAATAATTCCGGATCAAACATACTATCTTTTGATGCGCCACCCCATAAGCTGCGTTTATATCGACCACGATTTGTTAGTTTATTCTCTATATGCAAGGTGAGGAGCGCCTTATCTCCTGCTGGTATCCAAGGCATTAGAGCGATCTTTTCCTCACGAGTAAGGCCAGCAAAGGTGGTCTTTATTTTTATTTGTTTGGCTGGCTCCGAATTTTCTTCAAATGATCTGAAAAAATCGGCATCACTAATACCATTTCGGCCATACTCATCCTCTAACAAAAGAAGTCGTATGGCGTCAACTATAGAGCTTTTGCCTGTACCATTTTCTCCAACAAGAACATTTAACCCTTTATGAAATCTGATCTTTGTTTCTTCGCCAAAAGTTTTGTATCCATCAATAGATAATTCTTCTATGTACATGGCATAGCCTCCTATCAAGTAATGTTCTTGTCAAGCCCAAGCATTACAAAACCGCTATTCTTCAAACCCATGCCCCTTGAACTTCAACGTATTGCAATTCTCGCTAATGATACGCACCTTATCCTCAGGCACGCCATTGGGCACTTCGATATCGATTTCCAGCACAATCTTTGCCTTCGCCCCAACCAGGCTGGTGAGATGAATAAGCACTTCATCCGAAATCCGCCCGGCGTCCCGGCCCAGCCTGGTGGGGTCTAATTCGACCGATCCGTGGAATCGGCGCAGCACAATCTTGTTAGTTCCATCGTCCGCTGTGCTGCCTTCTCCACCATCGCCCACTGCCTTTGGTTTGTCGTCGGTAGTCTCATCTGGTTGATACATTCCGCCTGGCTCTTCTTCGGCCTCCAGAGTGTATTGTTTTTGGGCAATCTCCGGTTTAACCAGCACGCTGACCCCATCCAGTATGACTTGCGGGATCTGCCGGGATGTTAGCCCGACATAATGATCGTCATCCCGAACAGCGGCAGCATAGGCAAAGTACTCCTGCCAGCTTAGCGAGCCAACCCCATTTCGAATAGCGTCTATCAGAACGGTTTCATCCCGCAATCGGGAAAGATACAGGTATTGAGCCATGTATTCCCAAAGTTGCTTGGCGCTCAGATGGTTGCAATCTTTCCATAGCCAGCGATCCAGCTCCATGCGCAGCAAAGCAGGCGACCATTCTATAATCAATTGCTGATCGCTTTTCAGTTTTCGAGCTACGCGTCCCACCAGATTATCACCGCCTTGCAGACGGGTGGATATCCACTCGATCGGCCCAGTGCCCTGCTGGGTTGGCACAAGCAGATGGCAGAAGGTTTCCAGTAGGCGAGCCTGGATGGTTTCATCGTTCTTCTGAACCTGCGTGTTCACCTGGCGCTTTTGAGCAGCGTCCAGATTGAGTCGATCTTCCTCTTGCTCGATGGATGTCCAGGCCAACCAGAAACGTACCGCTTGTTCCAATTCAATCAGGCGCTCACTATCTGCCGCCAGGAAAACCAACATATTTCGATAAATCCGTGGGCTGTTACCACGATGCTCCAGGATATCTTGTGCTGCTGCCAGGGATTTGCTATCTTCACTGCGGGTACGGTGAGGAGTGTTTGGCCCCAGAATCACCAGGCGACAAGCGGTTTCATCAGGCACTTCACCGCTATTGGCAGGAATGGTATGCACACCGGCGAACTCATTCTCGCTTGAACTGGCGCGGTCTTTCTTTACCATCTCGCGCACCCGGCGAATGATTTCGTCTTCTACCTTGTGCGGATTGCGTTCGTAGCCTGCAGCCCGATCGGATGCCATACGGTTGATCGTTGGGCGGGTGTCGAACCAATACCGGCTGGCATCCGAGTACAGGTAGGTGAGTTCTTCGGAAAGCCGGCGCAAGGCATCGCCAAACACTGCTGGCGTTTCTCCTGGTTGGACGCAACCCAACTTGATGCGAACTTCCTCAACGCCGCGCACTTTTTGCGACTGCACTGTCGGGGCGCTACCCATGAATACCGTGCGGGCCACCCGCCGGCTGGCAGAAAAGCGCCCCAGGTTGGGATTATCCCGATCCATCGCCAACGGGCGGCTTTGCCCGCCATCAATATCCTTGTCCAACACCGCTCCCCAGCCTTCAGGCAGATAGCGGGTGAGTTCAAAACGCACAACGGTGCTGTCGATTGGCAGCGTGCCAGGCATGATCAGTATAGAGCCATCCTGCCGTTCCCATAATTCATGGATAATTGCCGCCATCAGGCGCAGCACACCGCGCGTGCGTTGGAAGCGATCAAGGGTAGACCAGTCCTCGTAAAGACGATCGAAGAGTTCAGGATGGATCGGATAAGCGGAGCGCAAGCGTTCCTCATAGGCTGCCTCTCGGCATTCAGTTGGGAATTCAGCCCGGTTGGACTGGTACATCTCACTGAAAGTCCGGCAAACTGCGTTTCGAGCGTCGTAATCGCTGATAGGTTGGAATAAACGCCGGCGCACGATCTCAAAAGACTCGGTGGCGCTGGCTGGTTTCCAGACCGATTCCAGTCGTCCAAAGGTGTTCTGGA
>Ga0172368_10008951_pt1 | contig 10104 bp, 9 predicted proteins | sample Lak11m_FD_114540 | JGI IMG/M metagenome (GOLD analysis project Ga0172368, IMG submission 114540) | Freshwater microbial communities from Kabuno Bay, South-Kivu, Congo - kab_022012_11m | ecosystem: Environmental > Aquatic > Freshwater > Lake | place: Democratic Republic of the Congo: South-Kivu...
GAAGAAGCTGACAGCATTCTTCAACTAGCGGCGCGAGCCCGCAATACCGCGGGCTTCAGCCCGCGGATGGCGAGCGCCGCACAAAACCAGCCTCCCACGCGAAGCGTTTTATCTTAAATGCTCTGTTTGCGCAGCATCTTCGCGTTTTTTAAATTGTTGTTATAACATCTGCGGATATGGAAATTGCCGTACAGGCAAAAAATATTGTTTCAATGGAACGTTTTTCCCAGTGCCTTGCCTGTTTGGCCAGAAACACGACGAAGTTTGGGATGGACGAGCTTGGCTTGGGCGCCCTGAAGGACAGGGTAATCGTTGCGTCGTTTTGCAGATTCCCGGGGAAAGACGGCACTTCGCTGATTATTGTAGTGCCTGACAAGACCGAAAGCCTGATGCATCTGAAATACAACCACTCCGGTCCGGCTGAACCTTACACGCTCTTCATCAGCCACCATGGCGCGGAAGAACTTATCCGAACAACCCAGCGCGAACTGGATGCAATGAAATACCAGGACTTCGGGGCGTGCATTGCCTCAACTATGAAGAATGCCAACTACCCGGTAGCGCGCCAGATTGCCGGGCTTTTGAATGCAAGGATGGCGAACTCGAACATCGGAATTAGCGAGGGAGAAACCATCCGCATCAGTAATGATTTCAGCCGTGGGGAAATGACGTTCTTTACGCTGATAGTAAGCCAGTCCAAAGCCTAAAATCGCCCTTAGGCTTAGCCATGGTTTAGGCAAAATAGCCCAGTAATTTAAATTTTGGGTGCGGTGGATGTACGAATGAGGTGGATATGATGAAATTTGGACCTAATTTTGGCATTATCAGCATGTTTGCAATTCTGCTGCTCTCGCTGCAAGCCTATGCTGTTGACCCGACCACCAGCGCAACGGCGGTTTCCAACAACACTACGTACGTTTTTGGGAGCTGGACCGCATCCTCGATATATGTAAACCTGACCTGCAACCCCGGCGCATCCGACTGCTCAACGATGGCGTATTGCCTTGACACTGCCAATGCCTGCAATCCCTCTAGCGGAACTGTTTACAATGGCACTCTCAACATAACAAACGAAGGCAAGAGCTACCTGCGCTACTCGAGCAACAGCAGCAACGGAACGTGGGGCGACATTTCTGCAAGCCTGGTGCAAATCGACACCACTGCGCCCGCAATTTCAATAAGCGACGATGCCTCTTCTAGCTGGACTGCCAGCGACACCATCGCCGTGAGCGCAAGCGACTCGGACTCGGGCGTGACTGACACCCGCTGGATAGTCCGCTCGGACTCCGCCTGCGGCGCATCGCAGGACAGCGACCTTAATTCCGGCACTTCCGGAACATCGATGGTTGCTGCCAGCGACACCACATACCAGAGCAAATACATTTGCTTCCGGGCAACCAATGCAGTAGGCATCAAGAATTACGCTGTTTCATCCCAGATAACCCATCTTGACACCACCGCCCCGTCAGTTGACATAGGCAGCGGAAGGGTCACCAACGTGCAATTCACGCAGGGCGCCGCAGTTTCCGATGCTGCCAGCGGCATTTCCACATACGCGTGGTCCAAGGTTTCCGGGCTAGGGACAATAACCTTTGGCTCTCCCTCGTCCAGGGAAACCAGCATCCGCGCGGACACTGACGGCTCATACGTCATCCGCCTGCTGGTTGCTGACGGCGCGGGCAACACCGCCAGCGATGATGTGAGCCTGCTTTGGGAAACCACCGCGCCCGCAATAAGCATCGGCAACCCGGGCAATGCGGCGGCCAAATTCAAGACGCTTACCGCCACGGCTTCCAAAGGGCAGCTGTACATGGCAATAACCAACGGCAGCGCCTGCGACGCCACGCTGCAATTTTCCAACTACCTGCCAGTTACATTCAACAATGACACAGACAATGGGAAGCGCATCTGCTACAAGGCAGTGGATGACGCGGGAAACACCGTTTATCTCCTTTCAGATGCTGTTTCCGGCATCCACACCGCATTGCCCGTTATTTCTCTGAACGGGAATTCAACGGTAACCTTGGAAGTAAACACCAACTATTCCGATTTGGGGGCAACTGCTGCCAGCAAATATGACGGGGACCTGACCCGAAACGTGACTGCCAACAGCCACGTTATGAAAGGCTCGCTGGGCACCTATAATGTTACCTATGATGTCGCCGATGCGGCAGGCAACAAAGCAGTGCAGGTTGTGCGCACAATAAAAGTCGTTGACACCACCCCTCCAGCAATAACGCTGAACGGGAATGCCAGCGTTGCGATTGAGGTAGGCGGCGAATACGCGGATGCCGGCGCCACTGCTGCTGACAACTATGACGCCAACCTGACTTCAAAAATAGTGGCAAACATCTCGCTGGACCGCACCAAGGCAGGCGTTTACAATATTACGTACGATGTGTCAGACTCTTCGGGCAACAAAGCAGCACAGGTTGTGCGGACGGTGAAAGTGACTGACAACCTGGGCGCGCTGCTGCTTATGGGTTTTGCAGCAGTAGTGATTGTTGCGATTGCGGCAGGGGCAGCGTACTTTGCCTTCATGAAAAAGGGAAGAAGGGGGCTTTGACGCCAAAAAAGACAAGTCAATCAGGGTGCCGAATGCCGGATCGCTGAAGAGGCGGGCTTGGGCGCTATCCGGAATTGGCGGCTCGATTGCTTCATTTGCCCTTGAGGATTACTGTCCGCCCGCCGCTTCTTGTTATTTCAAACCGGTTGCCATTGGGGTCGCAAAGCTCGTATTTGCCGGTTTTCGGGTCTTCCCCCAGCTCGAAAAACAAATCGTTTTCAGAGAGCATGAGCTCCTGCGGATAGCCGGCGTAGCTTGCAAAGCCCAGCTTGGAATTCGCCTCAACGGCCTGCGAGATTTCAAGCGAAGGGACGGCTCCGCGGATGTTCCCAAATTCCTGCCAGGCGCGCGCGGCAAGGGTGTTGGTCACGTTGGCATAGGGCGAAATTATGGCCGGGTAGGCAGAAAGAAGCGAAGGCTCGGATGCCATGAACGCAAGAGGCTGCTGCTCGGATATTTCGCGCATCCTTTTTTCCAGGGCAGGAAGCTCGGAATCGAATGCTACTCTGGGCGTGTCTACTACCAATTTTGAGGCATGCGGCGCAAGCTCGGGGGTGAAGCGGCCAAGGGGAACGACAAATGAATTCTGCGAATTGTCCTGCAACTGCCTGCTTTCAGGCAGGTAAATAAGCGGAGGAAGGGGCGCAAAATCAAGTTTTTTTGAAATGTAGGCATAGGGATGCGCCTTTTTGGATTGCTCGGGCTTGGCGCTTTTCAGCAAATCATCCTCTATCTGTGCGCGGGCGACTTTGTAGAGCGTGTCGCCCTGCCTGATTGTTTTTATCAGCAGGCTGCACTCGTCGGAGGAGGATTGAACTTCCTTTCCCTTGCGGTAAATGCGGAACACCTCGATTATCTTGCCGCTGGAGCTTGCGCGGACCGAGTCGCCGACTTTGAGGGGCGCTGCAAGCTTTACGAACGCGCCGTTCCTGTCCGCGCGCAATACTTTTCCAAGAAGGATTCCGGAAAAGGAGGGGGCGGATGGGTTGGTGAGCTTTTCCTTTTGAGGCGCGCTGAAAAGGTATCCCTGCGTGTAGCTGCGGGAGGTGAATGAGGAGAGGTTGGCAGGCTCGCCACCATCAATTGCCTTGCGGTAAGCGGATATGACGCCCCGCACATAGGCGGCATCCTTGAGGCGGCCCTCTATTTTCACGCAGGAAACCCCGGCTGCGGCGATTTCCGGTATGCGGGAAAGCGTGTTGAGGTCTTTTGTCGAGGTTAGGTAGCCGCTTTTCAGGTATTTGCCGTTGCAGTAGAGCTTCCAGGGGAAGCGGCACATCTGCGCGCACGCGCCGCGGTTGGCGCTGCGGCCGGTCTGGGCCAGGCTGAAGAAGCATTTGCCGGAGTATGAGTAGCAAAGCGCGCCTTGGCAGAACGTTTCCACCTCGGCCCCGCTGTTCTTGCGTATTTGCTTTGCCTGCTCAAGCGAAACCTCGCGCGCCAGGATGAGGCGAGAAAATCCAAATTTCTTGTAGAGCTTGGCTGTTTTTGAGTTGTGGACCGACAGCTGGGTGCTTGCGTGAAGCGGCAGGCCGGGCGCTATCTCCTGCGCCATTGCAGCCACGCCCAAATCCTGCACGATCAGCGCGTCTGCGCCGTGCTCATAGACAAAGCGGATGTATTCCGCGACCAGGGGCATCTCCGCCTCAAAAATGAGCGTGTTGAGCGTGATGTAGGCAAGAACATTGTTCTTGTGGCAGTAGCTTATTGCGGATGAAAGCTCGGGCTGGGAAAAATTCCGCGCCCGCACGCGGGCGTTCCAGATGGCGCCCATGTAAACCGAGTCTGCACCGGATTCCACGGCCGCGCGAAGCGAAGCCGGGCTGCCGACAGGCGCCAAAAGTTCCATTTTCATGCGCAGATAAGCGGATTTGAGCTTATAAAACAGCCTTCAGTCAGAGCTTGTGCTTGCCGACTGAGACTATCTTTGCCCTGGGCAGCCCCCTCTTCTTGTGCTTCTGCCATTCGGCATAGGGGTAGAGCCTGAACATGGACCTGCCAACCCGCAGAGTCCAGCGCTGCTCGCCTTTTTTCACCACGTATTTGGTGGCCGCGCCCACTTCAACAAGCGTGTAAATCCCCTTGCTGTTGTGCTGCCATTGCGCGACTATGAAAACGGGCTTGCTCTTGGCCATGATACCACCAATAGGGATAGGCAAAGAGCATTTATACGCGTATTGAGGCGACGGATGCACAATACGCTATTTTGCGTAATAAAAGGTATATATTGGCTAATTTATGGGTTGTGCGGTGGTATCATGAAGGATGAACAGTGCTGTTCGGAAGAATGCTGCAAGGAGGAAGCGAGCCTTGGCAGCATGATGGTGGATGTTGCCGACAAAGCCTGGATGAAAGTTGCCCAGAGGAAAATCGAGGCAATGATCGAAAAGGAAAACGGCAAGGGCATGGACAAGGTTGCCAAAATCACCTATGATTACGTCCATGCGCTTTATGCGGCAAAGATGGCCGGCAAGGAACTTCCAAAAGGGGCGTCAGAAGAATTCGAAAAGAAGCTCAATGCGGCTCTGAAGTGATGGATTCTTTTTGTTTTTTTTGATTTTTCTTAGGGCTGCTGCTTTTGCACAAGCGTTGCCTGTTTTTCGACCGGCGGGTTTTCGTGCTCGGTCAGGACAAACACGGCTGCGGCAACCACGCTGGTCCAATCGCCTTGCTTGTCCACCACGACGGATTGCGAAATGTCGGTTGTCTTCACGATTTTGCCGCTCATCTTGAATAGCGCCTCTTTTTCGTCCCAGCTCTGGTTTATGTCGAATTCCACGCCCAGCGTGGAGGCGAGCATGGATGCCGCCAAGTCCTCGGCATAATCGCCTGCCTTGGCATCGGTTTCGCCGAATGAGTGGTATTCGCTCAAGTACCCGTACTGCGAGCGGTCGGCAGGTATGGCCGCGCCAACCGAGGCGCAAATCAGCCTGTTGTGCTCATTGGACTCGTTTCGCGAAAGCACCACGAACACTATTTCGCCGTCCTTGAGCATAGGCAGCCCCTTTGCCTTGGGGACTATTTCGCAATGCGGAGGGAGTATGCTGGAAACGGTCACCAGGTTGAACCTTTCAATCCCGGCATCGCGCAGCGCAAGCTCGAACGAAGTCAGCTTGTCCCTGTGCGTGCCAACGCCTTTCGTGAAAAAAACTTTCTTCGGAACATGTGTTGAGTCTGCCATGCGTTTAATTCCAGTGAATTGTTTAATACACTATCTGCTTCGCCCGGCTTGCCGCATTGCCGGGCAGGGCGTACTGCTTGCATTATATGCTGGCTTGCCCCCATTATTCAATGGAAAACATGCTATCTGATGCGCCTGGAGAGGAAACCTATCTTGACCGGCTGAAGAAATACCGCGAGCTTATCGCAACTGGAGTAAGCGACAAGAAAGCCTCCGAATCGGTCTGGCCGACAATCGGCACCATAATCAAAAAGCCTGTAGCGCCAGTGGCTGCTGTTGAGGAGAAGGAATAGCTTTCCCTGTTTGCAGCCTGTTTTTATCCAAGGCCCAAAAGCTTCCGCAACACCCGTAAAACAAGCTTTCGGAGCGCTGTTGCGCCCGCCTACGTGCGCACAAGCCAACGCAATTTATATTTATCCCCATGGTTAGGCAATCATGCGAAAACCGCGGAGATTTTTCCAGCAGCAGGGGCAGAAGCAGCAGAAAGCAAGGAATGCTGCCAAAAGCGCACGCACGTTTGACCTTCATGCAATAGCCCGCAGGGCAATGGAAAAATACGGGTTTGAATCCTCGTTCCCGCCAGCAGTGATGCGCGCAATGGATTCCCTGGACGAGCGGCTCCCTGAAAGGGAGATCCGCCGCGTGCGGGACTTGCGCGGGCTTCTTTGGTCATCCATAGACAACCATGACACAATGGATTTGGACCAGATAGAATGCTGCGAGGCCGGGCAGGATGGCGAAATAAACGTCAAAGTGGCAATTGCAGATGTGGACGCGTATGTGCCAAAAGGCTCGGTGCCTGACATGCATGCGCGCAAAAGCACCACTTCTGTTTACACCGGCATAGAAACCTACCCCATGCTGCCTGACAGGCTGTCCAAGGGGCTCTCCTCGCTTTTCCCGGATCAGGATCGGCTGGCAATGGTAATCGAATTTGCAGTGCTTCCCAACGGCCAGGTCAGGCCCGGGCAGATCTACCCGGCGGTGGTCAGGAACAAGGCAAAGCTTGTTTACGAGGAAATCGGCGCCTGGCTGGAAGGAACCGGGCCAATGCCGCAGGCAATAGCCGGAAGCAAAATCCTTGAAGCCCAGCTCAGGCTCCAGAACGCTGCTTCGCTGCGGCTCGGGAAATACCGCGTGGGCCAGGGCGCGCTGGAACTGGAGTCGCTGGAAGCAAGGGCGGTTATCGAGAATGAGCAGGTATTGGGCCTCGTTGTGATTGAGGAGAATTTGGCAAGGCACATAATCGAGAATTTCATGATTGCGGCCAACGGAGTGATGTCTGGCTACCTGGAGCGGGCTGGAATCCCCACGATACAACGCGTGGTCCGGCTGCCCAAGGACTGGCCCGAAATAGTGCGGCTTGCCAAGCTCAAGGGAACGCAGCTTCCCCATTCCCCGAACGCGCTGTCGCTTTCGCTTTTCCTTGCAAAGCAGCGGAAACTCGACCCTGAAAGGTTCCCAGACCTGTCGCTGACAATTGTGAAGCTTATCGGCAACGGCGAGTACGTGATGTATGACAAGAAAAAGCCGATCGGGCATTTTTGCCTGGCTGTGAGGAGCTATACCCATTCCACTGCCCCGAACAGGCGCTATGTGGACCTGATAATCCAGCGGCTGGTAAAAGCCGCGCTGGCAAAAACCCCGTCCCCATATGGGAAAAAGGAGCTGGAGCAGGCGGCTTTTGCCTGCACTGAGAGGGAGATGGCTGCAAAGAAAGTGGAAAGGTTCATGACAAAGGCTGAAGCGGCCGTGCTTTTGACCGGCAAGATAGGGCAGACTTTCGACGCCATTGTCACCGGCGCATCGGACAGGGGGATTTACGCCAGGCTGTTTGAGCCTCCGGTGGAGGGCAGGCTGGTGAGGTTTGCGAAAGTGCGTGTCGGCCAGAAAATCAGGGTGACACTGGTCAACCTTGACCCGCAAAACGGGTTCATAGACTTTGAGCTGGCAAGGTAACTGCCAAAAATCATCCTGGCAAATTCCAAATGAAACCCGGAATCAGAATAGGATTTTAAACTGTGCCGGGGTATTTTTGCCGGGAGTTGGATAAACAGCAGTGCGGCCGTGCATTTCAGGCAGCTGCCGCGGATTTTGGAAAGCGGAGCCGTTTTTCAAATGACCAATGCTTTTGGGAACTCCGCGGATGGTGGCAGGATGGAGATATCAAAACGGACAGCTGCACTGGGCACTGAGACTGCTTTTGAAGTGCTTGCCGAAGTCAACCGGCTGCGCAGGGAAGGCCAGGACGTGATAAGCTTTTGCATTGGCCAGCCCGATTTTGACACGCCAAGGAGCATAAAGGATGCTGCAATAGATGCCATAAACAGCGGGAAAACCGGCTACACGGACTCCAACGGCTTGCCCTTGGCCAGGGAAGCCGTGGCCCGGTACCTTTCCAGGACGCGCAACATCGACGTCAAGCCTGAGCATGTTGTTATTGCAAACGGAGCCAAGCCATTCATCTATTACACGCTTGCCTGCACTACGGACTATGGCGTGGGGGACGAAGTGATTTACCCCAATCCGGGATACCCCATTTACGAATCGCAGATAATATCCAACGGCGCGGTGCCGGTCCCATTGCCGCTTTCGGAAAAGAAGAAATTCAGCTTTGACATCGAGGAGCTCAAGAACAGGATAAGCAACCGCACCAAGCTGCTCATCATCAACTCGCCGCACAACCCCACGGGCGGCGTGCTGGAGGAGGATGACCTGAAGGAAGTCGCGGCGCTTGCGAAAAAGCACGATTTCTGGATTTATTCGGACGAGGTATACTGCAAGATAGTCTATGACAAGGAATTCCGCAGCATTGCGTCCATCCCGGACATGTACGAGCGGACAGTGGTTTCGGACGGCGCCTCCAAGGCATACGCAATGACGGGCTGGAGGATAGGCTTCATGGCAAACCCGGTGCTCGCCCCGCACATTGCAAGATGGGTCACCAATACCGAGTCCTGCGCCAACCACATGACGCAGTATGCGCTCAAGCAGGCCCTGGACGGGCCGCAAACCGAGTCTGACAAAATGGTGGCAAGCTTCAAGGAAAGGCGCGACCTGACAGTAAAGCTCCTGAACGAAATAGACGGGGTGAGCTGCCTTACCCCGGGCGGGGCGTTCTACGTTTTCCCGAATGTCACAAAGGCGGTTGAAAAGCTGGGCTTGAAAAATTCCGAGGGCCTGCGCAAGCTGCTGCTGAAAAAAGGCGTGGCTGCGCTGTCCGACGTGCATTTCGGCAAGAGGAACCCTGGCGATGACGAGCAGCACCTGAGGTTCAGCTATGTCGCTTCAAGGGAAAATATCGTCGAGGGAATGAAAAGGATGAAGGAAGTGATAGGCGCCAAAGGGCAGGAAGGCGCGGTCACCTGGTGGTAAACGCTGAAGCGCAAATAAGAATGGTGAACATGTGAGTTTTATCCACCCAAAGTCCGAGATTGACCCTGCTGCCGCGCTCGGGAAGAATGTTTACGTTGCCGCGTTTGCCTGCGTGCGCGCTGACGAGGGGAAAATATCGGTTGGCGACAACACCAGCATACAGGAAGGCTGCGTGCTGCACGGCAGCGGAGTGGAAGTCGGAAAGAACGTGACAGTGGGGCACGGGGCGGTCCTGCACGGCTGCAAAATTGCGGGCAATGTGCTGGTTGGGATGAACTCGACCGTGCTGAACGGCTGCGAAATAGGGGAGTGGAGCATCGTGGCTGCGGGCGCGGTTGTGACCGAGGGCACCAAGGTGCCTGCCGGAAGCGTGGTGGCAGGCGTGCCTGCAAAAATCCTGCGGCAAACCGGGGAGAAAGACAGGCAGCTTATCCACGATTCCTGCGAAAACTACTTGCAGAAACTTAGGAAAATGAATTTATTCGAGTGATTGCATGGGCATTATAGGAAAAGACGGGAGCGAAAAGCAGTATTCTGCCGAAGAGATAAAAAAAGCCGCAAACGAAATGCGCGGCTATGCGCTCATTGCGCTTTCCTGCGCAGGATCGGGGCACAGCGGCGGCACGCTTTCAGCAATGGACGCTGTTTCGGTCCTTTACCTGAACACAATGAAGCACAGGCCGCATGAGCCGGAATGGGACGGCAGGGACCGCCTGTTTTTTTCAGGCGGGCACAAGACCCCGGCCTGGTACATACCGCTTGGCTACTGCGGATATTTTGACATAAAAGAGACGGCCACGCTGCGAAAGCTGGGCAGCCCTTTCCAGGGCCACCCTGACAGGAAAAAATGCAGGGGCATAGAGCTGTCGTGCGGCTCGCTTGGCCAGGGATTGAGTGTTGCCGTAGGGGATGCATTGGCGGCAAAGCTGGACGGCAAGGATTACCGAGTGTTCTGCCTGATGGGCGACGGCGAGCAGCAGGA
>Ga0172368_10008956_pt1 | contig 10099 bp, 10 predicted proteins | sample Lak11m_FD_114540 | JGI IMG/M metagenome (GOLD analysis project Ga0172368, IMG submission 114540) | Freshwater microbial communities from Kabuno Bay, South-Kivu, Congo - kab_022012_11m | ecosystem: Environmental > Aquatic > Freshwater > Lake | place: Democratic Republic of the Congo: South-Kivu...
AAATAAATTTATTAAAATTTTTTATAAAAAAAAAAAAAAATAAAAAAAAAAAAATTAACACAATGTATGAAAAAATATCAACAATAAAAATAACAAATTAATCAAAAAATTCTGATTTATGAGCTAAATTATAAAAAAAGAAAAAAATTATATTATTCATAATATGTTTTTTTTAAATTATTTTTTGCTACATTAACTATATTCTTTAATAACATAGCTACAACCATAGGACCTACTCCTCCTGGAACAGGAGAAATAAAACTTGCAACACCTTTTACTGAATCTAAATCTACATCTCCGATGATAGTACCATTTTCTTCAGAAGTCCCAGCGTCTATTATCACAACTCCATACTTGACCATATCCCCTGTAATATATTTTCCATTCCCCATTCCAGAAATTATAACATCCGCTTCTTTTATTAAAACCTCCTTATTCTCTGTTTTACTCGTAATAACTTCTACATTTAAACCACGCAACTTAAGTAAAAAAGTTACTGGCTTCCCTACTAATTGACCTTGACCTAATACTACGATTTTTTTATTTTTTAAATCTAAATCTAAAGAATCTAAAATCTCCATACAAGCAAGTGGTGCAGGAAGACCTAAATTTATATCTCCATTATAAAATTCTTTACTTCTTTCCTCCCCTAAACAATCAACATCAAGATTAGGATCTATTGCATCTAAAATTTTCTTTTTATCTAAAGATTCTGGAAGTGGAAGTTGAATTATTATTCCACACATATTTGGCATTTTATTTAAAATTTTTATTTCCTTAATAAGTTCATTTGTAGATATAGTTGAAGGAAAAACAACATCATGAAAACTAATTCCTATAGATTCTGCAGTACGCTTTTTCATTCTTACATATTGAGTAGAAGCTAAATCTTCTCCCACAAGAACATCACAAAAAATAGGTTCGAAATACAAAGAAGCTACTTCTTCTTTTAAAGAAATTAAAATTTCATCACGTAATTTTCTTCCATCAATTAAAATCATAGCTTTTAGCTTTTTAGCTAACTAGCTAATTAGCTAGCAAGCCAGGAAGCTACTTATTATACCCCTAAAAATTCATTTTTTAAATCATCTCTATGAACAGATCTCGCATAACCACGCATACTCATAATAATCCCAAGTCCTGCAAATTCTGTGATAAGGTGCGAACCACCATAACTCATAAAAGGTAAAGTTATTCCTGTGACAGGCATAAGACCTAGATTCATTCCTATGTTTATGAGTATATGACTCATTAAATAAATAGCAATGCCCATACCAAAAAGCATTTCAAAGTTTGACGCACCAAGCGAAGAACAATAAAGGACTCTCCATACCACCAGACCAAAAAGAATAAAAATTAAAAGTGAACCAATAAATCCCCACTCTTCAGCAAATGCAGCAAATATAAAATCTGTTTGATTTTCAGGTAAAAATTTCAAACGTGATTGTGTCCCGAAACCTAAACCTTTTCCCAATACCTGTCCTGAACCCACAGCAATAGTAGATTGAAGCGCGTTATACCCAGAACCATGAATATCAGCAAGTGGATTTAAGAAATTTGAAATACGAGCTTTTTGATATGGAGCAAAAGCAAAAACCCAAAGCAATGAAAACATTAAAGCTCCGGTTAAAAAAACTAAAAATAAATGCATTTTAGAAATTCCAGACACCAAAACCATCCCAAGCCATATAAGAAAAATAATCATCGCTGATCCGAAATCTGGCTGGAGTAAAACTAATACAAAAGGAATTAACGCATAAAGCCCAGAAATAAAAATATGTTTTATATTTTTAATTTCGACATGTCTGCGAGAAAAATATTTTGCCAAAAGAAGCACAAGCACAAGCTTCATCATATCTGCTGGTTGAAAAGAAAATCCCCCAAAATCAAACCAACTCTGAGCTCCATGAGAAATATGACCTAATACAAACAAAATCAAAAGCATTCCAGAAAATAATAATAAAAGAAAAACCAAAACTTCAGTACGTTTCAAAAAACGAAAATCAATAAAAGAAAAAACAAAAAAAACTATTAAAGATAATGCTACCCAAATAATTTGTTTATTAAAAAAAGTTTCATTGCCTTCAATAGAAGAAAATGATTTCATCGTAACAAGTCCAAAGATAATTATCGGAGCAATAAAAAGAACCAAAAGCCAATCTATTCTTTTAAAGAAATCTCTTATTCCCATAATTATTGCAACTTTACAGAAAAAATATTATACATAGGGATTATTTCCTTAGTGATAACACTTTTTAAAAATGGTTCAGGCCAAGTAAAAGTAACTTCCTTGCTCTCCTCTCCTAATAAAGTATCTAAATATGTTCGACTAGAATTTATAGCATTACCTTCTTCATCATATAAAATAGTAACAATATTCACTTCTGGTATTTGAAACAATGAAGTATTTTTTACAACAGCAGAAAGTTTTGGACTTGTGATTTCATTTTCTAATTTTATGTCTGAAACTAAGACTTTAAGTTGATCTATTTTCTCTTGCGGAACTTGAATCCAAACAGGCATTTCTGTAAATTCAAAACTTGTATAAACAGGAACAGAGTTACCGATATCTATTGCAGGTTCAAAAACCGCAAATTTTCCTGAAGGTGGAACATATGTCGTTCCTTCTCTTTTCCCTATATATACATTGTTTTTATCAGCAAAACGAAATCTATAACCAATTTTAAATATAGATGTATTTTTATTATGATTTTCTAAATACGCTACTGCATTGTATCGTCCATCAACAACTTTAAAAATCCTAGACCAAAGAATTGAAATTTCATCTACTTGAAAAGTGCACGCCAAAGGACAAGACCCCCCGCAATCTATCCCCGTCTCATCTCCGTTTTGTTTAGCATCTACACAAGTCGGTGCTTTATTTAATTTTGGATAAATTATTAAAAATCCAAAAATAAAAACGAAAGCAAGTAAAATTCCTATATAAAAAAGTTGTCTCTTAAAAGCCCAAGTCATATAGAAGTATTATAAATTAAATTTTTATATATACTCATTGACAAAAAAGTAAATATAGTTTATTGTAAAGAAAAAGAGTTCATAAACAAATTTAAAAATTTAAATTATGGAAAACAAAAAAATTCTTATTATTGTTGATAAAGACAAAGATCTTATCAATAAATTAGTAAAAATTGCTTTAAAAAACGATTTTTATCTTGATGATCTACACGCCCCATGCAACGTTAAAAGAATCTCTAAAAAAATTGCAAAAGAAATGGGGTTTTGGATTACAGAAACAACGAGAGGTTATAGTTCTAGATTTTTAAGGTTTAGCCGAGAAAAAAATAATTTTGAAATTACTTTTTGGGGATTTATACCAGAAAATTGGAGGAACAAAAAAATCCTAAATGGACATGATAAAGAACAACTCGATCAAGCAATAGCTTGGATAAATAAAAAAGAACCACCCAAATAAGGTGGTTTTCTTTTATTTGCGGTATCTATTGGACAAAGTTCGAATGTTTTTCGAAGAAAATCCAAATGATTAAAAAGGACTCGGTTTTGCGAAAACAATATTTTGGGGACAAGGATTTCGCAAAACCTCGGCTAATTATTTTTTGAATTCGGTGTCGCAAATGGAAAAGGAGGGGTTTGGGGAGGAATTTTCCATTTGCTCCGCTTTCTTTTTGGCGGGAGAGGTTCTTTAATCTCCCTATATATAATCATAACCTATCTTGGGTTATCCTGCAATAGGTTATATGATGTATTTACATATGACCAAGTCAATTCATTCAAATGAATATAAAAATGTAATTAAAAGATTACAAGAAGCTCGAAAAGAAGCTGGTTTTATGCAATCTGAAATCGCAGAAAAACTTAAAAAACCACAATCCTATATTTCTAAAATTGAAAGAGGCGAAAGAAGAGTTGATGTAGCAGAACTTTCTATTTTGGCAAAGCTTTATAAAAAAGACATTTCTTTTTTTATTTAAAACTTATGAATTTTGAAGGATATTTTAAAAATAAAAACTTAGTTAAAACTCCTCATAAGGGGCTTCATTATGAACAGAAGACTACTCCTGACTTATTATGGTGTGTTTCCTTAGTTATCCTCGATGTAACAAAAGACGACAGAAATCTAGTATTTTCAGATAAGGAAATAAGGCTCTCTCCTTTGTTTGATAACTTAATGCAGGACTATTTTTCAAAACCCCCACAACATCTTGCTCCAGGTGAATACAATAAAGTTAGTTCATATCAACTAGGCTTATTAACTTATGCAGGTATTCTTGAACAGGTAAACAACCGACCCAAGAAATACAAGATTAAACAATTGCAAGCACTGGAATATATGTCTGTAAACGATCTTAACGCATCTAAGTTTTTAACAGAATACACAGAGAAGTTTTTATCTGACAATAATCTTATTTCTTACTTTGAAGACTACAAGAATAATCCAAATCAAGCCAATCATTTAATTGCTAAAGATAAATACTGGGAATGGGCAAAAGTAAATACAGCAATTAAAGGTTCTAATCCTCAGCACACATATCGAGTCTTTAATAAGATATTTAATGTTTATTGTTATAAAAATAGAATTCCAGGAGAGGACGGGTCTAATGTTACTGATGGACCATGCCCGTATTCTTTTCTGATTTATAATCGAACAAACTTTAGAGACGAAAACATGCCGTCGGGTATGACAAGAAGAGAATACTTAGAAAATGTACTCTCAGATATTGATACTGGAGGTGTTGTTGGAGCTGTATTGTTACAAAAAGCAAAAGCTGATATTAAAAGAAAATATAATGGGGTCAGCGAGTTACAAGATCCAGCATCTGGATTTATCCCTGAAAGTGGTGTTCATATTCATCATATACTACCCCAACATTCACATCCTCAATTTGCGTTGTTTAGAGAAAATCTAATAGCATTAACACCTGGCCAACATTTATCTTCTGCTCATGTACAAGGAAACACTCAAAGAATAAATCTAGATTTTCAGAAGATTTGTCTAAAGAAGAAGTTTGATCACATAAAAGAATCACTTGAAAGTGGCGAGGATTTTTATGTGTTAAGTAGATTTATACAAGTTATAAATTCTGGACTTGGTCTTAATTTAAATGAAACAGCAACTCTTACTGAAGTAGAATCTGCTCTCTAATTTTTTGCCTTTACTCCAAAAAAGAATACTGAATTATTATCTATGTTAAGAGAACGAGTACCATGATTTCTTGCAACTTTATAAAACTCAGTAAATTCTTCTGTGCCAAAATAATCTAAGTCTTTTTCTGTTATTTTAACTTCACTTAACTTAGGAGTTAGAATAGCTACAGAACCATCAACAATCGTATTTTCTGGTAAAAAAGATGCCCTAGGTGCGTAAGTTAAATTCGGTACTAATATACTATTTTCTTTATTGAAGAATTTAGAGATAGAAAGACCATCAAGTGAATCTACATATGAATCGTAGTCTGGAATATTAACAATCTGATTTCTACCAATGTTTCTTGATTTTAATACTCGTATTTTCCCTTTACTTTTTGTTATTTTTTTAGTTATTTGTCTATCCCGATAAGAAGTAAATATATTAAACTTAAGTCTTTTCGCTACTGAGTCAAAGAATTCATTTCTATAAACAAGCCAGTAAGGAAATTCTTTTGAACATATGTATGATTGGTCTTTATATCCGACTTCGTTTTTTACATATGACTCAACTAAAGTTCTGTGGCCTTTTTTTCTTGTATTAATTATCAGACTTATTGTTTCTATTTTTACACCCCTAAATCCTTTCTCTCCGTAGTCCATTATCTTTTCAACAGCAAATGACGAAACTAATTCTCTGGTTTTATTAAACTCAGGTGCAGATAAAAAGCTTTTTGGAATAATCATCCCAACCATATCGCCTAATTGAATAGCTTTCTCAAGAAAGAAAGAGAATAGATTATTTGTTTCGGTATTATATTTGTCTTTCTTGTAAAGACTAAGGAGCTCTTTATTCTCTGATATATCACCAAATGGTGGATTGCCAATTACAATATCATAACGCTTTGATTGATTAAAAAGATTTGTTTCTCCATACAAAAGAAAATCAGCATTAATAATATTAATCTTTATATTTTTCGGAATGTTAAGTCTCTTGAGTAATAACTTAAGTACATCTATTGCATTTTTATCAATATCAATAACATCTATTTCTACCTCTTTAACAGTTTTATATTTTTCTATAAGAAGAGGAATAAAGTTTCCTGCACCAACTGATGGTTCAAGAATTGAAAGCTTTTCAAATTTTGAAGCGTCTGGTAAATCTTTGATGATAGTAAAGCATATATCTTGTCGAGTATAGTAAGCGGCATGTTTAAGACGCTGAGCGTTTGAAAGTTCAACGATCTTTGCTAATTCAGCATAACTTAAATCTCCTTTAACGTTTTCTTTTATAAAGTCTTTGAGATTTTCTTCGATATCTAGTTTTTTGTCATCTATTATCTTTTTGATCTGATTCTCAGTTCTTTCAATTGATTTAAATTTAGACTTAAGATTCTTAGCAATACTGTTAAAGATAATAGTAGGAACAGCCTCACCAAGAGATTGGCGAATATTTATTTCTTCTTTCTTGAGGATTTTTCTCTTTTCTTCTTCTGAGAGCTTGTTTAGTTCGTTAAGCGACATAGCTACCCAATTAAATGATTCAGGTACAGACATAATCCTCATTAGTTCTCGTACACTAAGCACTCTATTGTCTTTAGGGTGGATTGTTGCCTGACTTGCGAAAATATCATTACGAGTATGAACACAAGGAGCTACTTTGTCCCAATAACATCTAGAATATTTATCGCCATTCTTGTTTTCATTATGGACAAGCTTTCCGTTTTTGATTTGATGAGGTCTTCGTTTAGGATCTTCATTGTCAAAAGCTGATTGTCCCTCTTTTGTATTCTCAATCCAAGGTAACATATGATCTGAATATGGTCGGAAATTGTGGTATATATCGCTCTTTGATATTTCTCCCATTTTCTTTAAAGATGGTAGGTCGCCAATAGCATCTCTCAATGACCCACCTTCTTTTAAGTTAGGCATTAAATCCAAAGGTGTAATTTCGGGAATATCTTTTCTAACACCAATTACAAGCGTTCTCGTTCTACTTGAGGGATTGCCATAATCTTTAAAGTTTATGACTTGGTAATGAATATTATACTTCCCACCGAGATTCGTTTCAATTGCCTCACGAATAGTTTTGGGAGTTTTATCGATGTCAGTACAGAGACTTGAAAGAAAAGCTCGTACGTTTTCAAAAAGAAATACTCGTGGTTGGATTTTATCTACCAATTTAATTGATTCGACAACAAGAGAGTTGCGGGCTAGTTCATCTCCTTTCTTATGGTTTGCAACTGACATCCCTTGACAAGGAGGAGTTGATATAAGAATGTCTACTTCTTTGATTCCTTGTTTTGATTTCCATAAATCAATTTCAGAGAATATTTTTTCTTGTGCAGTTTTTTTTGTAAGATCATCTGCAATATAACCACTTGGATATAAACATTTATTATTATGTCTTTGTACTTCTAGTCGTCTGTTGATTAGTTCAACGGTCGCAATACAATCAAATCCTTCCTGCGAAAAACCATAACAACCAACACCAGCACTGCTAAACAGGCTTATATAAGTTAATCCATTTTTTCCAAAAATATTCATATTCATATTCATATTATAAAAAATTTAATCTTTTTTGGGAAGGGCTAATAATTTATTTTTTAACCACATCGATAACTTTTCCATTTATCATAAAATCATCCTTACTTGATATAAAAATAGGTTTATGTTTTGCGTTCGTAGATTCTGAAACCAGTTTGACTTCACCTGTTTTGTTATCCTTTTCAAATTTTTTGATATTTGCACAATCGTCTATTACAGAAAGAACAATATCATCGTTTTTTGGATTTCTATATTGAGAATCAACTAATACAAAATCACCTTGTTCAATATTATTTTTTCCAATCTTTGCTTTATTCATAGAATCACCTTCAACACGCAAAGCAAAAACTCCATCCTTTCTATTTAGCAAACTACGAGAAACCTTTAGATAGCCCTCAATATTTTCTTCTGCAAAAATAGTCGCTGGACCAGCGTTTACTGCTCCTAAAATTGGAATTCTTATAGAATCTAGGCCTGCATTTTTCAAGAATGGAGTTTTTATTTCTTTGTCTGCATAAATACCAATAGATCTAGGAATATTAGACTCTCTTTTAATATAACCCTCGTCTTGTAATTTTTTAACATGATAATAAGCTGAAGAGGGGTAGGCAAGAAATGAAAAATGTTCAGCAATTTCTTCTAAAGACGGAGCATGCCCAGTATCTTTTGCATATGATACGATAAAATCGTAAATTTCTTTTTGTTTTTTAGTTATCATAAAAATTTTATACTTGACTTTCAAACTTCTTTCAAATATACTTATATTATACTTGAAACACTTTTCAAGTGCAAGCAAAGTTATTAACAGGTGGAATTTGGGTCGATATTATAAAAAATTAATTAAAAACATTTTATGCCTAAATATATAAGAAATACAGGTAAACAATGGACATCAAGCGAGGAGAATAAACTTTCTCAGTTAGCAAAACAAAATACCCCTACTCGGGTTATTGGTTTAAAACTTGGTCGTCCAGAAAATGGTGTTCGTGCAAAAGCAAGTGAGCTTGGTGTTAGTCTTCGTCCGACAAACCAATCTCCATATAATCGTAAAAAATAGGGACTTGGAAAAAGTGACTTAGTCGATAGAGCTTGAGTGTTTGATACGACACACAGTACGCAGGTATTTCAGGATTGCACACACAATGGCGATCAAAAAGCACACCTTCCCGATTGTATTGATAAAAAAATAAATTAACTTTATTAAGTAATATGTCTAACAAAAAGATTAAGAAAACAAAGACTCCAAAACGGCCGGAAAAGTTCAAAGACTTTTCAGAATGTCTTCATTGGATTAAAAAATCAGTTTATATGATTGTTCGTGGCAGAAAAACTATAATCGACAATCAGGAAGCAATAAATTGGATAACCCTAGGAACAGGTTTTGTGGCTGCTCCGCATAGAATGATAACTGCTTCACATGTAATAAACGATCCTACTAAAGGAGAATTATTACAACATCAAGACGGAGATAAATATTACATAATTAAACATGATGATCTTGATAATTGGCACTTCAGAATATTTGAACCGAAGTTAAATCAAGAGATATTTTTATACCCTGATATTGACTTAGGTATAATATATCTAGATGACGGATTTTATGCTTTGGATGGTAAAGTTTTTATGGATAAAAATGATTTTATAAGAATATCCAAAGATTATTACCCAATTGGAAGCGATATTGGCGTACTGGGCTATCCTTTATGTGCTCTGCAATTTGAAAATCGAGATTTAAGTAAACCAAAAATTGGAGATATCATTTTGCGAGCAGATAAAGGAGTTATAAATGCTAGATATAGAAAATCTGAAAATATAGCTAATTATGAATTTACCCTGTCATTTAATCCTGGTAATAGTGGCGGGCCAATTTTTGACATTAAGTCAGGACGCTTGGTTTCAATTGTTCATGGATTTAGATCTACCAGAATCAATATGAAGGAAAGTATTTTAACTGAGGAAGAATTAAAAAATCTAGCCTTGAAAGATTATAAGGAGAAAAGTTTTATTGAAGCATTGCATGCAAATTACTCCATGGGTTATTCCTCTTCATCGTTTGTTGAGAAATTAAAAGAGCATAGAATCTTATCCTAGGGAGCCCCGCTCGCACCCCTCTACGTCCTTGCGAGCGGGTTTTTGTGCACACGCGAACGGGAGGGTGGGTCAAGTGTGCATGTATTCCGCCTCGGGCATTTCCGCTAGTGGCGTCCATAGCTAAAGGATGAGCGCCGAAGTTATATAGCACACAGAAATCTAGTAGCGAAAGCGACACCACATAATCTATATTGCAAAGCGTAGAGTGGGGATGGCGAGGGCGTATTCCGAGTATTCTCGGAATATATCGCCCGACCCGGGGAGAGGAAACTTCCTCTCCCCAAGAAGCGTGTGCGAAGCACACACAGAGGCACCTAGGCGCGAGTAGCCCTAGCGGAAATGCCCGAGGCGGATGCCG
>Ga0172368_10008957_pt1 | contig 10098 bp, 9 predicted proteins | sample Lak11m_FD_114540 | JGI IMG/M metagenome (GOLD analysis project Ga0172368, IMG submission 114540) | Freshwater microbial communities from Kabuno Bay, South-Kivu, Congo - kab_022012_11m | ecosystem: Environmental > Aquatic > Freshwater > Lake | place: Democratic Republic of the Congo: South-Kivu...
ATCCCATCCACCTGGATGCGTTCGGTGTAATCCTGCAGGTGCGGAGAGGTGTACAAGCCGGTGCGTTTACCGGCAGCCTGCAGCGCTGAGGCGCACATTGCTGCGGTGGAACCCTTGCCCTTGGTTCCAGCGATGTGGATGCAGGGATAGGTATCCTGAGGGTTGCCCAACAGGGCCATTAACTGGCGCATACGTTCGAGGTTGAAGTCGGCTTTGGCCAGCTCGGATGAGTGCTTAAGACTATAATCGACAAAACTGTACAGATAGTCCAGCGCGAGGTTGTAGGCGGTTTCGGTATCCATTAGCTGTCATTGTAAGACGAAAAACGCAAATCGTAAATTGCTATGGGGTGCTCATAAATAAATGTTTTATATTTTAACCACCTCGCATTGACTTTATCCCATCCGGCATGTACAATTTTCGAGCCTGATATCGTTAATATATGATCGCGTCTCTGACTATCCACCTGCATTTACCCGCCTGCGCCTCGCTGAAAGAAAAGCGTGCTCGTATCAAGCCGTTCATGAACCGCCTGCAGCGCGAATTCAACCTGTCTGTGGCTGAGATCGGTCTGCAGGATGCCTGGCAGGAATCCTTGATCGGCTGCGCGATGATCGGTAATGAGCGCGCCTACCTGGAAAGCGCCATGCATACCGTCCAGCGCTGGATCGAATCGCATTGGACGGATGGCGATGTGATCGCCTGCAGGCTGGAATGGTAAAACCGGCCGGCCAGCCAGAGCCAGCAAAACAATATCAATGGAGACTGAGGAGCCAGTATGGATTTGCAGCTGAAGGATAAACGTGCACTTGTCACCGGCGCTTCACGTGGGCTGGGATATGCCACTGCGCGGGTTTTATCAATGGAAGGTGCCCTGTTGGCGATCAATGGTCGCGATGGTGCCCGCATCAAGACCGCGGCATCACAGCTTCAAAGCGAAACCGGAAATGCCGTGTACGGCATCCCCGGTGATATTGCCAGTGCCTCGCAAGTCGAGACCCTGGTCAAATCCGCCGGCGCAGCTCTTGGCGGCCTCGACATACTGATTTGCAATGCCGGTGGTCCCCCACCAGGCGCATTCGAGTCTTTCGATGAGGCTACTTGGCAAAAGGCTATTGACCTGTCTTTTATGAGCAATGTGCGCCTGATCAAGGCAGCTCTGCCTTATTTGCGCGAATCGCGTTGTGCCAGTGTATTGACGGTCACATCCTACTCGGTCAAGCAGCCCATCCAGAACCTGGTCCTATCAAATTCAATCCGCGCCGCCACGGTCGGGCTTACCAAGTCGCTGGCGCTCGAACTCGGCAGGGATGGCATCCGGTTTAACTCGATCCTGCCCGCCTGGACCGAAACCGAGCGCGTGACTGAACTGATGACTGCCCGCGCAAAAGCCAACGGCACCACGGTGGAGGCAGAAACCGCCAGGCAGGCGCAGGAAAGCCCCTTTGGACGCATGGCCACCCCTCAGGAATTCGCCAGTGTGGCAGCCTTCATGGTATCCCCCGTGGCTTCCTACCTGACGGGTGTGATGCTGCCGGTCGATGGTGGTATGCTCAAAGGCACTTTTTAGGTATTTACTTGTCAAATCCATTCCGGTCCATGCCGTCCGGCTAGGCGCCAATCGATGGGTTGCCCCACCTCTTTACTTCGTCACTTTTCTGAAGTAATTCCTGGCATTGTCAAAGGAAACACCATTGCGAGGGGATTATCTGGCACAGCCTGCGCAATAAAAGGTAACGTGTGACCCCAGTCACATCTTTCCTGGGCGGTGGGTGGTATTCTCATATTCCATTCATCAACAAGGAGAGCATATGACCGAAAAAACGTGTTTGAACTGTGGGCGCAATTCCAACGAAATCCCGCTTTTATCAATGGAATATCGCGGGGAAAGTTATCACTTATGCCCACTGTGTTTACCGGTGATGATCCACAAACCACAAAGCCTGGTTGGCAAACTTCCCGGGGCCGAAAACTTTTCCGCGGCCGACCACGAGCATTAATCATTAACGGGTAATTTATCTCGTTTCGATCCCCTGGCGTTTTCCGATTATTTATTGTTTTGGTTGCCAGCATATCTGTCCAGGCGCGTCCCGCATCTGGTATCATTCCCGCAATTGGAAGGATATCCCTGCATGCGGGGCGCGTTTTGATTTTCAAATTTTGAAAGGCAGCTGCCTGAAGGCCATGAAAAAACTTTCGCACCTTACCCGTACTTCACTCCTGCTGGGCTTTCTCTTTTTGCTGGATAAGTTCCTGGCAATAGGGCGTTCCGTGATCATCGCCCGCCAGTTCAAGTTATCGAATGAATTGGATGCCTTTAATATCGCCAACAATCTGCCGGATTTGCTATTTGCCCTGATCTCCGGTGGGGCATTGGCTATGGCCTTTATTCCGCTCATGACAGCCACCCTCACCATCAAGGGTCGCGCGGCTGCCTGGGACCTGTTCTCGCGCGTGGCCAACGTGGCCTTCAGCGCCACTGCCATACTGGCTGTTGTGATCGGCATTTTTTCCGAACAGATCGTGCGCTCGCAGATCGGTATCGCTCCCGGTTTCGGTCCCGAACAGCAGGCGCTGGTGGCGCAGTTGATGCGCCTCAACCTGGTTGCCACGGTAATTTTTTCTGTCAGTGGGTTGGTGATGGCTGGCTTGCAGGCCAACCAGCACTTCCTTTTCCCGGCCCTGGCGCCCACCCTGTATAACGTGGGTATGATCACGGGCGCGCTGGTCTTCTCGCCCAGGCAGCCGTACAGTCTGGGTCCGGTGACGCTCCCGGCATTGGGGTTGGGGGTGCATGGCCTGGTCTATGGTGTCATCCTGGGCGCATTTTTGCACCTGGCGATCCAGGTCCCCGGTCTGGTGCGCTTTCAATTCCGCTGGACCCCATCCCTCAACCTGCGTGACTCTGGTTTGGTAGAGGCCCTGCGCTTGATCGCGCCCCGTCTTTTGACCATGTTCGGTATTCAGTTGATGTTTATTGCGCGCGACAACCTGGCTTCCCGCCTGGACCAGGTGGGGGCGGTCTCAGCGCTGACCTATGGTTGGATGATCATGCAGGTACCTGAGACCCTGCTGGGCACGGCCATCGCCACCGCGCTGCTGCCTTCCCTGGCCGAATTTGCCGCCAAAAAAGAGTGGGATACTTTTTCTTCAACCGTTGAAAAGGCCTTGCGCGTGATGCTGGCTCTCAGCCTGCCTGCGGCGGCGGTCATCGCGGCCGGGCTGGCTCCGTTGTTAAAACTGGCTTTCAGGTTTGATTATGGAACGGAACTGCTTACCCTTACGTCCCGTGTTTACCTGCTCACACTGGCCGGTTACGTTGCACAGGAAACGCTTGCGCGCGTATTCTACGCCCGTAAGGAACCCTTGATCCCGCTCTTCGGCGTGATGCTGCGCATCTTTGTCTATGTGGTCATTGGCGTTGTGGGTGTCACCATCCTGCGCCAGGCCGGCGCGCCAGCCATTGCCGCCGCCGAGTTATCGATCTCGGTCGAAGCATTGTTTTTGCTGGTGGTGCTGAACCGGCGGGTTGAACGCAAGGTACGGGTTTTGCCGGCCATCGGCAAGGGTTTGCTGGCCTCGCTTGCATGCGGCGCTGTCACCTATGCCCTTGCCCTGTATTTACCCGGACCTGGTTACCTGACAGCCCTGGCCGGAATGCTGGTCGGCACGTTATTGGCCCTCGGCCTGGTATGGTCTGAAGCGCGCCTGCTCTTCAGGCTATAACATATATCCGCATCTGGTTTTTTGTATTTCCACTTGGGGCTGAGCCTTTCCAGGGAAAATGGTTACCCCAATCGTATAAGGTATAATAGTTGCCATGATGGACCAAACTCAACCAAACGAAGTTTCAGAAACACGCCCGCAAAAGGTTTCCAAACGATTCCCAGCGGGCATTTTGATCAGCCTGCTGGTATTGATCGTGGCGCTTGTTCTGGGCGGCGCAGCCGGATACACCGAGGGCGTTGGCGAACGCATCAGCGCAAAAAGCACCCAGGTGGCAGCCCAGCTTGGTGATCAATACGCGCTTGTCCAACAGGATATTGACCAGGGCCGCTACAGCGTCGCCCGCCAGCGGCTTGAATTTATCATCAATCAAGATCCTGGTTACCCGGGAGCGGCCGAAAAACTGGCCGAAGTGTTGGTCAAGCAGTCCATAACACCCACACCGCTGCCCACCGCCACACCCACCGTCACACCCACGCCCGACATGCGTAGCCAGGAAGCAATTTTTGCACAGGCTCAAAAACAACAGGATGCCAAGGATTGGACCGGGCTGATGAATTCGCTCGATTCCCTGCGCAAGGCTGATCCGAAGTACCAGGTCACCATCGTGGATGGCATGTACTATAACGCCCTGCGTAATCGCGGTATTGAACAAATCCTGGGTTCCGCCACCTATAAGACCACCAACCTGGAAGGCGGCATCTACGACCTGACCCTGGCCGAACGTTTTGGCCCCCTGGATGGCTATGCCGACGGCTTGCGTACTTTTGCGCGCCTGTATATCGTCGCTTCGTCCTTCTGGGATGTGAACTGGGCCCAGGCGGTCGCATCCTTTAGGGAAGTCTACCAGTACACTCCCAACCTGCGCGATTCATCCAATATGACCGCGGGTATGCGCCTGCATGACGCATTGTTGGCGTATGGGGATCAATTATCGGCCAAGGGAAGCATGAATGACCGCTGCAAGGCGCTGGACGCATGGCAGGAAGCCGCCACCCTCACCCCCCTGGACGGCATTTATTCCACCCGTTATAACAAGCTCCACCTGGAATGTTTCCCGCCAACCGACATCCCAACCATTGTGCTCACTCCGACGATCGACCCGAACGCAACCACCCCGCCTCCGGTCGAAACGCCAACCGAGACCCCCACAGAAACGCCTCCCCCAACACCATGATTCGCACCTGATAATACAACAAATACATCTATCCCCGCATCTAGAAAAGAAGCGGGGATTTTCATACCGGCTGCATCCCGGCGCCATTGTCTTTGATCTACCCCGCAGTGGATTATTTGAATGTCACCAGCGCCGGAGCCTTGCAGAAAACATACCCAAATAATCCACAAAAAACCTTACAGCTTGATGGGTTGCACCTGCGGTAATAGGCTGCCGGTCAGGTCATAAGCCATCGCCCCGCTGATCTTCACTTTAACCATGTCGCCGATGGCTGCTTTTCCTTCGGCAAAGACCAGCCCGTCGATCTCGGGAGCATCGCGGTATGATCGCCCGATGGTCATATTTTTGTCCAGTCCCTCCACCAGCACATCCAGTGTCTTGCCAACATAGGTCTGGTTGACCTGCAGCGAGATATTTTGTTGGACGGTCATCAACCGTTCCCAGCGTTCCTGCTTGACCTCGGCGGGTACCGGATCCCCCAACGGTTCGCTGGTGGTGCCGGGCTCAAATGAAAATTTAAACGCGCCCACCCGGTCGAAGCGGATCTCCTCAACAAAATCCATCAGGGTCTGGAATTCCTCCTCGGTCTCACCGGGATAACCAACGATGAAGGTGGTGCGGATCGCCAGGTCCGGGATATTCGCGCGCATCTTTGCCAGGGTCCGGTGCACCCAATCGATGTTGGCCGGGCGTTTCATGCGCGCCAGTGTCTTGGGATGGGCGTGCTGGAGCGGGATATCCAGGTAGGGTAGGATCTGTTTCCTGCTGGCCATCACGTCGATCATGCGGTCGGTCACATAACCGGGATACGAGTACATTACACGGATCCAATCCATTTCCGGCTCTTTGTCGGTCAGTGTTTCCAACAGGATGGCCAGTCCTTCCTTCATTCCCAGGTCGTGACCATAGTCGGTGGTATCCTGCGCGATCAGGATCAACTCGCGCACTCCCATTTCGCGCAGTTCCTGCGCCTCGGCTACGATCTTGTCGAGTGGGCGGCTGACCGCCGTGCCCTTGATCAGCGGGATGGCGCAAAAAGCGCATGGGCGCCGGCAGCCATCCGCCACCTTCAGGTAGGCGCTTGATCCGGCAATGCTGGCGCGGATGGCGCCTCGCTCGTCGGATCCGACCGTAACAGCGTCTGGCAGATGATAAAGTGGTTCCGGGTGAGGCGTGGCCCGCAGTTTGTCCACCACTTGCAGGATATCCATCCAGCGCCGGGTGCCCAGGATGCCATCGATGCCTGGCACCTGCCGGGCAACTTCCACGCCGTATCGTTGGGTCAGGCAGCCGGCTGCGATCAGCAGCTGGTTGCCGCGTTTGCTGGCGGCAAGTTCCTTGAGGGTGTTGACCGATTCTTCCTTGGCCGGGCCGATAAATCCGCAGGTGTTGACGATCAAAACGCCTGCTTTTTTTGGATTTTCAACCATTTCATAGCCGTCATCCATTAATAATTGAGCCATCGAATCCGAGTCAACGGTGTTTTTGGCGCAGCCCAGTGAAACCAGGTGGAAAGTCTTTTTTGTCATACCGGTAATTTTCCTTGTGTTGCGGTTATGAAAGGAGGCAGCTATGCAAAACGCTCCTAGGGAACGGGTGTGGTGCTGGCGCGAGGGGTAATGGTCGGTCGCGGGGTGGAGCTTGGACGCAGCGTAAGTGTTGGCCTGGATGTTGGCGATGGTTTGGGTGTCAGCGATGCCGTCGGGCTGGCAGTGGGTGTGGGTGTTTCAATGCCTTTTACGGTATAGATACGGTCGACAACTTCGCCAAAGCTTCCCATGACGCCCATATCAGCCTGGTTAAATATGATCTGCACGGCTGATCCGGAACCGGTCAGCACTTCGATGCGTTGAATGCCATCAAAGGTAAGCGCCGCGCCAATCGCCGCCCGTCCGTCCTGTTCAATCACCCCATCCACTGTCACTCGCAAAAAGGCGCGTTCCAGCACCACCACAGTCACTTGGACTGCCGAGGGCTCGGTGGCGATGATCGTTTCGGTTGGAATGATCAATGCGGGGTCAAGGGTTGGCAAAGGGGTGCCGAGCTCATCCGGAATTGTGGTGGGTCCAGTGTTGGTAACTTCCTGCCCGGCTTCAGGTGAAGCCAGCAGCACATCAGAAATCGATGGACCCTGGGTGGGTGTGGCTTGCTGGTTTGTATCGCTGGAAAGGATGCGGGCTGCGCCCCAGATCGAGAGCGCCAGCAGGATCAGAACCATCCCGCCTCCAAAGATCAGATCCGGGCTGATGAAGCGGCGGAACCAGGGTGGTACCATCCAACCTGGGCGGGTCTTTGCAGAACTGGTTTCACTCTCCGGCTGGCGTTCCAGGCGGCGGGATTGCAGGGCATCCGCATAGCGCAGCAGCACTGTGTCTGTATCCATATCCAAAAAACTGGCATATGCGCTCAGGATGCCTCGTGCCTGGACTGGGGAAGGCAGCTCGTCAAAATTTCCACTTTCAATCAACTTCAGGTTGTGTGTGCGGACCCGGGTGTGCCGCTCGATCTCATCCAGGGTCAGGCTGATCAATTCGCGCCGTTCGTGCAGTGATCTGCCTATCTCCTTAAAGATGGTCTCGGATGGCAGGGGCGGTCCGGGAGGTATCGCGGGCGCTTCTTCGATAACGATTTCGGCGACTTCCTGGACGGGCTCCGGTGTGGGCGCTTGCGCTGGTGGTGGTGCCGGCGCGGGTTGTAGCGGTGGGGGCGGGGCGGTCGTTTCTGGCGTGGCTTCGGCCCGCTGCCGGCTGATCAATTCATCAGCCTCCAGTCCCAGGTATTCGGCATAAAGGCGCAAAAAACCGCGCGCCTGCGCGCCAGAAGGCATGGCTGCGAAATCATCGCTTTCCATCGCCTGCAGGTAGTGGGCGCGCACACGGGTTGCCAGCACTGCCTGTTTGATGGTCAATTTGCGGGCTTCACGTGCCTGTTTAAGTTGTTCGCCGATAGTGGGCATAAGGTTCCTGCCCCGCTATAGTGTATTGCGCATGGGGCATGACGGCTGTTTAAGAGAACATCACCGATTCACTCCCCTGTGGGCATAAATCGGTGATGTAATCGTTCCTTGCAAAATATCAGGATTCAGCGACGGGGGTTGCGGCTTCGGCAGCCTTGGCAGCAGCCTTTTCGGCAGCTTTGGCTTCTTCTTCCACCGGGTTGGGTTCACCTTCGCGGAAGACGATGACCTTGATCTCGGGGATCAAGTCCATGGTCAGGCGGATGTGAGCCTTGTGTTCACCGAGGGTGCGGATGGGCTGCAGGTCAATTTGTTGGCGCTTGATCTCAATGCCGGTCTTGGCTTTGAGGGCGGTGGCGACATCCTGGGCAGTGATGGAACCGTAGAGTTTACCGGTTTCGCCGGCCTTGGAGCCAAAACCAATTGCCAGGCCGTTGATGACCTCGGCAACCGAGCCCATCTCGTTGTTGAGTACGGCGCGTTTCTTGGTGGCATCCACGCGGATGTGATCGGCCTGCTTGATGTTACCGGGTGTGGCTAGCAGCGCCATTCCTTGCGGCAGCAGGAAGTTGCGGCCATAGCCATCGGCGACTTTTTTGACGTCACCGGCGCGGCCAAGTTTATAAACATCTTTGAGCAATAGAACTTTCATGATACTTCAAGCCCTTTCTGGCGTAAAAATTACTGCGCACAGCGCAGTATGGATGAGAGCGAAGGGTACAACGCTCGGGGAGCTATTTTACCAGAGGCTGGAGATGGCGTCAACGGTTCAAATTCGATGCTTGGGGTAAACGCCATTAAAAGCTGGTGCTCAACTGATTGTTAAAAACGGGCTTTAACATTCCACCCAAAATTAATACTCCAGGATGGCGCGATTTGTTAAGATTGGAGTATAATAACTTTATTAGGTTGAGTGACGGCAATTTTTATCTTGCGCCGTCTTTTTTTTCCCCTTTTAGCGGGGTATGTGTCTTTAGAGTGCGTAATTTACCAGGCTGTGAGGAAAATGACCAGCGCAAGTATCCTGATCGTTGAAGGGAAGAAAGCCGATCGCCCAATTTTTGCAGCCCAATTGCAGAAGAAGGGTTATGTTGTCACACCTGTGGTCAATGGGAGCGAAGCCCTTGCGCGTTTGGTGGAAGTGGGACCCGACCTGGTGGTTGTAAACGCTGCCTCGCTGGGCTCAACCGGCGTACGCATCTGCCAGTCGCTTCGCGAAAAACAGGAAGAACACCTGCCGATTGTGCTTATTCTCGAAGCGGATAAGCTGGTCGATAAATCTGCCGCGGATGCAGTTCTGAACCTGCCGTTTACAGTACAGAAATTGGTTAACCGCTTAAAACCGCTTCTGCCGGGCGATGGAGCCAATGTGATCCACGTCGGACCCATCCGCCTTGATACGGAACACAAGCGGGTGAAATGCCTCAGTAAAAATTCCCGCCTTACCCCGCGCCTGACATGCCTTTTGCAAACCCTATTACAGCGCCGTGGTGAAGTGATCGAACGCGAGGAGCTCTTCAAGCAAGTGTGGGAGACAAACTATACCGGCGATACGCGCACCCTGGATGTTCATATCTCATGGTTGCGGCGGGCGATAGAAATGGATCCTGTTCATCCGCGTTTCCTGCATACTGTTCGCGGAGTTGGCTACAGGTTGGATGTATAGGCTTACCTGCCGTTTATTCGTTTAGTTCGATCTGGATTTGTTCGCTTTCATTGGTTACCGCCCGGACACATATTTTGTGCCCGGGTTTTGATTCCGGCAGGGTGAGAGACCTGACGATCTCACCGGAGCGCAGTGGCAATGCCGCCTGGACCATGCTTCGAAATACCATGCCATCCCATTCGGGGTCAATTTCCCAGTAGACGGGCACGGCAGGTCCCTGTAGATTGACCTGGATACTCGATAGCTGAAAACCAAAGGATGGGTCCGCCTGTTCCCGGGGCATGGGCGTAATGGATGTGTAAATGGCAAAAGGCGTGCTGCCTGCTCTTACCAGGCGTTCACGCGAGGTGTGGATTGCTCTAAATGTGGCATCAGCCGCCAGGAATCGGCGCCCATGGCGGGCAGCGACAAGCGGCGTGGTGCCTGATCCACAAAAGAAATCCGCGACCAGGTCGCCAGGATTGGATGAAGCCAGGATGATCCGTTCGAGTAACACTTCGGGCTTCTGGGTTGGATAACCAGTGCGTTCATTATGCAGACGTGCCACCACCGGGAAGTACCACCAGTCTTCGG
>Ga0172368_10008961_pt1 | contig 10093 bp, 8 predicted proteins | sample Lak11m_FD_114540 | JGI IMG/M metagenome (GOLD analysis project Ga0172368, IMG submission 114540) | Freshwater microbial communities from Kabuno Bay, South-Kivu, Congo - kab_022012_11m | ecosystem: Environmental > Aquatic > Freshwater > Lake | place: Democratic Republic of the Congo: South-Kivu...
TACCGGTTCGAAACAATAATTCAGTACGCTCTCTCAAATGGATACGCGCCAGAGGACATCATCATCGTCGATACCGACATGTCACTCAGCCAGCAATTTCTGGAAAGAGTGTTCAAGCTCAAGATCCCAGTAATCGTTCCGTCCATTGACGTTCCAGGAATCGGACAGAAATTCCTAGCTTCTTGCATGGAAGTCAACCAGAAGGGAGCCACGAAAAAGGGACCGAACATCATTTATTACGGTAACTTGGCTTTCGAGAATTACAAGCAGGGTCATTACAAGAATCCTATCATCAATGAGATAATAGAACGAACGAACGATGTATTCATGTTCGATCAGTCTACTTTCAAAATGATCGTAGCAGCAAAGGAAACTCCGTACTTAAAGGATTGGATAGAAAAAATGCCAAGAGTAGAACTCGTCCCGAGATCTAATCGCGAAGCTATCTGGGCACTTCTACAATCATCCCTAGTATCAGTCAACGTGAGCAAGGACTTGTACATTGAAAAGAACTTCATCCCAGCAAGAGTTTACGAGTCAATCATTGCAGGAGTGATTCCTGTTTCGTACAAGAAGTCTCATCATCCAGCAATGTCGTTCGAAACGGCAGACGAGTTCTTCGAAATTTGTAAGTTCTTAGCTGAATGTTCTCCAGCCGATTATTTCAAGATTCTATCACAGATCGCAAGTTCACTTTAATCCTGAGCCTCCTAATAAATAATACAAATGACTCATCCCTAAATGAATCACGTATTATCAGTAAAGGAGTTTTTCAATCAGGACGATACTCAGGTTTTAGCGCCAATTCGAGAAGCTTTCCTAAAAATGCCATGGGAAGCATTGGGAAACATCCCAGTATTCACGTTTCCGGAAAAAGAATTGTCTGAAAGCGAACAGGATAGAGTAGACAATCATCAGATTTATCTCCTATCGGCCTTTCCTTCAATCCAAACCATAACGATCAACGAGAATCTTTTATCTCGTGCTGGGTATTCTACCATCCTATTGACTGAAAGTAATACGTACGAAGCTACTTTAGCTTCTCTACAGGCAGTCAATGAAAATCTAATAAGTTCAATCTGGTCATTCCTGAAAAAGATGACCAACAGCGAAAACGGATTCAATCCTCTTGGTGTCTTTCAATTCTTTTTGGATATAGTTGGCCTTATTCCTGCATCCCTTATCGGTATTCCAACTGATATTGCTGCGAATCTTTTGAATGCTCTGATTTATTTTTACAATAGCGAGTACTTAATGGGTCTCATAAACTTAGTTGCTGTCATTCCTACTGGCGCGTTATTTGCTGCTCCACTAAAGATTGCCGGTAAAACCTTCGGAAAAGCAATGACCAAAATTGGAGCTTTACTCGTAAAAGCAGGAGGAGGCAAAGCAATAGCGAACGTTGCAAAAACCGAAATAAAGAACCCGAGCGTTATTAAAATGCTAGGAAACATGTTGGGCACTGTAGCTAAATGGATAGGTCAAACTGGAGCTAAGCTAATGAAATCTTTCGTTCCTGCAGTAATAAACGCAGTTAAGAAAGTTACTGGCGGAATGGTCGATTTGACCAAGTACTCAACTAGACTTGTTTCAGCATTCGATAATATGGCAGCAAAGCTTACAACGATGGGCAAGGAAGCGGACGAAGCTAGCAAGCTTCTTCTGTCTGGAAAAACTGCGGTTGGGGCAGAAAAGACTGTTCAAAAGGCGGCAGCTGACGCTGGTCAAGTAGCAGTTGATAAAGCTGCACTAAAGGCAAAAGAAGCTGGCCGTACTCTCAATAAGAGTCAAGCAGCGATGTCTAGAACTTCAGCAGAACAGGGAGTGATTAAGCGAGCAGGAAACATTGCTGATTTTCAAACAGAAGTTATGGCCAATTCTGCAGCAAAGTTCGATAAACTATTTCCGAACGTATCGAACAAAGCGATTCGTGATAATTGGATCATCAATGACGCAGCTAAGGACCTTGTCACCAATGTTCTTAGCAAAAAAACCGGATTGCTGAGCATAACTAAGAACAAGAAACTTATGCAGACCCTAGCCATAGGAAAGACTTGGAAGGGCGCTGACAAAATGCTCGCAAATGCAATCAAGAAAGGAAGCCCAGAAGAATTAGGAAAGGTCATGGAAAAAATGGTGGCCGATCCAGACTTCTTCAAACTGATCTCGAAAAATTCTCCAGAGATCGCGAAGACTCTTACTTTGTTCAAGGAAGTACCCGAAGCTCTAGTAAAGGGAGCAGACACGTTCAAAGCTTTTTCGGGTAGAGCTCTAAAACTCGGAAGCTTATATCACATAGGTTTCATAAAGAGCAGACTCCCAATCTTCCTGTTGAAATCTCTACTTAAGGGAACTGACTGCGGAAAATTCATTGCTTCTGCTGAAACTTTCGGCGATGCTGCTAGAACTACCGGTAAAGTTGCTACGCAAAAAGCAGTTCAGGCCGTTTCTGAAATCTTGGAGAACATTCCGATCATGGAACAGGACGATCCAGCAATTTCGCAAGAAGCTCTAACCCAATTGAAAACTTCAGATCCTGAAACCTATCAGAAAATAGTTGCCGCTCAACAAGCAGCAGATCAAGCAGCAAATGAGCTTAAGGAAAAAACCGATTCTAAGAATCCATGTTTCGATTTGGGAACCGTAAAATCTTCCCAAGTTGGATGCATCATCAATACGAACAACCAAGTATGGAAGAAAGGAACTGTTGAAACTCCATTACGTACCAATAAGGAATGGAAAGAATCTAACTTGAATAACTACACCAAAGGAGTTTTAGGTGCATTGAAACAAGATACTGGAATCGATGCTCAGCATCCGCTTGCAAATGAAAGTCCAGTCGTAAAGGCATACTTTTCTGACATCGTAACGTACGATGGACAAATAGACCCTAACTTAGAACGTAGTTCCAGGTTAGACGTTACTTTGAATAGGATGGTAGAAGCTGGAGAAATCACGGAAGAAGAAAAGCCAGCTCTAAAACAGAAGATCATGTCGCATTGGTCGAACGATACCATGCCTCCGGAAATGGTGACGGCTGGAGAAGAACAACCTCAGGCAAACGAATCTTTCCTAAGGATCGGAAAATTAACAACGATAAGATGATAGAGAAATTTGCAACATTTCAACCTACGATCGAAACTTTTTCCAAGAAGATTGGAATAGTAGGAGAATCTAACGACATGCCAGAACTATTCGGTGATAAGTCAGCGGACGTTGTCATAGAGATAAAAGAGAATGCTTTCTCGACTTATCAGGTGTTCAATCGTTTCCCCGGAGCGTCATTCATTCCGAAGTACGTGTCCAGCAGATTGAGCACGAATAATTTACGAACCCCAATCACCGCGATTTCACCGGTATCCGAAATAAAGACTTTCGCCACTCATCGCCACATCAACTCTGCTCCATTGCAAAAGGGTTCTCTTTACTTCAGTCGGCCGAACATAAAGGAACAGTACCAAGTCACCTGTCACGAGGGAAAAGTATTCGGCGTGAGAAAGATCATTGACGGAAAAGCAGTTCACTTGAACCTCAATCGTTTGCCGGAACTAAGTAACTTACAATCGATTGCTGAATCGCTACATAACTCACTTAAATCTGACCTATTACGGTTCAGAGTTGGAACTACTGCGCATGGTCCAGTTCTATTGGCAATGGAAAATTTCAAGCTACAGAAACCAGAACTGGCTCACCTGTACTTCACAGTTTACGAGAATTTCATAGGTCACATGCCGGAATGGTTCAAGCACCATGTTGAGACCAATAGTCTAATTCCGTACCTCACTGAGTATATTAACCGCGACGAATTTAGCAAAAAATGTCCCTATTTGTTATAATTCGAAAACTTTGAATTCATTTCTAAGTACAAACCTATAAATTCTAATCAACATGTCCGAACTTATTACTGACCAGATCCCAGCTGGAGATCAGGAGAACACTGTCGAAACCACGATTATTCCCGAAATCGTTCCCGGTTCAGAGAACTCTGCCGAAGACGAAATTTTACCAACAGACGAAGGCACGGGCCCTCAGCCAGAAGCAGTCGATCTCGATGAAGGAAAGACTGAACTTGAAAAGCTCATTGCTCGCAGGACCGGTTTCTGGCAGGTGAAAATAGAAGCGCAGGACGCAAAGTGGATAAAGAATGCTTGCCAGGGAAAATTCGAATTCACCGGGCCTAACGAAGCTTTCATGTTGATGAATTGCTTCCTTGGTTTCTCCTCTGCCGTTTCTCGTCAGGAATCTGAAAAACAGACGGAAACAATTGTCGTTCAGGCATCGGCAATTGAAGCTTGTGCATTCTTCATCAATCGTTTTTCAGCATCCGGTGTAGAATCAGCACAGAGACTGTTCCGTATCGCAATGAACATGAACAATGTCATGATGGAACTCAGGTCTCTCGACGAACAGATCGAAGCTCTTCGTCAGATGGAAAAAGCTACAGCAAAATTGGCTGATGCTCCGGACACGACTGCAAACACCACAGCTGCCCCAGAAACGGAAGGATAAAGACAATGGGATTCAACAAGAGATACTTGAACACGGAATGCATTTGCCAAATGGCAAAGATTTCCGATTTTGAATCCTTCAATTTTTACATGACGCATAGCGATGCTCATTGTTTCATGGACGAAACTTGCGAACGATATTGGAAACGATACGTCGACCTAAGTATGAACGAAAGACGGGGAGCCTATTCTCGATTAAAGAACGGAGACACTACTGAAATCCTATCCTTGATATAATCACTCAGAAAACGAAAAAGGGAGCAATTTGCTCCCTTTTTCTATTTGGTCAATAAGTACTTGGCGTATTCTACTGGCCTTCGAATGGCAGCTTCCCTAATTTCCGGCAGTATCTTAAACAAGTTTCGGCCAGGAACAGAATTGATTTCAACTAAATGGACCTTTCCCGTTTGATCGATTAGAAAATCTATTCCGACCTCACCTACTGGGCCAACCTTCGAGTCAAGTATTTCGAAAATATTTTTTGAGTATTCACGTATGGAATTAGCAATGGGACCGTTCATGTCCTGATTGAATAAACTTTCCAGTATCGTGCTTAGTGGGGCTTTTCCTCCGCCCTGATGTAAGTTCGCAGTAACTCTATTAGGAGCAGCAACCCTTGCTGCCATTCCAGTCCTGTACGGTTTTCCGTCAGGACCCTTCTGATAAATCACCCTAACGTCGAACACAGAATCCTGGTACTTTGGCAGAGCAATGTATTCTTGAATTATGTAGAGACGATCTGCAGTTTTCATTTTCTGCTTTATTGATTCTATTCTTTCTAGCAATTGATCTTCCGGACACGATATGACGTTGTCCTTGTACTGAATCTCGTATCCCTTTCCATTTTTACTAAGCTTTATGATGCCCTTTCCACCGGAACCAAATCTTGGTTTGAGTATCGCATTCGCTCTTTCCGACATGAATGGAACCAGGCCTTCCGGCTTGAACTTCTCAGTGTACGGTAATCCTAGCTCTCCCAATCGTTCGTTCACCAAGCTTGAGTAAGTTAGGTGCTTATCGAGAGCCAATTTTCTAAAACCAGCAGAGTTCAGTGGAATGCATCCCATTTCGGTCAAGTACTGCGTGCTCGATTTTCCTCCAAGATTCTTTCTCCTTCTAAAACTACGATTGTAAAAAACCTTTGGCAATCCTCTCTTTTCTGCGACCCATTGCCCATCCTGAAGCTTCCAACCTGTTACTCCAGCTGAATTGAAATCCGTGAAAACGAACGCGTCTATTTTCAACTTAGCTGCCTGTTCAAGCAGCCGTTTGAAGTAACCTGTCTGCTCTCCGAACTTGGATCTCCTATCAATGTCACCCAGGATTCCGAAAGATTGCTCTATCGGCGGTTTGGTATCGTACTGGGAGAATTCGAATATGTACTTGTTCATAGGTTATTATTTATTAGGACTTCCACACGAATAAATAATCCTGAAATAAATAATCCTGAACTTCAAAAATACAGAACACACATGAGCGAGTTTAAGATAAAAAGTTTCGCAGAGTACCAGAAATTTATGAACGAATCGATGGACAATTCAACTGTGGAAGAAGATCGTCACAAAGAAAAGACCGTGTACAACGACAATCGCGGAAAAGAGATCACGGACAATACCAAGATCAAGATCGCAATGGGAACTCCGGATACGAATAAGGGAGAAGTCCTTAAATTCGATTTCAAGTACGTCAATTCCGAGGACATTGACCCAACTGCAGCAAAGAAGAACGCGATAGACGAACTCACGTCAATGATCACCAGTCAAGTTACTAGCGGTCAGTTGAAACCCGATATGATCGGAGTTGTCGACATCAAAAAGGAAGGAACTCGTGCAGTTGGAGATTACGTTTACAAGGGAGTAGTTTCTTTCTATCAGGGAAATCATTTCACGCCAGATCAATTGCAGAACGCAACTGCGATCGCAACGATACCTGGAGGAAATCCAGTGCCGGCCGCAAACCCGACAGCCGATCAGCCTGCACCAACAGTTAAGGAAGAAGTAACAATGCCTCTATTCGAAGATTTGAAGATCTACGATGCATCGACGATAAGTAGTCCAGAAGTAAAAGCGGACATCAAGTCCATGCTCGATGCTCCATCAAAAGTGCAAGAACCTGCAGCAGATACGACTCAAACTACTACTGCTGCTCCGGTAACCACTCAAACTACTACAGCAGCTCCAGTGACCACCCAAACGGCAACCGCTGCTCCAGCTCAACCTGCTGGTCCTTCGTACGCTAATATTTCTAAAAATTTACAGTTCAATAAGACAGTTCAGGATCTTCAGCAAAGAATCATAGCTAAGGGCGGACCTGCCGCTGAAACTCTGAAACAAAGAGGAGGAGCAGATGGAAAATTTGGAGATAATACAGCTAAGGCAATTGCTCAGATCGTTGGAACTCCAGATTCTCCAGTAACAACTATCACACAGGAAATTTCAGATAAATTGAATGTTGCGCTTGGTCCAATTACTGCCGCTCCTGCCGTTTCTCAGATCGTTTCCGTAAAGACTAATAACCCAAAGGTTCCGAATTTGTACTTCTAAAAATACGATACCATAATGATAAACATAAGCACGTATGCAAGAGACGTCGAATTGAAAAGATTCGCGCACGTTAACGAAGAAGCTGATCCTAATTTCCATCGATACGGCGGATGGACTCAATATTCTCCTCCGGCCGGCAGTGCTGCTCAGTTATTACAGGACGCACTCAAAGATCCATTGGCTTCTATCCTGGCAGCTAAATTAGGAACTGGAGCAGATCAAGCAACAACGACTGCTTGGAATCAATTAAAAAATGACATCATTGCAAAAGTCAATGCAAATCCACCAGTTTACACAGGCACTGTGAATTTGGCAGTACCTGCAGGACAAATTCCAGTCGAATGGAAAGTCGCAGAAGATACAGGTATCGTTTCTTACACGAACACTTCGACAAAATTCACAGCAAGTGGAAGCAAAGGAACTCCATCAGCTACGCCAGCTGCAAAACCTGCAGGTCAGTCTGCTGCAAAACCTGCTGCAAAGCCGGCAGATACTGCTAAGTTCGATGATTTGACACTCAAGCTTCTAAAAGCAATGCAGGGCATGGGCACGGATGAAGAAGCGATAACCGACGTGTTCACCGGAATAAAAAGTCAAGATGAATTCACTAAGTTTGCACAGTATTTCGGCAGCTTAAAAATGGGCTACGACACTTATGGCAGTCGAAAAGGATTCAATGCATCAAATGCCATGGGCTCAAGGAATGCCATCGATTTTCCAAAGTTCAAGGTCGAAGCAGCTAATCGCAAGTACACGAACGACTGTTCGTTAGCGTATTGGATTGGACAGGAACTGGACACGAACGAAGTTGCTCACCTGAATACTTTGTTGAAATCTAACGGAATAGGCAGTCAATTCCTAGCCCTATAAATTTTACGAAACAGCCGCACAAAATGCGGCTTTTTTTGCCTAAAGGTCCGGTTTGTAGTATAATACGTACATGCAAAACGACCTCAGGCACGTGGCTAACTTCATCGACGAAATGAAGTCCACATCATCGACAAACGCCAAGAAAGAAATTCTCAAGAAGTACGATAATCCTTTCCTGAGAAACCTCTTTAATTACGTTTACACTCCGTTCAAAAAGTACTATGTCAGCTCTGACAATCTCAGGAAGAACAGTCACATGTCATCTCCTGGATACACTGATCTGTTCACCCTTCTTAATGACCTGAGCGCACGTCGCATCACAGGGCATGACGCAGTAGCAGCAGTCAATGGTTTCATCAATGCTTATCCGGAATTCGCTGACGTCATCTACCAGGTGTTCGATCGTAATCTCAAAACTAGAGCAACTGCGACCATCATCAATGACCTCATGCCGGGAACCATTCCAATCTTCGAAGTCGCCCTAGCTGAGAAGTACAAGGGAAATGAAAAGAGAGTCAATTTCTTCGAGGGTCTCTGGTGGGCATCGCGTAAGCTCGACGGGTGTCGTTGCGCTACCGTGATCGATTCGGCTGGAGACATCAGGTTCTTTTCACGTCAAGGAAAGGAATTCTTCACCCTGTCAAAACTTGCAGAGGATCTAAAGAAACTCAACCTTCGTAACGTAGTTCTCGACGGCGAGATCTGCCTCATCGGTGAAAACGGAAACGAAGATTTCCAAGGAATTCTCAAGCAGATCGGAAAGAAAGATCACACGATCGAAGCTCCGAAGTACTACATGTTCGATTTCATTCCGTTGGACGAGTTCGAACGCGGGTTCGGAGACACGACGTTCGTCGCTCGCCAGGTCATGCTGAACGGCATGATGTTTGGAGCAAGCCTCAAGTATGCCGAAGTTCTTCCGCAGATTCTCGTCGAGAATCAGGATCATTTCGAAGCTCTAGTTGCGGACGCTGCAGCCATGGGATACGAGGGAATTATGCTTCGCAAGAATGTAGGGTACGAGGGAAAACGTTCTAGGAACTTGCTGAAAGTAAAAAAGATGCACGATGCTGAGTACCAGGTGATCGATTGCGAAATGGCTTTCTGTAGAGTCATCGTTGATGGACAGGAAGTTGACGAAGAAATGCTTAAGAACGCAAAGATCCTGCATAAGGGCTGTCCAGTCGACGTCGGTTCTGGCTGGTCACTCGAACAAAGACGTCATTACTTCCAAAAACCGAATGAACTTATAGGAAAAATTATCACAGTGAACTATTTTGAAGAAACAACTGATCAATACGGAAAACATTCATTAAGATTTCCAGTATTCAAAGGAATTTATGGTGATCGCCGAGAAGTCTGAAATATTGCCAAATGATGAAAAACTGCAATATGCGAAGCTTATTTGAATGGAGCAGGCATACAAAGAATTTTTGAGCAGGGTTGATGATGACTTTGATGTGATAATTGGAGCGATAAAAACAATCCCTGAAAATGAAAGAGGAAAAAAAGGATATACAGCCTACCCGATTAAACATCTCAGATTTATTCCAGAGCAGGGTGATATTGGATATAGTTCAAAAATTATTCGCCTTGACATTGACCTTGATAAGGACTTCGATTAATTGGCGGTAACGGTTTGGTATATGTGTTGTACGCCTAACCACAAACTAAATAATTAAGTACGACACCTATTTGGCGTATAACATATATACCGTGTTATGCACCGTAAATTTAATAGAAATGAAAATTTTATATGATTTAAGATGTAGAATACCAAGTATTACGTTCTGCTACAAAAACAAAGCAGTAACTATAAGATACTGGGGTAAATTAAAATTTGACAAGGTTGTGTCTTATGGTGCATAACGAGTTGCAAATAAATACAGTACGATTATGAAAGAAGAAATTAAGAAAATATTACAGGACTATATGTTAATCGACTTACCGTATAGTAATAACTTAAAATTGAAATACAAATGAAAACAAATTGCGGAAGCTCACCTGAAAGCATATCTCAGGCATTGGATTTACACAATGTTACCAACTGTACTTTTACGGCTGATGAAGTGAAAATCCTTTTAGAAAAACAAAAACAAGCGTGTGCCAATGAATTTATCCATGCGGAAATGACAATGGAACAAGCAAAACGCAGAGTATTAAATGCACCGA
>Ga0172368_10008962_pt1 | contig 10093 bp, 11 predicted proteins | sample Lak11m_FD_114540 | JGI IMG/M metagenome (GOLD analysis project Ga0172368, IMG submission 114540) | Freshwater microbial communities from Kabuno Bay, South-Kivu, Congo - kab_022012_11m | ecosystem: Environmental > Aquatic > Freshwater > Lake | place: Democratic Republic of the Congo: South-Kivu...
AACGACAACAATTAAGACACCACAAATATAATGCTTATTATTGCTGTTATTCAACATGTTAATAACTTTTGTAAATTTGTTAATACCACTACATTTTTATAAATTCATTTAAATTCAGATTGCATTCAATTGAAATTCAAATTGTTGTAATTTTGATCAGTTACACAAGTGTAAAAGATCAGTTTGACACCTTATCAAAGTACGATTAAGTTTTGTGATTGGTTAGAGCGAATAAATTGTATCAATGCTAAATCAGAGTTAAATATTTTAGATGCAGCAACAGGAAAAGGAGCAAACATATATTACATGAAAAAACGCTATCCGAATTGCAAATATGTTGGAATTGATATCAATACATCCTTTATATCAGATGGTAATAATTTTTTTCAAAGTAAAGGAATTAACGATTGTTCAATCGAATATGCAGATTTATTTAATTTAAATACAGATAAATTTATAAATCAATTTGAGGGAATTGTTTGTTATCAGACACTTTCCTGGTTACCAGAATATAAAATTCCATTAATTTCACTATTAAAACTAAATCCAGAGTGGATTGCTATGTCTTCTCTATTTTATGATGGCCTGGTTGATTGCAGTATTGAAATTAAAGAATATAGCAATTCTAAAGCAAAGCATCCAAATAAAAGTTCATTTTATAACATTTATTCTTTGCCAAGAATTAAAGATTTTTTTCATTCTCAAGGTTTTAAAATCTTTTTATTTTGTCCCTTTAACATTGAAATAGACTTGCCAAAACCTAAACATTCTTTAATGCAAACTTACACACAAACTTTAATAGATGGAAAAAGAATTCAAATTTCTGGTCCATTATTAATGAGTTGGTATTTTGTATGTGCTTTAAGAAGTTGAGATTATATTTATTCTTTTTCTGATAAAAACTCTAATTTTATATGGTCCAAACAATAGTGGGGCTTCTAGGCGATCTGCTTGGTCCTTGATAATACCATATACTACCGTTCTCAATTGGCCTAAACATTTCTTTAAAGCATCCCAAGCTACGATTAATGTTTTACCTCCCCACATTCCAAATCTGAACGTGATTGAACGATTGTGAAGGTTTTTCAAGAAAATAAATACTGCACGACACAAGTTACGAACAATTCTCTCATTTCCTAATTAGTTTTTTGACCTTCTTTGACAATATTGAAATTTATCATTCAGAATTATGTACATTGATTACTAAAAATTTCTAAATTATTAATGCATGATTTTTCAATATTGCAATTTCCTTTTTAATAGTAATCACATTTTCTCACAAACATTTTAAATGAATCATAAAGAAATCATTCAAATTATAAATGAAATAGAAGTCAAATTCCCTATAGAACGTTGGGCAATTGACGACATTTATGTCTGGCCAATTATTAGATCATTACTTTTTTTTAATATTTATTATAGTGACAAAAAAAAATATAATAATTCCAATGCCTTTTTATTCCAAAAAGCAAAAAAACTAGTTATTTATGCATTAGGATTCTTAAAATATTTAAACGCATATATTTTTGATTATAATAGAAATTTTGGTAAGATAATAAAATGCAATGCCTTGTTTTTAACATATACAAATCATCGTATAAAAATCAAGAAACAATGGTTTGATAGATTTTGTGATACATTTAACATTAAACTCGAAAAAATGGGCATTTCATCCTTGATTCTTGAAATTTCGTCAAAAGATCTATCATTCCCTTACAAATTCCCAAGATATTCAAAATCCTCTTTTATTCAATGCAAGATTGACAGAATTATACTTATAAACAGGCTATTCAACACAAGTAAACCAAAATTGAAAATTAATTTATATAGATACTATGAATTTGTTGATTATTTAGCTAATAATAACTTGAAAGGTTTTAGTATTTCAAAATCCGAGCTCATAAAATATGTTTTAGATATAAAAAAAATATCCAACTATTTTGAGAAGATATTAAATAAAGCAAATCCAGAATGCATATTTTTAGTTCAGTATTATAGTACAATAGGTTGGGCATTAAACTATGCAGCAGTGAAAAAAGGCATACCAACAATAGATATTCAACATGGACTACAAGGAGATTATCATGTTTCATATGGTTCATGGAAAAATGTTCCATCAAAAGGGTATAATTTGTTACCAAAATTCTTCTGGTGCTGGAGTGAAACTGAAGTTAACGCAATTAACTCATGGAGATCCCAGGACCTTAACACACACATTCCTATCAATGGAGGGGATCAATTCCTTGATCTTTGGAAAAATAATTATTTCAAAGTTGATAAAATTACAACTAGTAAATTAAAATATATATCGGAATCGGGTAAATTATTTCTTTTATTTACTTCAAGTTATTTAGGTGATTTACCCGATTGGGTACTATCCTCATTGTATGAATTTAAAGATAAAATTTTCTTTTGCGTAAGACTTCATCCAAATGATTTTGGAAAAGCATCAGAATTAAGATCAAAGTTGCTTTTATATGGTTTCGAGTATTTTGATGTCGAGAAAATGTCTAATCTCCCTCTTCCATTGCTTTTAAGATACACTAATTTAAACATTACATCTATATCTTCAACGGTGATTGAAGCTGCAACTATGAATGTTAGGTCTATAATAATTGACAAATCTGTTGAAGATATTTACAAAGATTACATTTCTACTGGGATGGTACTTTGTGCATATAACAGTTTTGATCTGAAAACAATTATTAATTCGCAATTGTTGACGAATAGTAAATTGTTGACTCAAGTCGTGGTGACAAAAACTTCTTTTCCTTTTACTGAGTCTATAAATTATTTATTTAAATTAAATCAACGTTAATATGATTCTGATCATTGATTATGGAATGGGAAATATATCGTCTATTGCCAACATGATAAAGAAAGCAGGCGGAGTATCAACAATTTCTAAAGATCCTAAAGACATTAAATATTTTTCGAAAATTATTTTACCTGGTGTTGGTGCTTTTGACAATGCAATAATAAAATTAAAGGATAAAGGGTATTTTTATGAAATCCAAAATCAATCTATGAAAGAGAAAACTATTATTCTTGGTATTTGTTTAGGTATGCAACTTCTCACTGGATATAGCGAGGAAGGTAATCTTGATGGACTTGGACTAATTTCTGGTTTCACTAAAAGATTCAACTTTACATCATCTAAATATAAAATTCCTCATATGGGTTGGAATGAGATCTCGATAATAAAAACTGATCCATTGTTTACTAATATTCCTGACCCAATAAGATTCTACTTTGTTCATTCATATCATGTTATTTTACATAATAATAACGACATTCTTTCGACAACTAGTCATTGTTATGACTTTATCTCTTCATTTAAAAGCAAAAATATTATAGGAGTACAATTCCATCCAGAGAAAAGTCATAATTATGGTATCTCTTTTTTTAAAAACTTTATAAACTTGCAAGGTAGTGCTTAAGCCAAGAATCATCCCATGTCTTCTGCTTCAAAATAAAGGTTTCGTTAAAACAAGAAAATTCAAGGATCCAGTTTATCTGGGTGACCCAAGAAATATTGTTAAAATATTCAATGAAAAAGAAGTAGATGAACTATTGATTTTAGACATTAATGTGTCAAAAATCAATTCTACTCCTAATTTTCAATTATTATCTGAAATTTCAGATGAAGCATTCATGCCAATGGCATACGGGGGAGGTATAACTTCTCTAATCGAAATTGAAAAACTTTTTAACATTGGTTTTGAAAAAGTTATACTTAATACATGTTTGATTCGAAATATTGATTTCATTTCTGAAGCTGTTAAAATCGCAGGTTCGCAAAGTATTGTTATATGTATTGATGTTAAAAATAATTTTTGGGGTAAAAAAGAACTTTACGTACACTCAACATATCAACTAAAAAATATCAATATTTTTGATTATGCAAAGAAGTGCGAACAATTAGGTGCAGGTGAAATTATTATTAATTCTGTTGATCGAGATGGAACATTTGCTGGTTATGAAATCAATTTAATAAAGTCTTTTACTGATATTCTAAATATACCAGTTATTGCATGCGGAGGAGCTAAAAATTACCAAGATCTTTTTGATGTTTGTGTAAATGGTGGTGCATCAGCCGCATCAGCTGGTAGTCTCTTTGTATTTCAAGGAAATCTTAAAGCCGTTCTAATAAATTTTCCTTCACAAAATGAAATAAATAACCTATTTAGAAATAATTATTAAAATGGAAAACTACCGTCAGTGTACAAGATGCATTATGGATAATATCAATTGCGAAATAACTTTTGATGAAAAAGGAGTTTGTAATTATTGCACTAATTATTATGAAATAATTAAATCCATTCCATCTTCTCAAATTGAAAAAGATAAAATACTTGAAGAAATAATTCAAAAAATTAAAAATGAAGGTAAAAATAAAAAATATGACTGTATACTTGGTGTCAGTGGAGGAGTCGACAGCACATATATTGCCTACATTCTGAAAAAAAAGGGAGTACGTATTTTAGCGGTACATTTCGATAATGGTTGGAACTCTGAATTAGCAGTATATAATATTGAAAGGACCTTGAAATTTCTTGAAATTGATCTATATACTTATGTAATGGATTGGGAAGAATTCAAAGATTTACAAAAATCGTTTTTGAAAGCATCGGTATCAGATGGCGAAATACCTACAGATCATGCTTTTATTAGTGTCCTGTATCAAGTTGCCAGCAAATATAGAATTAAAAATGTTATACTTGGAACCAATATTGTAACTGAAGGTATACTGCCAATGTCATGGACATATGGTACTTGGGATTACCGCTACATTAAAAATGTTCACAAAATTTTTGGATCAACTAAATTAAAATCATATCCTCATAGATCCTTGGTAAAAATCCTTTATCATAATAATTTTATTGGCATAAAACAAGATAGATTACTTGATTATATGAGTTATAATAAAAATGATGCTGTTGAATTATTACAAACGGAAATTGGATACAAACCATATCATGGCAAACACTATGAATCTGTTTATACAAGATTTTTTCAAGGATACATATTGCCTAATAAATTTAAAATAGACAAGAGGAAAGCTCATCTTTCTGCTTTAATTTGTTCTTACCAGATAACTCGTGATGATGCAATCAAATTAATGACAAAAGATATCTATCCATCAATTGAATTACTAAATGACGACATGACATTTGTTCTTAAAAAACTTGAAATGTCCATATCCGAATTTGAAAATATTATGTGCTCTAGAATTTCAACTTTTAAAGATTATCCGTCGAATTACTGGTTTGTATTCTATAAAACAAAATTAGCTGACTTTTTAAGAAAACATGGAATAAAAAGGAAACGCGGCTTTATTAAAATCTAATTTCTGATAATCTTAAATGTCAGAAGTTCTTTGTAATCGAAATGAACTTACATTCAATAAACATTATTATCGTTCTAAATCCTTTATGACTAAAATAGGTTTGATGATATTTAGCACAGGTATTGGAGGTGCTGAGAAAAGATATTTAAATATTTATCAAAACTTTAGAAAAACAAATGATTTGTCCTACCGGATTGTCTTAATAATAAACAAAAGACTATTTCAAGCCTATAAAAATGCGAACCTTCTATGCAATCTAGACGAATGTATCATTATTGATGAGCCAATACTATTTAATTATATTAACCATAATAATGTTAAATTATTAGAAAAAATTAACACTCTTATTTCAAGAATTTATCAACTAGTTAACATTTATTCTTATAGGAAAGAAATAGAATCTTTTGATGTCCTACAATTTGTGCTTGATTCGGTAAGATTTATACCAATTGTCAGGAATATGAATTTAAAAGCGTTACATATAATATCTCTTGTACATTCAACTTATGATCCGCTAAATAATAAATCATTTACTAATTCATTACCGTTTATTGACATAATAGATTGTTTATCTCCAAATGTGGCAATAGTAACCAAAGATATCCTTAAAAAAACTGAAGTATTTGTTACCTCATCCCCAAATTCGTTCACAAATTGTACATATTTTCAGCAAGGAAGTATTAAAGCGGATAGAGTAGTTTTCGTAAGTCGAATGGAAAAAATAAAAAATCCGAAAATGTTTTTAGAAATTGCATCCTTATTTCATTCAAATTTTCCATATTGCAAAATTCCTTTCAGTATTGCAGGAACTGGTAGCTTGGAAGATGAAATTAGGGAACGCGTATATGAAATGAAACGTAATGGAGTTAACATTGAGTATCTTGGATTTCTTCCTGACCCAACTTCACTTCTTAGAGAAAGTTTAATATTTATTCAGACACAAACCATTGATGACGTGGGATCTCAAGCACTTTTAGAAGCCATGGGTCAAGAGTGTATTGTTATTTCACCTAGCATCCCAGGTTCTGAAAGAATCATTCCTCCTAACTGTGGCTTTCTTGTAATGCCGTCTGCTGAGGCATTTTGTAAGGCATTAATGACCATTTTTGAAAATAAAAATAAATATATTAGTTTAGGCGTAAATGCAAGAAAATTTGTTCTTGAAAACTTTTCTTTTGAAAAATATAAGGAATACTTATTATTTCTGTATTTGAAAAGAATAGATAAACTTATAATACATCATAAAAATAGAACTTTACTTTTCCATGCGAAAGCTTATTTTAACGCTTTATTTAAGCGTTGAATTATCGTTTGAAATTATAAGTCAAAGAAAAATCAATTTAAAAAACCTTTTTATATGTATTCAAGACGCATATCTATATCTCAATCAGCATACACACAATGATTACAATTATTAAAGCCATAATGAAAAGTACCCTTTAGACTTAATATCTTTTAATTTTTTGAAGTCTGGTTTCATTAGGTTAATTGCCATCAAATGAGCTTATTGGCCATTTAAAAAAACAGGACTTCTGAGATAAAAACTGCGTGTCTCTTAATATCAAGCTAATCGAATAGGACAATAACAAGTTTGTACTCATAATAAGTACTTTTTAGCAAAATATTTAGTATGGACCGTTTAAAAGTTGCTGTTCTTGGTATAAGATCTTTACCTCCAACTAATGGGAGTGGGGGTGCTGAAACATATGTTGAAGAAGTTTTTTCAAGATTAACAGATAAGGGAGTAATTGTGATTGCTTATATTCCTAAATATCAAGGCATTAAAAAAAAGGAGGCCAATTTTACAGAAATATCAAACTTATCTCTATTCCAACATTTAAAATTTCGGGTCTTGACACTTTATTTCACACAATTGTTGCATCATTTCATATCATTATTTTTAACACAGCTAGCATTGTTCATATTCAAAATGGTGGAAACGGATTTATTTTACCATTGCTGCGATTTTTCAATAAAAGATGTATTGTCACAATTGATGGTTTTGACTGGGAAAGAAAAAAATGGAACAGACTAACAAAAATTTATTTGAAAAGGGCCAATATGCTAACATTAATTTATGCACATGCCATAATTGTTGATAACATTTTTCAAAAGGAATTCATCTCAAAACTTGGATTTGGAGATAAAGTTCATTTTATACCATATGGTTCAAATATTAAAATTATTAACACTCAAAACACTCTTAAAGAGTTAAAGATAAATCCAGATGAGTACATCTTGTTTGTCGGAAGGTTTGCACCTGAGAAAGGAGCTGATGTTTTAATAAAAGGCTTTGAAAAAACAAAAACGAATAAAAAATTGGTAATTGTAGGTGATGATATTTTTAACACAGCCTATGTCACAGAGTTAAAAAAAACTACAGATATGCGAATAATTTTTACAGGCTATTTATATGATATCTCTGTTGAAGAATTAATGCAAAACTGTTATCTATAGGTTCAACCATCTTACAATGAAGGACTCTCTCCTGTGATACTTAGATTAATGGGGTTTGGTAAATGCGTTGTTTCCATTGATATCCCCCAAAATAAGTATTTGGTTGAGCGTTTTGGCTATACATTTAAAACTGGAGATACTCAATCTTTAGCTGATGTTCTAAACTATTTATTCGAGCATCCTGAAATTGTAAGCAGAGCTGGACATGTGGCTTGTAATACAGTTGGTCTAAATTGTAGTTGGGAAATATGTGCTAATAGACACTTAGATTTATTTCTCAATAGATAAAGATTCGATTGCTCAAAGTATATTCTTGGATAATAGTTAATAAATTCTTTGAAATCACAAATGTGCTTTTTATTGAATACTCAAATCGATGAATCGCTATCTCCACTTAGATATGCCAAACATTACTTTTTAATAAATAATAAGAATACACCGGTATTCAACCAGTCTGACACTTTCCAACTTACTGTTAAGAAGTACCCTGCAGACACATACGCCAAATTCTAATGTTAACAATATTTAATTAATCATTATGTGCGGAATTGCTGGTTATATTCATTTTGATTCTCAAATGCAAGCGCAACCGGAAAAAATTAAATCTATGACCGATGTTATTGCCCACCGAGGGCCTGATGCTGAGGGATACTTCGTACGATTAAATCTTGCCTTTGGTCATAGAAGACTTTCAATAATTGATCTTGTATCTGGCGCTCAACCAATGCATAATGAAGACAAGTCAATTTCAATTATTTTTAATGGTGAAATATATGTAAGCCTCCGGTCTGATGCATCTTGTAAAGGTAGCTAAAATCGCTTATTATTTGTGCCTTTGGTTTTATGAAAGAGATTTCACCGGAAGTAATTCATCCAGGCGTTGGATAGACCAATCGGGTATTCTGGTAAGTACATCTCTAAGCCAGGCAAACGGTTCCACATTATTTCTCTTACAGGTACCCAGGAATGAATACATCATGGCTGCACGTTTGGCTCCTTCGTGTGATCCTGCGAAGAGATAGTTTTTCCGGCCCAGGTTATGGAAAGCTTTCCATAAAATCGGTTATGTAAAGAAAAACATTATGTAAAGTGTTTTTTGCCAACTGTTTAAAAATCTGATAATTTCAATTTTGTTTCCTTTAGTTTTCTTTCCATAATATTTTACCATTTTTATGATACTTGGCGCTATTGCCATAGTCATAAAATCTTGGTATTATGGAAAACAAGAGGTATAATTTCAAAGAAGTTACCACACAGGCGGCAGATTGTTTAAAAAACAAACTTGCGCGTGCTAATGGCACTCTGCATTATTACAAGACACATTGGGGCCGTATTTGGCGTTACATGAAATCAAAAAACATTGAATTGATTGACGCCAGTACCTGCAAAGCATTTCTGCTTGAACAATTCAATGAACGCGATTACGAGAAGCTAACCAAAACAGAAAAGGATCTCGTCAAAACTACCAATACTCTAGTTGAATTCATTGAAACAACAACAATACAGGGCCGTAAAGAAGTGACAGATTTTGGAGGTTCTATCGGAAAACTAATGATGGAGTATCTGGCATGGAAAACAAATCAGAGATTGGCCAAACATACTGTTGATGAGTATGAACAACAATTAAACAGGTTCCTGCGATATTTAAGGGAAAAAGGGTTGGATTGTATCGACAAAGTCACAACTGTTCATCTGCTGAGTTATATTAAACGGTTGGACCCGAATAAGATTTCCTTCACTCACATTGCAATCAGAACTCTAAAGGATTTTTTTAGATATCTTTTCACCCAAGGAAAAATCACCATGGATATTTCCTCTATGATGCCCAAGGACAGCTATAAATCACAACCCAGGATTCCTTCAACTTATGGCCAGGAAGAAATCGAAAAGTTGATTACCTCTGTCGACATCAGTGAAGCCTGTGGCAAGCGGGACTTAGCCGTGATATTATTAGCTGCCAGGTTGGGATTAAGAGCATCTGATATTGCAAACCTTATGTTTGAAAACATATGTTGGGAGAAGAGTTGTATCGAGCTTGTACAATACAAAACCGGCAAAAAGATAGAGCTGCCACTATTAGCTGAAGTTGGGAATGCAGTAATCGATTACCTGAAGTATGGTAGGCCGGTCTCAACAGATCCTTATATTTTCCTTTGTGCCCGGTCTCCTTATAATCCTATCAGCTCTTCCGTAATCAGGCAAATCGTTGATCACCATTTTACCAAAGCCGGGATCAATACGAAGCATCGGCGACACGGACCACATGCTCTGCGACATAGTCTTGCC
>Ga0172368_10008966_pt1 | contig 10088 bp, 8 predicted proteins | sample Lak11m_FD_114540 | JGI IMG/M metagenome (GOLD analysis project Ga0172368, IMG submission 114540) | Freshwater microbial communities from Kabuno Bay, South-Kivu, Congo - kab_022012_11m | ecosystem: Environmental > Aquatic > Freshwater > Lake | place: Democratic Republic of the Congo: South-Kivu...
ATAATGCCGGCAATGTTTCAGATACGTCTACAGCTTTAATCTATAAATATGACGGGACTGCGCCGACTAATCCCGGGAATCTCCATGTCAATACTCTCCAACCTTCCGAGGGACCCTTTAGTTTTAACTGGTCTGCATCAACCGATCCTGATCCCGATGGAGCGGGTCCTCTTGAAGCGTCAGGATTCCATTATGAGTATAAAAAAGGTGCAACATCAGACTGGGTTTCTACAAATGATACATCGGTTGTTTTGGCAGGCGGCGATGAAGATGGCAATAACACCTTTAGGGTCAGGGCGGTTGATAATGCCGGGAATATTTCAAGCGAAGACACAGTGACATATAACTATATAATGAATGCTCCGACGCAGCCCACAAGTCTTCAGGTGGATGATCAGGAAAAGACGGAAAATAACTTTACTTTCTCGTGGCAAGCGCCTAGCTATGTGAAACCGGATAACTTCATCGCAGGATACAGATACTCGGTCAACAACTTGCCGAGAGCAAACAATACAACAGATGCCGGCCTCGTTCTGACAACCGGCGCGATCCACGCCGCGACACAGCAAGGGACAAATAGATTTTATATAGTTGCATATGATAATGAGGGCAAGGTAAACTACTCAAACTATGCTTGGGTTGACTTTAATGTTAATACTGTCGCAACGGCTCCTTCGGTCCCGCAAACAGTAGTTATTTCAGACGTTTCCGATAGACATAAACCCGACCATTATGCTCTGGCTATGTCATGGAAACCGCCGGATAACTACTCGGCAGATACTTTCGGCCACTACAATATTCGCAGAACTATATCTGTCGGACTCACGGACCAACAATGGCTCGCCTTAACCCCTGTTGGTACAGCTACTTCTCCGGCATTTGCTGAAGCAAATTTAACCAAGGATACGGTTTATCATTATCGCATATCAGGCGTAGATAACGCTGGGGCCGAAGTGGCTCTATCGAGCGAAGTATCTCTGGCGCCGACCGGTAAGTTTATCGAAGTGCCAAATACTGTAAGCGGACCAAGCGTAGTCGCCACTGCTGCGAGCGCGGTTGTCTCGTGGTCGACGGATCGAGCCACTTACTCCAAAGTGGAGTACGGCAAAGATGCAAGCTACGGCATGCAAAACAGCTCGCTTCAAAAAGTGACGGCTCACGCGGTCACTTTATATGGTTTAGATCCCGGAACGACTTATCATTATCGCGTCCAATCGCTCGACCCGGCTGACCAAAAAGACTATAACGACAACCTCGCCTACTCGAGCGACGTTACATTTTTCACTCAGCCAGCGCCGGGGATTTCCGACGTAAAAATCTCAGACATTGGTTTGTCGGGCGCTATTCTCAGCTGGAAAACTACGTCTTCATCAATATCAACCGTTAAATACGGCAAATCAAACTCATACGGTAAAGAACTCTCTGACACTTCCGGTTCATCTGTAACAACCCATACTGTTAAACTCTCCGGACTGGACGACTCCTCAACCTATCACTTCAAAATCTTCGGTACAGACACAGACGGTAACACCATGCAATCAGATGACTACAACTTTGATACCTTGACCTTCCCGAAAGTATCAAATGTCAGATATCAGCAGGTCAAAGGTACCGCTACTTCAACCCTTAAAGTCAGCTGGGACTCTAATGTTCCCGTCTCTTCAACAGTCCAGTACACCGACTCTTCTGGCAAAACCCAAGAGTCATCTCAGTCTCAACTTGTTATGAAGCATGAAATGACTGTCTCAGGGCTAAAAGACAACACTGAGTATACTTTTGTTGTAACAGGCAGAGACGCATACGGCAATGAAGGTTCAGCTGAAAGCCAAAAGGTCAAAACAGACTTTGATACTAGACCGCCTGATATTTCTGAGATTACTACCGAAACATCCATAAGCGGCTATGGCGCAAGCGCCAAATCCCAAATGATAGTCTCTTGGTATACAGATGAACCGGCTACTTCTCAAGTTGAATATGCAAAAGGTGTATCAGGTGATAGTTACACTATGGCAACAAAAGAAGATACAAATCTGACTACTTCGCATGTAGTAGTTGTCAGCGATCTTGACCCATCCAGCTCCTACTACTTTAGAGTGGTATCAAAAGATAATTCTAAAAATGAAGCTAAAAGTGAGGCTAACTCTGCTTTGACAGAGCAAGCGAGGTCATCTATCTTTGATATAGTTTTAAAGTCGTTTGAGTCAACACTGGGGTGGTTGTTTGGGGGAGGACTGAGGTAGAATAGGACAGTACAAAACTGCTGTGATAGAAAATTTTCAAAAAACAAGAGAGGGTAAATAGATGGCAACAAAACGTACGCCAACATTAGAAGTCAAGGGGCTTAAAAAGAGCTTTTTGGTGGGAGAGGAAAACATACCGGTACTAAAAGGAGTAGACCTTGAAGTAGGATTCGGTGAGTTTGTGGTAATACTCGGTCCATCAGGGTGCGGTAAAAGCACGCTTTTAAATACCATTTTGGGCCTTGAGCAGCCAAGCGAAGGCCAGATACTAGTGCGAGGTAAAGATGTCTACACTATGGACGAAGATGGACGGGCTCACTTCAGGAGGCAAAAGTTTGGTGTAGTTTATCAGCAGCCAAACTGGGTCAAGTCTCTAAATGTTATTGAAAATGTCGCTTTTCCTTTGAATGTTGCCGGTATTGCTCATCAGGAGGCAATACGCAGGGCAAAAAATATTTTGTACCTCTTTAAATTTGAAAAGTTTGAAAAATATTATCCCATGGAGCTTTCCGGCGGACAGCAACAGAAACTTTCTATGTGTCGCGCGCTTGTAACAAATCCGTGGATTGTTATGGCTGATGAACCTACTGGAAATCTTGATACTGTGAGCAGTGAGGACTTAATGTATGACTTAAAAGTCTTGAATGTTGAGTCAAAAAGGACAGTGGTTATGGTAACGCATAATCCGGAATATGAACGATATGCGACGAAGCTAATATATATGGAAGATGGCTTGATTAAAAATATTAAACAAAAATCAAAGCCCGATTTCTCGCTTGCAGAAGAAGAAAGTGTCATAGACTTAGCTGAAGGAGAGGGGATAGCCAAGTGAAATACCGGTATATTATAAAATTAGCTTTCAAAAACCTACAGAGGTATAAGCTCAGGACATTTTTGACTGCAGGTGGAGTAGCTATCAGTATAGGTTTTATTACGTTCTTAACCGCGCTTGGATATGGTCTTCAAAAGGTTTCAACTGACCAAATAGCAAACATGGAAGCGCTCCAGATCTTAGATATTGATGCCGGAAAGTCAAAAATTGTCACTGTAAATGAGGAGACAGTTCGTAATATTTCCAACATTTTTGGGGTAGAAAAAGTTTATCCTATGATTAGTGTTGCCGGTAATCTGAGTATGCAGGGGTCTAAGATTGATAGCATTGTTTACGGCAAAACCCAGGATATTTTATCTATAGAAAAGCCAAAAATCATAACTGGCAAGACCTTTTCATCAGATAATGCAGAAGAGATTCTCGTCAACGTAGCGGCTGTTAAGAAGCTTGGTGTAGCTGACTATAGTGATCTTATAGGGCGAAATCTTGAGGTTTCTATGATTTTACGTCCGGAATTTTTAGGCAGTGAAGATAATGTGTCAAAAAAAGAAACTGCCTCCTATAAAGTAGTTGGTATTTTAGAAGAAGGCAATGCTCCTTATGTGTATATACCGCTTGATAATTTCCAAAAACTTGGAGTCAAAAGCTATAGCGGGGCAAAGGTCAAAACAACAAGTCGTGAAAATGTAGATAAGATTAGGGTTTTGATAGAGCATATGGGTTTCAAGGTCAGTTCTATAAAGGATACGGTAGATCAGGTCAACCAGTTTTTCAGTGTTTTTCGAGCAGTGCTCACCGGTTTTGGTGTTATTGCCGTAGTGGTATCGTGTATTGGCATGTTTAACACGCTAACTATTTCATTGATTGAAAAAACTCGTGAAATAGGCATAATGAAGTCTCTCGGAACAACTAAAAAAGATATAAGACGCATATTTATTTCCGAAGCGCTCATCATAGGAATATTTGGCGGTATTACGGGAATAGTAGTCAGCATGCTGCTTGGAGGACTTCTAAATACAAGCGTTTATGCTCTTGCTAAGCAAACAGGCAATGTTTCTGTTAAAATCTTTGTCTTCCCGCCGGAACTGATAGTAGTAGCGATCGTTTTATCTGCTCTTATTAGTTTCTTAACTGGTGCTTATCCGTCAAGGAGAGCTTCACGTATTAGCGCCTTAAACGCTTTGAGGTACGAGTAAGTTAGTTAAAAGTTAAAATTATCGATTGATTGAAAATTACTTGTTCCTCGAAGCTTTTATCGAAGTGGGATAACTTGAGAACTGAAAATTTACTTATATTGTAACTATCATGGAGGGTTAGATTAACGAACAATTAATCAATTTTATAAGAAACGCCAAAGCGGCAGGGCAAACTGACCAACAGATACAAACCGCTCTTTTGTCTAATGGATGGTCGGAAGTTGATATCAGAAGCGCTTATAGTTATTTGACAGCGCAGGTTCAAGCTGGTCCTCAGGCGATCCAAAAAAATCAGCAAGTAGAAAATACAGTATCAAAGTTCAACAAAAAAACAGCCATTATCATAGCAGTGGTTTTGTTAAATATTATGGCTTTGGGTGGAGGGATATTTGCTTTTTCAAAATTTTCCGCCAAAAAAGAACCCAAACCCAAAAAAACTGTTGAAAATGCTGCTGAGAAACAGGAGCAAAAAGCCAAGGTAGAGGCACAGATGGTCGATTGCGGAGCCATAGGTCCTGAAAACTCAGATGCAACTGCAAAAGTATCAGAATGTATCGAACCAAAGTTCCAAGATTGCGCTCCGGCGAAGATGAACCTGTCAATAGATATGAGCTTGCTTGGCGCAGGTATTGTTACTTATGCATATGAAATTGTAGGACCGGACGTGACTGGTTGCAGGGTTAAAACGAAATTTTTGAAAAATCCCAACCCTGAGTTAATCGAAAAAGAAATGGTTTGCACTTTGGATAATAGTAGAAGGTTTGAAGATGCGTCTATGGAAACCATGACTGAAAAACACAAATGTAGCGGTCCTTTGTGGGATGCGATGCATAAACAGGGCGGATAAAATGGTACAAGCAATTATATATGGCGCAGTTAGCGGACTTTCACTACTTGTTGGTGCGGCGACGGGGCTATTTTTCAATCTAAATCAGAAAGTAATCGCCCGTTTTATGGCTTTTGGTTCGGGGGTTTTGGTATGCGCCCTAACGTTTGGGCTCATGGAAGAGGCATTTGGCCATGGCGGTTTTGATGCGATTATCATTGGATTTCTCCTTGGCGGCATTGTTTTTATCCTTGGAGACTACGTTTTGCATATCAAGGGCGGACGCCGGCACAAAAAGCATCAGTTGGTTGATGCTCGCAAAGATTCAAATGGAAAAGTTATCACCATGGGGGCGCTTCTGGATGGAATTCCTGAGTCAGTAGCGCTTGGAATAGCGCTTTTTACCGGCGGAGGGCTTGGTTTTCTCATGCTTATTGCGATAGTGCTTTCTAACTTTCCGGAAGGTATATCTTCAGTAGACGGGCTTAAAAAAGAGGGTTTTTCGAGAGCGAATATTTATACAATCTGGGGAGTGGTTGCTCTTCTTGCTCTTGTTTTTACAGTCTTGAGCTTTGTTTTCTTGCACGATATGAACCCGAATACTATTGGTATTATTGAAGCCTTTGCGGCAGGGGCGATACTTGCGATGCTAGCTGACTCTATGATGCCCGAAGCATTTGATGAAGGTGGGTTTAGTATTGGTATGCTTACAGTTCTTGGCTTTCTGACGGCTTTTATAGTCTCAAAACTTTCTTAATACGTCATTCTGGCTTGTCCAGAATCTATATAATAAAGTCTATGCTATCGCAGTTATTGCATTTATCAACTTTTGGCAGCAAAAGTTGAGTAAAACTGCCGACTAACGATTCTTTTCAAAGTGTTGAATTTCGCCTCATTTCAGGTTTAAAAAAATTAACTCGCTTTGCTCAAACAAAATTATTTTTAAATCCTCACTTGGCTCATCCTTTCTTTGAAAAAATCATGTCGGGTAGTCAAGATAATCTGTCTACTAGAATCATTCATTGTATTAGTTAAAATTGTAGTATGCAAAGAGGTGTAGCGACATTTACTCTCGACTGGGGGAAGTGTCCGCCGTGGCTTTTCCGGCGGATGGTTTCGCTTGGGCGGGAAATGACCCAAGTCTTGATTGCCGAGTATGGACCAGATGAGTTCGTCAAAAGATTGGCTGATCCGGTCTGGTTTCAGTCGCTTGGCACGGTCCTTGCCTTTGACTGGAATGCAAGCGGACTCACAACCATTCTGACGGCGGCGCTCAAGGAGTCTATTCGCGGACAGGAGAAGGATCTAGGAGTCTTTATTTGCGGTGGCAAGGGCAAAACTTCACGCAAAACTCCGGATGAAATAACGGATTGGGGGAGTAAATTATCTCTTGGGGAAGGCAAAACTAATAGTCTAGTTTATAACTCCAAAATGAGTGCCAAAGTTGATAGCTCACTTATCCAGGACGGCTACCAGATATATCATCACTCATTTATTTTTTCTAAAAATGGCGCTTGGGCAGTGGTTCAGCAAGGTATGAACACCGAGGAACAGACGGCTAGGCGTTATCATTGGTTTTCTGATGACATTAAGGATCTGGTTGTCGAACCTCATAAAGGTATCGCTTCACAAAGAATCAACAAACTAAACAGTACCTTAAATATGTCTTCCAAGAAAAGTGATAAAAACAGGCAGATTTCGACCGAACTTGTGAACTCAAACTATAAAACAATCATGAAAGATATAGAGGTTTTGAGACGGCACTCATCCGATCTGTCACAAATGATTAGTTACCGCTCCCCTGTCATTCCCGCCCGCCAAAGGTCGGATAAACATCCGGTGGGAATCCAGTCAGGTAAAGGATTCCGGACAAGCCAGAATGACACCACTACTCTGCTTTCTCTTTCACGCGGTGAGTTCAAAACCCACCCGGTTATAGCGGAAGATTTCGGTAAAAGCAAATACTTAGAGAGAATTTTAGGAAAACTTACAGATGAAAAGCCGGATAACTATGAGGGACTACTTGCGACAAAAGGCGTCGGACCGAAAACGATTCGAGCGTTATCTCTTGTTTCTGAGCTTATTTATGGTGCCGATGCATCCTATGAGGACCCGGCCCGCTATAGCTTTGCCCACGGCGGCAAAGACGCAACGCCGTATCCGGTAGACAAGGAAACTTATGATAAAACAATAGAAACAATGCGCCAAGTCGTCAAAAAAACCAGAATTAATGTGCTTGAAAAGGAAAAAATATATAAACGGCTAGCACCTTAATGTCCAATTTTCAGTTTTCAATTTCCAGTCAATTTTTAATGAAACAAATTTCAACTCTGATTTTCGGGACATGACATTCAATACCAAAACCGTCATTCTGGCTTGTCCAGAATCTATTTTTCTGCTATTCTGTATTTGGAATTAAGGAGGGCTGACCATGTATCATGCCTTTTAAAATTGGTACTTTAAGGGAGGCGAGAATCTTGACAGGCGATAAATTGATTAGTGTTTTCAGTTTCTACAGAGATGAACTGAAGAAGAAAGGTGTCCCTAAAAAGCAACTCGAGAGATACGATATTTATTCTGCCGGGATCTTCAGGAAAAATCATCTCAGTCACCTTATCTACATGTGTGATACCGCCATAGGTTTTGTCCATGAAGGGCGGATCGAAAAGGCAATGCGTTGGCTTGGATTCATTCAAGGGGTTCTCTATTTTGCAGATGAATATACTCTTGATGATCTCAAGAATCATAGCCGACCCGATGTTGAACCAACAAGCTAAAAAGCCCACTGAAGAAGTGAACCAGAATCACCTGGTCGCTCACATTCGGTGGGCCTTCTTCTTTGTGTGTAGTTCATAGTTAGATTCTGGTCAAGCCAGAATGACACGGATGGCAGAATTTGTAGATTTGGGTATTCATTTGTAATGGGTAACAGTTATAATTGGTCTATGGAAGCGACAGCGCTAGAAATAGTCAAAGATTTAAAAGACAAAGGTTTCGAAACATACTTTGCCGGAGGAACGGTTCGAGATATTCTGCTGCAGCAAACGCCAAAGGACTATGACATTGTCACTTCAGCTAAGCCCGAGGAAATAGAGGACATCTTGGAGCACACTATCCCGATTGGCAAAAAGTTTGGGGTGATTTTGGCGGTCAGAAACGGGCATAACTTTGAAGTAGCGACATTTCGAAGTGATGCTGCCTATTCTGACGGGCGGCGACCGGATGCGGTATACTTCACTGACCCGAAAGAAGACGCTCTGCGTCGTGACTTTACGATTAACGGCATGTTCTACGATCCTTTCGAGAAGAAAGTTCTCGACTTTGTTGGGGGAAAGCAGGACCTAGAGGATAAAATCTTGCGATTTATCGGGGACCCCCATGAAAGGATAGTCGAAGACAACCTCCGTTTGTTGCGAGCGGTCCGATTTAAAAACTCCCTCGGCCTCGAATATGCACTAGGAGTGCCGGAAGCGATTAAAAACAATGCAAAGTTAATTACAAATGTATCTGCCGAGAGGATTCATGACGAGCTGACAAAGATTCTGGTTTCAAGTGGGCGCGGACAGGCGATCCGGGAAATGAGTGAAGCCGGAATTTTACAGATTATTTTGCCGGAAGTTGAAGCGCTAAAGGGGGTCAAGCAGCCGGAGCTCTATCACCATGAAGGCGACGTTTTTGAGCACACTTTGATGGCGCTTGATACGCTAGGAAATCCGTCCAAGGAGCTTGCTTGGGCGGTTCTACTTCATGATATTGGCAAACCCGAGACTTATTCTGTTTCTGACAGGATTCGCTTTAACTCTCATGCTAGTGTTGGGGCTGATATAGCTGTCAAAATCGGAAAAAGATTAAACTTTTCAAATGAAATGATCTCAAATATCCACTGGCTTATCGCTCATCATATGATGTTTGGAGGGTTTGAAAAAATGAAGAAGACACGGCAGGCGCACTGGTTTCATCAGCCGCTTTTTGACGAACTTCTCGAACTGCTTCGGGCAGATGCACTTGGAACAAAGCCAAAAGACTTAGGTTTATATAACAAGCTCAAAAAATTATCGACTGAGAAGGAAGTGTTGCTGCCAAAACCAGAACCGCTTCTGACCGGAAAAGAGATTATGGATAAATTCGGTATTCAAGAGGGACCAAAAGTTGGTGAAATATTAGATCAAGTTCACCACGCGCAGATGGAAGAGAAGATTAAGACAAAAGAAGAGGCGATAGAGTTTGTAAAAAATTACTTAGGGAATAAATTATAGCTCTGATATAATAATAATTACAATGGATAACAATCAGAATCAAAATGTTTTTGGCAATAACGACCTAAAACCTGTTCAAGAGTTTGATTATGATGCCTTTAAAGAACATGAAGACCAACAAAATACGGTCAGAAAGAAGCATAGCTCCACTTTTTCGCTTGTAGGCAAAACAATATTATATTTTCTCCTTTTACCATTAATAACTTCATGGGTTTATATTCATTTGCATTGGATGCAAGGCGAAGATAACTATTTTACTAGAGATATACCGTTTATAGCCAAGGTCTTAGCTGTATTGATGTGGGTCATAATCGGCATAACTAGTGCTTATATGCGGATGACATCTTATTGAAATTCGCCTGATTTTCGGGTATAATATTCAGGTCCATAGTAAGCGAGTTGACCGAAGTGCGGGTATTGTATAATGGCTATTATGTCACCCTTCCAAGGTGAAGATGCGGGTTCGATCCCCGCTACCCGCTCCAGGGTTAATTGACAATTAAAAATTCATAATGTACAAAGAGGGGAATGCACAAATGGATTACAAAGACAGAGATATTTACAAAAGGTCAGTTTCTTTTGCGATTGAAGTTTCAGGCTTAGTTGACAGGTTGCCGAATAAAATTTCAACTAGAACCGTAAGCAACCAATTGATGAGATCTGCAACTTCTATCAGTGCCAATATTGCAGAAGGTAGCGCAGGAGTTTCTAAGAGAGATTTTGTAAATTTTATAGCAA
>Ga0172368_10008967_pt1 | contig 10087 bp, 11 predicted proteins | sample Lak11m_FD_114540 | JGI IMG/M metagenome (GOLD analysis project Ga0172368, IMG submission 114540) | Freshwater microbial communities from Kabuno Bay, South-Kivu, Congo - kab_022012_11m | ecosystem: Environmental > Aquatic > Freshwater > Lake | place: Democratic Republic of the Congo: South-Kivu...
ATCGTCAGCTCGTACTGCGAAGCTTCCTGTTAACTCAGGTAACGGGCGAGACCCATATTATTAGTTGCTACTTTCTTTCTTTATGATTGGGAGGCACTCTAATAAGACTGCATTGGTAACAATGAGGAAGGAATGGGCGAAGGTAGGTCTGTATAGCGCTAATGTCCTGGGCAACACGCGGCATACAATGGTTACGACAATGTGTATCTAACCCGAAAGGGGATGGCAATCACAGAAACGTAATCCAAGTCCGGATTGAGGGTTGCAACTCACCCTCATGAAGCTGGAATCCCCAGTAATCGCGTGTCACTATCGCGCGGTGAATATGTCCCTGCGCCTTGCACACACCGCCCATCAAGCCAGTTGAGTAGAGTGTGGATGAACTTCAATCTTTCGAGGTCGAAATAATTCTATATCCTGCGAGACAGACTAAGTTGTAACAAGGTGTCCGTAGGGGAACCTGCGGACGGATCACCTCCTAAATAATTTATAAAATAATTTATAAATTGATTTTGAGATGACTTCTAATGTCTATTTCAAAGAACATTGTAAAGAAAGTTTTCTCCAAAATACAAGATTTAAACTTCGATTTTTAATTTTTAAATTTAATTTCAAGTTTAAATAATTTTAATTTTTTTATCTTATCATCAGAGTAGATTATTTTAAAATATTCAATTTATTTTTTTATTTATTTATTATTAATCTAAGATTATTTTTTTTAAAATTTTTATTTTGATAAGATGTATTTATAAATATATTTAAGCATAATTATATTAGAAGTTACGAGCAAAATCAATATGTGGGCTCTTAGCTCAGCTGGTAGAGCGCGTCCCTTGCAAGGACGAGGCCGCGAGTTCGAATCTCGCAGAGTCCACTTCTTTTTAAATATTTTAAAATACTAAATAACAAATAGTTCTGAGAGGGACTTTTATGAAAAATAAAATAAAATGTAGAATGTATGGTTGTACTCAAGCAGTTTATGGTCTTGGTTTTATTGGAGCAGTAATTTATTTTATAAGTACTGCAACTGGATTTTGGATGGGTGTACTTGGAGTTTTAAAAGCTATTCTTTGGCCTGGATTTTTAGTGTATGGAGTATTAAAGTTTTTAGGATTATAATTTATAGTATCTGATTATAATCTTTTATTCTTGCTTTTAGCATCTTATTTAAATACTCTTATATCTATTATTTTATAATTAGAGAATTAATTTGAGGAGAAATGAAGAGATATGTTTGATTTAAGAAAAACAATTGGTTTTCCATATATTAATATAAAGTTCTTATGGATTATCTTTGCTTTAATGATTTTTGCATTAATTAGTGAAGTAACTTTAATAATTTCTATTGCTTTAATTTTAATCATTGGTACTGGCCTTTTTGCAAGCTTACTCAATACAGGTAAATTGAAAAAGTATGATAAAAAAACCTGGGGAAGTATATTTAAGTTTTCAGGTGTATTTATTCTTGTATCTATTATTTTTTTAATAATTGAAGGTATTATAATTCTTATTGGATTTATTCCTTATTATTTCTTTGTTTCTTTAAGTTTATCGGTTAACCCTGCTCTAATGCTTGTTTTTTCAATAATACTTGCATTATTTATGATCGTTGCAGGAATTGTAGAATTAATTAAATTTATTGGATTAGTTCAATACTTTCAAAACCAAAAATTTGAAAACCTCTTCTCATTTAAGTCAGCTCTTAAAACAATTTGGACAAGAAATTTCTTAGTATCTATTCTTTTCTTTATTGGTTATCTTGTAATGTATTTCACAGTAATAGTTATATTATTTACAATCTTGCAATTCCTTGGAATTAATGCAAACACTATGTATTATATAGGTGCTATTGTTTTATCATTTGTAATTTATGTAATTATGGGTGGATTATATTCAACAATTAATGAAGTTATTAGAAATAAATGATATATTTATTGGACAGTTTTTACTGTCCCCCAATCAATATCTTTAAATATACTTTTTCTTATATATATTTGATAGTGGTCTTGTGTTTTGGCATGCTTGTTAACCTTTGGTTTAACAGACAAGGAAAGTCCGCTCACCCATAATAAAAAGACAAACATCCTGCAAAGGATGCTTTCTGAACAGAAAAAAAACAGCTTGTTTCTGTTATCCTGTGATATGTAATCATTGAGGAGAAACAAGAATTGCTGAAAAGTTTATCAGAAAGAGTGTGGTGCAAGGAGAAATTATCCCTCCGCATAAGACTGATTGCCAATTTAGTACAGAAAGCGGCTTATAGCAGACCACTAATCTTTTTAAATAATTTGATTACTAATTTAGATTATTATGCCTCCAATTAAAAGACCAAGTAGATATATTAGGCCAGAAGGATATAGAACTCCAAAAAATATTGTTGAATCTACTCCTAATATTAAAAAAAAAGAAGCAATCTTTACTAAAGAAAAAGGTCCATTCAATGAATGGTATGAAATTAGTAGGAAAGGTACAAGAGCGGAAGGAAGTGCATGGTTTGATCCTTCATTAGTAAAAGATAAATTACATCACACTCATTCTACCTACAGAGGTAATAAAAGAATACTACTCCCTTCCAGAAACGATCTTTCTACTTTTTTAAAGCAATATTATAAAAAAGGAATAAATAATCAAGGAATAAGTATTATTGATCATAAAACTGGAAAAATAACAGGTAGAACTCATTTCACCTTTACTAATAAAACTATTGAATTAATAGATAAGATCTATACCAAATATATCTCAACAAGAAATAGTTTAGATAGAGTACAAACTATCAATTATATAAAAACACTTTTATTTGATGAACTTCTAAGATCTAAAATTGGATCAAATTATAATTTAATTAAAATTTTTAGCATGAATAGAAAAAAATTTATTAAGATATTAGAACATGATTTTGGGATTAAACTTCGCTTTGTTCCAATGCCAGGATATAAGTTTAATCCCCAGAAAGTAATGTTTGAAAAAATTAAATAACACGTGATGAATTATGGGTAAACTCACAACAATTACAGGACCTATGTTTTCAGGGAAAACAACTGAGCTTCTTAGACTCTTTTCAAGGGAAGAGATTGCAAGAAGAAAATCTCTTCTGTTTAAACCAGCAATAGATAATAGGTATTCAGAAAGTACAGTAGTTAATCATGATGGAAGATCAATTTCTGCAAATATTATTAAATCTGCGGAAGAAATCTATCAAGTAGTGATTGATTATCTAGAATCTGAAGAAAACAGAGCTAGTCCATTAATGAATGTGTTTATTGATGAGGTGCAATTCTTTGAATCAGATATCTTGCAAGTTATTAAGAAATTAACTGATAAAGGAATCAATGTGTTTACTTGTGGGCTTAATCAAACATACTTAGGAGATCCTTTTCCATTTAAAGATGGAAAGAATCATATTGGTTTCTTAATGGCAATATCTGATTATGTGGTTCATCTTGATGCGGTATGTAATAATTGTGGAGATGCAGCAACAAAGACATACAGAAAAGGGGATTTAACAGACACTGTTATTATTGGTGGAACAGATATTTATCAAGCAAGATGTACAAAATGCTTTAAACAAAAATGAAAATGGTGATACAATAGATAAAAAAATATCAATTTCAATTTTATCTTCTGATTATTCCTGTCTTGATAAAGAAATAATTAGGATAGATAGTGGAAATTATTTACATATAGATATTATGGATGGTCATTTTGTAAATAATATAACCATTGGTCCAGCAGTTGTTCAATCAATTAGAAAAAAAAGCAATCTGATCTTTGATGTTCATCTTATGATTGATAATCCAGAAAAATTCATCTCTGAATTTGCAAAAGTTGGAGCTGATATTATAACTTTTCATATTACTGCAACAAAAACTCCTTTAGAGTTAATTAATAGTATAAGGTCACTGGGTTGTAAAGTTGGTATTGCTATTAATCCAGATGATTCTGTAGACCTTATTGTAAATTATTTGCTTTTTATAGATCAAGTGATTATTATGGGAGTGTATGCTGGTTTTGGGGGTCAAAAGTTTATTCCAAGTACATTATTAAAAATAAAAAAATTAAGAGATTTAGGTTATGAAAAGGATATAGAAATTGATGGAGGCATAAACCAAGAAACTATAATTGAATGCAATAATGCAGGAGCTAATATATTTGTTTCTGGAAGTTTTATATTTAATAGTCAAAACCCAAAAGAAACAATTGAATTATTGAGAAAGAGTATACAATAATAATTTAAATTAATATTATAGTTAATTTATAGTACTATGTAAAATAAAATAAATAATTAAGGAATGATAAAATATGGAAGAAAGTATACAATTTATTTCAAATATTAAAGGATTTGTTTCTGTTAAGAAAATGAAGATAGCTCCAGAAGTTACAAAAACAGATATTGTTGAATTTTTAGCTGCTATTCAAATTTCAACAAACACAAAGATAAAAGAATATCTTGAACAGATAATAGATATTAATAAATTAATAAAAGAAACTGAAGGATTAATGGCACAAGAACCAACAAAATTCTTTATAGATATAAATTCATCAAAAACAAAAAAGATAATTTCATCTCATCTTTCAGAAGATATGAATAAAGATCTAAAAGACGCTATTGCTCAAGCATATATTGTTTATTTAACAGAAAAATATCTAATAACAAAAGGATTTGTTATTGGTTATCATGGAATTCTTTTTCCTGCAAGAAAGAAGCAATTAAAGAAGGTAATTGGTAAAAATTAAATAGTCTATAAGAAATCTATTTATATACCTTTTTATCTTTATAATATATTATATAGTAGTTTAAGAAAAAAGATCCCTCCTTAGCACAGCGGTTAGTGCGACCGGCTGTAGACTTTATGTAAACACTGAGAAAAAAGGCAGTGACCGGTAGATCCCCAGTTCGAATCTGGGAGGAGGGATTTATATTTCTATATATTTTGTGAACAGAAATATATATTTGAATAAGTTACTGATCTTGTTTTTTCAAAACCAATCTTTGTGAAAAATATATCTTTAAGATCTATCTTATAACCTAAACATAAAAAAAGGTTAAGAAAGATATAAATATAAACATGTCTTCTCATCTTTTGGTATGAATAAAACCAATTTCAGGCTAAAGGCAATTTTTGTCTCTGCTTTTTTAGTAGCATTAACAGCATATATTGGTTCTTTTTTTACTGGAAGAAATACAACTACCTGGTATCTAACTATTAGTAGACCTTTTTTCTTACCACCAAGCTTTGTTTTTCCAATTGCCTGGACAATTCTTTTTATTTTAATTGGCATATCATTTTATTTGTTATTAACTTCGAAGATTCAGCAGAAACTAAGAAATACATTAAATATTGCAAAGATTTTATTTATTATTCAATTATTTTTAAATGCTCTTTGGTGTTATCTTTTCTTCGAAGCACATCTCTTATTAATCTCAAGTATAGAAATAGTTATATTAGAGATTTTAATTATTTTGACAATAGTTTATTTCTATAGACTAAACAGAACAGCTGCATATTTGTTGATTCCCTATGCTTTGTGGGTTTTATTTGCAACCCTTCTTACTATCTCAATATATATTTTAAATTAAAGACTGCATTAAAAAATAATAAATATTTTTTTTGTTTTTGGATCAATCCTAATATTTCCCATTGTAATCTTTATTGTCGAATCAGGAGTTACATTAAGCTCTCTGTGGTGTTTCCTAATTGTTTGAATTATTTTTTTATTCACATCATCTAACTTTTCTTTCATTGCTGTATACATCTTACCTGATAATTTAATTTCATTTGTGGATTTTAGTTCCTGTGAAAAGTTTGGATAGATTGCAAATCCTTTGTCATTCTTTTTATCAAGCACAGCATGAATTGGATCAACCACATTGAAACCAGCTTTCTTAAGTACATCCGTTTGAACTGATCTGGTTACATAATTATAGTTAGATATTCCAATATCTACAACGTATTTCTGGTTATGATTTTTTAAAGTTAATAGGTAATTTGCATTTGTTGCTTTATCTCCCAAGGTAAATATTTTATTTCTACTAATTAGATCAAGGGTATACCTACCTTTTGAATCAGAATAATGTTTGATTACCCCCTTTGCAGTAATTACTCCTATTTCTTTTGATAGGGTAAGTATACCTTTTATTAGTCCTGGGTTTTTGTCAAGAAGGGCTCTAGATTCTTTCGAGACACCAACCTCAAAATATTTTGGTGTAACTGTATATGTCTTCTTATTTTCTACAGGTTTCTTAAGTCCCATTCTTTTTTTAATTATTATCTTCCTAATTCCTTTTGCAAGCCCCATAGTATCCAACTCCAAACTAGTTATTTTTCAAATATATATTTTATTGAGTGTAACATTTATAAATACATATTTATATCCATTTATATATATAATATTGGTTGATAATCTATGTTCTGGAAACTTTGGAAAAAAAAACCAAGAAAGAATAATATTAAAACAACAATTATATCTATTGATAAGTATGATGATCTTTTCTCTGATTTTGATCCAAGACCATATAACGTAAGAGCTGTATCCACTGATTTTATATCTGAGCTTGAAAGGGCTGATCAACAACTAGTCTATGATAAATATCACGTAATCTTTGTTACTCCCAAGGAACAAAGAGCACCAAAAGAAGAACTAGTTATTAAGAAAAGAATAAGTGAGTTCTTTAATCTCGAGTATCTAGTTTATAAAGCTAGACAAAAAAGGTTAATTAACCAAGGTGCATTATTTATTTCTCTAGGAGTAATAGTTATCTTTCTATTCTTTTATCTCTTGCCAAGATATGAAGAACTCCTAAATGCAATCTCCTTTTTTCAAATTATCTTTGAACTACTTGGTTGGTTCTTATTATGGGAAGGACTTAATTTAATCATATTTGATGCTAAAGAGAAAAAAAAACAAATTAGATTCTTCAAGCTAGCAAGCGAAGCTAGGTTAATGTTTGTTACCGCAAAAGAAAATAAGAATAATAAAAAGTAATGGTGGAAATAAGAAATCATAATTTTTGATAAGATTAAATAAAAAGATTTATTTAAATACATTTCTTAATATATAATTTATAAAAAACATTTAAATTTAATAAAAAAGGGCATTTATTAATTCTAAAATTTAATTATAATAATGGTGTTTTAACATGGTAATCGATTCATCTTCTAGATCTATTTTGAATTATGTGTCTTTTGATGAGTTTACAAGAATAAAGGATTTTGCAAAAGATAAAACTACTCCTTTTCTTATAATTGATTTAAATAAAATAGATATAAGATATAATGAACTAAAAAAAAGCTTACCTTATGCAAAGATATACTATGCTGTTAAAGCAAACCCACACTCAGATATATTAAAGCTTCTTGCAGGAAAAGGATCTAACTTTGATGTTGCTACTGTCTTTGAACTTAATAAGCTATTAGATCTAGGTATAACTCCTGATAGAATATCTTTCGGAAATACAATTAAAAAAGAAAAAGATATAAAGTATGCTTATGAGAAAGGAGTAAGATTATTTGCAACTGATTCAACAGCAGATGTTAAAAAGCTTGCAGTTAATGCCCCTGGCTCAAGAGTGTTTTTTAGAATACTATCTGAAGGGGGAGATGCTGATTGGCCTTTATCAAAGAAATTTGGTGCTCATCCAGATATGGTTTATCATTTAATTATTGAAGCAAAAAATCTTGGATTGATTCCTTATGGAATATCCTTCCATGTTGGTTCTCAACAAAGAGATGTAGGTCAATGGGATTCTGCAATCTCTCAATGTAGGTATTTATTTGATTCAGTTAAAGCAGATGGAATTCAATTAAGATTAATTAATCTTGGTGGAGGTTTTCCTGCTCATTACCTTCATCCAACACATGAACTTGATGTGTATACTAATGAAATTACAAGAAGATTAACTGAGGATTTTGGAGACAACTTCCCTGAAATAATTATTGAGCCTGGTCGTTCCCTTGTTGGAGATGCAGGTGTACTTGTTACAGAAGTTATTCTAAAATCTAAAAAATCTGTCTTAAATCAATATGAATGGTTATATGTTGATTGTGGATTGTTTGGTGGATTAATTGAAACAATAAATGAATCAATTAAATATCCAATATTTGTTGATAACCCAAATTCAGGTAAGGAAAAGAAAGAATTTATTCTTGCAGGCCCAACATGTGATTCAATGGATATATTATATATGGATTATAAGTATTCTTTTCCCTCTGATATTAAAGAAGGAGATAGATTATATATATTCAGTACAGGAGCATATACAACAACCTATAGTTCAATTGAGTTTAATGGTTTCCCACCATTAAAAGCATATGTTCTCAAATAGCTTATTTCTATTTAGTTAATAAAAACCTTTAAAAAAAGATATATATATAATTATTATATTTAATTTCTTTTTTTAGATTTAAATTGTAAAAACATATAGATTTATTTATGGTGATTATCAGAATGGGAAATGGGGACTCTAAAAACATATTTGATTATTTAACACTTGAAGAATTTACTGATATTAAAGATTTTGCAAAAGGTAAAAAAACTCCTTTTCTTGTTGTTGATCTTAAAAAGATCGAAGATAAGTTTGATGAACTTGTTCATCTTATGCCTTATGCAAAAATATACTATGCAGTAAAAGCAAACTCTATGCCAGAGGTTTTAGAATTACTTGCAAGCAAGGGTTCTTGTTTTGATGTTGCAACTATCTTTGAGCTTGAAGAGGTATTAAAGCTAGGAGTAACTCCTGATAGAATATCTTTTGGAAATACAATTAAAAAAGAAGATGATGTTAGATATGCTTATGAGAAAGGAGTAAGATTGTTCGTTTCAGATTCAATTACTGATCTTAAAAAGATTGCAAACAATGCTCCAGGATCAAATATTTTCTTCAGGATTATTAATGAAGGTGGAGAAGCAGATTGGCCACTTTCAAGAAAGTTTGGTGCTCATCCAGATATGGTTTATCATCTTGTTATTGAAGCAAAAAATCTTGGATTAATTCCTTATGGAATATCCTTCCATGTTGGAAGTCAACAAAGGGATGTAGGGCAATGGGACAATGCTGTTTCTCAATGTAGGTATTTATTTGATTCTGTTAAAGCAGATGGAATAGATCTTAAAGCAATAAATATTGGTGGTGGATTTCCAGCTCATTATCTAAGATCAGCTCCATCAATTGATACTTATACAAAAGAAATCACAAGAATATTAAAGGATGATTTTGGAGATAACTTTCCAACAATTATAGTTGAACCAGGTAGGTCAATAGTTGCTGATGCTGGTGTTCTTGTTACAGAAGTTATTATGATCTCAAAGAAATCAATAATTAATCAATATGAATGGGTGTATATAGATTGTGGAATATATAATGGATTGTTTGATACAATAAATGAATCAATCAAATATCCAATATTCTCAGAAAGAATTCTTTCATCAAAAGATTGTAAGGAAATCATTCTAGCAGGACCAACTTGTGATTCTCTTGATGTTCTTTATGAAGATTTTAAATACAGTCTTCCAACAGATTTAAGAGAAGGAGATAGGTTATATGTGTTAACAACCGGTGCTTATGTTCCTACTTTAAGTACAAATGGATTTAATGGATTTCCTTCTTTAAAAATATATGTTCTAAAATAGGTAAGATGTTTATGAGTGATTTCTTGATTATCTGGTTATATTCAATAATTAGTGTCTTGATTGTATCTATTGTTTCGCTTATTGGAATAATGACCTTTTTTATAAGAAATAAAAAAATGAGTGATCTATTATTGTTCTTCGTATCTTTTTCTGCTGGTGCATTAATAGGAGATGCATTTATTCATATTCTTCCAGAAGTGGTTGAAGAATTTGGATTTACTTTGTATGTTTCTCTTTATTTTATATTTGGATTGCTTTTGTTTTTTGTGCTTGAAAAGTTTATTCATTGGAGGCATTGTCATATCCCAACATCTAAAGAACACCCACATCCATTTGTATATATGAACCTACTGGGTGATGCACTTCATAATCTTATTGATGGTCTTGTAATTGGTGGAACTTATTTAGTTTCTATTCCGCTTGGTATTGCTACAACTCTTGCAGTCTTATTTCATGAAAT
>Ga0172368_10008969_pt1 | contig 10086 bp, 7 predicted proteins | sample Lak11m_FD_114540 | JGI IMG/M metagenome (GOLD analysis project Ga0172368, IMG submission 114540) | Freshwater microbial communities from Kabuno Bay, South-Kivu, Congo - kab_022012_11m | ecosystem: Environmental > Aquatic > Freshwater > Lake | place: Democratic Republic of the Congo: South-Kivu...
CTGCCCTCAGGCAGCCCGACGCTGCCCTCAGGCAGCCCGACGCTGCCCTCAGGCAGCCCGACGCTGCCCTCAGGCAGCCCGACGCTGCCCTCAGGCAGCCTGACGCTGCGCCGCGCCGCCGATGAGATCGACCCGCAGCGCGCGATGATTCTTATTTCACTCATCGCGGCGATTGTCGCGCACTTCACCGAGATTCATTTTGGCATTGCCATTGTGGCGACTCGACTTTACTTTTGGATGTTTGTGGCGATGTTGATTGCAGTGGGATGGGCGCTGCCGAAAAAAGTTCAACAAGGGGATGCCGCCACCACACCTGAGGCGGCAACCCCTGCCATCAGCGTTAGGCTGCCTGAGAGCAGGCAGCCTAACGCTGAGTCACGACGCAAGCGCGAGCGCGGCAGCCATCCAGAAAGAATGCCGCGCGGCAGTGTCGGCAATTTCTTCACGCCTGCTTTCCCATCCTTCGTCACCGGATTAATTTTGGTGACGATGAGTTACGATTACTTCGCCAACATCCGACAGTTGACATCCGTCCCGGATATTTTGTACACATCGCTCTTCACTCTTTATGGAACGGCAGAGACGACGAGCCCGGGCATGGCGTTGATGTTCGGGTTGGTGTGGCTGGCGGCGGCGTTGATGTGGCGCGACGAGCAGCGTTGGGTGTGGATCACGCTCGGCGGATCGGGCGTGGTGTGGCTGGCATTTGCGATCTTGCACGCCAACGGTCTGGCGAGCGTCGCCGGGTTTCAACCCAAGAGCATTCAAGAGCTGGCAACACTGCTGACGATGGCGAATAACATGTTGAGCCGCTTTGTGTGGTGGATTATCATTTTGATCGCGGTGATGGCGATCACGTTAACTGCGGAGTGGCACAGCCGTTATTTTCGATCTCGCGCGCAGTGGATCGTTGCGCCGTTGACGTTTGCCTTAGCGATTGTGGCGAGCTTCTTCTTCAACATCATGGCGATTCAGGCAGACATGTCGTATAAGGTGGCGCAGCCGATGGATCAACAACGGCGATGGGACGTGGCGATCCCGATCTATCAGCAAGCGATTGCGCTTGCGCCGCAGCAAGATCAATACTATTTGTATCTGGGGCGGGCGTATCTCGAATCGTCAACGCAGATCGCCGACCGCATCCAGCGCGAGACGATCTTGAGTGTGGCGTTGAAAGAATTGGAAAAAGCCAAAGAGTTAAACCCGCTCAACCCCGACCACAGCGCAAACTTGGGGCGGCTCTCCTATCAATGGTCGCGCACCACCACCGACGCCAACGAAGCAAAGATACGCATTGACAACGCGAACACGCACTTCACGAATGCGCTCGCTCTCAACCCCCACTCGCCCACGCTGTGGAACGAAGTGGCGCGGTTCGATCTGGTGGCGCGCAGAGACAGCGCAGGCGCCTTGAAGAAACTTGAAAGATCGATCAGCCTCGACCCGCAGTTCACCGAAACATACAACACACTCGGCGATATTTGGGCCCAACTTGCCTTTGAAGAAAAAGATGAGAACAAGCGACGCGAGTCTTATCAAAAAGCGATCTCCGCCTATCAAGAATCTATCGAAGCGGAAAAGTTGCGCGGGGTTGATCTGTCGCGGCAGGTTTCAGTTCGCGTGAGTTTGGGCGCGGCGCAGAGGGCGGTAGGGAATTTTGACGCGGCGGTTGCGGTGTATCAGGAGATTCTAAAGATGGCTGGCACAAATTTTAATCTCTGGGAAGTCAATCGTGCGCTTGCCGAAGTGTATTTAGAAAGGGGCGATAAAACCAACGCGCTCGATTACGCCAACAAAGCGCTGACCACCGCGCCGAGCGAAACGGATAAGGCGACGGTGAGGGCATTGATAGAGAAGATCGGGAAGTAAGGGCGACCCCTTCGGGTGCGTCGCCCTTACGCATTAGAGATTGGAGTCTCGCTCACCAAACATGACAGAAGCAGAAAAAAAACCAACTGATTGGAAAATGACGGCGGCGCGGATTGCGGTGTTGATCATCGTGATCGGGATCACGATCTTCGTCTATTCGATCCGCCACGAAGCGCGGATGTTGAAACAGTATGGCTACGCCGGAATCTTTGTGTTGAACGTGATCGGCAGCGCGACGATTGTGCTGCCCGCGCCCGCCTTGAGCATGGTCTTCATGGCAGGCGGATTGAACGCGCTCGATCCATTTTGGATCGGGGTCGCCGCCGGGGCAGGCGCAACCCTTGGTGAGCTCACCGGCTATGGCGCAGGATTTTCAGGTCAAGCGATTGTTGAACACGCCAAGATGTATGAACGCTTGCATCAATTAACGGATCGCTATGGGATGCTGACGATTTTTATTTTGGCGATCATCCCGCTCCCCTTGTTTGATCTGGCAGGCATGGCAGCAGGCGCGTTGAGGATGCCGATGCACAAGTTTATGATCGCCACGCTGAGCGGCAAGTTGATCAAGATGTGGGTTGCCGCTTATGCCGGGGCGGGAGCGTTTTTGTGGATGGCGCAGATAATAAAGTAGAGTCGCATTAGTACGGATCACTCTCACCCCTAACCCCTCTCCCTCTGGGAGAGGGGAATCCCGTTTGCAAGACACCCTTCTCCTTGCGGGAGAAGGGATGGGGATGAGGGAGAGACTTGTAATAGCAAGTAGATTTTATACTTATGCCCCCCGCTCTTTCTATAATCATCGTCACCTACAACTCCGCCGAAGTCATCGAAGATTGTCTGCGCTCCATCCCGCAGGGTTGGGCAGCGGGTTGCAGTGAGGGTGTGTGCAAACCCGCCGATACGAGTAACTGGGATGGCAGCGACGTTGAGACCATCGTCGTAGATAACGGATCAACCGACGCTACATTAGAGATCATCCGCGAAAAATTTTCGTGGGTAAAGTTGTTAAGCGGTCAGGGCAATTTGATGTTCTCCGGCGGCAACAATTACGGATTCAAACACGCCCGCGCGCCGTTCATGTTCATGCTTAACCCGGACACCGTCGTGCAGGCAGGCGCGTTGAAAAAATTAGTCGAGTTCGCTCAAGCTCACCCCGAAGCAGGCATGATCGCCCCGCACACCCTCAACCCCGATGGGTCGCTGCAACACAACACCTTTCACTTCCCCGATCTCAAGCAAGCTTTCTTTGGATTTTTTGAAATGCTCGTGCCGATGGATTCGCCGTTGAACGGGCGCTACTTGCCGCAAGACTACACGCGCGTGCGCGACGCCGACCACATCTTGGGCGCAACTGTTTTTGTGCGGCGGGAACTTTACGAGAAGATGGGCGGGATGGACGAGAAGTTTGCGCTCTACTTTGAGGAGACCGATTGGTGTTACCGCGCCAAAAAAGCCGGGTGGAAAATTCTCTACACGCCCGACGCCGCCATCATTCATCTCGGCGCGCACAGCACGTCAAAAAATCCCGAACTGTCGTCGGTGCGCTTCTATCGCACCCAATCGTATTTCTATCGCAAAAATTATGGCGTGTTCAAATACATCGCTCTCAAGATCATCACGGTTTTCGGTTTAGCCTTTTGGCTGGCACGCACACTCAAAGGGTGGATGACGAAAAAAATTGACGCGGAAAAGTTGAGGATGAGAGTGTGGAGTTATTGGGAAATACTGAAAGCGTGATGCGTAACGAGTGATGCGTTTATCACTTATCACATATCACGCATCACGAACAACCTACACAAATGCAGGACTTAGCTGTCATTATCATCTCTCACAACTCTAAAGAATTTCTCGCGCCGTGCCTCAACACCGTGCAGAAAGCGATTGAGGGTTTAACGGCAACGGTATACGTGGTTGACAACGGCGGGGACGACGGCAGCGATTCATTCGTGCGCGAAAATTTTTCTTGGTGCGAAGTGATTCGATCCGAGAACAATGGCGGTTACTCGTACGGCAACAACTTGGGCATCAAAGCGGCGGGGTTTCCAGATGCAGGGAAATTTCGTTACGCGATGCTGTTGAACCCCGACACCGAGACTCCGCCCGATGCCTTCCGCAAGATGATCGCTTACATGGATTCACACGCGGATATTGGCGTGCTGGGACCGAAACTGATTCTAGAAAACGGCTCACTCGATCTGGCGTGCCGCCGTGGCGAACCCACACCGGCCACTTCCTTCTTCCATATCTTTGGGTTGGCAAAAATTTTCCCGCGCAGTTCACTCTTTGCCCGCTACAACATGACGTTTCTGGATGAGAACCAAACGGCTGACGTGGATTCGGTTGTGGGGGCGTGTATGTTGATGCGCGGTGAGGCGTTGGCAAAAGTGGGGGTGATGGATGAAACGTTTTTTATGTACGGCGAAGATATTGATCTCAACTTGCGCTTTAAACGGCTCGGCTGTCGCGTGGTGTATTACCCCAAAGTGATCATCAAACATCTCAAAGGCACGTCCACGCGCAAACAGCCGGAGAAGATGATCGTGGCGTTCTACGACGCAATGAAAATTTTTCACCGCAAACATTTTGCGGCGCGTTATCCTCAAGTGTTCAATGCGCTGGTTTATTTTGCAATTAACATAGTGTGCCAATATAAACTTTGGCGCAACCGGATGACTCCGCAAGAGAAAAGAGTCGTGGGATCGGCGAAAGCATAGTGAGATTGCTTCGTCGCATCCTTCGACTGCGCGCGAAAACCACGCGCTCCGCTCAGGACGCTCCTCGCAACAAAGAAAAGACCTTCTCATGTCGAGAAGGTCTTTCACTGATTACTATCCACTATCCACTGATCACTGGCTACCCGTCACCCTCCATCTCGGCTCTTTGCCCCCCAACACCGCGCACACTTCTTCGGCGATGTCAATTCCGGCGCGTCGTTGCGCTTCGGCGGTTTGCGCGCCCATACGCGGCGTGCCAATCACTTTGGGGTGCATGACGAGCGGCGACTTCCCCGGCGGTTCGGTTTCAAAAACGTCGAGAGCCGCACCGGCAACTTTGCCGGAATTAAGCGCGTCGAGCAGCGCGGCTTCATCCACCACACCGCCGCGCGCGGCGCACACAATACGCACGCCTTTCTTCATTTTGGCAAAGGCTGCTGCGCCGATCAATCCTTTGGTTTGCGGGGTGAGCGGCGCGTGAATCGAAATGAAGTCGGATGCGGCGAGTAAGCCGTCGAGCGTAGTCGGTGAGGCTTGGCGTTTACGAATATCTTCGTCGGATAAAAACGGATCGTAGGCCATCACTTTCATCCCGAATGCGCCTGCGCGTCCTGCCACCGCCGCGCCAATACGACCCACCGCCACCAGCCCCAACGTCTTGCTATACAACTCGATTCCGTTTAAGCCGCTCTTCAGCCATTCACCGTTTTTCATCGCCGAGTCGGCGCGCGGAATCTCGCGCGCCATAGCGATGATGAGTCCCATCGTGAGTTCGGCGACGGAGACGGTGGCGGAAAGGGGTGAATTAACAACGGTAATTCCTTTAACGGTGGCGGCCTCCACGTCAATGTTGTCCACGCCCACGCCCGAGCGTCCGATCACTTTGAGTGATGTCCCTGCTTCGATCACTTGCTGAGTCACTCTTGTTCGGCTGCGCACTACTAAAGCTTGATAGTGCGGCATCTCGACGATCAACTCTTCGTTTGTGATCTTGGGTTTAGAAACAACTTCGGCTACGCGTTGCAGAATGGCGATGCCTTCGTCGGCAAGCCCATCGGCAACCAGCGTCTTGAGTTTAGTCATAAATAGATTCCTTTTGCGAAATGTGAGTATAACCCGATGGGTCTTCCGGGCTATCCCTCGATGTCTTTCTCATAATAAACCCCGTAATCTGGAGTGAGTTTCGCCTAATGTTGTGGCGACTTAGACATTTGTCGTGATTCTCCAAAAATTGTTGTGTTCAAAGTTAAACCTTGTTATTATGAGGCGAACATCGCGAGGAGCAACAGTTTATGCCATACACGATCCATGTCGCCATACTTGAAGATCATCCACTGATGATCAGGGGCTACGAATCCAGCTTATCCACTGCGCCGCACATCGTCGTCGTTGGGACAGCACGATACGGCGAAGACCTTTTGCCGATGTTAGCGCAACAACCTATAGATTTATTATTGCTCGATGTTCAAGTGCCTACTTCTGAAAAGGATCGCACCATTTACCCCATCCTATCTGCGATCCCTAAAATCATCGAGAGGTATCCATCGCTGCAGGTGCTGGTTTCTTCGATGCACAATGACCGCACACTTATTCAAGCGATGATGGATAGAGGAGCCAGCGGTTACATCCTTAAAGACGACCTCAAGGCAATACGCGATCTGGAAACGATCATCACGTCCATTGTCTATGACGACGAGATCTACTTAAGCGACGAAGCGCAAACGCAGTTAGATAGGCGTGTGGGGGAAAAAACCGGTGAGGTGCTGCTAACGCCGCGTCAACTCGAAGCGATCTTGCTGTGTGGCGCTTATCCCAGTCAATCCATCGCGCAACTTGCCAAGCAGTTAAACGTGACGAACGCTACGCTTCGCACTCTGCTCTCGAGCGCTTACCTTCGTTTGGGCGTGCACAGCCGCGGCGCGGCGGTTGAGAAAGCACGCCAACTTGGCTTGATTTCCCCCAGCGCCACGCCACCGTCAATCGGCGAGCTACAACGACAAAGTGACACGGATAAGCAGACTACTTTGCCTTAGACGTAACTGCTCAGCCTAAGACTGACAGAACTAAGAGAAAACCACAAAGAATTAAAGAACACAAAGAATTACTTTTAAAAACTTGGTGTTCTTCGTGCCTTCGTGGTTTGCTCTTGGCTTGTTTAGCAAGCGGTGAGGTACAATCATCGCGTGCCAGTCAAACTCCAGCCCATTAGCCTCGGAAAGATTGTCCGATGGGTAGCGATCTTTCTTCCCTTCCTCGTTATTGTCGTCCTCTACACGTATGCCTATTTTGTGAAGCAGCCCTATACCGGATTCGAGTTAGCCGAAGATCGGGTCGCGGTTGTTCACTCCGCCGACAAAAGCCTTCAGGTAGATGACCGCGTAATTCGAATAGGGAATGTTTCAATCGCAGAATACAACGACGATCTCTACAAGACGCTAGGCAAAGGAATTCACGGCGGCGATAGCATCATTATAGAGATTGAACGCGACGGGACATTTCTCCTCGTCAATTGGAAAGTCCCGGAAGCGGCGAAAAACCAATTCACGTTTCGTCTCTTCATCACCCCGTGGTGGATGGGATGGGTGTTCGTGATCATGGGAGGCGTAGTTTTATGGCGCAGGCAGCCCAACGACAAACAACTGCTCATCCTGATCACCTTCTTTTTCACCATGGCAATTATGTGCATTACCAGCACCGTTGCCTGGTGGCATGTTTGGGGAGGAGCGATCCTTCAAAGAACCATCATCTGGTTCGTCTTGCCGATCTCTTTGCACTTGCATTGGGTCTTTCCGAAACCGCTCACGCCGATCCCTCGAAGCATCCTCTTTCTCGGTTATGCCGCCTCTGTTCTTGCGGCTTTCGCCGAACAGTTTCGCTGGCTGCCTAAAGAGGCGTATATCATCGCCTTCACCGTGGCAATGCTCGGCAGTTTGTTCCTCCACCTGATTCGCCTGCGCGCCCAAGAAGATCAACGACGCGATACCCTGCTGCTGGTTGCCTCGTTAAGCATCCCCTCTATATCGCTTGGGATCACCAGCCTGATTGCATTTTTCAGCAAAGAGGTGCCGCTCACGCTGTTAGCGGTTGGCTTCTATACATTGGGCATCATCCCTATTGCCTACTCCTACGTCTCCAACCGTCACCGCTCCGATCACTTTGAAACACAATTTAATCAGGTCACCGCCCTCGGTTTATTCACCGCCACCATTGTCCTCATGGCAGCAATCGCCAACGAAGTGTTGCGTAGATTTGTAGGCACACTTTCCTTTGCCAGCATCACCCCGCTTTTCACCTTTGCCGGGTTTTTCGCAGGCGTTGTATTGACAGCATATGCTTACCCACACTTTAAAGAACGTGTATTAGACATCTCTCGCGCGCTGTATCAAGAGAACATTGACCGTAGCGAAGCCTATCGCGCGGCAATCTCTCGCGAATTGCACGACAGCACTTCGCAGTTTAAATTTATCAAAAAGGAGATCGCCCAGCTCAACCCGCCGTCGGAGTTCTGGGTAAAATGGGATGGAGTGATGAATAGCATCCGCCACGCCATTAATGATTTACGTCCCAAGATGCTCGACTTCGGCGTCGGTCCGGCGCTTCTGCACTTACGCGATCAACTGGACGAGCAAACGGGCGGCGAACTAAACATTACGTTGAATGTGAAAGGTGACAACCATCGCTACGATCTTCATGCCGAGCAGCACATTTATCGCATTATTCAACAAGCGTGCGAAAATTCTTTGCAACATGCTCACGCCACCAGCCTCACCCTTATCGGATCGCTCGATCCGTCGCGTGTTGAGATGACGGTTGAAGACAACGGAGTCGGCTTCCCCTTTTACGGAGATTCGGACGTGGCGGCATTCGTAACGCACCAACGTTTCGGCGTGGCGGGAATGTTTGAGCGAGCGCATATCATCCGTGCCTCATTGAAGATAGACAGCGAGCCGGGTCAAGGCACACGAGTCCATTTAATATGGCGACCCTGAAAGCAATTGAGCGAACAGGATGCAAGACACAATCCACGTTGTTATCGTAGATGATTTTCCGGTGATGATCGAGGGCTACGAGTCGAGTCTCGCCAAGACGCCGCACGTCAAAATAGTGGGAACTGCTTTGTACGGCGACGAGTTGATGCCTCTGTTAGCCCAGCATTACGTCGATCTGTTGTTGCTCGACATCAATGTGCCAATCTCCGAAGAGAACCGGATGGCAATTCCTATCTTTAACATCATCCCTCAAGTCATCAGGACTTATCCGCATCTCAACGTGCTGATCGAAACGATGTACGCCGACCCTTCACTGATAAAAGCGATCATCGAGATCGGCGTGAGCGGTTACATGCTTAAGGATGACCTCTATGCTGAACAAGAATTTGGCGCAATCGTTACCTCGATAGTTAAAGACAACGGGCGCTACTGGAGTCCTGAAGTAATCAAATTATTAGAAAAACCAAAGGGCGAGAAAAACAAAGAAGAGCCGCACCTCACCCCGCGTCAAATAGAAGCGATCTCACTCTGCGCCGCCTACCCGGAGAAATCCACCGCGCAACTCGCCGAATTTATGAACATAACGGATTCCACATTCCGGAATCACCTTACGGGCGCCTATTTCAAATTAGGGGCGCCGAGCCGCGGCGCGGCCATTGCCAAAGCACGCCAATTAGGTTTGATCGTTTCTGACAAGCAGCCCCCTTTCGACGATCTGCGGGGCAATGATCAGGAGGGCAAAGAAAAGGAATAGAGGCGCAACGTGTATAATCGCAACCATGCCTCGAATAAAAATTATCGCCACGATGGGTCCGGCTTCGGATACGCCGGATAAAATTGAATCGTTGATCACGGCGGGCATGAACATCGCCCGCCTCAACTTCTCGCACGGCACACACGACTATCACGCTCAGTTGATCGTCAACATTCGCTCGGCGGCGGCGCGACTTAAAAAGCCCATCGCTATCTTGCAAGACCTGCAAGGTCCCAAGATCCGCGTCGGCACATTTCCAAATGGCGGCGTCACCTTAGTCTCCGGCGCCACGTTCACCATCACCACGCGCGAAGTGGAAGGGAACGCGCAGATCGTCAGCACCACCTTTCGCGGCTTGCCGTGGGACTTGAATCCGGGAGACCGCATCTTGTTGGATGACGGCAACATTGAATGTGAAATCAAAGAGACCACCGACACCGACGTCATCGTCACCGTGACGAATGGCGGCGTGTTGAAATCGCGCAAAGGAATTAACCTGCCCGGCATCATCGTCAACGTGCCGGCCCTCAACGAAAAAGATCGCGCCGACCTCATCTTTGGCTTGGAACACGGCGTGGATTATGTCGCTATTTCTTTTGTGCAGCGCCCGCAAGATGTGATAGACGTGCGCCGCGCGATCCAAAAGATCAACCCGGCGAAAGCCAACACACCGATCGTCGCCAAACTCGAAAAGCCCGCCGCGCTTGAAAACCTCGAGGCGATCTTGGACGCCTCGGAGGGTGTGATGGTGGCGCGC
>Ga0172368_10008972_pt1 | contig 10084 bp, 9 predicted proteins | sample Lak11m_FD_114540 | JGI IMG/M metagenome (GOLD analysis project Ga0172368, IMG submission 114540) | Freshwater microbial communities from Kabuno Bay, South-Kivu, Congo - kab_022012_11m | ecosystem: Environmental > Aquatic > Freshwater > Lake | place: Democratic Republic of the Congo: South-Kivu...
GACCGGCAGGTCAATGATCGGAAACGGCAGCCGCTCCTGATCTAGCCACGGCCTCCTGACGACCGACGCCAGGCAGAGCATCGTCCAGAGCAGCAGGAAGAAGAACGCCCCCCAGAACGCGAGCGGCAGCAGCCACGGTACCAGCACCTCGGGGCGGAAGAACGCCCAGAAGTCGCGCGTGCCCGAGAAGAACGCTCGCACCAGCTCCGGGTCGCGAGGCGCAATGATCGGCGCCATTGAAGCTGCCGTATCAGGCCCCGCGGCCAGGTGCGGCATGTATGATGGCCAGAGGACTGTGGGAAACAGGTAGTGGAGCAGCTTGACCGACGTGATGATCGAGCCCAGCGTGGTCATGACAAAGACCACCATGAAGTCCGTGGGAGAGAACACCCATTGAGGGCGAACACGCCTGAGGTACGTGTTTGCCAGCATCATCATGAAGAGGATGCCGATGACGGTCTGGACCAGCGTGAAGATTGAGGGCGTGCCGATGTGCCCGAGCGTCAGCTCCTCGTAAACGAGCCAAACCGTGTGCAGAGCGGTGAGTATCAGCCCGAGGACGACCGCCCTGGCAGTGACGGGGGCGTAGGTATGGCTCACCTATCTCCCCCCGGATCGCCTCGACGATCCTCGTTCGGCGGGAGCTCCGCACGGAGTCTCTCCTCGACCCGCTGCAGAAACCTCTCGGGCGGCTCCTGGAATGGGAAGCGGCTGCTCGCGCGAGGCGTGACGTGGGCAAGCGCGGCCAATGCCTCCGATGCAGTGAGAAGGCGACACGGCAATGGCGTGAGAAGGTGCTCGGGAGGCAGCTTGCGCTCCCAGTTGCTGAGCCCTTCCACAAACCGGAGAACCTGAGCAAGCTCGCGCCACGACGCCTCGTCGGCGAGCAACCGGGCGTACTCGTCAATGGCCCTTTCGGGCGTGGCTCGAGGATCACGGCAGAATCTGCCGAACGAGAAGGTGTTGACCGCCTTTGGCAGGTGGCCGGCGTAGCTCCAGTTTCCGATGATGCCGTTGACACCTATTCGACGCATCTGCAAGACGAACCGATGGATGTAGCGTGTGTTGATCTGGACGCTCGGTTTGAGGACACCGCCGGGACCCACATCTGCGTCGTCGGCCTCATCCAGCAGGAAGTACGGCCACGCCCATGTCCGGGCCGTCCCCCGTTGGCGCAGGCGCCGGACGTCGGAGGCATCGGGAAAGAGCAGGTTGGATCTCTCGGACTTGTCGGACCTGTCGGACGAGTGCGCGGACTCCCCGGCCAGAACCCGCAACGCCAACGGGCGGTAGTGCGTGTGCGCCGGCAACTGGACGCCGCAGTCCGGCCCGATCAAGTCCGGCGCGTCGAGGATCGCTCTTGCCAGAAGGTCCTCGCGGATCCACCAGGCGGAGGTGAAGCAGCTCAGATGCGGATACTGCCAGTAGGCTATGGCCCAGGGGTTGACGCTGAATCGGGCGCGCGGGGCCTCGTGTCGGACTACCTTGCGCACCTCGCGGGCCATGGCGACCCACTCGTCGGCCGCCAATGGCCCGAACGGAGCGCGCACGGCGCCGCCGGGATCGCCGGCGATGAACGTGAACCCGTCGGCCTGACGAAGGGCGCGCACTGCCCGAGCAATGGACGACATTCGGGCATGGAACGCGTTCGCGTCGCGCGGATCGAACAACACGCCTGTCCCTGTGGGCTCACGTTCCTCCGGGCCCGTCCATTGGGCGATGTTCGAGAACAGGATCACGTCGGTGCGGAACCCGCTCCGTGAGGCGCTTGCGATCCCCTCGGCAAACCGCGCGTAGTAGTCGTCGAGGCGGTCGGCCCTGATTGACCAATGCGTGTCGCAGAACTGGAGCGTGTTGATGCCGCATGCCTTCCAGAAGGCGTGTAGCTCGGGCGAGTCCTTCCACACGTAGAGGCCCACCGTCTGGAAGTGCGCGGGCGACGCAGCAAGGCCGGCGGCTGCCGGCAGCACGCTCAGAGCGACGACGCCCCAGTGCATGCCTCTCGCCTCGTGCCGTGCGGGCTCATGATGCCCTCATGCGGGCCGAAGGGCATGTCGCGTGGTCTCCCAACAGACTCGTGCGCTCTGTGGGCGACGAAGCCGGTGAACATGTGCCGGACCGGCAGCTCCATCACGTCGCGCCCGACGCCGCCACGCAGCGGCGCTCGGAAGCGAAACGGCGGGCCGGAGGTTGCCTGTCAGCCGCGTCTGCACCGTGTCCCCTCGAGCGATGCCAGCGCCCACTCCAGAGTCACTCGCGCTCGGTTCGGCGGCCCCAGTACTCCTTCGCGAACCGTACCGTGTGCTCGAGGCAGGCCTCGATGAGCACGCGGCCTGTTAGGGCGGTGGACGGCGTGGGGTCGCCGAGGAGCCCGGTCTTGCTCGGGCTATAGTGCCATGTAGACCAGAAGACGCGCGTCGAGCCGATGAAGTTGTCTCCCGCGACGAAGTCCGTGTGCACATCCACATGGTCGTCGGACGTGTACCGGTCCGTCGCCACCGGATAACCGTAGTGGAGCATGACCGATGTTTCGTCCTCGCCGCCATGGATGCTGCCTCCAGCCTGCCCCTTTCGGACCGCGTTGTACTCCTTTGCGCCCAGGTAGAGGAAGTTCACCACCGCAGGGGCGACGCCATAGTCGTCGGATACCTCCCGGGCTACGACCCGAAGAAGCTCGGTGTGGTGGCCGTGGCCATTCAGCACCAGCATCTTGTCGAATCCCATCTCACAGAGGGAACCCATGATCTGCCGCATCATGTCCATTACGGTTCGGGTCTCCATGCGGATGGTGCCGGGCCACGCCTGCATGAGTCTCGCGGAGTAGCCTGTCCAGATGGCGGGCAGCGTCAGGAACGGCACCGTGCCGTCGGCATCCAGGCGCGCGCGCAAGTCGTCCATGAAGCGCTGAGTGATGAAGACGTCCGTGCCTGTGGGGAGATGCGAGCCGTGCTCTTCGATCGTGCCGATGCCCATGATGAGCAGCGGCTTCAGGACCAGCGCATCCCCGATCTGCTCCGATGTCAGGTACTCGAATCGGTGTTCCATGGATAGCTCCTTGCCAATCCGGCGCTTCCGCTCAGTGCCGCGCCTCGCGCACGATCCGCGCGATCCCCGCGAGGCCCGCGTGCTCCCACGCGAGGGGAGTCAGCGGCGCTCCGGCTTCCTGGCTCAGGCGCGCCAGCCACGCGGAGCTCCTCGATGCACCGCCCGCGGCGGCGAGGCGGGTCGGGGCGATGCTTCGGGTGACCGAGCGCAACAGAGCGCCGAACCGTTCTGCGTAGGTCTCGACCACCCCGCGCGCAATGTCGGCACGGTCGTGGCCCAACGAGAGGTGCGTGATCGCGAGCCGGCCGCCACCTTGGGGCGATAGGACCGGGACCTGGCCGGAGCCTCGGGCGTCGTGCGCGCCCGCCGTCCCAGCGTCCAGCAGCGCTCCCACTCCGCGCCTGGGGTACAGCAGCTTCGCCACCCACTCCAGCACGTTGCCGAACTCCGCCTCGCACCCCAGCAGGAACCACCGGTCCCCGTTCGGATGCAGGCCGGCGATCTCGGCGTCCGTGGCAGGCTTCATGGGGCGGTCGTGGACGGTGTAGACGATCATGGCGGTACCGAAGTTGCAGAGCACCTCGCCCGGGCGCTCGATGCCCGCGCCGACGGCGGCGCAGCTCTGGTCGTTTCCGCACGAGCGCACCGCGATCCGGCTCACGCCCAGAAGCTCGGCAACCCTGGCAGTGAGGGGCTCCGAGGCGGCGCCGGCCGGCGCTGGGTTCGCCATCTGTGCAGGCTCCAATCCCACCAGTCGGAGCGCGTCGCCGCGCCACGTACGGGAACGGATGTCGAACAGCCCGCACATGCCCTGCAGCGTCTCATCGCCGAACGCGCGGCCTGTCAGGCCATGGATGACCCACTCGTTCAGGAGCAGCACTCGGTCGGGTCGCCACTTCGGATGGCGCCGGCGCATCCACAGGAGCTTGGGCAGCGTCTGAAGCGGGCTGGGCCGCAAGAACCCGCTCGACGCGGCGTAGTCCGGAAACAGCGCGCCTATCTCAGACGCCTCCTGGTTCGCTCGGTCGTCCGTCCACACGATTGCCGGGCCGAGGGGGTGTCCCGCTCGATCCAGGCCGATGAACGTCTGCGCCTGCGACGATACGCCTACGTCGCGCGGCTTCAGGCCCGCTGCACAAGCCGAGGCCGCAGCCCCGGCGAGCGCGCGCAAGGCCCAACGCGCGTAGCGCAGCGGATCGCACGTTACGCGTCCCGCGTCCACGTCGAGCCGGCACGGCACGACGGTGATCGGGCCGACCGTGCCTTCGTCGTCCACCGGCGCGGCCTTGAAAGCGGTCGTGCCGAGGTCCAGTGCCAGGACGCAGCCCGGCGTCATGACCCCATGGCCGGGGGCCCAAGCACGACCGGCAAGCCTGCCGAGGCCGAGCGCTGAGCGGCGTCCAGCATGCGTTCAACCTCTACGCCGCGCGCGAGCGATGGCTCGAAGGCCCGGCCGCCATGGACCGCAGCGATGAAGGAGTAGAGGCAGTGCAGGTGCCCTCGGAGCCAGCCGACCGTCGCCTTCGGGGCGGGAAACGTCGCCGGGGCGGGGTACCGCTGAACGCAGTGGATACGACGGAAGCCCGATGCGCCGCCGAGCGGCGCCTCGGGCTGGGCCGCGTCGAAGTGGTCGAGATAGTTGGCGTCCATCAGGCTGAACCTGAGAGCGCCCTTCGTGCCATGGATCTCGAAACGCAGTTCGTCCTGGGCGCCCGTGGCGATCTTGCTGGCCTCGATTGTCCCGATCGCGCCGCCACGCAGGACGACGGACATCGCGGTGATGTCGTCAGAATCCTGGCACGCCATCACGGATGGGTCCTCAAGCGACGGGCGCAGCGGATGGAGCGTGCGCTGCCGGGCGAAGACCTGCGAGATCGGTTCGCCGCACAGCCAGGTCACGAGATCCACGACGTGGGAGCCCAGGTCGTAGAGGACGCCGCCCCCGTAGTCGCGCCGGTCCTTCCATGCGATACGCTTGCCCGGCGCCACGTTGCCCGAGTGCAGGTACTCGGCGCGGAAGCAGATCGCGTCCCCCACGTCCCCGGCCTCCATCATCTGGCGTGCGCGCATGGTCGCCGGGAAGAACCGGTTATGGAACACCATCTGGCCGGCATGGTCGAGGTCGCCCACCGCCTCCTCGATCTGCTGCGCCTCTGCGAGGCTGCCGGTCAGCGGCTTGTCGCAGTAGACAGGCTTACCCGCCGCGCGCGCCGCCAGAACCGCCTCGAGGTGGCGGTGGTTGGGCGAAGCGACATCAACGATGTCAATGTCCGGGTCGGCAACGAGCGACGCCATGTCCGGATAGGCGCGCCCGAAACCCAGGTCGTCCCGCGCCTTCGCCGCCGTCTCCGGTCGGGACGTCGCTACGCCCTTCAGCACGCATCGGAACGGCAGGTCGGCGTAGAAGAACGGCAGCGAGGTCCAGCACCATGCGTGGGTACGGCCCATAAAGCCCGCGCCGACGAGGCCGATGTTGTACACCCTCACAGCACGCCTCCAGTCCCGATCCGGGCGTCCGCGAAGAAGTTGTCCCCGGCCACAGAGGGAAGCGAGACCTCCAGGATCAGAGCGGGCCCGCCGATTGCGGCGAACGTGTGGCGCCTACCGGGGGGCATCTGCAGGACATCCCCCGCACGAAGGAGGGACTCCTCCCCGTCCACGGACATCGTCACCGCACCCCGAACGATGTAGAACGTCTCGTCCTTCGTCCCATGATGGTGAGCCGGACAGCGCTGTCCGTCAGACAAGTAGAGGAACTTCCCGCAGTACCGGTTGGCCGTGTCGTTGACGATCCAGTACTCGATCTCCCCGATCTCCTCGAAGCGGCCGAGGCCAAAGTCGATCACCAGGGGCTCTCCCGGCGGCATCTTGAGTCCCCATGAGGTGACACACTCAGCCGCCCGCGCCAGAGCCTGCCGCCGCTCCGCGCCGTGCAGCTCGAACCGGGCCACCCAGTCGGCCGTGGACCCCATCAGGCGTACCCCAGTTCCCGCTCGACCTCTCCGATGGCTTCGTCCAGAATGTCCATGCCCTTTCCGGCGACTTCCTCGTCCATGATTATGGGCGGCGACAACCGCAGTATGTGCCCGGCGGGTATCCACGCGAGCCCCTTGCGAAAGGCGGCCTTGTAGACTCGCCTGCCCGCCTCGTCGAAGGGCTGCTTCGTCGTCCTGTCCTTAACCAGTTCCAGGCCGAGCAGGCACCCCTTGGCCCGAACGTCGCCGATGATCGGGTGCTCATCTTTCATGCGCGCCATACGCTTGAGGAAGAAGCGCTCGAGAGCAAGTGCGTTCTGCAGCAGCCCCTCTTCCTCGATGACCTGGATACTGGCCAGGGCCGCCGCACACGCCATGGGGTTGCCGCCGTAGCTGGTCGAGGCCGAGATCTTCTCAAAGGACTCCTTGATCTCGTCACGGGCAACCATCGCCGTGACGGGGAAGCCGTTGCCGAAGCCCTTGCCCAGCGTGGAGATGTCGGCCACCGTATCCCAGTGCTCTAGCGCCAGCCACTTGCCGGTGCGACCCATGCACGTCAGGACCTCGTCGGCGATGAGCAGTATCTTGCGTCGGTCGCATAGCGCTCGAAGCTTGGGGAAGAAGTCGTCGGGCGGCATGATCGAGCCCGCCCAGCCCTGGATCGGCTCAAGGACGAAGGCGGCCACCTGCCCCGTCGTGACGTTGTCAATGAAGCTGTCGAAGAAGGCGATGTAGGCGTCTGTGTCTATCTCCCCATCGGCTCTGGCAAAGAGCGGGCGATAGGGGTCAGGCCGGGGTACCAGATGAAAGCCCTCGGCACGCGCCGGGCCGTTGGTCGGGTTCATCTTGGCGAGGCTGACGGAGTGGCCGGACTTGCCGTGGAAGTCCATGTAACAGCTAATGAACTCGTGCTTGCCCGTGAAGGCCCGGGCAGCCCTGAGCGCCGCCTCCACGGCGGTCGTGCCGGAGTCGTAGAGCTGAACGCCGTTGACGCCGTCAGGCAGTATGGTCACCAGCTTCTCGAGGAGCTCCAGCTTCAGGGGCGTGGTGAAGTCGTGGGCGTTCATCAGAGTGTGGGCGGCCTTCGCAACGGCCTCAGAGACCCTGGGGTGACAATGCCCGAGCGTGGTCACGTAGATGCCGGACGAGAAGTCGAGGTAGCTGTTGCCGTCTACGTCGCGCAGCACCACGCCATAGCCGTCCCTGAAACATACGGGATGCAGCTTCACCTGTCCCGACAGGCCCTTGATGATCGCCGAGGCCCGCGCGTGCATGGCCTGTGATTTGGGCCCCGGGCTGTCGGTGACCATCCTCGGCAGGCTGGATACGTCCACTCCCCGGCGCCACCAGGGCGCGTTCGGCTGAACCATATGGAGCTCCCTTCAGTCTCTACGTCGCTTAGGCCGAACCGCCGTAGTTGCGGCGAGTTCGCAGTCAGGCTGAGGAGGTCGTCCTCACCCCCGACATCGGCGGGACATCGCGCGGCGTCTGGTCGAACTTGTCGCCGGGCTGCTGTGGCGGCCCGGCGACAGTCCTAGCGCCCGGGCGCCGTGCCGCCGCCGGGGCCGGCCCCCGGGTTGGGAGGCGCCGGCGCTGATGAGCGGGGCATGCCCCCTGGGCTCGGCGGCATGCTCGGGCCCGGCCGGCTGACGCCGAAGGCCTTCCTGATCATCGCCTCCGTCTTCTCGGCCTGGGCGCCGGGACCGCTCCTCCTCCAGAAGACGATCCCGATCACCAACAGCACGACAACGATGATGGCGATGACCGCCGGTACCGGTATCTCCTTGCGCACCTATACCTCCAGCCTCTCAGCTATCAGCCATCCCCTACGGCAGGTCGTGGAAGTCCGGCGGGTTTGGCCAGCCGTACTTCGGCCAGATGTAGTCATAGCACGGGTACGTGCCGGTCGTCGGGAAGCGCCAGAGCACCATGTCAACCGGGTACGTCTTGGCATGCCCGTCAAAGAAGGCGAAGTTCATCTTGGAGCCCGGGTCCCAGCATGCATACCAACCGTACGGGTTGTCAATGAACCGGTTGTCGTGCCATGGGTTCAGTTCGCTGTACATCTTGAACTGGGCAGGGTAGCCCGTGCTGGCCTCATGCCACGGAGATGGGAAGTTGCTGCCCCACCACGCTCTCGCGGCGCCGGCGTTGGCGGCCATGAACTGATACAGGTAGCTGGAACTGCGGCTGCCGACCTGCGGCTGCGGGCGCGCATTGGGGTCGCTGGGGCACTTCCAGAGCTGACGGTTCTTCATGTACGGGTAGAGCTGGGTGGCCAGCCCGTAGGTCATAACGTAGTCTACCCACGCGCTGTCAGGCGGCTCTGCCACTCCCTTGTACATGTCGGAGTAGATGTCGCCGGTGCTCGACGCCAGCGCGAAGTCCAAACACGGGAAGCCGCCGTCCCAGTCCTGAGTGTACATCAGCGTGCTAAGCGCGATCTGCTTGATATTGGAGATGCAGTTGATGGCTCGTGCCTGCTCCCGCGCCCTCGCAAACACGGGAAAGAGAATGGCTGCCAGGATCGCGATGATCGCGATGACGACCAGCAGCTCGATCAGGGTGAACCCTTTGTTCTTGGGTTGCATGGCGTTCTCCTTGTTCGCCGTAACATCGAACTTGCTCGATGGACAGCCGACGGCCTTCCGTCTCCGTCATCCTGTCCGTCCGCTTCACGTCTCTGTGTGGCTGTCGGCTCCGGGTTCTCAGGTCCTCCTCTCTTTGTGCAGTTACGTACTGATGGTCAGATCGGCAACCACTACCTCGACGCCCGCGTCGCGTAGAGCGCGAACGTCGTCGGGCGAGGCGTCGCAGTCGGTCACCACGGTGTCGAGCAGACTGACGGGCCCGACGAGCGCATATGAGCACTTGCCGATCTTCGACGAATCGCAGAGAGCGATGACCCGCGTCGCCCTGTTGATGAACCGGCGCTGACGCTCGGCCTCGGTGGCGTCCCGCTCCGTGATGCCGAACGAGACGTCTATGGCGGCCGCGCCGATGAAGGCCACGTCCCAGAAGAGCATCTCCAGAGCGTGCGTCGCCAGGCTGCAGTCGGTGGCCAGCAGCTCGGGCCGCACCCTTCCGCCGAGCAGCTCAACGGTCACCGATGTGTCGGCGATGAGCCGGCTCGCAACCTTCAGCGAGTTGGTCACGACGTGCATGTGGGCCGGGGCGGGTATTGCCATTGCCAGGGCGAGCACCGTCGTGCCGTCCGCCAGAAAGACCGATCCCGTCTCCGGCAAGAGGGGTAGGGCGGCCTCGGCGATCCGCGCCTTCTGCTCGGCATGCACATGGCTGACCGTCGCATACGGCAGGCGCGTGTACGCCGGCTCGTTGGCTACTGCGCCGCCATGTGAGCGCGTGAGTGCGTGATCCGAGGCAAGGATGTCGAGGTCGCGCCGGATCGTGTTAGGCGCGACACCCAGCCACTCTGCCAGTTGCGCGACGCTGGCGGCGCCGTGCCGACGCACATGGGCCAGGATTCTGCGCCGCCGTTCGGCGGCCAGCATGGCCTCACGTCCCGACACGTTGTTGGTAACCATGGGGCGTATCCCGGAGCCTCCGCGCGTGGCCCGCATCACCACACAAGTCTAACACAAACCGCAGAAGACGTCAATATAGTTGTCGTGAGATATCATCCATAATGGTGAATATTGGTGATATCCGTCTCCGGGTGGCTCCCTGACCGAACCGGATGGCCTGTGCCCGTGCGACCTCTTGTGACCGGCCACGATGGAGGCCAAGCGCGTGCACGGCCTCGACAGGCCGGGGGCCTGAGCGACCGCGCACAGGGCCGAGCGTGTTCAGCCTGAGCCGCACGGCGCCGGCTCGCGGCCTCCTAACTACCGTCAGCGACGGTGCGGCGAACAACCACACAGGGCTCGGAGACGCGAGACGTTGACAGGCAGACAGGTCAACTGGTACTCTAGCATGTCCCTGATGGGCCGAGAACCACAGATCTGGGCTCTGTAAAGCACTGCGGGGGTGTAGCTCAGTCCGGTTAGAGCGCCTGCCTGTCACGCAGGAGGTCGCGAGTTCAAGTCTCGTCATCCCCGCCACGC
>Ga0172368_10008973_pt1 | contig 10083 bp, 10 predicted proteins | sample Lak11m_FD_114540 | JGI IMG/M metagenome (GOLD analysis project Ga0172368, IMG submission 114540) | Freshwater microbial communities from Kabuno Bay, South-Kivu, Congo - kab_022012_11m | ecosystem: Environmental > Aquatic > Freshwater > Lake | place: Democratic Republic of the Congo: South-Kivu...
CAACAACGCGAACAACGCGCGGGCCGCGAAACGGAACAACAACACGCCCGGCAACCGCAACAACAATGTGGGCTTCCGTCCGCTGAGCTCACGACACCGCCCGAAGGCCGGCGTCCACGGATTCCGGCCCCGTGCGAAGGTCCTGACCATGTCTCCGCAGCCCGAGCCGCCCGCGAGGGCGGACGAAGATCGGATGGGACGGCGGCCGTCCCTCGGCTGCAGGCGGAGGATCGCTGCAGAACGAGGCCTGCCGCCGCTCCCCCATGCCGCGACCGAATGCTCGGCGCGTGCTTGCGTCGGCCAGCCGCGGGCGTCGGAACCCGCTGGTGGGGCGCCGAGAGCCCTGCGAGTCCACGCTGTGGACTCGGATCGAATCTCCAGGAATTCCGCGGACTTGACGCACCGAGACAAGCCCTACGTCGCAGTGCGTCATGATGCCCTGCGCCGAGAACGGCAGCGACGGCGCTCATCGCGCGAGTCTGGCGGCCCGCGATTCTTGCCGATCGGCCGCCCGGCGGGCATGATCGACCAAGGACCGAGCCGCGCGCAGCCACGCCGGGAGGTTTCAATGCCTGTTCTCGCGATGTTCTACGGCATCATCGTCCAGATGTTCGCCTCCGACGACGAACGCCACCACCTGCCGCACGTCCATGTCCGCTACGCCGAGCACAAGGCGTCGCTGGCCATAGACACGGGCGAGGTGCTCGGCGGTTCGCTCCCCGCGCCGCAGATGCGTCTGGTCCTCGCCTGGATCGAGATCCACCGGCAGGAACTCCTGGCCGACTGGCAGCTCGCGAGCGAGGGTCAGGCTCCGTTCAAGATCGAGCCCCTCCGATGAGCGCCGCGCCCGAAGCTCCGGACGTCGTGCGGGTGGTCGTCGTGGGCCCGACCCGCCTTCTGGTCGAACTGGAGGACGGGCGGCGGGGTGTCTTCGACGCCGCTCCCTGGCTGCACCTGCCGGCCTTCGCGGCGCTCCGCGATTGCGCCTATTTCTCGCGCGTCCGCGTCCAGCACGGAGTCCTGTCCTGGCCCGGCGAGGAAGATTTCGCGCCCGAAACCGTCGCGGCCCGGCTGGAGCCCGTCGCGAGCGCCGCCCGCTGACCGGCACCGTCCAGGTGAATCGCACTCAGTTCCGCGCTGCTCCAGCGATCACCGCCGCCGCCTCGTCGCAGTCGAGCGTGGCGAGCACGGCGTCGGCGCCGGCGCGGGCGAGTTCTTGCGCGGCGTGGCGGCCCGAGGCGACGGCGACGCAGGCGACACCGGCCTCGTGCGCGGCCGACACGTCGCGGGGCGTGTCGCCCACGACCACGATTTCCGACGCGTCGCACGCGCGCCCGAGATGCGCCTCGGCCCTGAGCCACGCGACGCGCACGATGAGCGCACGTTCCTCGGCGTCGCTGCCGAAGCCGCCGAAGCGGAAACGGCTCCACAGCCCCGCGCCCTCGAGCTTGGTGCGCGCGCCGCGCTCGACGTTGCCCGTGGCGAGCGCGTGGACGCAGTCGCCGCGCCCGTCCAGCGCGTCCAGCGTGCGCACGACGCCGGGCAGCACCTTCCACGAGCCGGGCTCGCGCATGTGGAGCGCCAGCGCGTCGAGGTAGCCGCCCAGCACGCGGTCGATCTCCGCCTCGGCGACCGCGGCAAGGTGCTCGTCGATCGTGCGCGAGGGATCCTGCGCGCAACCGACGGCGGCGCACAGCATGCGGGCGATGCGCCGGTCGGTCATGCCGTCCAGACGCAGCGTGCGCAGGGCCTCGACGGCCGGCAGCGCGGCGGCGACCGTCTGCGCGAGCGCCCGGCGTCCGGCGCCGCCGGCGTTCACGAGCGTCCCGTCCACGTCCCAGAGGAGAATCCGCATCGAATCCGGGTGCTTGCGGCCCGCTACGCTTCCTGGAAGAGCGCCTCGACGAACTCCTTCGGGGAGAACGCCCGCAGGTCGCCGATCTTCTCTCCGACGCCCACGTACCGGATGGGCACCTTGAGCTCGTCGCAGATGCCGATGACGACGCCGCCGCGCGCGGTGCCGTCGAGCTTTGTGAGCACGAGCCCCGTGAGGCCCAGCGTTTCGTGGAACTGGCGCGCCTGCGCGAGCGCGTTCTGCCCCGTGGTGCCGTCCACGACGAGCCATACCTCGTGCGGCGCGCCGGGCATCGCCTTGGCGACCACGCGCTGCACCTTCTTCAGCTCGTCCATGAGCGGCGTCTTGGTGTGCAGGCGGCCCGCGGTGTCCAGCACGACGAGGTCGCGCCCGCCGTCGACGGCCTTCTTCACCGTGTCGAAGCAGACGGCGGCGGGATCCGAATCCGCGGGGCCCTTCACCAGCTCCACCTCCGCGCGATCCGCCCACACGTCGAGCTGCTCCATCGCGGCCGCGCGGAACGTGTCGCCGGCGCCCAGCAGCACCTCGCGCCCGGACACGCGCTCCTTGAACGCCAGCTTCCCGATGGTCGTCGTCTTGCCGCTGCCGTTGACGCCCACGACCATGACCACCTGCGGTTTCGCCGCGGGCGCCGGCATCCCGCCCTTTTCGAACGTGCCCTCCAGCGTCAGAATGCGCTGGATCTCCTCGCGCAGCGCGGCCTTCACCTTCGAGGGATCCGCCAGCTCGCGCCGCTTGAGCTTCTCGCGCACGTGCTCCAGCAGGCGCGTCGCCGTCTTCACTCCGATATCAGCGGAAAAGAGTATTTCCTCCAGCTCGCCCAGGAACCGGTCGTCCAGGCTGCTCGCGGCGCCGACGAGCTGCGCGATGCGGGCCATGAAGCCGCCGCGCGTGCGCACGAGGCCTTCGGCCAGCGTGCGGCCGCTCTCTGCCTCGATGCGGCGGCGGCGTTTCTCCTCCTCGGCGGCGGCGGCACGCGCTTCGGCTTCGGCCTTCAGCCGTGCCTGCTCCAGCTCGCGAAGGCGGGTCTCCTCCTGTTCGGCGCGGCGGCGGGCTTTCTCCTCCGCCTCGCGCGCCTTTTTCGCCTCGTATTCGGCGCGGCGGCGGGTTTCCTCCTCGTCCTTGCGCCGGCGGGCGGCCTCGGCGGCGGTCTTGTCGGCCTCGGCGCGGGCGCGGGTCTTCTCGTCCTCGCCTGCGGTCTCGAGGGCTTTCTTCGCCTCGGCGGCGCGCCGATCGGCCTCCTCGCGTGCGCGGGCCTCCTCCTCGAGACGGCGCCGCGCGGCGGCCTCGCGCGTCTCGTGGTCGGCCTTCTCGCGGGCGAGCCGTTTCTCCGCCTCGTCGCGCTCGACGCGGGCGCGTTCCAACGCCCCGGCAGCCTCGCCGGCCTTTCCGGCCGGAACCTTCGCCTCGGGGGGAGGCAGTCCGGGCGGCGGCGGGGGAGGGCGCATCGCGCGGCGCCGTCCGGCCGCGTAGATCGCGAGCACGATGATGACGATCGCGACGGCGATGACGGCCAACGTGTCCGCCTGCTGATACCAGGAGGAAGGTTCGTCGACGCCGGGCGGCAGGGGGAGCGAGGGGGCCATGGCAGGAGCGGCGCGCCGGCACGGGAGGCCGGCGAGCCGGGTGCCCTCCATAGGCCGGAGTCAGGGAGAAAACAAGGCGAGGGCGCGAAGTCGGCGCGGAGGAACTGAAGATGTTCGTCGCGAAGCCGCTCGGCCCGCGCGGGCACGAGGGCCCGCCGGCACCCCTTCGTGTCCGCTCCGCGCGCGATAGTGCTGCGCGCGGCGTCGCCGTCCACTGGAAGGCTCCACCCTCGGGGTGAGCGATCACGACGGTCGCGCGGGGCGGAACTTCTGCAACGAACTGCCAGGACGGGACAACTATGCCTTCGCGCGGAAGTCGAGCATCTCGACCGCGTCGCGGTCCAGCGACATCTCGATGGTGCGCGAATACCCCTCGGCGTCCCCGCCCACCTGCAGCGGCATCGGACGGTCGAACTCCAGGCGCACGCGGTCGACGTGGAAGTCCAGCACGCCCGCGGGCGTGCGGCCCTTCCAGATCTGGCGGAAGATCTTCAGCATCCCGAGCGTGTCCAGCGCCGAGATGCGGAGCTGCATCTTGCCCGGTGCCTTCATCGCGTGCGGGAACAGCGTGAAGCCGTAGCCGCAGTAGGGAATCGTCGAGCAGGACGCGATGCGGCACTCGCCCTGGTAGATGATCTCGCCGCGCGCGATGGGCTGGCCGACCGGACGCCCGTCCGGTGCAATCTGGCGCGCCGGTCCGCCCTCGTTGTAGATGACCACGTTCGCGGCCGAGCGCTCCAGCAGCGTCGTGGGCACCGTGCGGAACGCGATGGCCATGAAGTAGCCGGTGCCGCCCGTGAACATCGGGCGCAGCGGCGTGCGGCCCATCGAGTCGCGCAACCCCGCGTAGTCGTTCAGGATTTTCCCGTCGATGCCGGTGCCGGCGAACGGCGCGCTGCGGCCCTTGCAGCGCACCAGGCTCAAGGGGCGGGTGCCGGCCGCCGAGCGGCGGGCGCGAAGCACGTCCTCGACGACGCCGACGCGGGAGGCGGAGGCGCCCATCGTGTGCGCGAGCGCGTTGCCGGTGCCCAGGTGCAGCACGCCGAACTTCGGCAGCGGGGCCGGCTCGGGCGCAAGGTGCAGCGCCGCGCCGCCGCGCGTGACGACCGCCGAGCCGCCGCGCGAGCCGTCGGCCGCGTCGCGAAGCTCGCTCAGATAGCCCACGAACGTGCCGTCGCCGCCGCCGGTCAGAACCGTGTCGTAGCCCTTGGCGACCACGGTGGCCGCGATGGCCCGTGCGTCGGCGAGGCTGCGCGAGTAGTAGACATCCTCGCTCGGGACGAACCGCGCGATTTCGCGGCGCAGATGGTCGTCCACCGCCTTGGCGTTGGCGTTCAACAGCACTGCCACTCGCTCGGGCCGCTCGCTGATGCGCGTCAGGGTCGCCATGGGAACCTGCCCACCCCCCTCGGGTTCGCGCCTCCTTTGCAGCAAGGCCCGGGCCAGGGTCCGACGCGGTGCGTCACAAGGACCGACCGTGCGCGAATTGCCCCGTGGTTGGCGGGGGTTGCACGATCGCCGGCGGGCGTTCGACCGCTCGATCGGATGCCCGGTTCGAGGCCTGAAATCGGGTAGTGGGCTTCGCGCGACTGCGTAGCGGCGTAGGCGGCGGCGAGCCGGCTTTCGGAGGCCGCAAGGCTGAGCGGCGGCCTCCGGTCCACGTCAGGCTCCCGGCCTGTGGCCGGATTGCAGGGAACGCGAATCGAAGAGATGCGACCACCGGGGTGCGGCCGGCGGCCGCCCGCCCACGTGCGGCCACAGGCCGCCGATCCGACGTGCGGGCAGAGGCCGCCGCTCCGACTTGCCCGCCTCGCCGAATTCGTGCCGCGCCGCGTTGACAGGGGGATCCTCTGTTTTAGGTTAGCCGCCGCCCGCGGGGCGTCGGCGTCCCGCGAACGAATTCCGCAGTGATTCCGCCATGTTGGCGGGATGTGTGTCTATCCGCCCGTCGGGCGCTCCGGCGCCGGCCGGCAGGGAGTCTTCATGGGCAAGGTCATCGGCATCGACCTCGGCACGACGAACTCGGTGGTCGCAGTCATGGAAGGCGGCCAGCCGACGGTCGTTTCGAACGAGGAGGGCGGGCGCACCACCCCATCGGTCGTCGCGTTTCTGAAGGACGGCCAGCGCGTGGTCGGCCAGGTCGCCAAGCGCCAGGCCATCACGAACCCGGAACGCACCATCTACTCGATCAAGCGCTTCATGGGACGGCACTACGCCGAGATCACGGACGAGCGAAAGCTCGTGCCCTACAAGGTCGCGAGCGGCCCCAACGACGACGCGCGCGTGGACATCGACGGCCGGCAGTTCTCGCCGCCCGAAATCAGCGCCGAGGTGCTGCTCAAGCTCAAGCACGCCGCCGAGGCGTATCTGGGCGAGAAGGTGACCGAGGCGGTCATCACCGTGCCGGCGTACTTCAACGACAGCCAGCGCCAGGCCACCAAGGACGCCGGGAAGATCGCGGGCCTGGAGGTCAAGCGCATCGTGAACGAGCCCACCGCCGCCGCCATGGCGTACGGGCTCGACAAGAAGAAGGACGAGAAGATCGCCATCTACGACTTCGGCGGCGGCACGTTCGACATCTCGATCCTGGAGGTCGGCGAGAACGTCGTCGAGGTGCTGGCGACCAACGGCGACACGCACCTGGGCGGCGACAACATGGACGACCGCGTCGTCGAGTGGCTGCTCAAGGAGTTCAAGGCCGAGACGGGCATGGACGTCTCGAAGGACAAGATGGTCCTGCAGCGGCTCAAGGAGGCCGGCGAAAAGGCGAAGATCGAGCTGTCGTCCACGATGAAGAGCGAGGTCAACCTGCCGTTTCTCACCGCGGACCAGACGGGCCCCAGGCACCTGGTGCGCGAGCTGACGCGCGCGAAGCTGGAGTCGCTGGTCGAGGACCTGGTCGAGCGCTCGGACGGGCCGGTGCGCCGCTGCATCGCGGACGCGAAGCTGCAGCCGTCGCAGATCGACGAGGTCATCCTGGTGGGCGGCGCCACGCGCATGCCGATGATCCAGGAGAAGGTGCGCAAGCTCTTCGAGAAGGAGCCGAACAAGAGCGTCAACCCGGACGAGGTCGTGGCGGTGGGCGCCGCGGTGCAGGCCGGCGTGCTCACGGGCGAGGTGAAGGACCTGCTGCTGCTCGACGTGACGCCGCTGTCGCTGGGCGTCGAGACGCTGGGCGGCGTCGCGACGAAGCTCATCGAGCGCAACACGACCATCCCGACGCGCAAGAGCGAAATCTTCTCCACCGCGGCGGACGGCCAGACGAGCGTGGAAATCCACGTGCTGCAGGGCGAGCGCGAGATGGCCGCCGGCAACCGCACGCTGGGCCGCTTCCACCTGGAGGGCCTGCCGCCCGCGCCGCGCGGCGTGCCGCAGATCGAGGTGGCGTTCGACATCGACGCCAACGGCATCGTACACGTGAGCGCCAAGGACAAGGCGACGGGCAAGGAGACGAAGTTCCAGATCACGCACTCGTCGGGCCTCGACAAGAGCGAAATCGACAAGATGATGCGCGAGGCCAAGGACAACGAGGCCGAGGACAAGAAGCGCCGCGAGGAGGTGGAGACGAAGAACCGCGCGGAGCAGCTCGCCTACCAGGCCGAGAAGTTCGTGAAGGAGAACAGGGACAAGCTGGGCGGGTCGGCGGAGGCCATCGAGGGCGCGACGAAGAAGCTGCGCGAGGCGGCGGGCGGAGGCGACCTCGGGGCGATCAAGACCGCGATGGAGCACGTGCAGCAGGCGATGTACGCGGCGGGAGAGGCGATGTACCGCGCCACCGGCGCCGCGGGCGGCGAGAAGCCCGGCGGCGGCAACGGCAAGGCCGGGCCCGAGACGCCCTCGGACGACAAGAAGAAGGACGAGGGCGTGGTCGACGCGGAGTACCGTCCGCTGTAGGTGCGAAGCACGCTTCGCAGCCTGTTCATGGCGAGCCTGTCGAACCACCGGGCGCCGCGGGAGACCGCGGCGCCCGGTGCGTTTTTCCGGGGATCAGGCCACGCGGATGAGCCTGACGCCCAGCGCCTTCGACGCGCGCAGGAGGGTCGCGAGCGTCACGCTCGTGTCCGAGGGATCGAGCAGGCGGTGGACGACGGTACGGCTCGTCGACATGGCGCGTGCGAGGCCCGCCTTCGTCATGCTCGCGCGCGCCATCGCCCGGCCGATCTTCGCGGCGATGAGCTTCTTCTGCGTCAGAAGATCCACCTCGTCTTTCTCGCCCAGTTCCTCGAAGAGCGATCCCAGGGTGGACCCGATGTGCTTGTTCATCGTCGTTTCTCCAGATCTCCCTTTCGATCGCGGGCTAGGTCGAGCGCGGATTTCGGAGTTCGCCTTGTCTTCTTGTGGAAGCCGTGCAACAGCACCATCGTGCCGCCCACCGTGCAGAACAGTACCCGGTAGGCATCCCCCTTCACCTGTGTGCGCACCTCGAAGAGGCCTGCCTCCAAGCCATCGACCAGGGGTTTTCCAACGGGCCAGCGCCACTGCACCGTCTGAACGTCCGACCCGATCTCCCTCCGCACATGAGCGGGCAGCCCGCGCAGCCAGTCCCGCACGGGTTCGCTGCCCGCAGCCGTCCTGAAGAAGCGGCATTCCAGCTTCGGCATGCCCGATGGCGCTTCGCCGCGACTCACGGTTGCGTATGTACCTTTTTAGGTACGCCACGTCAACCTCGGACACGACGACCCTGGCGAACGGTCCGGAAAGGGCCTGCTTCGAACGGCCGGCAGCGTCCTCGCTGCTGGTGCATACTCCGCCCCCGGAGGCGGCCATGCGCGCGGCGTCGCTCGTCGTCCTGTTCTTGGGTCTGCTGGGTGCCTGCCGGACGGTGCGTCAGGCGGGCGAATGCGAGGATGCGCGCTCCGTGCCGTGCCTCACCGAGCGCGTCTGCAGCGAGGATCGCGTGCGCGGCTGCATGGTGTGCCAGTGCGCGCCGCCGTTCTCGCGGGACCAGGATCCGAGACAGAGCACGTATCCGCGGCCGCAAAATCCATAGTGCCCATGCGACAGGCCGTTGCCGTTCTGATGCTCTTTGCAGGTTGTCGCTGCGCAGTTCCCGCCGATCGCGGCCGAAGCACGTGCACGGTCCATGAAGGCGACACGCGAGCCGACGTCCTTGCGCGGTGTGGTTTGCCCTGCGGACAAGGCTGGATGCCGAAGGGGCCGTGCAACCAGGAGGCCAAGCGGATGCAGGGCGGCTGGTTCGCCCTTTGCTCCAACGACTGCGATGTGTACTTGGACCTGGCCGTCTGCTACGTCGGCGGTGAGGTGGTCGACATCGGCACTGCCGATGGAATCCACGTCAGGTCTTGCCGCTATTGAATGGACCTCGACAGCGCGCCCTCGTCGATCAGCCTGCAAATCGCCTCGATGTCGGCGTGCAGCTCGCGGTCGCCGTCCAGGTGCGGCACCGCCCTGCGCAGCGCGGCATGCACCGCCTCGACGCCCTCGCCCGAGCGCAGCGGACGGCGCAGATCCAGCGCCTGCGCGGCGCACATCAGCTCGATGGCGAGCACCGTGCGCACGTGGCCGACCACCGTGCGCGCCTTGAGGGCCGCCGTCATCCCCATCGAGACGTGATCCTCCCGCCCCGCGCTGGAAGGCACCGTGTCCACGCTCGCCGGATGGCAAAGGATGCGGTTCTCCGCGACCAGCGAGGCCGCGGTCACCTGCGCGATCATGAACCCGCTGTTGAGCCCGCTGTCCGGCGCCAGGAACGGCGGCAGATGGCTCAGCGCAGGGTTCACGAGCTGCTCGACGCGCCGCTCGCTGATGGTCGCGAGCTGCGCCGTCGCGATGGCCAGCACGTCCAGCGCCAGCGAGAGCGGCTGGCCGTGGAAATTGCCCGCACTGACGACCTCGCCCGTCTCGGGGAACAGCAGCGGGTTGTCCGTCGCCGCGTTCAGCTCGCGCTCCAGCACCTGGCGCACGAACGCGACGCCGTCGCGCACCGCGCCGTGCACCTGCGGAATGCAGCGCAGCGAATAGGGATCCTGCACCTTGTGGCAGGCGCACCCCTGGTGGCTGCGGTTGATATCGCTCCCCTCCACGAGGCTGCGCACGAGCGCCGCGCTCGCCGCCTGCCCGGGGTGCGGGCGCGCCGCGTGGACCTCCGCGAGAAACGGCCGGTGCGAGCCCATGAGGCCCTCGACCGTGAGCGCGCCCGCGATGTCCGCCGTCTCGATCGCGCGCTCCGCGTCGCTCAGCGCGAGCACGCCCAGCGCCAGCATCGCCTGCGTGCCGTTCACCAGCGCCAGGCCCTCCTTCGCTTCCGGCACGATCGGCGCCAGACCCGCGCGCTCCAGCGCCTTCGCGCCCGGCATCCGCTCGCCACGCAGCCAGGCCTCGCCGCGCCCCACGAGCACCAGCGCCAGGTGCGCCAGCGGCGCCAGGTCGCCCGAGGCGCCCACCGAGCCGCGCGACGGCACCACCGGCACGATGCCCGCGTTGAGCGCGTCCACGAGCAGCGCCAGCGTCTCCTCGCGCACCCCCGAACGTCCGCCCGCCAGCACGTTCGCACGGCACACCATCAGCGCGCGCACCGCCTCCGCAGGCAGAGGCTCGCCGACGCCCGCCGCGTGCGACACCAGCAGGTTCATCTGCAGACGCCGCAAATCCCCTTGCGCG
>Ga0172368_10008974_pt1 | contig 10083 bp, 6 predicted proteins | sample Lak11m_FD_114540 | JGI IMG/M metagenome (GOLD analysis project Ga0172368, IMG submission 114540) | Freshwater microbial communities from Kabuno Bay, South-Kivu, Congo - kab_022012_11m | ecosystem: Environmental > Aquatic > Freshwater > Lake | place: Democratic Republic of the Congo: South-Kivu...
GGGATGGGGGGTGCAATGGGCAAGCTGTCAAAACCTGCAATTTTGGCGGGGAAAGTTGCAGTGCTGCCTCATAAAACAGGAGGGGGTGGTTCAAAATGCACCTGCAGCGCATTTTGAACCACCCCCACTTAATTTTGAGGTGCTGCGTGAAAATCAACTTTCAAATTCGAACTTTTTCAAACGTTTAACAGATCCAGTCGCCAGCGCTTAAAATAGGAAGGGGCTGATTCTGATATTTGACACTGGGGTAATATTTCTCGCCACGCAACTCAACCATTTGTGTGTGCTGCATTTGGTTGATCACTTTCTTTATCAAAATGCTATTGGCTTCGTTAGCCTGAAGTTTGAACAACCGGGCGGTTTCACGAACAAGGTCATCTGCGGTCAAGCTGTGAGCTGATCGCAGACACAAGTCAATCACAAGCGCGATCTCTTCTGGACATATATAATCGAGCGGGCGCCGGTCTTCGTTGGTCTTGGGCACGCGGATCAATGGGTTCTGGGCTGGGAAATTCCAAAGAAACATACCTCTCTGTATAAACAGATTCGAGCGAAGTCCATTCAAAATACCATGCATAATACTGCTCTCTACCCGGCTGCCCATTCGGGCAATCCCACAGGCCTGAGTGATACGGGTTTTTACCTGATCAATATGGACTGGGCCTTCGACTTGCACAACTGTCTTGATTAGATCTGCCACCGCTGTGCCCGATGCTCCATTTAGCTCCTGAGCGCCCCGATAACGAGTGGCGAGGTTTGCCATTTGATAAAAAACCGCACCTTGCGGAAGTTCGGAAGGGGTAGAAGGGGCTAATTCGACCGGGATGGATGTTGTTTGAAATGTAGCAGTTGGTAATCCTGTGGGTGAGTCTGTATCGAGTTTGGGCGATTCCTTCTTTTGACGCACCGGAACGGGTTTCCGCTGCGCATCTTCTAAAGCCTTGATTACTTTTGCAATCTCGTTTGCGGGATTTTCAAACCAATCTCTCGACCAAATCCGATGAATCCTCCAGCCTAAATTCTCAAGGACCTCCTGCCGCAGCCGGTCACGATCTCGGGCGGTAAATGAACGATGGTATGCCGCTCCATCACATTCGATACCAAGCAGAAAATTACCGGGTTGGTGTGGATCGATCACAGCCAGGTCAATCCGATAACCTGAGACGCCAACTTGCTTTTTCAACATAAGCCCTTGGCCAGATAAAGCCTCATATACCTGCTGTTCAAAAGGGGAATCAAAATCCGCGTCATCCGATACAAGCAAGTCCGCATAAAGGGCTTTGATGCCATCCCGGGCCAGCAGCAGATAACTGCGCAGCAAATGCACTCCGCGGCTGGCAGTGCGGCTCATATCAATATCTTCCGGTTGGATCGATGAGACCAGCTTGACTGTATACCGAGCGCGCGTCACCGCCACGTTCAACCTGCGCTCTCCTCCATCTTTGTTCAACGGACCGAAATTCAAAATAAATTTGCCGGTTTCATCTCTGGCATATCCGATACTAAATATCATCACATCCCGTTCGTCACCTTGCACCAACTCAAGATTTTTTACGAAAAACGGTTCGTCTGCGGCTTCTGAGACACACGCTTGAAGGTCCGGCCTGCTGCGAAGTGCCTGATCCAATTCAATTTGAATTGTGTCGCGTTGGGCCTGGCTAAAAGTGACCACTCCAAGAGAACGATCAGGGGTGGTTTGAAAATGATCAATGATCATGTCTACCACTTTTCTGGCCTCGACAGGGTTGCGCCGCCCACTTCGCTGGTAAATGCCCTCGGGGGTCGAAACAAAAAAAATGCCAGTGCCATTTAAGCCAGCTTGTGCTGATGGGAAAGTCAGCAATCTGTCCGCATAAAAGTGGTGGTTACTAAAAGCGATCAGGCTTTCATCCCGGCTGCGGTAGTGCCAGGCCAGCATCTTATTAGGCATACCCGCTGCATCACATTCGTTGAGGATACTTTCAAGGTCTTCGTCGTAATTTTCCTCATCCAAATCATCTTCCGCGCCAAGAGTATCAAAAAAAGAGGTTGGTGGAAGCTGATGGCGATCCCCAACAACAATTACCTGGGTTCCACGGATGATGGCCCCGACGGCCTCTTCTGGATGGATCTGAGATGCCTCGTCAAAAACGACAAGGTCGAATTTGAACTTTTCAGGGTCCACCAATTGGCTCACCGTCAGGGGGCTCATCATAAGGCAAGGCCGCAGGCGCAGAATCAATCCTGGAATCTCGGAAAACAGGACTCGGAGAGGTTTGATTCTGCGTTTTTTGTTTATTTCACGCCGCAAGATGGATTCTTCAGAACTCGGGGCATTCATCCAGCTGGCTTTTGGGCGTGCTGAAAGAACTTTTTCTCGGATTCGAAGGCGCGCATTCGCAATGGTCTCATGGTCAAGCTCGCGAAAATGGTCGATCATTTTCTGGTGCGATTCCCCCTTGAATTGCGCCAGCACTGGCTCACGGTTCAAAATTTCGTCTAAATAAAGCAAATAGAAACGTTTTTCAAACCCCTTTTCCCATCGTTCGCCCGCCAGTCGACTCGCGATAGCCTCTTGAACCACCGGACCAATTCCCAGGCGTATCGCTTCACGAAAATGATTCTGAAAAACAACCCATTCTGTTACTTCGTGCAAGTGGCTGATCAAGTCTTGGCATACCGACTTTACAAGCTCAAGATTTTGATCTTCTATTCCTTTTAATTTTGCAGGCCGTTCCGTCGGATGAAAAAAACCTGACAACTGACTCACTTTTGATTTGATATGCTCGCTCAATGGGCGGGCTTTTTCAAGGAAGGTCTGGCCGTTATCAGCGCTAAGTATTGATAAATTATCTGCTACTAATTTTGTTTGCAGATTATTAGCGAGTGCTAAATCCACCAGAAGTTGTTGGGTTTCTGGAAGAACGCCGCTTCTGGTAACACTTTGTATTTTTTTGCGATCCCGCCAAAACTGGGGGCGTAAGAAACGCGTGACCCCAGTGTAGTTCGATTGATAGCGATTAAGGATCGCACTTGCCGGAATCTCCATGATCGCGGGCAAATAACCCGTAGCAAACCGAAGAAATGAGCGAATGTTTTTAGGCGTTTGGGGCCACTCCGGCAATCGATAAAGTCGAGATAAATCTTGCAGTAAGTTCTGCAAGTTGTCGATATCCTCACATAAACCGTTTAGAAGAGCCTGAATTTCCGACCTTTTTTGCAATGATGATTCATGGATCGTGCAACCATACCAGGAATGTTTCTGATAATCCTGGATCACATGGGTAAAAGTCACCATTTGTTGAATGCGCAGCCGCTGTTCATCAAAGGTCGCCAGATCGATATTGGTTGCCGGAATCAAGAAACGCATATCTGGAGCATCACGAAGCTGATCTAATTTCCCATAAAGTTGAAATGCTGAGAAATGCTGAGTAAACTGAGGGCGGTGCAGCGCCCGCACGTAATCATTTAAGTATCCGCGAATTTTCAATAAATTTTGATTCATGGCTTGCACATGGCTTGAGGTCTCTGGCGGACGCGCTTCTAGCGACTGGCGCAATTCATCGATAACCTCTCGCTTATTGCGTTTATGGCTATGAACCTGTAAACACAGATCCCCTAGACTGGCTTTTTTTAGGCGGTCTTGCACAACTTCAAGCGCAGCCATTTTGGCGCTTACAAACAAAACTTTTTTACCCTCTGCTAGAAACTCGGCGATAATATTGGAAATCGTCTGGCTTTTCCCGGTTCCTGGCGGCCCTTGCAAGACAAAACTGATGCCCTTTTTGGCCGCCTGGATTGCCTCCTGTTGACTGGAATCAGCGTCCAGGATTTGATATGTCATCTCAGGCGTGACTTTATCGTCCAACTCATGGGCTAGAATCGGTTCTTCACCCGATTTGGGCATCACAAAACCGGGGAGGCTGATCGATAAAATCAAGGGATTGCTTTTAAGTTGTTGATCATGCTGCTGAAGATCGACAACCATCATTTGCTTTTGATAGGTAAAGACGTCCAACAAAACCCCTGTTTCAACATACCAGCCAGACTGTTTTGCAACACATTCCCTTACATCATCGAGCAGTTTCGTTAATCCGGTTGCATCCAGGTCATTATCGATAGAGGGCAGTTGAATAGCATAAAACTGCCGTAGTGCTTCCTGTAGGGTTGGGTTTAACACCAAATCATCCTCTAACATTGTCAGCTGATAGGGCTGTCCAATCGCCTCCCGAGTTAATTCCACTGGAACCAAAATCAAAGGAGATTTGCAAAATTCGCCCTTTTGTGAATCTCTCCAGGTCAAAAAGCCGAAAGCGAGAAAAAGAATATTAATTCCTTGTTCTTCCCGCGCAGTTCTAGCTTTGAGGTTCAAATTGTATAAGATGCGGCTCAACTGTTTGGGTTGACAACGAACCACCAGAGGTGTATTTCGGTCGGAAAAAGTTGCAGGTTGACTGGCCAGGTCAGGCGAGTCTGCTGGATTGGAACTGTTTAAAATAGACAATTGGTCTGACTGTGGGAAAGGCAGCGTTTGTCCTTTGACAACAATCCGATCAAACAGATCACAGTCGGCCGGGGCGACGATCTCAAGGGTGGTTGTTTTGGTTGTTTTGAAAATTAATAACCGATTTCGTCCGCTAAAATCTAATAAGCGTTTGATCCATCGATCAACTTTGGCGTTGAGAGTTTTTACCTGGTCATCTGATAACATAAGGTTTTGGTCCTTTGAGATTCGGGAATGTACAAGCTTGGTAAACGCCGTAACCTACAGCTCTGTTATTAAGTAGGCCCCGCTTTTTATTAAAACTTAATGTCCATTAAGTGACGCCTCTTTTGAGTCTTTGGTAACACATGATGATTGGCATCATCTCAAGAAGTAGGATTTTATGAGTGAATTTTTTTCGAAGCAATTCACACACTGCTTCCCCCCTTTGTTGAGAGGGTACAATTATTGTCGAATTGTAACTGACATAGAAATAAAATAAGGCAGCATCTGCCTTATTTTATTTCTATGTCAGTGAGTTCCAGCGATAATCGATGGCTTTGCGCGAGATTGCTTCACCCCGGCGCTTTGGCCGGGGTGAAGCAATGACGGGAGGGGAGAGGGCGGGGTCCGACGTCAGGTGTCCGGATCTGGCGGATACCGGATAGCGGCCCCCTCTGCAGGGCGCTGAAGCAGCGAGCGGAGAGCGATCAGCGGTCAGATGTCAGCCAGAGCAGCCTCCCCCTTCAGGGCGTTTCGTAGCCGGCGGCCTGGACGGCGCGTTTGAGCTGGGCGAGGGGGGCGCGCTGGGGGTCGAGCTGGAGTGTGGCTTCGGCGCGGGCCAGGCTGACGCTGACGGCGTGCACGCCGTCGACTTTGCGCAGGTTTCTTTCGACGGCGGCGACGCAGTTGGCACAGCTCATGCCGAGGATGGGCAGGCTGATGGTTTGCAGCGCGGCAGGATGGCCGGGGGCGGGGGAGGCGGGAATCTCGTCTTCCTCGTGCAGCATTTCATAGACCTGCAGGCAGCCTTTGCAGCAGAAGGTGAGCAGCTGGCCGGCGATGGTTTTTTGGACGGGGTATTTGGCGGCGGCGCCGCAGTGCACGCAGGACAGGGTTTCTACCATAGCATGACCGGTCCGATGATGAGCGATGGGATGAGGTAGGCGGCGGCCAGGCCGCGCAGGATGGTTTGGAGGGCGAAGAGCAGGATGAGGATGCCGGCGAAGAGCTGCAGCCGGCCGCGCAGTTTGGGGCTGAGCAGGTTGGCGGCCAGGCCAAAGCCGAGCAGGGTTGGGATGGTGCCGAGGCCAAAGGCGAGCATGGTCAGCGCGCCGCCCCAAAGGTTTTGGGTGCGCGCCGCGACCACCAGCATGGCGAAAACCAGGCCGCAGGGCAGCAGGCCCCAGAGCATGCCCAGGCCATAATTGGCCCAAAAGCTGCTTTTGCCGAGCAGGGAGCGCATGCGCGCCATCGGCGAGGCGCCGCCGCGCAGCGAGGTGAGGGCGACTTCGAGCGGGGGGAGGACGCCCATCAGGCTGAGGGCGACGGCGGCCATGGCCAGGCCAACCAGGACCGAGAAGGCGCCCTGCCAGCCGACCAGGCCGCCGACCTGGTCGAGCAGGGAGCCGGCCAGGCCGATGGCGGCGCCGAGGAGGGCGTAGGTCATGATCCGGCCGAGGTGGACGGGGCTGAGGGCGCGGATGCGGGCGAGCAGGCTGGGGCGCGCGCCGCCCGCGGCGGAGAGGGCGGGCTGGCGGGCGGAGTAGAGGGCGACGATGCCGCCGCACATGCCCAGGCAGTGGCCAAAACTGCTGATCAGGCCGGTCACAAAGGCCAGCGCGAGGTTGCTGAGCAGCATGGGGTTAGAGGCCCAGGTCGAAGAAGGCGGACTGCTTGGCGCCGTCGCGCTCGATGATGACCTCAATGCGCCACCAGCCGCGCATGGTGAAGCGGCCCTGGGCCTGGTAAACGCCAGCGTCGCCGGGCTTGAGCTCGACGACATTGACGGGCATGGGCATTTCGGGCATGGTCAGGTCGAGCGAGATGGCGGCGCCGGTGACGGGCTGGCCGTTTTCATCGCTGAGGGTGACGCTGAAATCGCTGGCGCTGAAGTTTTTGGGCGGGTAGGGCGCGATGGCGAGCCTGACGTTCAGGCCGCCCACCTTTTGGGCTGCTTCACCCTGCGGGAGGGCGGCGCTGCCGCTGCCAGCGGCGACGGGGGTGCCTTTGGGGGAGACGGCGATCAGGCGTTCGGGGCCGGCGGCGAAGCCTTTGCCGCCGTTGTGCATCATCATGCCGGGTTTGCGGGCGGCGGCGCTGGCCTGGTTGGCCCTTTGGACGAGCATAAAGGCGATGGCCCCGACCAGCACGAGGATGAGCAGGCCGAAGGCGCCGATCAGCATTTTCTTACGTTTCATAGAAACCTCTCTACACAATGAAGGAGATCTTCTCCATCCAGGAGGGGGGAGAAGGGGCAGGCAGGATGCGTTAATTATAGAGGCAGTTTGTGAATTTTTTGTGAAGGCTGGGGCGGTTGGGGGCGAATTTCTAGCGGGTCCATTTGGGCTTGCCGCCGTTCAGATCGATCTTGCGGCCGGTTAATTCAGCAACATTGGCCGGTACCGGCAGCCACGCGCTCACGGTCAAAGGGCCATGCTTCTTGATTTCAAAATTGTCGAAATTCGCGGAGAAAATGGCGTGCATTTCGCGCACCATGGCTTCTTCATCGAGCATTCCCGTGCCCGGCGCGGCAGGGGCGGGCGCCGCCGCCGCGGCAGCCGGTCCAGGCTCGTAGATGCCTTTGGCCGCGGCTGGGAAGATGGCGGTGATGATGTCGACCAGATTGCCTTTGACCGCTCCCCCTTTGGGCAGCATCGGCGGTTTTGCACTCTGGCTATATTTTGAGGCGCTCAGCCAGTCGGAAGATGCCCACCAGCCTTTGCCCATATCATCCTCGCCGATCAATTCCGTGATCGGCCAAACCGCGTAATAAACGCCATCCGAGATGAATTTGGGCGGGTTCGCGTCGACGTAATGATCCCTGAAAACAAGCCAAAGAAGGTGTCGCCCACATTGCCGATATTTTTCCAATCATCGCCGGTGGTATGCCCGGATATCCCGGCCTGTTTCGAGAAGCTCATCATCACGGAGTGAGGTGGCTGGGCAGCCGCGGCCGCGGCGGTTGGCGGTGCGGCAGGCGAGACGGGGAGGGTTGCCAGCGAGATGTTGGATAGGAGGGTTCTATAGGGGGGCTGTTGGATGCTGTTGACGGCGTAGATTTTGCTGCCGGGGGCTGTTTCGGGCCCCAGGACAACCTCAAATTTGTTGGTATAGTGCCTGATATACCAGTTTTGGGCGATTTTGCTGCGAATGCTGGCCGCTTCAATGGCTTTGTCGCCCGTTTTACCGGCGCCGAATATCTTTGCGGGTTTAATTTGGGTGGCGGTTTTCCAGGGGGGGCTTTGCCTGCCGCGGATTTCTTCCAACAATGCTTCGGCGAATTCGGGGCTTTGCGAGGCAGCGTGCAGCCCCGCTCCAAAGACGGCGCTCAGGGCGCTGAGAACCGCTTCTTTACCGAGGGCCGCGCCGGTTAACCTGGCCAGGGCGGCATGGATTTTGACGGAAATTGGGGCCGCCGGGTCGACCACGATGGGCGCACTGGCTGCGGCGGACGAGGCTGCCGGGGCGGCTATGCCAGACGGCACGGGTGATAAGGGGGAGGTGGGTGTGGCGACAGGCCCGGCCGGCAGCGGGGGCGGGGCGGGCGCGCGCACTTTGGCGGAGTTTTCGGCCACGCGGCCCTCCTTGCGCATCTGTGCGAAATGCGATACATCGTACCATCTCAGAAAAAGGGGGTAAGTTGTGTGTAAATTTGGCGCTTCGCGCCAAATTTACACACAACACCCCTACTTTTTGAGATGGCACCTTTTATTTACACTTGTGAGGAAAGTGTAAAGATGATTTTTACGGGTGTTGTAGGGATTTCCGGGGGAGAAGAGGTATACACCAGAGCAGAGGTTTGCGGAGGAGGGGCCGGAGAGGAGATTTACCGCAAAAGACGCGAAGGGCGCGAAGGCGAAGAACCTCAACCCCCGGCCCCTTCCCCATTTTCTGGCGAAAATAGGGAAGGGGAGCGGAAAGCAACGATTCTGACCCCTCTCTAAATTCGCGGCGAATTTGGAGAGGGGCAGGGGTGAGGTTGGGTTGAAGATGGCCCTGTTTCCTGCCTGTGCCTCTGGTCTGTGGTGCATTTCTTCATCCTCTACTATAATCATCTCGGGGATATTCTATGCCGACACCCGAAGCCATCGCCCGAGAGCACATCGACGCACTGCTGGCCGCCTGCGGCTGGTGCGTGCAGGAACGCGCCGCGATGAACCTGTTCGCGGCGAAGGGGGTGGCGGTGCGCGAGTTCCCGGTCGAGGGCGGTTACGCCGATTATCTGCTGTTCGTGGACCGCAAGGCGGCCGGGGTGATCGAGGCGAAGGCAGAGGGGCACACGCTCTCGCAGGTGGCCGAGCAGGCCGCCAGCTACGCGGCCGGGCTGGCCGCCAATATCCCGCATGTCAGCCTGCCGCTGCCCTTTTTGTATGTCTCGACCGGCAGCGAGACCTTTTTCCGCGACAACCGCGACCCGGCCCCGCGCTCGCGGCGCGTCTTCGCATTTCACCGCCCCGAGACGCTGGCCGAATGGCTGGGCGAGGCCGGGACGCTGCGTAAACGCCTGGCCGGGCTGCCTGACCAGGCCCCCCTGCTCAGCGGGGCGCTCTGGCCGCCGCAGGTCGAGGCGATCAGCGGCCTGGAGCGCTCGCTGGCGCTGGACCGGCCGCGGGCCTTGATCCAGATGGCGACCGGCAGCGGCAAGACCTTCACCGCGGTCAACTTCGTCTACCGCCTGATCAAGCACGCCAAAGCCAGGCGGGTGCTGTTCCTGGTCGACCGCAACAACCTGGGCAGGCAGACCTATAAGGAGTTCGACCAGTTCATCACCCCCGACGACGGGCGCAAGTTCAGCGAGCTGTACAACGTGCAGCACCTGCACTCGAACCTGCTCGACCCGGTCAGCAAGGTGCATATCACCACGATCCAGCGTCTGTACGCCATGCTGGCGGGCCAGGCGGATTTCGACCCGGACAACGAGGAAGGTTCGCTGTGGGAAACGGGCGGCGCTTTGGACGCCCAGGCGCCCAAAGAGGTGCGCTACAACCCGCGCATGCCCATCGAATATTACGATTTCATCATCACCGACGAATGCCACCGTTCGATCTACAACCTGTGGCGCCAGGTGTTGGAGTATTTCGATGCGTACCTGATCGGGCTGACCGCCACGCCCAGCAAGCAGACTTTCGGCTTTTTCAACCAGAACCTGGTGATGGAGTATTCGCGCCAGCGCGCGGTGGCCGACGGGGTCAACGTGGATGGGGATGTCTACCGCATCCGCACGCGGATCAGCGAGGCCGGCAGCACGATTGAGCGCGGCTGGTGGGTGGGGCGGCGCGACAAGCGCACCCGCCGCCAGCGCTGGGAGCAGGCTGAGGAGGATATCAGCTATGACGCCGAGGCGCTGGACCGCCAGGTCAGCGCGCCGAGCCAGATTCGCACGGTGCTGAGCGCGTATA
>Ga0172368_10008975_pt1 | contig 10082 bp, 6 predicted proteins | sample Lak11m_FD_114540 | JGI IMG/M metagenome (GOLD analysis project Ga0172368, IMG submission 114540) | Freshwater microbial communities from Kabuno Bay, South-Kivu, Congo - kab_022012_11m | ecosystem: Environmental > Aquatic > Freshwater > Lake | place: Democratic Republic of the Congo: South-Kivu...
CGACCGCGCGGGCTGGTTCCAATCTCTGCAAGCCCGCGCCGCCCAGCCCTACCCCGAGCCGCTGCGCGAAGCGATCATCGCCATCAACCACGCCGTGCTGCGCCGCGTGATCCCCTCCTACACCCACCAGCTCGAGCTGGCCGTGCGCCGCGCCGACCTGATCAGCGTCAACCACCGCCTGGCGGCCTTGCTGGCCAGCTACTTCGACGTGGTCTATGCCCTCAACCGCGAGCTGCACCCCGGCGAAAAGCGCCTGCTCGAGCAAACCGCCGCGCGCTGCCCCAGGCGCCCGGCCGGGATGGAAGAAGATATCCCCGCGCTGCTGCGCGGCGCGGGCGCGCCGGACGATGGCTGGCTGGCCCGCCTGCACGGCCTGCTCGACCGCCTCGACCAGCTGCTGGCCGCAGAAGGCTTCGACCCCTCCACCTCGCGACCACGGGACTAAAAAGGGTTAAAAGGAGGTTTGCGCCGTGTAATGGCGCAAACCTCCTTTTAAATACCGGCTCGCCGCGCCGCGCCAATCTCAAATTGCGAAGAACCGGTTGCGCTTCGGGCTTAAAAAAGAGTATACTTAGCTGTAATACCCTAGCGGAAATAAGTTTTAGGAGGATCCAATGTTAACTACTGTGCGGCATCTCCTCGAAGTCAAAGGCCCGGATGTCTGGTCGATTACGCCCGATAAATCGGTCTTCGATGCGCTGCGCATGATGGCCGATAAAGGCGTCGGCGCGCTGCTGGTTATGGAAGATGACAAACTGGTCGGCATCCTGTCGGAGCGCGACTACGCCCGCAAAGTCATCCTGATGGGCAAGACTTCCCGCGAGACCCTGGTCAGCGAGATTATGAGCACCAAAGTCTTCACGATCCACCCGGACCAGACGGTCGAAGAAGCCATGGAACTGATGTCTCACCGCCACATCCGCCACCTGCCGGTCGTGGCTGGCGAGGATCTGCAAGGCGTCATCTCGATCGGCGACGTGGTCAACAACATCATTCATCGCCAGCGCGAAACGATCAAGAGCCTCTCCAAACACCCGGAAGCCTGAACCCGGAGCCAGCCTGACTATGCCGCAAAACCGCTGCTCGAGTGCGCACTCGGACAGCGGTTTTGTTACCCGACAGGAGCCCCTATGCATTCTCTGCCGCTGCTGATCAACATCTCAATCGCGCTGGGTGTCGCGTTTGTGGGCGGCATCCTGGCGCGCAGGATCGGCCTGCCCACCATCGCCGGATATCTGCTGGCCGGAATCGCCATCGGCCCCTTCACGCCCGGCTTTGTGGGGGATATTGATACCATCCGCCAACTGGCCGAGTTGGGGGTCATTTTCCTGATGTTTGGCGTCGGCCTGCATTTTTCGCTGGCCGACCTGTGGCGCGTGCGCGACATCGCCATCCCGGGCGCGCTGGTCCAAACCGGCCTGTCCACCCTGCTGGGCATCGCCCTGACTTCCTTATGGGGCTGGTCGCTGTCGAGCGGGATCGTCCTCGGCCTGGCGGTTTCGGTGGCCAGCACGGTCGTCTTGCTGCGCGGCCTGATGGACCACTCCCTGCTCAACACCCCCCATGGCCAGGCCGCCGTGGGCTGGCTGGTGATGGAAGACATCCTCTCGGTTTTAATCCTGGTGATCATGCCGGCCTTATCGGGCAGCGCAGCCGGCTTCAGCTGGATTTCGCTGGCCCAAACCTTGCTCAAGGCCGGGGCGTTCTTCGCCGTGATGTTCCTGGGCGGGGTGCGCTTCATCCCCTGGCTGCTTGAGCGCACCGCCCACACCCGCTCGCGCGAACTGTTCATCCTGGCCGTCCTGGCCATCACCCTCGGCATCGCCATGGCCGCCGCCGAGCTGTTTGGCGTTTCGCTCGCCCTGGGTGCTTTCGTGGCCGGGGCGATCATCAGCCAATCGCACCTCAGCCACCAGGTCGGCGCGGACGTCTTTTCCTTCCGCGAAGCTTTTTCCGTGCTGTTTTTTGTCTCGATCGGCATGCTGGTCAATCCGCTGTTCATCTGGCAAAACTGGGGCCAGATCCTCTCCCTGACCCTGCTGGTCGTGGTTGGCAAACTGGTCCTGGTGCTGCTGATCGGCATGTTCTTTCCGCGCCCCGCGCGCACCTTTATGATCGTCGCCGTCGGTCTCAGCCAGATCGGCGAGTTTTCTTTTATCCTGGGTGAAAGCGGCGTGGCGCTTGGTCTCCTGCAGTCCAACCAGTACGCGCTGGTCCTGGCTGCTTCCTTAATTTCGATCACGCTCAACCCGTTCATGTTCAAATTCCTGCCGCGCCTCGAGCGCTTGCTGCAGGGCATCCCTGGCTTTTGGAAGAAGTTGGATGCCAACAAAGCTTCGCGCCTCAACCCCGTCAACGGCATCGCTAACCACGTGGTGGTGATCGGCTATGGGCGCGTCGGTGAGCACCTGGTCGAAGTGCTGCGCTCGCTCAATGTGCCGCTGCTGGTCATCGAGGATGACGTCGAGCGCATCGAAAAATTAAACCAGCTCCAGATCGCCACCCTCTACGGTGACGCTGCCAACTCTGAGGTAATCACTCACGCCGGGCTGGAAAGCGCGCGCGCGGCCGTCGTCACCCTGCCCGATGAAGGCGCGGCCTTCATGGTCGTCGCCTCGATCAAAGCCATCAACCCCAAAATCCCGCTGATCGCGCGCGCCGCGAGCCGCGAAGGTGTCTCGCGCCTGGGGCGCATGGGTGTCGACCACGTCGTCCACCCCGAGCTCGAAGGCGGGCTGGAGATCATCTACGACACGCTCCTGGGCCTGGGCTTCCCGCTGCGCGAGGTGCACGAATACGCCGAAGCAGTGCGCAAAGACAGCTACGACATCCAGGTCACTTCGCCCCAGGAACACCGCACCCTGCGCGACCTGCTCGTCGCCGCATCGGAGATCGATATCTGCTGGGTCGAGCTCGAGCCAGGCAGCCCGCTGGTCGGCAAGACCCTGCAGGAAGCCGACATCCGTTCCAACACCGGCGCGTCAGTGATCGCCCTGGTGCGCGCCGGCCGCCTGGTCGCCAACCCTAAGTCCCAGACCGCCTTTGCCCCCGGCGACCGTCTCGGCCTGATCGGCGACAGCGAGCAGGTCGAATCCGCCCGCACCTGGCTCGCCGCGTAAAGCAAGCAGTTATTCTCCCTCTATTTTATGCGTGTTTTTGGGGTGTGCGGCGGCCGCGCACCCCAAAAACACGCTGTTAATCACGATCCATGCGGTTTTTGCGACGCTTTGCGTCGCAAAAACCGCAAAAAATTCTTCTTCCCCGATCAGGCGATTGGGCCCGGCTTGAAAAACCGGGTACAATACGCCCATTCACATACGCTATCTACCGCAGGAGCACGCATGACAACGCCATCCGATCCAGCCGCGCTGGAAAAGAAAACCGAACGCAAACCCATCGCCGCGGCCATCGGCGCCTTTCTGTGGGGCCTGGGCCTGCTGCTGCTGGAACTGCTCCTGCCCGCGCTGATCGCGGGCGGGGTGATCTGGTATCTCTTCTCCTCTTACAATGTCTGGGCCATCGAGCGCACCCTCTCGCTGGTCCTGTACGGCGCGGCCGTGATCGTGCTGGCCCTGGTCTTGAGCGTCGCCGGCGATTCGCTGCTGGCGGCCCTGCGCCGCGCCATCGCCGGCGGCAGCGCCTCCTTCTTCAACAACGCCAACCTGCGCCTGGTGAAAATGGCCCTGGGTGGGCTGGCCCTGCCCATCGCCGCCGTGCTCGCGCTCAACCTGGTTCAGCTCAACGCCGCGGGTACCCCGATGCAGGCCATGATCGCCGCAGCCAACAAGCCCGTCGTGCTGACCCCGCCCGGCGAGGTTGGCCAGATCGCTGTTTCTTCCAAAGATCCGTCCACCAAGCTGCACGCCATCCAGGTTCTGGAAAACTTCCGCACCCTCGACGCGCTCAACGAACTGATCCGCGTGGCCAACGGTGATCCGGCCGCCCTGACCGACGCCGGTGTGCGCGCCGGGCTGGTCAAAGCTGTGGCCAGCTACGGCCTCAGCGCGCGCTCGCCGCTGATCTCCATGTTTAACAGCGTCGACCCCGCCATGGCAGGCAAGAGCAGCGCCGCCAGCAGCGGGCTGTATGAGCAGTATTTCGCAGCCGGGTTCGAAAGCCTCAAGGCCGACACCGAACTGGCCCCCGCCTCCAGCGCGCGCGACAACCGCCTGGCCCAGATCCAGGCCGCCCAATTCGCCTTGAAGCGCTCCCTGAGTGAAATGGAGACCGGCACATCGGCCAGCCTGGGCGGCGACCCGCGCCTGGACTTTGTCATGCAGGCCTTCCTGGCAATGGACTTCAGCACGGATAAGGACGTGCTGGCCTTCGCCAAAACCGTCTCGGCCGATGCGCGCTACTCCGGCCAGGTGCGCGGCGACGCGCTGCTGCTGATCGCCAAACTGGGCGACAAGAACGACCTGGACGGGCTGTACCCCTACCTCAAAACCACCGACAGCCTGCTGCAGGCCCGCGCCCTGCAGGCCATCGCCGCTCTGCAGGATAAAATCAATCACACGGTGGGGAAGTAACAAGACGGGATTCGCGTTCCGGGGTCCGCGGTCCGATTTTCGTCCGCGCGCCGCGCAGCTTTTCCTGCGTAGAAGCCGTGTGCGCGTCTTCTCAAGAACAAATGTGATATTTGCGAATTGCAGGCTCCGCCCGCAATTCGCAAATATCTTTCCTTCTTTTCTTAAGAGAAGCCTCGTGAGGTGCTTGGATGCTCGAGCTGCTGACCTGCGACCAGGCCGAGCTGCCTGAAAAATACCACTGGCAGATCCTGACCTTTCTGCGCGCCCAGTGGCCGGAGGGATTCATGGGCGAAAACCGTTCGCGCAGCTGGATCACCCGCCCCGCCTTCCACCCGCGCAGCTTCCTGCTGGTCGAGGATGGGCTGCTGGTCAGCCACGCCCAGGTGGTCTGGAAATACCTGGAACACGCCAGGCAGGTCTACAAAACCTACGGCATCACCGGCGTGTTCACCTTTCCCGCGCTGCGCGGCCAAGGCTACGCCAGCCAGGTCGTCCACGCCGCCACAGAGTACATCCTGCGCAGCGACGCCGACATCGCCATGTTCCACTGTGACCCCGGCCTGGCCGGCTTCTACAGCCTGTGCGGCTGGCTCCCCATCTACGGGGCCGTGACCTGGATCGGCGCGCGCGACAACATCGTCGCCTCCGATGAGCTGCTGATGATGCAGTTCCTCTCGCCCAAAGGCGAGTGCGGGCGCGAAAGCTTCTACCGCGAGTCGATCTTCTTTGATGAGGATGCGACCTGGTGAGGGTTTAGGGGCGGACAGGAGCCAAAAACACCCCCCCTGCCTCTCCCGCTTCGGGAGGGGAAAAGAATTTTAAGCGGTTTTTGTGTCGCCATGCGACACAAAAACCGCGGCTCTTTGGGATTTGGAGTGGTACCCGGCATAAGTGGGGGTGGTATAACTGGTGAAAAAAAATGAAGAGATGGAAGCATGCGAAATCATCAGGGTCTGAAATCACGAAATCTGATTACATTTCCATTGGACATTCCAAATGTGAATGTAATCAGTGTGGAGATGAATGAGCGAAGGGAATATATCGTCACAGTTGAAAGCACGCTAAATAGCGCGATCTGTCAATCCTGTGGTGGTCGAATTACAAAGCCCAACGGATGTGGGCGAGAAATTGAATTACGGCATTTGCCGATATTAGGACATCGATTGTATATTCGTCTGCGCCCAAAGCGCTATGAATGTCCAAACTGTAATGGGAAAACGAGTACCCAAGAGTTGGAGTGGTACGATCCAAAGAGCCCGAACACGAAAGCATACGATCGCGCCTTGATGGTGCAATTGGTCAATAGCACGGTAGAAGATGTCAGCCGCAAGGAGGATATCGGCTATGATGCGGTGGATGGAGCAGTGGATCGTTAGTTGATGCCAGGGAACAAATTATCCAATGGCGCAACCGGGTCTCTGAGAGTACCCTAACTTGCTTTAACAAGTTCCTGATCACCCTCGATAATTGGCTTGATAAGATCGTCAACTATTTTAGTGGCCGTTTTAGCAGCGGCTTTGTGGAAGGCTTGAACAATAAGATCAAAACAACCAAGCGACGTTGCTATGGCATTCTTAAAACTACAACCTTGTTCCAACGTCTCTACCTGGATATTGAAGGTTATCGCTGGTTTGCCTGATCAGTCTACCCCCCATACATGGCCGTCCCACGCAAAATCCCAAAGAGCCAAACAAAACCAGGAAACCGATCCCGCTGAACAGCAGCAAAGCCGCGCTGTACGTTTTCCAAGTCATCTCTTCGTCTGCTTCTATGCCAGCCAAACGGTAAAGCCACTTTTCAATGGGGGATAGAATGGGTGACAAAAACACCGCTTCACCCTGGTAAACCCTGGTCATATACAGCCCGAGCGGTTTTACCAACAGGATCAAAGCCAGCAAGTACAACCCGATTTGCAGCCAACCTTGCCAGGTCATTAGAATTTCTCCGGTTTCAGCAACGCATAAAACAGATAAGCCATCAGCAGCAAAGCGACGCCGCCAGCAATCCAGTACATGGGAATATTCTCCTCTCTGCTTTATACGATACCCGCAAGCGGATTAATCTCGTGTAAAGATTTTCGCTCGACAGCGCGTCGACGCCTCCCCGCCCCCTCCTTCTTTCTTACTGCTTACTGATCCCTCTTCCCCACTCCCTATTTCCTCCTTCCTGCTCCCTCCCCCCATATTTATAGTACAATCGCCGCGTGGATATCCTGAAAGAACTCAACCCCCAACAGCGCCAGGCCGTCACCGCCCCGGCCGGCCCCGTCCTCGTCCTGGCTGGCCCCGGCTCGGGCAAAACCCGCGTCCTGACCAACCGCATCGCCTACCTGATCAACCAGCTGGGCGCGCAGCCCTACCAGATCCTGGCCGTGACCTTCACCAACAAGGCCGCGCGCGAGATGGAAAGCCGCCTGGCCAAACTGCTCGACCGCTCGGTCCAGGGCATATGGATGGGCACCTTTCATGCGATCTGCGCGCGCATCCTGCGCCGCGAACAGGCCTACCTGCCCTTCACCTCCAGCTTCGTCATCTTTGACGACGACGACCAGAACACCCTGATCAAGCGCGCCGTCAAAGACCTCAACCTGGACGAAAAGCTGTATAAGCCCACCAGCGTGCGCGCCGCCATCTCCAACGCCAAGAACAACCTGATCCTGCCCAAGGATTACCCCGCCTCGACCTACCGCGACGAGGTCATCGCGCGCATTTACGAGCGCTACCAGACCCTGCTGATCAGCAACAACGCCGTCGACTTCGACGACCTGCTGCTTTACACCTGGAAACTGCTCGAAGAAAACCCAACCGTGCGCGATACCTATTCGCGCCGCCTGCAGCACATCCTGGTCGACGAATTCCAGGACACCAACATGGTTCAGTACGAGCTGCTGCGCCACCTGGCCTCGGCCCACAACCACCTCTTCGTCGTCGGCGACGAAGACCAGTCGATCTACCGCTGGCGCGGGGCCGATTACCGCAACGTGCTGCGCTTCGAAGAAGACTACCCCGGCGCGCAGAAGATCCTGCTCGAGCAGAACTACCGCTCCACCCAGACCGTGCTCGACGCGGCGCGCGCCGTGATCGACCGCAACCGCTACCGCACCCCCAAGCGTCTCAAGGCCCTGCCCGAACACGGCCAGGGCGAAAAGCTGGAGCTGTACGAGGCGGTCGACGACTACGGCGAAGCCGCCTACGTGGTCGAAACCATCCAGCAGAGCGTGCGCTACGGCAAAGCGCGCGCCGGCGAGTTCGCCGTCATGTACCGCACCAACGCCATGTCGCGCCTGCTGGAAGAAGCTTTCCTGCGCGCCGGGCTGCCCTATCGCCTGGTCGGGGCGCAGCGCTTCTACGGGCGGCGCGAGGTCAAAGACATCATCTCCTTCCTGCGCCTGCTGCAGAATCCCAACGATGAAATCAGCCTGGGACGCGTCATCAACGTCCCGCCGCGCGGCATCGGCGACAAGGCCCAGGTATCCCTGCAGCTGGCCGCCCAGGCCGCCCAAACCAGCGCCGGCCAGGTGCTGCTCGAGCTGGCCGCCAAAGGCAAAGAAGCCGCCAGCTGGGAGATCCTCGGCCGCTCGGCGCGCCTGCTGGCCGATGTGGGCGGGCTGCTGGCCGCCTGGCGCGAGCAGCTGGATACGCTCAGCCTGCCCAACCTGTTCGACCGCGTGCTGAACGATGTAGGCTACCGCGAATACATCGACGACGGCAGCGAAGAGGGCAGCGGGCGCTGGGAAAACGTGCAGGAGCTGCGCCGCCTGGCGGTCGAATATGAAGAGCGCGGCCTGTCAGCCTTTTTGGAAAACCTGGCCCTGGTCTCCGACCAGGACACCATCCCCGAAGAAGCCGAAGCGCCGACCCTGCTGACCCTGCACGCCGCCAAGGGCCTCGAGTTCCCCTGCGTCTTCATCACCGGGCTGGACGACGGCATGCTGCCGCACAACCGCGCCCTGGATGACCCCGAGGAGATGGCCGAAGAGCGCCGCCTGTTCTACGTCGGCATCACGCGCGCCAAGAAGCGCGTCTACCTGGTGCGCGCCGCCCAGCGCAGCACCTATGGCAGCTTTCAAGATTCGATCCCCTCGCGCTTCCTGGATGACATCCCGGCCGACAAACTGCAAAACAGCGGCGCGCGCGGCTACTCCACCCGCCGCAGCGGCTCCTCCACCACCTGGAACGACAATCGCAGCCTGCGCGGCGGCAGTTACGCCGCCCCCGCCTCGGCCGGCGGGCCGCCTGCGCGCCAGGCCGCGCCCGTGCTGCCCGCGCGCTACAAGCCCGGCATGCGCGTCAGCCACCCCTCCTGGGGCGAGGGCCTGGTGATCGACAGCCGCCTGCAGGACGGCGACGAAACCGTCGACGTCGCCTTTGAAAGCGTGGGCTTCAAGCGCCTGCTCGGCTCGCTGGCCAAGCTGGATATTCTTAAATCTTAAAGAGCCAGGGCGCTGTTTTGCAGCGCCCTGGTGAAAAGAAATATGGAAAGCACGGATTAGTACTCACCCTCGGGTGACAGCACGCTGAGCGCGCCAAACACGACCACGGCGAAGATAACAGCGGCATACACAACAACCATCACACACCTCCTCCAACAACCAACGCTTTCGAAAAACTTATAAGACCGGCGCCGGCGCGCGCCTGTCTGTTTCACTATTAGATATAACGAAATAAGCTGCGAAAAGTTCCTTGCCCAGACGGCTTGTTATGAATTTGCAAGGTTGCTTATTTCGCTCAGACTTCTAATTTTCTTTCTTCCATCGACACCCCCTGCACAACAAGGAATATGCTTTGTTTGATGTATCCATTATATAGCGCATGTCTGAACAAGTTCCTTGCAATCCCATTACAACCGCTATGCATCTGCAACGAAAACATATTGACTCTTACCCAAAAGATGTGTATGATCTAACCAGATGATTTTTATCCGATAAAATTATGACATTCGGCATCGGCGAAAGCCAGCCCGCATTTCTTGTAAAGGAGGAACAGGGGACAACGTGTAAAGGCAGTCCATCGATATCGCAACCTGTTTATTATGTTTCAAGCAAAATGGAGATTGCAATGAAAAAACTGTTTTTTGGTGTAGTAATCGTGTCCGTCCTGGCCTTGGCCCTGGTCGGCCTGCCGCTCGGAATGGCCAATGCTGATACCGCGCAAACCGGCGTCACGCAAAGCCCCACGCTCAGCAAGACTCAACTGGATGCCACCACGGCTTACTGGACGCGCGACCGCATCGCCGCCGCCAAGCCCTTCCCCATGCCGGTTGACGCCGGCAAGCCGATCCTCGAGGCTCCCGCCGTGGCCATGCCCGCGATGACCACCGGCAGCTCGTCCGCTGGCGGCGCTGCCGCCGCCGATGCCGATGCTGTGGCCAAGAAGGCCTACGCCGCCGACTGGGCGATGATGAACGTCACCGCCGATGCTGCCCTGATGCAAGAAGCCCCCGCCATCGCCACCGGCACCAGCCAGGTCTTCGACTCCTACATCGTCAACTCCTGGTCTCCCGCCCAGACCATCTACCCGCACCGCTGGGTCGGCCGCCTGAGCTTCAGCACCA
>Ga0172368_10008978_pt1 | contig 10079 bp, 10 predicted proteins | sample Lak11m_FD_114540 | JGI IMG/M metagenome (GOLD analysis project Ga0172368, IMG submission 114540) | Freshwater microbial communities from Kabuno Bay, South-Kivu, Congo - kab_022012_11m | ecosystem: Environmental > Aquatic > Freshwater > Lake | place: Democratic Republic of the Congo: South-Kivu...
GGTTTACGGGCAATGAATTTATCGTCAAAACAATTGTAACAACCGAACTCCTTAGAGATATTGCGGAATCATTCGACCTTGAATACTTCGACGTATTGACGGGATTCAAGTATATCGCTGACATTATCCGGCAAAATGAGGAAATAAAAAGGTTTATCGTCGGCGGCGAAGAGAGTTATGGTTATCTGATCGGGGATTTCGTCAGGGATAAAGATGCCGTTAGCGCCTGTGCATTGATTGCAGAGACAGCCGCCTGGGTGGCAGACCAGGGAAAAACAATGTTTGACCTGCTCCTTGACATCTATATGAACTATTCATTCTACAAAGAAAGCCTGCTTTCTGTGACAAAAAAAGGAAAAGATGGAGCGGATGAGATCCAGCAAATGATGGCAGACTTCAGAAACCATCCAATGGAATCAATCAATGGCATTAAAGTGACCTTGGTTAAGGATTATCTTTCCCTTGAATCGAAAGATATGACAGCAGGTACTGTAACCCCGATTTTCTTGCCTTCATCCAATGTCCTGCAATTCATCCTTGAAGACAGAAGTGTGATCAGCATCAGGCCATCAGGAACTGAGCCGAAAATCAAATTCTATTTCGGGGTGCGGGAATCCCTCTCTAAACGAAGTGATTTTGATAGGGTTAATAGTTTCCTGGATAAAAAAATTCAAGGTATTATTCAATCCATGAACCTGAATTAACAGGAAATTACCGGAATATGGACAATGGAATGAAAGACAATGAGATCATTGTGAAGTCAAGACAGGTTGTTGACATGCTTACAATTGCCAACGATTTCACTCTTTTTATTGAGAAGGCTGATGATTACACCAGGGAACAGATCCTGATATACTTGCAAAGGATATTGCCGGCAATTTATCTGAAGGCTTCTCTTTTACCTGATGTTTTGCCATCAGATGAAGATGCAATAGAACATTATGTCACTGAAGAGCAGTGGGAATCAGTCTTTAATATAATCAGGGAAAAACTTGGCCAGGAGGATATTTTTTATTTTATCGATTTGCATGAAAAAACACAACTTGATGCAATCCGGGCAAGCATTGCAGAAAATGTTACAGATATTTACCAGGACCTCAAAGACTTCCTGCTGCTCTATCAGAAGCCCCGTCTTGCATTTCAGGAGAATGCAATAAAAGAGTGCAGTCAGTTGTTTCAACGACGCTATGGCTATAAACTTGTAAACTGTCACGCAGCTATTCACTATCTTTTATACCAGGAAGGCGATTCAGGAGGTTTTCAGTCAGAATATCCGGATATTCAATGAAAATAGTATATTTGCAGACTTAATTTCAACGAAAGCCAATGATTGACCGTGGAAGATTTAAAGAAAACTTCTTTTACCTTGATAAAGAAGTCGTTATTGAGATCATAGATATTTTCTTAGGAGAGTACAAAGAGCGGTTGAAAATCCTTCAAAAGAATATTTCAGAGAAGGATTTTACCGGATTAAAATTCAACGCACATAGTCTTAAAGGCGTGATTGCGAATTTTATGGATCCTTTGACAATTGAACTCACACGTAAACTAGATGAACAGGCGAAACATGAATCCATGGATGGCCTGGAGGAATTATTTATCAGCCTCAATGAGGGAACTATATCCTTAGTCAACGAACTGCAGGAACTTAAGAAAGAGTTCACCTGACATACCCAGCCCTGTCAAGTCGATTTAACCCCTCTATTGCCCTTGGGTTGTTTACATCAATTTTCAACGTCTTCTTATAGTCTGAGTAAGCCAGATCGGGTTGATCATTTAATTCATAAGCATATCCCCTGTTGAAGAATGCATCAGCATATCCCGAGTCGATTTTTATTGCATCGGTAAACGCTTCGATGGCCCGCTGGAAATCATTTTGGTAAACCAGGTAAATGTATCCTTTGTTAAATAGCGCCAGTCTGAAACCAGGGGCAGTCACACAAAGCCTTTCATAGGTTTGAAGGGCCTGTTCAAGCTGCTCGTTGTTCTGATAATACATCCCAAGCAGATATAACGCTTCTTTGTTATCAGGTTTAACGCGAAGGGCATTGTTCAGGTATCCTTCAGCAAGCGGATCGTTCCTGAGGGAAAACAATTCTCCCAGCTGCATGTAGGCATCATAATAAAACTGGTCCTGGTCAACAGCTTTCATAAGGTCTCCTACAGCCCTGGCAGTATCCCCATTTTCCAAATACGCAATGGCACGGATAAAATAGGCCCGTGGGTTGTAATCGTCCTTATTAATAAGTTCATTGACAACCCGGTTTGTAGCAGAATAATTCCTTAATATCAGGAAAAGCTGAGCCAGTTTCAGCCTGGCTTCCTGGTTGTTTGGATCCAGCGCTGATGCCCTGTTCAGTGCAGAAAGACAGTTATCTGTTTGCCCCATCAGGAGTTGGATGTCTGAAAGGGTCAGGTAGTACTCCGGATTTTTATCGTTCAGCGTAATCGCTCTGTTAATATCTTTCAGGGCTTTGTCAAACTCCCTGTCGTACAGATAGATCTGGGCCCTCTGATTGAACAGATCAGGATCTTTGTCATTCTGTTCAATAGATTGATTCAGTTCATCCAGTTGCAGTTTGACAGAATCCACTTGCGAAGCAGATTCAGGCTTCTGTTGTGAAGGTCCGCAACCTGTGAAGAGGATGATCAAACCCCAAAAAATACCGGTAATGTAACCTCTCATTTACGACTTATTATTTCAATGCCTCCATGATTTTCCCCTGCAGTTCATCTGCAAGTTCAGGATTATCAACAAGGATTTTTTTCACGGCATCCCTGCCCTGGCCTAGTTTTGTATCCCCGTAACTAAACCAGGAGCCGCTTTTTTTGATGATATTAAGGTCAGTAGCCAGATCGATGATCTCAAATGGACGCGAGATCCCCTCACCAAACATAATATCGAACTCTGCTTTCCTGAACGGCGGGGCTACTTTGTTTTTAACTACCTTGACTTTTACATGATTGCCAATGGCGTCATCTCCCTCCTTTATCTGGGATTGCCGGCGGATATCCAGCCTGACTGACGCATAAAACTTCAGGGCATTTCCTCCCGTGGTCGTTTCAGGATTGCCAAACATGACACCAATCTTTTCGCGCAGCTGGTTGATAAAAATGCAACAGGTCGAAGTTTTCGATATGGTTGAAGTCAGTTTCCTGAGTGCCTGCGACATCAACCTGGCCTGTAATCCCATCTTGGAATCACCCATCTCTCCTTCTATCTCACTTTTGGGTGTCAGCGCCGCAACCGAATCGATCACAATGATGTCGATAGCCCCGGATCGGATCAGGTTTTCTGTGATTTCGAGAGCCTGTTCCCCGTTATCCGGTTGTGAAACAAGCAGGTTTTCCACATCAACACCCAGTTTTTGAGCATAGAACCGGTCAAAGGCATGCTCCGCATCAATAAATGCCGCGATACCGCCATTTTTTTGAGCCTCAGCTATAGCATGCAACGCCAGGGTTGTTTTTCCTGATGATTCAGGACCATAGATCTCAATGACTCTCCCTCGTGGCAGCCCCCCGATTCCAAGGGCGGCATCCAACCCAATGGAGCCTGTTTTTATTACATCCACTTTTTCCACAGGTGAGTCACCCAGCTTCATTACCGTCCCTCTTCCGTATGTCTTCTCAATCTTGTCAAGCGTCAATTGGAGCGCTTTCATCTTTTCCTTGTTCTCTTCAATGTCTTTTGCCATTTTGTTTTTCCTTTCTTTTAAGGGCAGCGTTTCCACCGTCCGCGGATGCGGGGCATGCCCCGCCTTTACGTTAATACTGTCAGTATCTGTTGTGCGTGGTTTTTGGTGTCCACTTTAGTGAAGATGTGTTGAACAACTCCTTCTTCATCGATCAGAAAAGTAGTGCGGATCAATCCCTCATACTCCCTTCCATACAACTTTTTCTTACCCCAGGCACCATAATCCCGGATGATTATCTTCTCTTTATCCGGAATCAAGTCAAAAGGTAAACGATATTTTGAAATAAATTTTTCATGCGATGCTTCGTTATCGGGGCTTACCCCCAGTATTTCAACTCCATAACTCCTGAGAACCTGATAGTTATCCCGTAAGCAGCAAGCCTCTGCGGTACAGCCCGGTGTATCGTCTTTAGGATAAAAATACAAAGCAAGTTTCTTGCCTGCGAAATCTCTCAGGCTAACCTCTTTGCCGGATTGAGTCTTTCCATGGAAATCAGGAGCCGGTTCACCTACTTTTAACTTTACCATCTTCAGAAGTTATTGATTAATTCACGTATAACTTTTAAAACTCAAAAATAAAAAATTCTGAGGCGGGTCAATAGTTTTAGGAAAGGGAGTTATCAACAACCTTCAGGGATGTTGTTTCCCGTAATAGCGGCACATCTGCCTTAACCCGCACTCGTCGCACTTCGGTTTACGTGCATTACATACATACCGCCCGTGCAGGATGAGCCAGTGGTGTGCGAGAGGAATCAACTCTTCAGGAATGTGTCTGATGAGCTGCATCTCGGTCTGGAACGGGTTTTTAGCTCCCGTAGTCAACCCGATCCTGGCCGAAACCCGGTGCACATGGGTATCAACAGCCATAGCCGGTTTATTGAATAACACGGCGGCGAGCACATTTGCTGTTTTCCGGCCTACTCCTGGCAACCTTTGCAACTCAGCCACCTCTGATGGCATGATCCCGTTGAAATCATGCAGCAATCCTTTCGCCATCCCAATCAGATTCTTTGCTTTGTTGTTTGGATAGGAACAACTTTTAATGCATTCAAAAACCTCTGCCTGACGGGCTTCAGCAAGTGAGCTGACGGTCGGAAACCGCTGAAAAAAAGCAGGAGTGATCAAATTCACCCGTTTGTCAGTGCATTGTGCCGAAAGGATTACAGCAACAATCAATTGATACGGATCAGTATATTCCAGTTCCGTCTCAGCTTCCGGGTTGTGCTCCTGAAAATAACGTATAACCTCTTTATATCGTTCTTTTATTGTCATGTGTAAATAATTTTGATTTCAATGGTCACATGGAATATCCATTGTTTTCATTCGCGGTTGGTATGAACGGGGTTTGTATGGATATTTCATACAGTAAAAGGCTTACAATTCAAACAGGGATCCGGGATACAGGATATGGGATCCGGGATACGAGATGCAGGATTTCTGAACCTAAATACCGGACTTTTCCTTTAACCCATAACAAATAACCTGTAATCTTTAGCTTAGAACCAACAGCCTCCTTTACAGTCCTTGCCCCAGAATATGAATCGCTCCCCGGTAGACTTCATCCGCATACTGTCCCTGGCATCTCAGTATATAAAAATAGACTCCGTCGGGCAGGTTACGGCCATCCCAGTCACCACTCTTGTAGTTGAGGGCGTCATAGACTTTCTTGCCAGCCCGGTCAAATACAAGGAATTCATTGCTAAGGTAAGCGTCCTGGAAGTTCAGGTTGTCATAGTTGGTACTTGCAGGATCATTGTCCAGTAAGATCTTGATCTCAAATTTGTCGTTAATTCCATCCCCATTGGGTGTAAATGCATAAGGGATCTTAAGCAATGCAGTGCGAATGGTGACAGAATCCTGGATGGTAGTGTCGCAGTCGTTCAAATCGGTCACCTTCAGCGTTATGAGGAACTCACCGTTTTTATCATAGGTATGGGTTGCAGGGTTCACGTTTGGGATGGTATCCCCATCTCCGAAACGCCAGACCCAGCTGACAATGGAATCAAGGTATTCTTCTGCAAATTTCACTGTCACATTCGGGTTCGTCAGGTAAAAGGTATCCCGTGGGCGTTCGTATTCATGCAGGTATTTGAGGAAGGGAACGTCTGGTGTTGTCAAATAATCGACAAAAAATGTTGAGTCCGTCTTACATCCTGCCACATCTGTTATTTTAACGGTATAGTTGCGGTCAGGGCACAATCCCAAAACAAGTGAATCCTGCATGAATCCTCCACCCCAGTAATACGTGAGGGGCCTTTCACCGCCCTGAACCCCGACCAGGAACTGGGCTTTGCAATTGGGAGAATAGGTTCCGTCATCGTTCCGTGTAAGCCGGCATCCTATCTCGTTGATCCGTGTCAGTTCGGAAATCTTCATTGCCGGACGCACCCTCAGGGTGGCTGAGTTGCTGGTATCGGTAAGAGTGCCCAGGGTTGCAATGCAGAGATAGGTTCCCGAATCACTCTCAAGTACATACGGGTATGTCAGAGTGTCGTTTATGGCATCCGGAATAATGGCTCCGTTTTTCGTCCATTGATATGTGGTCGGACCAATACTGTCAACAACCGCAACAAAGGCGATACTGTCACGGGAACACATCAGTGTATCAGCAGGGGTAACTGTACAGGTGATCTGGCTAAATGAAAGGAGAGGCAGCAGAAGGGTAGTAAGAAATAAAACTCGTTTCATCCGGGGCAATTCGATTTAGGGTGTAAAAATACGAATAAAACTATAACGAGTGAGAGGGAAAGATATTTCACTAGTAGCTGCCTTGCAGCAGCATTACCAGCGTACAGGCATGAACCACCTCGACGCCTTTCTCTTCAAGCATCTCTTCCATCTCGGGATTCTCGCTTCCCGGATTAAAGATTACACGCTTTGGATTCATCTTCATGATATAATCGTAATAGAAAGATTGATTCCTCTTTCCAACATACATCGTGATCGTATGGATAGGAGGTAATTTGGGAAATGGTCTGTGGATTTTGATCCCATGGGCCACAGCCTCCCTCAGACCTAATGCGAAAACCGGATGACCGTTCACAGTCAGTGATTTAATCGCCATGTACGAATACCGGTCTGGATTGGTACTGGCGCCAATGACAAGTGTAGGTTTTTTCAATGTGAAAATATTAACGCAAAATTATTAAAAAGCACGAAATACAGGACAAAAAGACCTGTTTTAGACGGTTTGTATGTCAAAAGTTCTGGAAATTTTACCATATTTACAACGGCAGGATATTTGACAGGCGGACAGGCGGACAGGCGGACAGGCGGACAGGCGGACAGGCGGACAGGCGGACAGGCGGACAGGTGACCAGGTGACCCAGTTATCCAGTTCACCAGCATCTAGCATCCAGGATCCAGCATCCAGTATCTCGGATCCCGGCTCCCGGATCCGTTTAATTAGTTAATAATCATCGAACCAACATATTATGAATTTCAACAATTTCACAATCAAATCACAGGAAGCGGTTCAGAAAGCCGGGGAGATTGCTCAGGCATTTCAGAACCAGGCAATTGAGACTTCGCATCTGCTCAAAGGAATGCTGACAGTCGATGAGAATGTCATCCCCTACCTGTTAAAAAAACTGAATGTCAATGTGCCAATTTTTTCAAAAGCGCTTGACAAGATCATTGAATCCTACCCCAAAGTCTCCGGAGGGGAGCCCTTTCTAAGCCGTGAGGCAAACCAGGCGCTGCAGAAGGCGGTTGCCCTCAGCCAGGAGATGAAAGACGATTTCGTCTCCATCGAACACATGCTACTCGGGATTCTCTCGGTCAGTGATGCTACATCCCGAATGATGAAAGATAACGGCATCACCGATAAGGACCTGATGGCTTCCATCAAGCAACTGAGACAGGGCAGCAATGTTAAAAGCCAGTCAGCTGAGGAGAACTACAACGCTCTCAACCGTTACGCCCGGAATCTCAATGAAATGGCCAGGGAAGGGAAACTGGACCCGGTGATCGGCCGGGATGAAGAGATCCGGAGGGTGCTTCAGATCCTGAGCCGCCGGACCAAGAACAACCCGATCCTCATCGGGGAACCGGGTGTAGGAAAGACAGCCATAGCAGAGGGTTTAGCTCACCGCATCATCGACGGGGATGTCCCGGAAAACCTGAAGAGCAAACAGATTTATTCGCTGGATATGGGAGCCCTCATGGCCGGAGCCAAATACCGTGGCGAGTTTGAGGAGCGGCTGAAGAGTGTGGTCAAGGAGGTGATTGGCTCCGATGGAGAGATCGTCCTGTTTATTGACGAGATCCATACCCTGGTAGGTGCAGGTGCCACGGAAGGGGCCATGGATGCCGCGAATATCCTGAAGCCGGCACTCGCCAGGGGAGAGCTACGCGCTATCGGTGCAACCACGCTGAAAGAGTATCAAAAATACTTTGAGAAAGACAAAGCCCTCGAACGCCGCTTCCAGCCGGTGATGGTCAACGAGCCTGACACCCTTGATGCTATCAGTATCCTCCGGGGACTGAAAGAGAGGTATGAAACTCATCATCATGTCAGAATAAAAGACGACGCAATTATTGCTGCAGTTGAACTATCGCAGCGCTATATTTCCGATCGTTTCCTCCCGGATAAGGCCATCGACCTGATCGATGAAGCGGCATCAAAACTCAGGTTGGAGATCAACTCACTTCCCGAAGAGCTGGAGAAGATCGAACGCAAGATCCGCCAGTTGGAAATTGAACGGGAAGCCATCAAGCGGGAAAACGACAAAGACAAGCTGAAGGAACTGAATGAGGAGATCGCAAACCTGAGTGACGAGCGGAATGATATGAAAGCCAAATGGCAGGCTGAGAAGGAGCTGGTGGAACAGATCCAGAACACAAAAAAGGAGATCGAGCAGATGAAGCTGGAGGCCGACCAGGCCGACCGTAACGGAGATCTTGGACGTGTTGCAGAGATCCGATACGGAAAGATCCCGGCAGCTGAAAAAAGCATAGAAGCATCCAAAGCCAAACTTTCGGAAATCCAGAAAGACTCGCCTATGGTGAATGAGGAGGTTGGCGCTGAGGAGATTGCTGATGTCGTTTCACGGTGGACCGGCATCCCTGTGACCCGGATGTTACAGAGTGAACGCGAAAAACTGATGGACCTGGAAACCGAGCTTCACATGCGCGTGGTTGGACAGGAAGAGGCTATTGGCGCCATTTCCGATGCTATCCGCCGCAGCCGGGCCGGATTACAGGATGCCCGCCGTCCGATCGGGTCATTTATTTTCCTTGGAACAACTGGTGTTGGGAAGACCGAGCTGGCCAAAGCTCTTGCAGAATTCCTGTTCAACAACGAGAACAGCATGGTTCGGATCGACATGTCAGAATACCAGGAACGCCATACAGTTAGCCGTCTGATCGGAGCCCCTCCGGGATATGTGGGGTATGAAGAAAGCGGTCAACTCACGGAAGCCGTCAGGCGGAAACCTTATTCTGTGGTTCTGCTGGATGAGATCGAAAAAGCCCATCCCGATGTCTTCAACATCCTTCTGCAAGTTTTGGATGACGGCCGGCTTACGGATAACAAAGGCCGTACAGTCGATTTCAAGAACACCATCATCATCATGACCTCCAATATCGGGTCGCATATCATCCAGGAAAAACTCGAGAAGGTGACAAAAACCAACCGGGAAGAGATATTGAACGATACCCGGAAACAGGTATTTGACCTGCTGAAGAAGAGCATCCGGCCCGAATTTCTGAACCGGGTCGACGAGATCATCATGTTCCAGCCTCTCACAAAAGAGGAGATTATGGATGTGGTGAGGCTTCAGTTGGGCATCGTGGAGAAGATGCTGGAGAAGAACAATATCCGGCTCTCAGCCACCGAAAAAGCGATTGAATTCATCGGAAATATAGGCTTTGATCCGCAGTATGGCGCCAGGCCTATCAAACGCGTCCTTCAGAAACAAGTTCTCAATGAACTCTCTAAAATGATCCTTCAGGGTAAGGTGGACAAGGATTCGGAGATTGTCGTGGATGTGAAGGATGGGGAGCTGGCTTTCTCTAATTAAGAATTGAGAATTGAGAACGGAGCTTCGTTTTTAGAACTTAGGGGAAGAGGAATCCTTCTATTCTCTGCCGCGGTGGTCGTCAATCCGAACGAAGGGAGCAATCTGCTTCATTCCGGGCCAGAGAGGAATCTGCTTCATTCCGGGCACAGCAGGAAGCAAGGTAATCAGGTCAGAAAAATCATTACTTTTGACCATACTTTAATCATGGTTGTATGCATCCCAAATCCTCTCCCTCTTCCCTCTCCCGCCGCGATGCCCTGAAATGGATGGGTGTTGCCATTGGCGCCAGCTTCTTCCCGTTTTCCTCCTGGGCAACCGATGAAACGGGTTATCCAATCATCCTGCCGGATAATCAGAAA
>Ga0172368_10008979_pt1 | contig 10077 bp, 2 predicted proteins | sample Lak11m_FD_114540 | JGI IMG/M metagenome (GOLD analysis project Ga0172368, IMG submission 114540) | Freshwater microbial communities from Kabuno Bay, South-Kivu, Congo - kab_022012_11m | ecosystem: Environmental > Aquatic > Freshwater > Lake | place: Democratic Republic of the Congo: South-Kivu...
GCAGGGCACCGACACGACGCTCATCCCGCGCATTCTGGCGCGCGGGGCGCGCATCCACGCCACCTGCCGGGTCGATCGCGTCGTCATGAGCGGCCGGCGCGCCGTGGCCGTGGAGGGGCGCTACCGCGAGCCCGGCACGCACGCGCCCGGCCCGAGGCTGCGCGTCGAGGCGCGCCGCGGCGTGATCGTCGCCGCGAGCGCCATCCAGTCGCCGCACCTGCTGCGGCGCAGCGGCCTGGGCGGCTCCCACGTCGGGCGTCACTTCCGCGCGCACCCGGGCACGGCGGTCGCAGGCGTCTACGACGAGCGCGTGCGTCCCTGGGAAGGCGCAACCCAGGGCTTCGAGGTGCTGGCGCTGCGCGAGGCGGGGGTGAAGCTCGAGTCCATCGCGATGCCGCCGGAGCTCATGGGCGTGCGCTTTCCGGGCGTGGGCGCCTCGTACCTGCGTCACATGCGCGACTACCCGAACATGGCCATGTGGGCCGCCGCGATCCTCGCCGACTCCGAGGGCCGCGTCTGGTCCACGCCCGCGGGCCCGCTGCTGCACTACACGGTGTCGGGCGACGACATGGCGAAGCTGCGACTCGGTCTCAAAACCATCGTGCAGATGCACTTCGCCGCGGGGGCGCGGGCGGTCATGCCGTTCGTACACGGGCTTCCGGCGCGGCTGGGGCCTTCGCAGATCGACGAGATGGATCGGATGCCGCTGGATCCCAGGGCGGTGTCGATGATCGTTTCGCACCTGTTCGGCACGTGCCGCATGGGACGCGATCCGGACGCGAGCGTCGTGGGCCCGGACTTCCGCGTCCACGGCGCCGAGAACGTACACGTGGCGGACGCGAGCGTGATCCCGTCGAATATCGGCGTGAACCCGCAGCACACGATCATGGCGATGGGCGTGCTGTGCGCGCGCACGATTGCAGGCGCGTGATCCGCGGGAGAAGGCGAGCGGGTGCCCGGGGTACGGGACCCCCGGGCGCCCGCGTCGTGCCTTGCTGCAGGGCTACTGCCCTACGGTCACCGTCACTTCGTACTTCTGGGCGCTGCCGTCGGCGGCGTTCACCCAGTAGTCCACGGTATTCGTGAAGTCCTGCGCCGTGCCGCTCGCGGGGTCCACGCTGGCGCCGTCGATTGCGATGGTCGGCTTCAGCGCCGTCACGACCGTCCCGGCGGGCACCGCGACCGCGACCGTGTGGTTGGTCTGGTCGATCACGCCCGCGGCGTCGGCGGCCAGGCCCGCGTTGTCGGCGTGGAGGAACGCGAACGAGGTCATCACCGCCGTGTCGCCCGGCGCGACGGTCACGGTCACCGTGTACGTCTTGGTGCTGCCGTCTTCCGCGGTCACCGTGTAGGTCACCGGGTTCGTGAAGTTCTGCGCCGCGCCGCTGGCCGGGCTGACGCTCGCGCCGGAAATCGCGATGGTGGGCGTCAGCGCGGTCACGTTGGTGCCGTAGGGGACCGTGACGGCGATGGCCGTGCCGGAGAACGTCCCGTTCGCACCGGCCACCGAGAACGAGAGAATGTCCTTCGCGTCGCTGAGCGCTTCGGCGAACGTGACGGTCACATCGTACGCCTGCGCACTGCCGTCATCCGCGTTCACCCAGTAGGTCACCGGATCCAGGAAGTTGCGTGCCACTTCGCTGGCCGGGACGACGCTCGTGCCCGCGAACGCGATGGTCGGCCTCAGGGCCGTCGCGTTGGTGCCGGCGGGCACCTCGAGGGCGATGGTGTGCGCGGTCTGGTTGATCGTCCCGACGACGTCGGCGGAAAGGCCCGGGTTGTTCGTGGCGAGGAAGGCGAACGAGTTGATCGTCTTGGCGCTGCTGGACGCGACGGTGACGGTCACCGTGTAGGTCTTCGTGCTGCCGTCGTCGGCCGTCACGGTGTAGGTCACCGGGTTCGTGAAGTCCTTTTCGACGCCGCTGGCCGGGGAGATGCTGGCGCCCGTGTGGTCGACGGTCGGCGTCAGGTGGGCGACGTCGGTGCCGTGGGGCACCGTCACGGAGATGTTCGTGCCCGAGAACGTTCCGTTCGTGCCGGCCACCGAGAACTGGATGATGTCCTTGGCGTCGCTGACATGGGCGGCAATCGTGACGGTCACGGTGTAGGTCTGTGCGCTGTTGTCGCCGGCGGTCACCGCGTAGTCGACGGGATTCGTGAAGTTCTGCGCCGCTCCGCTGGCCGGGGAGACGCTGTCGCCGGAGAAGGAAACGGTCGGCTTCAGGGCGGTCACGACGGTTCCGTGGGGCACCTCGAGGGCGATGGCGTGGTCTGCCTCGGTGATCGTGCCCGCCGCGTCGGCGGCCAGTCCGGCGTTGTTCGACGCGAGGAAGACGAATGCCGTGATCCTCTTGTCGGAGTTGGCGGCGACGGTCACCGTCACGGTGTAGGTCTTGGTGCTGCCGTCGTCGGCAGTCACCGTGTAGGTCACCGGGTTCGTGAAGTTCTGGGCGGCCCCGCTGGCCGGAGAGACACTCGCTCCCGTGTGGAAGATGGTCGGCGCGAGCGCCGTGACGTTGGTGCCGTAGGGCACGGTGACGCTGATGGCCGTGCCCACGAACGTGCCGTTGGTGCCCTCCATCGAGAACGAGAGGATGTCCTTCGCGTCGCTGACGTAGTCGGCGAAGGTGACCGTCACGGTGTAGGTCTGGGCGCTGTTGTCGCCCGCGGTCACCTCGTACTGCACGGGGTCGGTGAAGTCCGCCGCCACTCCGCTGGGCGGAGACACGCTGTCGCCCGCGAACGAGATGGTCGGCGTCAGCGCCGTCACGTTGGTGCCGTAGGGCACGACGAGGGCGATGGCGTGGTCGGCTTGGTCGACGACTCCGACGACGTCGGCGGGCAGCACGCCGTTGTCCACGGCCAGGAACCGGAACCCGGTGATCGCCTTGGAGGCGTCGGCCGCGACGGACACGACGACGGTGTAGGCCTTCGTGCTGCCGTCGTCCGCGGTCACCGTGTAGGTCACCGGGTTCGTGAAATCTTTCTCGACGCCGCTGGCCGGAGAGATGCTCGCGCCCGTGTGGAAGATGGTCGGCGTCAGGTGGGCCCGGTCGGTCCCGAACGGCATCATGACGAGGATGGTCGTGCCGTTGAAGGTGCCGGGGAACCCGTCGATCGTGAACTGGAGGATCTCCTTCGCGTCGCTGACGTAGTCGGCGAACGTGACCGTCACGGTGTAGGTCTGACCGCTGTTGTCGCCGGCCGTCACGGTGTAGTCCACCGGATCCGTGAAGTCCGTGGCCACGCCGTCGGCGGGGGACACGGACTTGCCCGCGAAGGTGATCGAGGGCTTCAGGGCCGTCACGTTCGTGCCGAAGGGCACAACGAGGGCAACGGTGTGCGCGGTCTGGTCGACGGTGCCTGTCACGTTGGAGGGCACCGGGTTGTCGGCGGACAGGAGGTCGAATGCCGTGATGGTTTTCTCGGTGCTGGCGGCCACAGTCACGGTCACCGTGTACGTCTTCGTGCTGCCGTCGTCGGCCGTCACCGTGTAGGTCACCGGGTTCGTGAAGTTCCGCGGGACGCCGCTGGCGGGGCTGACGCTCGCCCCGGTGATCATGATTTCGGGCGCGAGCGCCGTGACGTTCGTCCCGTACGGCACTTCGACGCTGATATTCGTGTCCGAGAATATACCGTTGGTGCCGGCCATCGCGAACGCGGTGATGTCCTTGGCGTCGCTGACGTATTCGGCGAACGTGACCGTCACCGTGTAGAACTGCGCGCTGCCGTCGCCGGCGCTCACCTCGTACTCGACCGGATTCGTGAAGTCCCGCGCGACCCCGGAGGCCGGGCTCACGCTCACCCCGGTGAACACGATGGCGGGTTTCAGCGCGGTCACGTTGGTGGCGTAGGGCACCACGAGGAAGATGGCGTGGGAGGACTCGTCGACGACGCCCACGACGTCGGCGGCGAGCGCGGTGTTGTCCGCGTCCGGGAACTTGAACGACGTGATGGCCTTCGCGTCGTTGGCGCCGATGGTCGCGGTCGCGTGGTAGATCTTCGTGGTCGTGCCGTCCTCGGCGGTCACGGTGTAGGTCACTGCACCGCCCGAGAAGTCCTTCGCGACACCGCTGGCGGGGCTCACGGTGGCGTCCGCGCTGACCTCGATCTCGGGCGTGAGGCTCGCGAGATCCGCTGGATTCGTGGACTCGGGCATCTCCAGGAGAATCGTCCCGGCCGTGTGGTCGACGAGTCCCGTGACGAAGCCCACCTTGAACGACAGGATCAGCGCCTCGGTGCTCGGCGGGTGGATCGTGACGCTCACGCGGAAGGTCTTGGTCGTCGTGGCGTCCTGGGACGTCACGGTGTAGGCGATCGGGGTCGCGAAATTCTGCGCCGCGCCGCTGGCGGGGCTCACCGTGGCACCGGCGCCGAGCGTGATGGTGGGCTTGAGCGCCGCGACGCTCGTGCCGTAGGGGACCGTGACGGCGAGATCCGTGCTGCCGTCGACGTCGGCCTCCGAGTCCTGCGCAAGGCCGGTGTTGTCCGCGACGAGGAACTTGAACGCCGTGATCTCCGCCGCGCCGCTCAGCACGTTCACGGTGGCGTTGTAGACCTTGGTGGTCGTGCCGTTCTCGGCGGTCACGGCATAGGTGACGGGGCCGGCCGAAAAGTCCTTCGTCGCGCCGCTCGCAGGGCTCACGGTCGCGCCCGGGCTCACCGCCATGACCGGCGCGAGCTGCGTCGCATCCGCTGTGTGGGGGAGCGACACTCCGATTTCCGTGCCCGCGATCGCTCCCGCCACGCCGTCGATGGTGAACGACACGATGTCGGCGGCGCCGCTTGCCGCGGCCTTGTTCACGGTCGCCGTGTAGGTCCTCGTGGTCGCGTCGGCCGCCGTCACCGTGTAGACGACCGGGTTCGTGAAGTCCTTCGCCGCCTCGTTGACGGGGCTCACGCTCGCGCCCGTGATCTCGATTGTGGGCTTGAGCGCCGTGACGACCGTCGCGAACGGCACCGTGGCCGCGATGGCCGTCCCCGTGATCATGCACGTCACGTCCGCGTCCAGACCGGAGTTCTTCGACAGGAGGAACTTGAAGGAGGTGATGTCCTTCGCGCTGCTGGGCGCGACCGTCACCGTCACGGTGTACTGCCTGGTGCTGGTGTCCGCCGCTGTCACGGTGTAGTTCACAGGCGAGGTGAAATTCTGCGCGGCGCCGCTGGCCGGGCTGACGCTCGTTCCGGTGATGACGATCGTCGGCTTGAGCGCCGTCACGACCGTCCCGTAGGGCACCGTCGCGGCGATGGCGGTGCCCAGCCCCGCGCCGGTCACGTCGGCCGCGAGCGCGGGGTTGTCCGCCTTGAGGAACTTGAACGAGGTGATGTCCTTGGCATCGCTGGGCGCGACGGTCACGGTCGCCGTGTACGCCTTGGTGGTGCCGTCCTCGGCGGTCACGGTGTAGGTGGCAGCGGTCGTGAAGTCGTTGGCCGCGCCGCTCGCGGGGGTCACGCTCTTGCCCGTGATCGCGATGGTCGGCACGAGTGCCGTCACGTTCGTGCCGAAGGGTACAGTGACCGCGATGGCCGTCCCGGAGATGTTGCCCGGCACGTCGGCGATCAGCCCCGGATTTCCCGCGGCGAGGAACTGGAATGACGTGATGGCCTTCTCCGACGACTTCGGGGTGCAGGCCGCCGCCGCGACCAACCCCGCGAGCAGAAACAAAGACTTGCTTCGGGCAGGCATTCTGTTCTCCTTCCGCGCTGGGACCGGCGCGATCGCCGCGACGCGCGGGCCCATCCCGCGCACGCTTCGCGACCGCTCGCCCCCTTGTCCCACCGCCCTTTGGCTCGCGATGCGGGATGCCGAATGGCAAATCGCTGAATCCGGCTCGTGGTCGCAGGGACCGGGGACGCTCGGTCCGTCGTTTCGGGAGGGCATCCTGTCCGGGGGCGTCGCGCTGCGCAAGACGGTAATTGCAGCAATAGACCCCTTCTATTGGGGCCGCCGCTTCCGCTCCGCGTGCAGATCGCGACGCGAGTCGACGGCCAGGCGACGCGGCGGGGCCTTCTGCGCGGCGCATCGCGCACGGCCAGAGCAGATCGCCCGTGCGGCGCACGGGGATCGGAACCCGGAGCGCAGCGACGGGCCCGGAACGCACGTGCGCCCCGGGGACCGAGTCCCCGGGGCGCCCGTTTCGCTACGCTTTCTTTACTGCGCCACGGTGACGGTCACCGTGTAGTTCTGCGCACTGCCGTCCGCGGCGGTCACTTCGTAGACCACCGGGTTCGTGAAATTCTGTGCGACGCCGTCGTCCGGGTCGATGCTGTCGCCCGTGTGGACGATGGCCGGCACGAGCGCCGTCACGTCGGTCCCGCTCGGGACCGTCACCGCGATGGCGTGATTGTCCTCGTCGACGACGCCCTCGACGTCCTCAGAAAGGCCGGCATTGTCCGACACGAGGAAACCGAATCCCGTGATCGCCTTCGCGGGGTTGAGGGCGACGGTGACGGTCACGCGGTAGACCTTGGTGCTGCCGTCGGCGGCCGTGACGATGTACTCGACGGGGTTCGTGAAGTCCTCGGTCTGGCCGTCCGCGGGGCTCACCGTGGCGTCCTCGCTCAACGTGATGGTGGGCGCCAGGTCGGTGACGCTGTCGGTGCCGTACGGCATGACGACCGCGATGTCCGTGTTGCCGTCGCCGCCGAACGTCCCCGGACTGCCGTCGATCGAGAACGAGAGGATTTCCTTTTCGTCGCTCGGCGCGATACTGACGGTGACGCGGTAGATCTTCTGCGTGGTTCCGTCCTGTGCGGTCACCGTGTAGAGGACCGCGGTGCCGTTCGAGAAGTCCTGCCCGTCCTTGCTGGGCGGGTCGATCGTCGCGAGCGCGCTCACGGCGATGGTGGGCTTCAGGTCGGTCAGCCCATCGACGGCCGTCTCGAAAGGCAGCTCGATCGCGATGTCCGTGGTGCCGTCCAGGGTCGCCGTCGCGTCGGCCGAAAGCATCGACGCGTTGTCGGTCTCGAGGAACTTGAACTCGGTGATGTTGGCCGTGTGGCTGGGCTCGGCCTCGGTCACGGTCACGACGTACTCCTTCGTCGTGCCGTCGTCGGCTGTCACGGTGTAGGTCACTGCGCTCGTGAAGTCCTGCTGCGCGCCGCTCGCGGGGTCGACCGTCGCGCCCGCGCTCACCGCGATCGTCGGGCTGAGGTGCTCCAGGTCGGTGCCGAACGGCAAGGTCAGGGCGATGCCGTTGTCCGTGCCGATTTCACCGTTCACGCCGTCGATCGAAAACGCCGTGATGTCCGCGGCTCCGGAGAGCAGCGTCGACGTCACCTGGTAGATCCCGGTGGTTGTCCCGTCCTCGGCCGTGACCGTGAACGCCACCGCACCGGCGGAGAAGTCGACGTCCGTGCTGCCGTCGGGGCTCACCGTCGCCCCGGCGCTGACTTCGACCTCCGGTGTCACGTGCGCGAGATCCGCCGTGTGGGCCAGTGCAACGGCAATGGTGCCGTCGGTGCTGCCGTCGGGGTGGGTGATCACGCCGACCCGGGTGCCGACCTTGAAGCTCAGGATCTTCGCCTCGGTGCTGGCCGGCGTGACGGTCACCGTGACGAGGTACGTCCGCGTGGTGGTCGTGTCTTCGGCCGTCACGGTGTACGGGACGGGCGCGCCGAAGTTCTGCTCCGCGCCGCTGGCCGGGCTCACGGTGGCGCCCGCACTGACCGCGATGGTCGCCTTCAGCGCCGATATATTCGTTCCATAGGGTACCGTGACGGCGATGTCGGTGCTGCCGTCGGTGGCGGCATCGACGGCGCCCTCCGAGTCGGAGGCGAGCGCGCCGGCGTTGTCGGCCGCGAGGAACTTGAACGAGGTGATGAAGGCCGCGGTGCTCGGAGGCGGCAGCACGGTGACGCTCGCGGTGTAGGTCTTGGTGGTCGTGCCGTCCTCGGCGGTCACGACGTAGGTCCTGGCGCTGGTGAAGTCCTGTGCGACACCGCTGGCGGGGGCGACCGTGGCGGCGGCGCTGATCTCGATGGTCGGCACGAGGTCGGTCACGCTGTCGGTCGTGTGCGGCAGGGTCACGGCGATGGCGTTGTCCGTGCCGATTTCACCGTCCACGCCGTTGATCGTGAACTTCGTGATGTCGCACGCGGCGCTCGGCGCGGGCGCTATCGTCACGGTCGCGGTGTACGCCTTGGTGCTGGAGTCCTGGGCCGTGACGGTGAACGTGACGGGGTTCGTGAAGTCCGTCGCGGCGCCGCTTTGCGGACTTACGGTCGCGAGGTCGCTGATCACCACGGCCGCCTTGAGCGCCGTGACGGCCGTGCCGAAGGGCACGGTCGCGGCGATGTCGGTTCCCGTGATGGTGGCGGTGATGTGCGCGGTCAGCGCCGGGTTGTCGTTCGTCGTGAACTGGAACGACGTAATGTCCTTGGCGGTGCTCGCCGCGGTCTGGTTCACGGTGACCGTGTACGCCTTGGTGCTGCCGTCGGCGGCAGTCACGGTGTAGGTGACGGGGTTGGTGAAATCCTTCGCGGTGCCGCTCGTCGGGCTCACGCTGGCGCCGGTGATCTCGATGGTGGGCTTGAGCGCCGTGCGGTTGGTGCCGTAGGCGACGGTGGCCACGATGCCCGTGCCGCTGATGGTGCCCGTCACGTCGGCGGTCAGCGCCGAGTTGTCCGCGACGAGGAACTTGAACACGGTGATGTCCTTGGCGCTGCTAGGCGCCACGGTCACCGTCGCCGTGTAGGCCTTGGTGCTTCCGTCTGCCGCGGTCACGGTGTAGGTGACCGGATTCGTGAAGTTCTGCTCGACCCCGCTGGCCGGGCTGACGCTGGCGCCGGTGATCACGATGGTCGGCGTCAGCTTCGTCTTGTCGGACCCGAACGGCACCGTGACGGCGATGTCGGTGCCGGTGATGGTCCCGTCGATGTTGAGGATGGTGAACTTCGTGATGTCCTTGGCGTTGCTGGGGGCGACGGTGACCGCGACCTTGAAGGCCTTGGTCGACATGTCGTCGGCCATCACGGTGTAGGTCACCGGGTTCGTGAAGTCCTGCGCCGCGCCGCTGGCCGGAGTCACGCTCATGCCGGCGATCTTGATGGTCGGCACGAGGGCGGTGACGGCAGTTCCGAACGGCACCGTGGCTGCGATGTCAGTTCCGGACACCGTCGCGGTCACGTCGGCCGTCAGCCCGGCGTTCTTGGCCGCCTCGAACACGAACGAACCGATCCCTTTCTCCGACGACTTCGGTGTGCAGGCCGTCGCGAGCGCCACGCCGAGCAGTAGTGCGGAAGACTTTCCCATGTTCCTCATCGTGCGTTCCCTCCGTGATCCATCCCGTCGATCAGCGAGGCACGCGGGCCCATCCCGCGCACGCCCGGTGACCGATGGAATCGACTCCGCCTCTCGTCCCGCGGGCCCTGCCGGGGACCGGGCATCCACCCCTGCGCCCGCGGCAGCCGCTCTCGGACCGTCGCGGCGGGGGCTAGGTTCAAGTGCTTATACGCCCAGGTTGGGGCAAAATGGAACGGGTCCGTGCGGAGTATTTTGTGTCGGGTGTCGCAAAACGCCTCACCCCCGGGCGGCCGGAACCGACAGACGAGCGGGCAGTCGATGTCGCATACAGTCACCGAACGGCTGAAAGTACGCTTTGCGAGCCGACATCCGCGCTCCACCGCACGGCACGGTTCCCGGCGCCGCGGGCGCGGGTTGCCGCGACGGCCGGAAGCCGCATCGGCCTGTTGCGGTGCGCGCGCGGGCCGACGGGCGTTTGACACATGCCGGGCCGTCCGACGTAGGATGCCGCTGCTCGCTCACGGTGAGCCCCGCGAACCACGGCCGCCCATGCCCAGCCGCGATACCAGCGTCCGCCGCGGACCGTCCCGCCCGGGCAGGGCGTGTGCGGCCGCCCTCGCCGTGCTTGTGGCGCCGTCCGCCATGGCCCAGAAGGGCGCCATCACATTCCTGCACACGCCCCCGGCCTCCTCGGCGCCCGGCCAGCCGCTGGTGCTCTCCGGCAACGTGTTCGGCGCCTCGGAAATGGCCGAAGCCGTCGTCTTCTACCGGTGCGACGGAGCCTGGAAAATGGCCGAGTTGGTGCTTCAGGGCGCCGACACCTATGTTGCGAA
>Ga0172368_10008981_pt1 | contig 10076 bp, 8 predicted proteins | sample Lak11m_FD_114540 | JGI IMG/M metagenome (GOLD analysis project Ga0172368, IMG submission 114540) | Freshwater microbial communities from Kabuno Bay, South-Kivu, Congo - kab_022012_11m | ecosystem: Environmental > Aquatic > Freshwater > Lake | place: Democratic Republic of the Congo: South-Kivu...
AGTCGTCATAAGGACAAAAGGCAAAGGCGATTTTAAGGGGATGAAAAAAGAACTGCAGGACTCTTATAAGGACGCTATCCTCACCACTTGAGATTTTCAACAGCCCTGCTACAATCATAATTAAGAAACATTCATCCGTTATCTTTTTGAACCCGGAGGTGATTTTATGGTAGAAATAAAGAATCTCATAAACGGCAAATGGGAGAACTCCTCAAATAATCAGGCCTTTGAAAGCAAGAATCCTGCTGACACATCGCAGTCCATCGGGATAGTCGCACGTTCAGGCAAGGAAGATGTGGACAAGGCGGTAAGCGCGGCGCGAGAGGCTTATAAATCATGGAGGCTTGTGCCCCCGCCTAAAAGGGCTGAGATACTTTTCAGGGCTGCTGAAACTCTCGTAAAGAAAAAACAGGAACTGGGTGAAATGGTTACGAGAGAGATGGGAAAGATTCTGCCTGAGGGCTTGGGAGGCGCTCAGGAGGCGATTGACATCACCTATTACATGGCAGGCGAGGGAAGAAGGCTATCAGGCGAGACCGTTCCCTCAGAACTTCCAAATAAAGACTGTAAATCAATCCGCGTTCCATTGGGCGTATGCGGGCTTATTACGCCGTGGAATTTTCCGATTGCAATTCCCGCGTGGAAGATAATGCCTGCGCTTGTTTCCGGAAATACGGTTGTGTTCAAACCGAGCAGCTACACGTCCGTATGCGCCGCGAAGTTTGTTGAGATTATTCAGGCTGCCGGGCTTCCTGACGGAGTCCTCAATCTCGTTCACGGAATGGGCGATGAAATCGGCGAATACCTCGCTCTTCATCAAGGGATAGATGCTGTTTCTTTCACAGGCTCAACCGCCGTGGGAGAGAAGCTTGCGGCAAAATGCGTTGAGATGGGGAAAAAAATCTCATGCGAGATGGGAGGAAAGAACGCGATAATCGTTATGGATGACGCGAGGCTTGAGCTTGCTGTTGAAGGCGCCATATGGGGAGGCTTCGGCACAACAGGCCAGAGGTGCACTGCGGCAAGCCGCCTCGTTGTTCATGAATCCGTATATGACAGATTTCTTGAAATGTTCACAAAGGCTGCCCTAAAACTAAGGCTTGGAAACGGGCTTTTAAAGGAAACGGACGTCGGCCCGGTGATAAACAAGGCGCAGATGGAAAAAGTTCTCAATTATATTGAAATAGGGAAAAAAGAAGGAGCAAAGATTTTGTGCGGCGGGAAGGCCTGCATAAAGGACGACTACGCAAAAGGATATTTCATAGAGCCGACGATATTTGCGGAAGTTGATCCCGGAATGAGAATCGCGCAGGAAGAGATATTCGGGCCTGTTGTCTCAGTGATTAAGGCTAAGGACTTGGATGATGCCATCGGAATTGTGAACAATACAAAGTACGGCCTTGTCGCGGCAATTTATACTCAGGATGTTAATAAATCGGCGATTGCCGAGAGGGAACTGAACACTGGGATTGTGTACATAAACGCGTCAACGATAGGCGCGGAGGTTCAGCTACCTTTCGGAGGGACTAAGAAGAGCGGGTTTGGATATAAAGAAGCCGGAGGCAGAGGAGGGGCGCTTGATATGTTCACAAAATGGAAGGTCCTATACAGGGATTTCAGCGGAAAACTTCAGAAGGCGCAGATAGACTGATGAAAGACGATTGGGTCAAAAGAGCAAAAAAGGTTTTAACCCCTGCCCTTGTATTCCACACGGACCTTGTTGTTAAAAAGGCAAAGGGAATCCATGTCGTGGATATCAGAGGAAAAAGATATATGGATTTTTCTTCAGGGCTTGCGGTTGCAAATACAGGGCATAATCATCCGGATATAATCAGCGCAATTAAAAACCAAACAGATTCAGTATTGCATTCAGGCTGTATTTTTTACCACGAGCCGCTGGTGGAGCTTTCGGAAAGGCTGAAAAAGATAACACCTCATGGGCTTGATATGTTTTTTTTCGGCAACTCAGGGACAGAGGCGGTTGAGGGGTCTCTGAAGCTTGCCCGCTTTTATACCAAACGACAGGGGATAATCTCTTTTACCAATTCCTTTCACGGCAGGACTTTCGGCTCCCTGAGCCTTACTGCATCAAACAGCAGGTTCAGGAGAAATTATCATCCGTTGCTCCCGTCTGTTTACCACTCTCCATATCCGTATTGCTATCGCTGCTTTTTCGGCCATAAGCCTGAAGAATGCGGCCTGGAATGCGTTGAGTATATTGAGAAAATTTTCAAGCACCTTATTCCTGCCGAAGAAGTTGCCTGCATTATTGTTGAGCCTGTTCTCGGAGAAGGCGGTTATGTTGTGCCGCCCGAAGGATTCCTGAAAAGACTCAGGAAGCTCTGCGATAAACACGGAATTCTTTTAATCCTTGACGAGGTGCAGTCAGGCATGGGAAGGACGGGAAAGTGGTTTGCTTCGGAGCATTTCGGCGTTGTTCCGGATATTATGGCGGTTGCAAAGGGCCTGGCGTCTGGAATGCCATTGAGCGCAATTGCCGCTAAGAAAAAGATTATGACTCAATGGAACCCGGGCGCTCATGGCACTACCTTCGGCGGGAATCCTGTTTCATGCGCGGCTGCAATCGCGACAATTGAAGTCATAGAAAAAGAAAAGCTCCTGAGCAACGCCGCATCAATCGGAGCTTATGCGATTAAAAGGTTGAATGAAATGAAAGAGAAATACAGATGCATCGGCGATGTGAGGGGGCTTGGGCTTATGATAGGCATTGAATTTATAGATAAAAAAGGCAAACCTTTCACCGATGGGGTAAAGAAGATTCTCAATTATTGCCTTAAAAGAGGGTTGATAATTATTGAATGCGGCGCGGACAAAAACATCATCAGGCTTGCCCCGCCGTTGATTGTCGCAAAAGATGGGATGGATAAAGGGCTGGATATATTGGAAGAGGCGATAAGAAAAGCATTGGGTGCAAAATAGAAAATTGAAAAAAGAAAAAGTCATCATAATGGGTGCCGGGGGAAGGGACTTCCATAATTTTAATATGGCCTTCAGGGGCAACCCCCGTTCTGAGGTGGTCGCATTTACTGCCGCGCAAATCCCGTTTATAGAAAGAAGAATCTATCCTCCTGAACTTTCCGGCCAGGGTTATCCGGATGGAATACCCATTCATCCCGAAGAAGAACTTCAAAAATTGATTCTAATACATAAGATTGATAAAGTTGTCTTTGCCTACAGCGATGTGTCCTATGAACACGTAATGCAAAAGGCTTCACTCTGCCTTTCTCTCGGTTCTGATTTTGTCTTGCTTGGGCCTGAAAAAACCATGCTTAAAAGCAATATTCCCGTGATTTCGGTATGCGCGGTAAGGACAGGCTGCGGGAAGTCAATAATCACAAGAAAAATAGCCTCCTTGCTGAAGGAAAAAGGAATTAAGGTTTCAATAATCAGGCATCCAATGGCATATTGCGATTTCGCTCCAATAAAAAAGTTTTCTTCAATGAGAGACATAGATGCTCTTGCCTGCACTATTGAAGAAAGGGAAGAGTTTGAACAGCATATTGCTGCAGGAGCGCCAGTTTATTCCGGAATTGATTACAAGAAAGTTATGAAAGAGGCGGAAAAGGATTCGCAGGTTATTTTGTGGGATGGGGGGAATAATGATTTTCCATTCATCATCCCTGATCTTGAGATTGTGCTTGCGGATGCGTTAAGGCCGGGGCATGAAATGCTCTTTTATCCGGGCCATGTGAACCTGAAAAGGGCGGACCTAATGATAATCACAAAGACCAATTATGCAAAAAAAGATAACGTAAAAAGGATAAGAGAAAATATCGCAAAAGAAAATCCTGGTGCAAAAGTCTATGAAGCTCCTTCAATGCTTTCTCTGAGCGATAAGGGACTAATAAGAGGCAAAAGAGCGCTTGTTATCGAAGACGGCCCCACGATTACGCACGGCGGCCTGGCCTTTGGCGCGGGCATGTCCGCAACGAAGGGACTAGCCTCTAAAATTATTAATCCGAGAAAATATGCTGTCGGTTCAATAAAAAAGACCTTTGATAAATATCCTCATATCGGCCCTGTGCTTCCTGCAATGGGATATTCAGAGAAACAGATAAAAGAACTTGAAGAGACAATAGCAAAAGTTCCATGCGATGTGGTCGTGATTGCAACACCGGTGGATTTAATGAGGTTTATAAAGATAAATAAGCCGGCGGTGAGGGTATTTTATGATTTTGAAATTGGTCTTAGTAAACCCTTGGAGGAGTTTTTGAAAAAAAATGGCATCTAATGATTCTGCGCTCATAGCTCTTGGCGGAAATGCTCTTATTCTTCCCGGCGAAAAGGGATATATCGGGGAGCAGTTCAGGCACACCGATTCATGCATGAAGCCAATCGCGAAATTAATTTCGCAAGGCATGAAGATAGTAATCACTCACGGTAACGGCCCTATAGTCGGGAATATTCTCTTAAGAAATGAATGCGCGAAAGACTATATCCCGCCTATGCCGCTTTATATCTGCGTTGCAGACAGTCAGGGCGGAATCGGCGCTATGATGGCTGAGAGCCTGAATAAAGAACTTGGAAAACTCGGCGTCAAAAAGACAATATCCGTTGTAATCACCCATGTGCTTGTTGATAAGAAAGACCCCGCATTTAAAAAACCTGAAAAGCCTGTAGGCCCTTATTATTCTCATGATGATGCTAAGGGATATATCAAAAAGGGATGGAAGATGAGAGAGATTCCCGGAAGGGGATGGAGAAGGCTTGTAGCCTCGCCGGGGCCGAAGAAGATAGTTGAGATTGGCGCGATACAAAAACTCTTCAGAGAAGGGATTATTCCAATAGCCTCAGGAGGGGGCGGAGTTCCCGTAATAAAAGAAAGGGCCGGATTCAAGGGCCTAGATGCCGTTATAGACAAAGACCTTTCCGCAAGCCTTCTTGCAAATGAGCTTTCTTTGAAGAGATTTATAATCCTTACCGATATTGACGCCGTATATCTTGAATATGAAAAGAAGAGCAAACGCAGGCTGAAAAAACTTACTGTCAGGGATGCAAAGAAATTTCTGAAACAAGGGCAGTTCCCCTCAGGCAGCATGGGGCCCAAGATAGAGGCTGCGATAGAGTTTCTTGAATCCGGAGGCAAAGAAGTGATAATCGCAAGCCCGGAAAAATTAATTGATGCATTGAAAGGTAAAAGCGGCACAAGGATAAGTATCTGAAAACTATGTCATTAAAAGCGGGTTCAAAATCCTGTCAGCTTCCTTAGAGGAAAGAAGCCCCATCTCAACAACAACCTCTTTGACGGTTTTCTTTTCTCTCAAGGCTCTCTTTACTACTTCTGCCGCCTTATCATAGCCAATTACAGGATTAAGCGCAGTTGCTATTATCGGATTCTTCTGCAAAAGCTCTCTGACATGCTCTTCATTAATCTCTAAACCTTCTATCGCCTTTTCAGCAAGAAGCCTTGACGCCTTGGCAAGCAGCGTTATTGACTGGATAATGTTATGAGCAATTAAGGGAAGCATAACATTGAGTTGAAAATCTCCCATGGAATTGGCTATCGCGATGACAGTATCATTTCCGATTATCTGAACGCATACCATTCTTACTGCCTCCGGGATAACTGGATTTACCTTTCCCGGCATTATCGAAGAGCCGGGCTGAAGCGCAGGAAGCCTTATCTCGGACAGCCCTGAAACGGGCCCGCTGTTCATCCATCTCAAGTCATTCGCAATCTTCATGAGGGCTGTTGCGGAAGTTTTCAACTCGCCGGACAATGAGATAATTGCATCCTGCGAGGACTGGGCTGAAAAATGATTTTTTGCCTTGCGGAATCTTATCCCTGCCTGCTCTGAGAGTTTTTTTGCAACCCGCGCGCCGAAGTTTTTGCTTGTGTTAAGGCCGGTCCCGACTGCTGTGCCTCCTATAGCAAGCTCTGATACTGCCGGCAATGCGCCTTTGATTCTGCTTATTGAATGCTTTATCTGAGACGCCCATCCCGAAAACTCCTGCCCGAATGTCAGGGGCATTGCGTCCATAAGATGAGTCCTTCCTGTTTTAACTGCGCGTTTATGTAATTGTGCTTTTTTGTTTATTGACTTGTGAAGAATCTCAAGAGATGGAAGAAGTGCGTTTTTAACCTGCAGGCACGTAGATACATGGATTGCAGTAGGAATTACGTCATTTGACGACTGGCCCATATTAACATGGTCATTCGGATGAACCGGAGCCTTTGTGTTTTTTCTTCCTGTAAGCATTTCATTGGCCCTGGTGGCGAGGACCTCGTTTATGTTCATGTTTGTAGAAGTGCCTGAGCCGGTCTGAAATATATCCAGCGGGAATTGGTCGGAATGCATCCCGTCAATTATTTCCGAGCAGGCCTTGATAATCGCATTTGCAAGTTTTTTGTTCAGCAGCCCTGATTCTGCATTGACCCTGGAGCATGCGAGTTTTATGTGAGCAAGTGATTTAATGAACACTTCAGGGAAGGCAAGGCCGCTTATCGGAAAATTCTCTATCGCCCTTTGCGTCTGCGCACCCCAGTAAGCTTTTTGCGGAACTTTTACAGTTCCCAGAGAGTCTTTTTCTATCCGGTATTTTTCCATGATGAGTTAAGTATATCAATATCCAGAATTTTCTACTACTCCATAGCTATTAATAAAACCGCTTAATTTTGACAGTTTTTGATAGTTTGGGATATAATGTTATTCGCTTTAAACAGGCGAAAACTATTGATTTTTGGGGTGTCGTCCAAAGGCAGGACGGCAGATTCTGGATCTGCTTATAGGGGTTCGAATCCTCTCACCCCAGCCAATATGGTCCCATCGTCTAGAGGCCTAGGACGTGGCCCTCTCAAGGCTAAAACACGGGTTCGAATCCCGTTGGGACCGCCAAAGCATTTATTTCGGTTTCCTGATGAATGTATTAAAACTTAAGTTGCAAAACATCCTCCATATATGGAAAATGTAGATGTCATGAAAAAACCAACTCTTATCACGGTAATATTTCTTCTTGTGACTGTTGTTTTTGTTTTCGCGCAGCAGGTAACTGACATAAGCATGCGGGCCAGCAAGAAAGACGGCATACTCCGGATTGTGTTTGAGGGTGAAGAGGCATTCATAAAAAAGGCAAATGCGGTTGTATCGGGGTTGCAGCTCAATGTTGAATTTCCTTCGTCTTTCAATATTATTTCTAAGAAAAAGATTGAACTTGACAGTTCAATAAAAGAGAAGGTCCTTACAATTAACCTTAAGGAGCCTTCGGATATAAAGATTATGAGGCTCTCTGCGCCCGCAAGGTTTGTGATAGATATAACTCCAAAGCCTGAGACAGACGTAAAGACGCAGCAGGATATCATGCCGCTACAGAAGATCTATGTCATTGATCCAGGGCATGGAGGCTATGATTTCGGCATTACAGGCGCTGGGCTTAGAGAAAAAGACATTGTGCTTTCTATTGCACGGGAGCTTGAAGGTCTGCTTACAAAAAAAGGCAAGAAGGTTTTTCTTACGAGGAAGAGCGACCAGTTTATGCCCATAAAAGACAGGGCCGTGTTCGCAAACCAGAAGGCGGCTGAGATATTTGTAAGCCTTCATGTTTCTTCAGGCGACGGGTTTGCTTTATATGTCCCGAAGGTCAGCGATGCGGGTTACGACCCGGCAGTAGCCTTGTATACTTTAAATTTGCGGCAGCAGAGATATTTGCAGAAGAGCCGGGCGCTTTCCGATGCTATATCAAAGGCTGTGAAAGAAGAATTTAACCTCAATATCGTAAAGAGAGAGATGCCGCTTCACGTTCTTAACTCTGTTGCCGCGCCTGCTGTGCTGATAGAAATTCCGTCATTTAAGGTGGTCAATTACGACCAGAAGACACGCGAAAGGCTTGCAGAGGCGCTGATAAAAGGATTTTTTTATTATGGGCAGTAAGAAATATTTATGGGTAATAGTTTTCATCCTGCTTTTTGCTGCGGGTATGACAGGAGGGTATTTTTATTTTTCAAAGGAATTTCCTTCACAGACACCCCATGAAAAAAGGACGGAAGAAAGAGGCGGTGTTATATCTGAAGACATGTTCACCCTCAGAATCTACTATCCTGTGAACGGAAGATTGCAGATGGAAGAAAGAAGGGTTCAAAGAAAGACGCCTCAGGCTACTGTTGCAGAGGCGGTGATAAGTGAATTTTTTAAAGGTCCGGTTAAGGTAGGCATTTCAGAAATGCCTAAGGATGTTAGGCTTATAGGGTTATACCAGGGGGATGACGGTATTCTTTATGTGGACCTGTCGGATGAATTCAGAAGGAATTTCAGCGGCGATGCCGCAGCAGAGTTTCTGCTGCTCAGAGGATTATATGAGAGCCTTATATCTAATGTGTATGATATAACCGATGTGAAGGTGTTGCTTGAGGGCAGGGAGATGGAAAGCCTCGGAGGACATCTCTATCTGCTTTATCCACTTAAGGAAATTGTTTCCCAGACAGATAGTAAGTAACACAGTGTCAAAGTTAAAGGCTATGATACTCTGAGCCTTTGACACTCTGACGCTTTATTTTTAGGAGGTAGTTTGAATAAGAGTCCTATAGGAGTTTTTGATTCAGGTATAGGCGGGCTTACGGTCCTAAAAGAGATTTTGAGGGAACTGCCGGATGAAAGCCTAATCTACATTGGCGATACTGCAAGAGTCCCTTACGGAAGCAAGTCAGGCGAAACTGTTATAAGGTATTCTCTTGAGATAGCAGAATTTCTGATAAAACAGGGCATAAAACTTTTTGTTGTGGCCTGTAACACGGCCTCTGCATATGCCATTGATGAGCTTAAAAAGCGCCTGGATATACCTGTAGTAGGCGTGATAGAGCCCGGAGCAAAGGCTGCCATAGAGGCCACAAGGACTAAGAGAATAGGCATAATAGGCACAGAGGGGACCATTAAGAGCAATTCTTATATAAATGCGATTAACGCCCTTAGGGGTAAAAAAATTGAAGGCATTACGGAGCATGGTGAAAAGGGCGTGGACAGGTATTTTGAAATCAGGAGCGGAGATTTTATTATTTTTACAAAGGCGTGTCCGCTTTTTGTGTCGCTTGCAGAGGAAGGGTGGACTGCCAATGACGTTGCTTTGCTTACAGCAGAGCATTACCTGAGAGGTTTAAAACAAGAAAATCTGGACACGCTTGTTTTAGGCTGCACGCATTATCCGGCGCTTAAGGAAATTATTTCAAAGGTTATGGGCCCGGATGTAACGCTGGTAGATTCCGCTGTTGAGACGGCAAGAAAGGTTAAGGATATACTTGAAGAAGGCGGTATGGAAAGAAAGCCGGATGTAAAACCCGCGAGGAAATTTTATGTCACGGACTCACCCGGACGTTTCGTAAAGGTAGGAGAGAGATTTCTTCAGCAAAAGATAGAACATCTTGAAAAGATAGAATTATAGCGTCAGAGGGTCAAAAAAGTGTCAAAGGGTCAAAGCGGCAAAGTATCAAAGTATAAAGGCTCTGACGCTATGATACTCTGACACTTTGATACTTTAAACATGGAGGATAAATGAGGGCTGACAGCAGGAAAAACACGGAGATGAGAAAATTAAAAATCACAAAAGATTTCATAGGGACGGCAGAAGGCTCTGTGCTTATTGAGATGGGCCATACACGGGTTATCTGCACCGCGTCAATTGAAGAAAAAGTCCCGCAGTTTCTGAAAGACCAGAAAAAGGGCTGGGTGACGGCGGAATATTCAATGCTGCCCAAGTCATCCCAGACAAGAATAACCCGGGAATCAAGCACAGGCAGGGTCGGCGGAAGGACGCATGAGATACAGAGACTTATCGGAAGGGCCTTGAGGTCGGTCGTGGACCTCAGCATGCTCGGCGAAAGGACCATATGGATAGACTGCGATGTGATTCAGGCGGACGGCAGCACCAGGACCGTAAGCATAACAGGCGCTTTCATCTGCCTGGCTGCCGCCCTCAAATCAGCCCTGAAAAGCGGGATGCTGGAAAGAATGCCGTTAAAAGATTATCTTGCGGCAGTTAGTGTAGGTATTGTCAACGGAGAGCCTGTTCTGGACCTCACTTATGCGGAAGATTCTACCGCAGAGGTTGATATGAACGTTGTGATGACA
>Ga0172368_10008982_pt1 | contig 10075 bp, 10 predicted proteins | sample Lak11m_FD_114540 | JGI IMG/M metagenome (GOLD analysis project Ga0172368, IMG submission 114540) | Freshwater microbial communities from Kabuno Bay, South-Kivu, Congo - kab_022012_11m | ecosystem: Environmental > Aquatic > Freshwater > Lake | place: Democratic Republic of the Congo: South-Kivu...
AGGTAATTTGGAAACAAGTGTTGGTACGGTAATCTCTGGTGCTTTGGCTTTGGTTGGTACAATATTTTTGATTTTAACAGTTTACGCGGGCATTCTTTGGATGCTTGCTCAGGGGAACGAAGAAAAGGTCAATAAAGCAAAAGATATTATTACAGCAGCGATTATTGGTTTGGTGATTACCATGGCCGCTTATGCCATTACCAGTTTTGTTACAACTAGGTTGGGTGGAAGTGGGAGCGGTGATGAGGCTGCCAACACACCGATAACCACTAGAGCCCAATGTGAAGCCGCGACTAGCCGCAATGGAGCTTGTATTGCCACTGTCGGCGAATGTGCTGAAGGCAGGACTGTGATAGGTGCTTGCTCTGATTACGCAGGCAATACTTTGTGCTGTGGTAGTCAATAATTTTGTTTTTTGTATTTATTACTCTTATGAATTTATTGAATAAGATTTTAGTAGCAAGTTGTTTGGCTTTTGTTTTGATATTTACCACTGCCCCAGCTTTGGCTGCGCCAAATATTAATGCTTTAACTAGCAAGGTAGCTGATAAGGCTGGTTATGATAAATCAGATGCTGATCCATTGGCCCTATCAAAACGAGTTGGTGGTATTATTAAAATCGCAATGACCATGGTGGGCACATTGTTTTTGGCTTTAACAGTTTATGCTGGATTTTTGTGGATGACTGCCAGTGGCAACGAAGAACAAGTTACTAAAGCGACCAATATTTTAAAGATGGCAATAATCGGTTTGGTTATAACCTTAGCTGCTTATGGAATAACCACATTTGTGGTTGGCTATACGGTCGGGATTGCTCAATCCGGCACCACAGTTGGTGGGGGCGCCACTTCGGACGCTGGATTTTGGAGTGGATTTGCTGATGGTTGGAGCAGTGGTTGGCAAGATTTCAAAAATGGTTTTTAATATCTACGGTATGAAAAAGAAATTATTTTTTTTGGTCTTAGGTTTAATGGTTTTTAGTTATTTATTGGCGCCAGCAATTGTTTATGGTGTATCTTCAAGTACACAATCGGCAATTGCGGAGCAGCTACAAGCAGCCGCTGGAGATGAAGGGGCGGGTTTGGGCAATCCACGCGATCCACGTTTGATGGTAGCTGATGTGATTAGAGTGGTTTTAGAATTCTTAGGGATTATTTTCTTGGCCTTAACAATTTACGCTGGCTTTTTGTGGATGACAGCGGGCGGTAATGAAGAAAGAGTGACCAAGTCAAAAAGTTTATTATTTCAGGCGGTTATTGGTTTGGTAATTATATTAGCAGCATATTCGATTACGCTGTTTGCAATAAAAATAGCGACTGGTCATTGGACTGATTACGCTAATATACAATATATAGAACAGCCAACAGTAACGGAGTGTCATGGCCTCTCTTGTCCATAAGATCAAACCCTCCTTGAAAAAGGAGGGTTTTGTTGTATGAAGAAAAAAATTGGAATATTTTATGTTAGTGCTGGCGGTGGCCACAGTGGCGCTGCCAAGGCATTGGCTAGAGAATTAACAGAGAAATACAAGGATCAAACAGAAGTAGTTACAATTGATGCTGGAGCGGATAGTGGTAAGCTATCAAAGTGGCTACTTCATAAAGGGTATTCTTTGTTCATAAATAAATATCTACCTCTTTGGTGGATGTTTTGTTTGATTACCAGACAGCAATGGGTGATGTCATTGTGGGTAAAAATGTTTCGTAACCAAAAACATGTTAATGAATTGGTGAAGAACGGTAATTTTGATGTTGTGATCTCTTTGTATTTTTTTATCACCCCACCACTTTTGACAGCAGTAAAGACTGTCAGCCCGCGCACAGAGATTTGGTCGGTTGTAACTGATCCATTTACTATTCCACCAATTTGGTTTTTTGAAAAAGATATAAAATATTTTGTTTTTTCGGATTTGGCAAAACAAGCAGGGTTGTCACAGGGAGTAAAAGGAGAAAATATTATCGTAGTGCCTCCAGTGATAAACGATAAATTTTTACAGGCACGTGATTTAGACAAAAACGCAATTCGTGGAAAATTAGGATTACCGCTTGATAAGAAAATAATATTTGTAACAGCTGGTGGTGATGGTTTGTATCGTGGCGGCGAGATTGTCCAAAAACTTATGGATTTACCTGATGATTTTCGAATAATTGTTGTGTGTGGGAGAGAAGAGAAATTTTTTAATCAGGTGAATTATCTAAACAAACAACATCCTGGTAAGATTTTGTTGGTTGCTGGGTTTGCAAATAATATGGAGGAATTAATGGTAGCAGCTGATTTGGTTGTGAGTAAGGCTGGCCCGGCAACAATTTTTGAATCATTGGTGATTGGCCGGCCAATAATTCTGACTTACTATATTTGGGAACAAGAAAAGGGTAATCGTGATTTTGTAGTGGAAAATGGTTTTGGCAAATATGAGTCAAGGATCGAGCGGTTGCCCAAGACGATTACTGATTTTTTTGCTGATGACTTGGAAAGTAAAAAGACGCTGGAAAAAATTAAAATGTTTCCGGCCAAGACTGGAGTAAATGAAATTATACAAAAGATATTGCAAACAAAAAATCCCGAATAGATCGGGATTTTTGATATAAAATCCGGGCGGGGGTGTCCTACGGGAGTTGAACCCGTTTTGTCGGTTCCACAAACCGACGTAATAACCGTTATACCAAGGACACCCCTACCAGGACTTTTAATAGTTGAAATTATATCTTAATATAAATAATTTTTCAACCATCGTGCCCCCAGTAGGAATCGAACCTACATCCCAGCCTTAGAAGGGCCGTGTTTTATCCATTAAACTATAAGGGCATATATTATGCTTGTTTTGCTAAAAATATATTTTTCCAGTGTAAAATTTTTCTAAAAAGATTTCGGTTGTAAATTCGTATGCTGCACGTCCCTTGATACAAGGGTTTTTTCTTGAATTTCAATGTGCTTTTTTTAATTTGAGTTTTGTTAAATTGTGTTAGTGGTATTTTTGTTATTTGTGACCACGTTCTTTCTAAATATTTTTTGTTGTGTAGTTCGTGTATGTGTAGTGCTATTCGGATTTTTTCTTCTGGCACCAAACAAATTTCTCTGAACCACCTCATCATGAATTTTATCATGTCTGGGTCAGAATTACTAAATTTGACCATCTCGTTGTCTGTTGATTTGTCGCCTTCCGCCCAGTATAACATTATGCCGCAATTGAATAAAATCTCGTTGTGTTTTTGGTCGTATTCTTTTTCAGATAACAAGAGTGTTTCCTGTTTATCTTGGTTTTTCTTGAGTTTTTTTAATTTACCTAGTCGGTCAGCATTTTTTTGCTTGATAGTAACATATAGTCGTTTTTTTTGTGTAGCGGTTAGCTCGATATCCTTCACCCAAGCGTTAATTGTACTTTTTGATACAGGTATTTCTCGCAGTATTTCATTGTAGCTTTTACCTTCAGATCTTAGCATTCTCGCTTTCTTTTTTAGATGTAGTTTCATATCGAACTGATATTATATATTTTTATATATACAATACACCAGTTCGTAATGGTAGTCAATATTTGAAAGATTATAGAGATTATATTGTATTTTTACAAAAAAATCAAGTTATGCTATTATTTATACATAATTACCCTAATAAATATGAAAAAATATCTTTTGTTTCTTGTGCCATTATTTTTTATTGGTGTTTTTTTAATTGGTGCGCTACCAACTCAGGCACAATATGGTTTAGGCGAAACAGCGGATAAGGCAGGGTATAAAAAGGGTGAAACACCAACTTCTATTGCCACCACTGGGATAAACGCAGCTTTATCTCTGACTTTTTTACTTTTTCTTATTTTAGCCATATACTCTGGTATTAGATGGATGACGGCCCGAGGCAAAGAGGAGCATGTTACAAAAGCAAAAGATATTTTAGAAGCGGCAATTATTGGGTTGGTTGTGATTTCGTTGGCTTACGGGATTACCAATTTTGTCTTAGAAAAAGTTAAAGGGGCGAGTACGCCGGGAGCGGGTAATAGCGGTACTACTACTCTAGCTGATTGTACAAAAGCTGAAGATGAGGGGGCGGAATGCGGAAATGGAGATAATATGGCATGTCATGATGGAAGTTGTGTAACAGCGTGCCAATTTACTTATCCAGATGACGGGGCGTGTGTTTCCCCGGCTTCTTCCTGTGACACGGATGGCGGCAGAAATGTTGTGACATTGCATTTGTGCCCGGGAAGTACAGATAATGTGTGTTGCCACAAGCCCTAACTAGCCCATTGACACTTTTCTCGTTTTTCGCTATACTTACCCCATAATTTATTCTCGTCCGCTAACCAGCAGACGAGACGAACCTTTTCGGACATACCCGAAACGCGCTCGGTTAAGCAAAAAATCCGTATGTTAGATGTAAAAAAGAAACAGCAGGTTATTAAGAAATACCAGACCCATACTGGGGATACTGGTTCAAGCGAGGTTCAAATTGCGATCTTAACCGCTGAAATTGATGAATTAATTGAACATTTGAAGAGTCATCACAAAGATCATTCTTCCCGCCGTGGTCTTTTACGCAAAGTTAGTACTCGTCGCCGTTTAATGCGTTATTTAAAGAAAGACAACCCAGAAAGTTACGAAATCATTGCTAAAAAATTAAAAATTAAACAACCTCGTACTATTGCTAAGCTTGATGCTTCTGGCAAGGAAATAGCTGATCTTGATGATTTAGAAGAGGTTGACATCGTGGAGGAAAAAGATGGAACCGAAGAATAAAAAAACTCATCCTTTAAAGCACCCTGACCAACGTGTCGGGGTGTTTATTGATGTACAAAATATGTACTATAGTGCCAAGAATTTATTTGGCGCTAAAGTTAATTTTGGTAATATTGTAAAAGAGGCAATTGCTGGTCGTAAATTAATACGGGCGATCGCTTATGTGGTTCGAACTGAAGGCAAAGAAGAACAGCCGTTTTTTGATGCTTTGTATAATCAAGGTATTGAAACCAAAGAGCGTCCGTTGCAGATTTTTTATGGTGGTGAGAAAAAAGCGGACTGGGATGTTGGTTTGACGGTTGACGCGATTCGTCTTTCTGCTAGTTTGGATGCAGTTATCTTGGTTTCTGGAGACGGCGATTATTTACCACTGGTTGAATATTTGAAATTTAATCAAGGTAAACAAGTTGAGGTTATGGCTTTTGGCCAGACTACCTCGGCTCGTTTAAAAGAGGCGGTGGATGATTTTGTTGATTTGTCTGAAGAGAAGGGTAAATTTTTAATTTCTGATCGTCGCTCAATGGTCCGAGCGACAAAAAAATATTAAGGGTAGATTGTTAAACTTTTTTATAAAGAGTTTAACATTTTAATCTTAAGAAGATGGTTTGCGGACAAAGAGACCACTTATCTGGTCTTGTGCGCGTGAATCATCTTCAAGAAAGGACATTTATGAATGTCAAAAATTGGTCAATGGAATGGGGCGGACGTACCCTTTCTGTTGAGGTAGGAAAATTGGCTTTACAGACCAATTCTTCTTGTTTGGTGCGTTATGGCGACACGGTTATTTTGGCAACTGCCAATATGAGTCGCTCTACTCGTGATGGAATTGATTTTTTTCCACTCATGGTTAACTTCGAAGAGAAGTTGTACGCTGCTGGGAAAATTAAAGGTAGTCGTTTTATCAAGCGCGAAGGCCGACCAACTGAGGACGCGGTTTTGTCTGGTCGTTTGATTGACCGTGCGATTCGTCCGTTGTTTGATGATCGCATGCGCAATGACGTGCAAGTGATTTTGACTGCGTTGTCATACGACATGGAGAATGACCCACAGGTGCCAGCGTTTGTAGCAGCCTCTTTGGCTTTATCTATTTCTCCAATACCTTGGAAAGGGAATTTGGCTGGGGCGCGTGTTGGTAGAGTAGATGGAAAGTTAATTTTAAATCCATCTTTGGCTGAACGTGCGCAAAGTGATTTTGATATTGTGGTGGCTGGTAATCCTGATAAGGTGGTAATGGTTGAGGCCGCTTGTAAAGATGTCCCTGAGGCCGAGATAATTGCCGCGATGAAGTTTGGTGCAGAAAATTTACAACCAGTTTTGGATTTTATCAATAAGATCCAGAAAGAAATTGGCCAAACAAAAATTAATGTTGAGGAGTTGTTAAAAAATGATCTTGAAGCCACAATTAATTTGTGGGAGAAAGAAGTGGAAAATTTAATTGCGGAAAAAGAAAATGAATGGATGTTTGATACACCAAAAGTAAATCGGGCTGAGCGCGTGGTGATGGTAGATCGTTTTACTACAGCGGCCGAGGAATTGATGAAAGCGAAAGAAGTGGACGCGGCTGTGCAGAAGATTGTTTTAAGCCGCATGAAAATTTATGTGGAGAAGTTTATTACCAAAAGGATTTTGGACAAAAAACAACGTCTTGATGGACGTCGATTGGACGAAGTGCGTGAATTGAATGTGGAAACCGCACTCTTGCCTCGAGTACATGGTTCAGGTTTGTTTATGCGTGGTGATACTCAGGTTTTGTCGGTTGTCACTTTGGGTGCTCCTGGGGATGTTCAAACCTTGGAAACAATGGAAGAAGAAGGCACTAAACGCTACATGCACCACTACAACGACACTCCAGCGACTTATGGTGAGGTTGGCCCACTTAGAGGTCCGGGCAATCGGGCAATCGGGCATGGGGCTTTGGCAGAACGGGCGATTGAGCCAGTTTTACCAACAGAGATTGATTTTCCTTATACTATTCGAGTAGTGTCTGAGGTGTTGGGTTCTAATGGCTCTAGCTCAATGGCGTCTACTTGTGGTTCGTCTTTGGCTTTGATGGATGCGGGCGTGCCACTTAAAAAACCAGTAGCTGGTATTGCAATGGGCTTGGCCAGCGAACCAAATGGTCGTTATGAATTGTTAACTGATTTACAAGATGTTGAGGATGGCCCTGGCGGGATGGATTTTAAAATTACCGGTACTACTGACGGTGTGACTGCGATTCAGATGGACACCAAGACCGATGGTTTGAGTTGGGAAATTGTCGAGGGTACATTCAGTCGTTCGCGTACGGCTCGATTAGAGATTTTGGGTACAATGGCCAAAGTTATGCCAACTCATCGTGCAGAATTATCAAAGTATGCTCCTCGTATTGTTGTAATTAATATTAATCCTGATAAAATTCGAGAGGTTATTGGCCCGGGTGGCAAGATGATCAACAAGATTATTGCTGAGACTGGTGTGTCAATTGACATTGAGCAAGATGGTCGCGTGTTTATCACTTCTAGTGATGCAACTGGAATGGAGAAGGCGATAAAGTGGGTGACAGATTTGACTCGCGAACCATTGGCTGGAGAAATTTTTGAGGGCACAGTTGTTCGTATGGAAGATTTTGGCGCGTTTATTGAAATTTTACCTGGCAAAGATGGTATGGTGCATGTGAGTGATATCGCTTGGGAGAGAACTAACAAGCCGAGTGATGTGATGAAGTTGGGTGATAAGGTGAAGGTACAAGTAAAAGAAATTGATAATTTGGGTCGGGTTAATTTGAGTATGAAATCACTCTTGCCCCGCCCAGAAGGATATGTGGAACAGCCACGGCCAGAGCGTAGTAGCCGTCCAAGTGGTGGTGGCGGACGTGGTGGGTTTGGTGGTCGTGGTGGACGAAGAAATTAATGGATAAAGGCAAAATCCTCGTGAGTGATCATGGGGATTTTTTTATCCACATTTTTAGTTGACACAAAATTATTGTTTGCTAAAATACATATACTATGCAATTCATTTCCACAACTACTACTAGCCAACACCTTGTTTGAGGTAGTAGTTTTGTTAAGTCAAAATTAAACTGCGACCCTCAAATGGGTCGTTTTTTAAATAGAATGATTGATGTGAATAAAAAAATTGATAAAATTTATTTTGATTTTGATAGCACTTTGATTAAAGTGGAGAGTTTGGATTTGCTTGGCGCGCGACGAGGAGTGGGCGAACGGGTGGCGGAGATGACAGCGCGTTCAATGAACGGTGAAGTGCGGTTTGCTGATATTTTTAGAAAAAAAATGGAAGTGATTTCGCCGACATTATCTGATCTTGAGTTTGTGGCGGACGGTTGTGTTAACAGAGTGGTTGATGGGGCAAAAGAGGTTGTAAATTTGTTGCAGTTATTGGGGAAAGAAGTGTATGTATTATCTGCGAATTTTTCGAAAATGATTATGCCAGTGGCTAAATATTTAAATATTCTGGAAGAAAGGATTTTGGCTAATGAAATATTTTTTGATAACGCAGGAAATTATTTTAATTTTTCCAGCGGGCTATTGTCTCAGGATGAAGGTAAATTAAAGATGTTGGAAGAACGAAAAAAGTTAGGTGGGTATACTGCCTTAGTCGGCGACAGTGTATCTGATTTGGAGGCGGCCAGCGCGGTTGATATTTTTATTGGTTTTGGCGGTGTGGTTGAACGTGAGAAAGTAAAGAAAGAGGCGGAATATTTTGTTGGCACTGCTTCATTACTACCAGTTTTAAATTTTTTATTGACCGAAAAAGAAAAAAATATGTTGATTGGTTTAGGCTATAAAAAAATAATTGAGCAAATTCGAAAATTGGCTACCACTACTACTACCGGTTTAGATCCGGTTGCTTGGTAGTGGTATTAATTTTTGAGCAAAATACCCACCAAGGCCGGTGGGTATTTTTGTTTCAAAACAGGAAAGGAGGAGAGGATTTGGTTAGGGGTTTGCCGGTGTTTGCGTCAGAGCGTTCTTGGTGTGAGCCAGATGCGGAAGGGTACACCAAGAAGAAAGGGGTGGTGCTCATTGAACAGCGCAATGATCATAACGGTATCTGCCAAGTGGAGGATGGTAGGTATGATATGTATCGACTGCGCGCTTTAGCTGAATCGTCGCAAGGGCGTTGGCTGTCACGTTTCCCTGGGCATACTCTGCCCGGTCCGGGCGCTGGCAACAACGAAGTGTTCGCTGGTTCGCTAGAATGGCAGCGGTATACGGCTATGGCAAAGCTCGTTGGTGTGCCAAAGACGGGTAAAAGTGAATGCGTTGTTTCACAAATCGACAAGATACCGCTGTGTGTGGATTGGGGCTGGCCGGGTGTCGTGCAGCCAGAGATCCGTGTACTGCATCCGCAGGTCAGTGCGGTTGTGTCTTGGGATGAATTTGAATGGGAGAGACACGAACAGGCCCTTCGGCGCGAGTTACGGTGTGCGTTCCAGATTAACGGTTTCAGCGGGCTGTTCGCTGTGGTGCGTGGTGCTTGGGATGCAGGCAATGCGGTTGAGTACACCAGCGATGCGCTGCGATACGCCGGTGAGTTGGTGGGTCAATTCGGCGTCTCGGTGACGGATCCTATCGTGGCGTTCGAGTTGGAGGCACTGGCCAGCTATTACCAGTATTCTGCAGTTTGCGGTGTTCACAGTGTTGGTATTTATCGCGATATGTGGATTGAAGTGGGTGATATGTCTCTTGGTCGTATCAAGGCAACGGAGCTGGTGGTGACCGACAGGATTCGGCAGGAACTCGATACGCTTAGCAGTCGTGGTTTTTCACCGATCGTGGTTAATGAATACGGCTGCAATACAGACGGTAGTCATCGTCATACTGCTGTCTGGTTGTGGAATCTGCTTGGTGCAGTGGGTGATTTTGGTCATGGTTTCGAGTCGCGAGTCGCAGATTTCATCAACCGCAACGCCAAAGTCATGGGCCCGATCGTTGTGCGCGAGGCCTTGCGTGTGTTGAGTGAGCTTCTGGATCGAAACGACGATCGTCGGTTCTTGGAAAACGAGATTGTGGTCAGAGCTAGTAAGCATAATCCCATTACCCACCTGCCGGTTATTCTCTTCAATGAGTATTCGGCCGGCACGGTGGTAAAAAAACAGTACGACGAAGGAACTGATATTCGTCGCGTCGATCCCACGACCTACCGTTTGCTCGCGCATAATTCTTCTTATACTTTGCCGGCGCGTGGACCATATCATCGCACCGATCGTTCGCTCCTCCCCTGGTTCCAGATCTTAGATCAGTAGCTCTTTTCTGGCCTGTCCTTCGGCCATACAATAGAAGTGATAGGTGAGCCGGCACTTTTCAAACCGGCACTTCAATTTGTCGACAAACAAAACAAAAGAC
>Ga0172368_10008983_pt1 | contig 10074 bp, 11 predicted proteins | sample Lak11m_FD_114540 | JGI IMG/M metagenome (GOLD analysis project Ga0172368, IMG submission 114540) | Freshwater microbial communities from Kabuno Bay, South-Kivu, Congo - kab_022012_11m | ecosystem: Environmental > Aquatic > Freshwater > Lake | place: Democratic Republic of the Congo: South-Kivu...
ACCCCTGTTTCCGGTTGTTTTGTTGTTTCCGACTGGAAAGATGTGGGAAACAACTATGTGTTTATTTACAATCCTGAAATCAGTTATATGCCCAACGACAATACAGAATTAGGTATTGGTATCAGGATTATTGATGGTAAAGGCGGAAGTATGTTTGCTGCGGTAAAAGATAAGGATGAGATGTTTTTCAAAATAGGATATAGTTTTTAGAACATGAAATTTTAGATCATGAAAAAAATTATCATCAGCCTGATAAGTCTGCTATTTATCTGCGGGACAGGTTTTTGTCAAAAAATAACTTCAGATGCAATTCTGGGATGCTGGCTTACCTCAAAAGGAGAATGCAAGGTCGAAATTTACAAAAAGAATAATCTGTATTATGGTAAGATTATTTGGCTTAAAGAACCCAATGATGATAAAGGCCTCCCGGTTAAAGATAAAGAGAATCCAGATTCAAAGCTAAAAGAAAGAAATGTGTTAGGAATTACATTTATGTTTGATTTTCAATACGATGGTGAGGATAAGTGGACCAATGGAAGGATTTATAATGTGGACAATGGCAAAACCTATCAGGCATTAGTAAAAATGGAATCAAATGATGTTATTTACCTCAGAGGTTATATTGGAATACCTGCACTTGGAACGGATACAAGATGGACGAGGGTAAAATGACACAAAACTGTTCATAGATAAGAATTATATTGAAATCCATTTGTAAACAATATTTTGCCTTGTTTGGTAAAAACTTCAATATTTCTAAATAAAGTAGGCAGTTTGCAACACACCATTGGTACTCGGGGTAGTAAGTATAAAATTCACAAATTTTGCAATCCAAAAACCACAATATGCAATACTTTTTCCCTTTTCGAACTTTGCATTCCGTATTCCCCCTTCATTTACTCCTCTTATAAACCCTGACTCTGCCTTTGTAATTTTCAGTATCCTGATTCTCAATAATAATCAATTTGAATTTATTTTTGTTAATCCATTCAATTTTGGCCTTTCCTTTTTCGCCTCCATCATAGGTTTCATAATAAAATTCACCATCATACGACCATCTTGAATTTGTAAAATATGGCTCATTATCTTTGTAAAAAAAGGCTATTTCTGCAGTATTATTTTTATTCCATGTAACAAGTATCTTGCATTTACCATCAATTGGTTCGTTAACTTTTGTTATCCAGTTTCCACAGAGATCAGGTTCAGAATAGACTTTTTGTGCAGAACTATAAAATGTTGCTATCAGGCTAAATATAATCATCAGAAAAGTTATCTTTATTATCGACTTTTGCAAATAATATAATAATATTGTCATCTTCATTTCCTGTATTTTGATTGGGTATAGATACCTCTAAATTCAAAGAAGTAAATGTAAAAGTTAACAGATGGCAATTATTTTATCAAATGACCTTAAAATAATTTTACATTTGAAAGCTTAAAAAATGGCTAAATCAAGTTAAAATCAATGAAAAAAGAAATAATTGAAGGTTTTACCTTAGGATGGAACAACTATTTTAATTGTATAGACTTTCCATTTGTTGTTATGTTTTCAAATAATAAACCTGAAGGTAAAACAGTCAGACTTGATCATGAAAAGAGATGTGTTTGCAGCACTGTATATGAAGCAATTAATGGTGAAACATTGATATTCGATGAGCATTCATTTGGCTGCCTTGGAGGAAAAAGGTTTGCAGGATTTTCTGATAAACTTCGTCCAGGTTTTGAATATTTTCTTTCCTGTGGTATTCCTGGAGAAATTGAAGGTGAACGATACAAGAAATCACCCGAACTTGTCAGAGATTTATTAAAAGAACGTGAGTTGTTGACAACAAGAGGTAAGTATATGATCTTTAAACCCTGGAAATCTCTTGACGAATCAGATGAACCATTGATTGTAATTTTTATGGCAACCCCAGATGTTTTGTCAGCCTTGTTTACATTAGCCAATTTTGAAGGAGCACCATTATACAATGTTATCGCTCCTTTTGGTTCAGGTTGTGCAGCATTGATAGAAAATCCATTACGAGAACTTGAATCACCCGTACCACGTGCTGTAATTGGGATGTTTGACATCAGTGCACGTATGGTGGTAAAACCCAATGAACTTAGTTTTGCTATACCTTATCCTAAATTTGAGCAAATGGTTTTAAATATGGACGAAAGTTTCCTGATTACTCAAAGATGGAAAGATGTTCAAAACAGATTATGAATACTCATTGTAATAAAATTTTCCATCAAATAATTTAACTTAAAATTCCAGAGAAACACAATAAATTAACAACTTTTTTGGCAAAAAAAATTATTGTTGTAGGGGCAGGTGCGTCAGGATTGATTGCAGCAGGAATAGCAGCAAGCAATGGTGCTGAAGTACTGTTGCTGGAAAAGATGGAAAGGGCAGGCAGAAAACTTCTCATTACTGGTAAAGGACGTTGCAATATTACCAATATTGCCAGTGTCTCTGATTATAATCATCATATTCATCCAAGAGGAAACTTTCTAAGACCTGCTTTTGCTGCTTTCTTTTCAGACAATATCATTGAATTACTGAAACAACATGGGGTGAAATCTAAGATTGAACGTGGTGGAAGAGTGTTTCCTGAAAGTGATCAGTCAAAAGATGTGGTAAATGGGCTTCTCAGGTGGCTCAACAATAACAACACAAAAATTGAATATAACTGCAAGGTCAACAAAATTCTGACAAAAGAAAATAAAGTCATTGGGCTTGTTTACGAAAAAAATGACAGCATACTTACAAAAGAATGCGATGCAGTGGTACTCTGCACTGGTGGTAAGTCGTATCCTGCAACTGGCTCAGATGGTAATGGGTATTTACTGGCAAAAGAGCTCGGTCATTATATTGTTCCTCCTTTTCCTTCATTGGTTCCTTTAGTCACTGAAGGAACTTTCACTAAAGCACTTCAGGGATTAAGTTTAAAAAATGTGAAAGCATCAGTATGGGTTGAAGGGAAAAAGGCAGCAGATGAATTCGGGGAGATGTTATTTACTCATTATGGCCTTTCAGGCCCGATTATACTGACATTAAGTAGGTTGGCAGTAAAAGCATTGAATGAAAACAAGGAGGTTTACATCAGTATAGACCTTAAACCAGCTCTTGATGATAAAACTTTAGACAACAGGCTATTACGAGATTTTAATAGCAATGGGAAAAAACAAATATCAAATATTTTCAGGGAATTATTACCATCCGGCATGATCATCCCTTTTTTGCATGAAATTGGTATCCCAAGTGAAAAACAAGGGAACCAGATTTCAGCAGAAGAAAGAAAGAAAATTCGCTTGCTGTTGAAAAACTTAAAGTTCAGCGTTAGTGGGCACCATGGATATAAAGAAGCAATTATAACGTCAGGAGGTATAAACCTTGATGAAGTTAATTCAAAGACCATGGAATCAAGACTTGTAAAGAATTTATTTTTTGCCGGAGAAATTCTTGATTTGAATGCTGACACCGGAGGGTATAATCTGCAGATTGCATGGAGTACTGGGTATCTGGCAGGACAGTCAGCAGCGGATAGTAAAAACTAACAAATTCCTGTTTTCAGTCATATTGTGCTTGATATGCTCAATTTATGAAATCTAATGACATACAAAAAATGGGAAATGAGAGAAGAAATAATTGTTATTTTACAATTGTAACAAATACTGGAATTTTGAATAAAGACTAAATAATTACCAATCAATTACTTTCCATCCTCTGGTAATAGCTTCTTTTCTAAGTCTTGAATCTGGACTGATGCAAAATGGATAGGCAACCACTTCTAAAACCGAGATATCAGATACAGAATCAGTATAGCAGGAGGTATTTTTTAAATCAATTTTATTTACTTGGCAATATTCAACAACCCTGTTTAGCTTTTCAACACCATAACATAGTTTTCCTTTTGGTTTACCGGTAAACTTGCCATCAACTACTTCCAAATCTGAACATATAATTTCATCAATACCAAGCACTTCAGCAGTAGGCTTGCATATTGCTGACAATGCTGCAGATAAAATGACTATTCTTACCCGATCATTTTTTAACCTCATAACTTCCTGAATCATTTCAGGTCTGATCTTTTGTCGCAAATACGTATTAAAAATCTGTTTACATAAGATTTCAAGGTCATCTTGCTTTACACCATTGGTCCACAATGCCATTTTATCAATTATTTCTGATGGATTACCAATTCTTGTTCTGTAAAGCAAAGCATACCATGCTGCTTTTAATAATTGAGAAAAACCCATTAAACCACTGGTATAAGCTTTCCACACAAGTATATTGCCGCTGTTAGTTGAAAAGATTGTGCGGTCAACATCAATAAAGGCCACTTTTATTTTTTCTTCACTCATTTCTCAGGATTGAAATAATGATTTCCTTGAGGGTTATAGATGATTGAGAGCACTTTTTTCCTGATACTTACTTCAAACTTTGATGCATACTTTAATTCACCGTCTAAATGATATGGCATTATCTGGCTAAACTCAAGGTCAAAGTTTTCAACCTGAAAGTAGTTTATTTTTCTATCATTAATATGTGTACCCTTTGGTACTTTCATTAAAATATCAAGCCTTTTGATAAGGTTTAGGTTTTCAATAGCACAAACATCCAATAAACCATCATTAGCAATCGCTTTTGGTGTCAGAAAAAATGCACCGGCAAAACGTCTGCCAATAGCTATGGTATTTATAAAACATTTTCTTTTAATTACTTCATCCTGCTTGCGTATAGTCATCAGTGTTTCTTTGTAGAAAAACAAGTTTTTCAATATATGCCAGACATATTTGTTTTTTCCACCCTGTTTCACAATACCTGGTTCAACATAGTTCTCAGCAGCCACCTGTGCATCAAAACCTAATCCCATGCCATTTATAAATATGTTACCATTACAAAAACCAACATCCATTTTAATAATATTCCTGTTGAAGAAAATTTGCCATTCTTGGTCATTCAGCCGGTCGTGAAAGCCAAGTATCTGTATAAAATCATTCCCTGTACCTGCAGGAATTATTCCTGTTACGACATCAGGGTAGTTAATCAGAGAAGTCGTCATTTCATTTAAAGTACCATCACCACCAACACCAATAATATATTTAAAGCCCTTTTCAGCAAAATTTTTTGCCAGCAATGTTGCATGACCAGGTTTTTCTGTATATATTATTTCTGCTTCAATGGTATATTTACGCAGCTGTTCATTAAGCTGAGGGACAATAGTTTTTGCAGCCCCTTTACCTGCATGTGGATTTACTATAAAAACCCATTTTTCATTTAATTTTGTCATATCGTTTTATACAATGATGATTCAATGATCGATTTAATCACAGTGATAATTTCATTATCCGATTTTTCTATCAATTCATATTTGTTGATTGGTGGATGAATGACTACATTTAATTTAGAGTTGAAATTGATATGAAACCTGTTTTTAGGTTTAAATTTAAAAAATCCATTCAATGTTACTGGTAATACATCTATTTCTGATTCCCTTAACACCTTGATGAACCCTCTGAAAAAATCGTTAACTTTTCCATCCAAAGTTCTGGTGCCTTCTGGAAAAATAGCAATTGTATGTCGTTCAGATTTTAAAATTAATTGGTCAATCATGGTTTTTGTAGCCTTAAAATTTGCCGGTTTCATCGGTACATAATTTATCATTTTTAAAACTGTTTTAAACACAGGTATCTTCATTAAACGCTCATGACCAAACCAGGAAACATCAGGATAAAACGACATAATAGCCATAATGTCGAACAAACTCGAATGATTGGCAACCAGAATATATTTTCCGTTTTTACTTATGTTTTCCAGACCTATAATTCTTAACCTCTTTCCCATGATATAAAATACTGAATTTGCCCAAAAATAAAGAACTATCCTTACAGGAAACTTCATTTTCAGAACTGAAAAAATAAGTGTAATAAAAACAATCATTGTTGTAAATGAATATAAAAGCAGGAATATTGGCACCGAAATGAAAAAATAAATTTTTGTTTTCACCAAAGCAATGATTGTATCTGAAATCAGATATATTTTAAAATTTTCATGAAAAAAAAGTGCTGCAAGGTAATCATATTTTACTAGTCACTTGCATTTGTATTTTTGCAGGATAAAATATTAACAAAATTTCGATGTTTAAAGCTGAAATAAAAACCGTAAGAGGTACAATGAAAGTGGAGTTTTATGAAAAAGATGCTCCCAATACTGTTAAAAACTTTGTTGATCTTTCAAAAAAAGGATTTTATAATGGATTGACTTTTCACCGGGTTATTCCAAATTTTGTAATTCAGGGTGGATGCCCATACGGAACTGGAGTTGGTGGTCCAGGTTACAAAATCAAATGTGAGTTGGATGGCAACAATCAATATCATGACAGAGGTGTTCTTTCGATGGCACATGCAGGACGTGATACAGGAGGTTCTCAGTTTTTTATCTGTCATAACAGACAAAATACTGCTCATCTGGACCGTAATCATACTTGTTTTGGAAAAGTAGTGGACGGATTAGAAGTGATTGATTTAATTCAACAGGGAGATAAGATCGAGTCGATTGTGATAAGTGAAAAGTAGGTTTTTGTAAAGAAATATTTTATTGCCAAATTTGTTGCAGCACTAAACGTATTTAGGCAGGATAAAAATCCGCAATCTACAATTACGCCACTTTCCTATATCTCCTCACCGCAAGCGTCATCACACCTAATCCAATGAATATCAAGGTATAGAATTCGTATTTTATATCAGAAAAGCCTGAACCTTTCAGTAAAACCATTCGCATGATTTTGATAAAATAGGCAATAGGGTTGATGCGGTTGAATTGTTGTGCCCAGTTTGGCATACTCTCAACGGAGGTGAATAAACCACTCATAAGCAGGAAAACTATCATGAAAAAGAAAGATAAAAACATGGCCTGCTGCTGAGTGTTAGCCAAGGTGGAGATAAAAAGCCCCATTCCAAGAACTGCGATCAGATAAACTGCACCAGAAAGAAATACCAGTCCCAGATTTCCTACCATAGGAATATTGAAAAGTAATTTCCCCAAAGTAAGTCCAAAAGCAAGTTCAAACAAAGCAATAATCCAGAAAGGTATGAGTTTTCCAGCCATAAACTGGTATTTTTTAATCGGAGTTACATTGATTTGCTCAATGGTGCCAATTTCCTTTTCCCGAACCACATTCATCCCGGCTAAGAAGAGACCTATCAGCGTAACCAGCAGTACCAAGATTCCCGGAACCATAAAAGTTTTGTAATTTAACTGCGGATTATACCAGTGTGTATAGGTTACATTGATGTTTTCAGGTGCCACAGTGTTTTCATTAACAGAAATATTTTTTGAAATCAATTCTCTGTTTAAACTGCTGATAATCTGGTTGGAATATGCATAAATCAAACCTGCTGACACTCCATTAATCGCATTTACCGAAAGCTGTACTTTAGCTTCATCTGATTTAAATAAATCTCTTTCAAAATGAACAGGTATTCTTAAAACAACATCCACACTGCCGTTTTGCAGGCATTTTTCAGCATCAGGATAAGAAAATGAGATGAATTTAATTTTATAGAATGGTGAACCTGAAAATTTAGAAATCATTTTTCTGGAAGTAGCTGACATATCGTTGTCAACCACATACATTTTAATATGCTTCATTTCGAAAGTAGCAGCATGTACCAATACCAGCAACTGAATAATCGGAACAACAAAAATAATCGGAAGCATGGTTTTATTCCTGAATATTTGGATAAACTCTTTTTGAAGGATGAATAGTATTGTTTTCATGGTGTCATCCCTCCAATCTTATTTTAAACTTCTTGATACTCAATATGATAAAAAATGCAGCCATCCCCAAAAGTATTAAAGTTTCCTTCCAAACGAATAAAAATCCATTTCCTTTGAGCATAATGCTTTTTATAATGATGATGAACCACTTGGGTGGCATGAGCTGACATAGTACCTGTAAAATCCAGGGCATATTTTCAATAGGGAAAATAAAACCAGACAAAAGGATGGTTGGTAACATCAGAGCCACCATCGACAACATCATGGCTATTTGCTGGCTGTTGGTTACAGTAGAAATCAAAATTCCTAAAGCAAGTGCCACTGTGATAAATATCAAAGATTCCAGCATCAGTAAACCCAAACTACCAAGAATGGGCATTCCAAAAACATAATGACCTATTGCAATAATAATCAAAGCATCGGCAAATGCTAAAAATACATAAGGCATTACTTTCCCAAAAATAATCTGAACAGGTTTCAATGGACTTACCAGCAATACCTCCATTGTTCCTAACTCCTTTTCGCGGGTGATGGAAATGGAGGTCATGATGGCAGAAACAAGCATCAACAACATCGCCATGATACCTGGAACAAACATAAAAACACCTTTTAACTCAGGATTGTACAGCATTCGTACTTCAGGAGTAATCCTCATTTTTGAATTTGCCAGAGGATTTAACTCTTTGTTAAATGAAGCAATAATTCCCGAAGTATAATTCACAATCAGGTTGGCAGTATTTGGTTCTGATGCATCGGTGAGTAACTGAATATCTGCAATTCCCTCTTTTTTTAATTTTTTTGCAAAATCCTGTTCAAATACGATAATTTCTTTAACTTTTCCTTTTTTGAAAATCCTTTCAATATCCTGATAACTCTCAACATGATCAATAATTTTAAAATAACCTGAAGAAGCAATTTTATTAGTAAGCTTTATTGTTACTTCATCTTTTGACTGGTCAAAAACAGCAATACCAACATCCTTTATCTCATTGGTTATCACATAACCAAAGAGTAAAAGCTGGATAGCAGGCATCCCAAAAAGGATAATAACAGTGCGCCAATCTCTGAAGATGTGATAAAATTCCTTTCTGACAAATCCGAAAAATCTCTTCATTGTATTGTTCTTTTTAGGCTCTTGCGATTTTTAAAAACACCTCATCCATGTTTTTTGCTTTATATTTTTCAATGAGTTTTAAAGGCGTATCAATTGCAGCAATTTTTCCTTCAGTCATGATGGAAACCCTGTGGCAATATTCTGCTTCATCCATGTAATGAGTAGTTACAAATACTGTAATTCCTTCATTTGCAGCCTGATATATCATTTCCCAAAACTGACGTCTGGTAATAGGATCTACACCACCGGTAGGTTCATCTAAAAAGACAATAGCCGGATTGTGAAAAATAGCTACCGAAAAAGCGAGCTTTTGTCGCCAACCCAAAGGCAAATCTTTGATCAGTTTATCCCTGATTTCTTTCATTTTGAGTTTTTCAAGCAATTCTTCTGTCCTTAGCTTGATGGTTTTTCTGTCGATGCCATAAATGCCTGCATAAAAACGGATATTTTCATAAACTGTTAAGTCTTCGTATAGACTGAATTTCTGACTCATGTAACCAATCTTCTTTTTAATCTGTTCCCTCTCCCTGTAAATATCATGACCTGCTATTTTAACATCACCGGAGGTAGGGTAAGAAAGACCACAAAGAATACGGATTGCTGTTGTTTTTCCGGCACCATTCGCACCTAGAAAGCCAAATATCTCACCTTGTTTAACATCAAAAGTCAGGTTATCGTTCGCAATGAAAGAACCGAATTTCTTGACGAGATTCTTTACTGATATGATTGAATTTGAGTGCATAATGTTTTTATTATAGCATAGGATTGAAAGCTTCTGCTAATTTTAATATTTTTTTTATTTTATGTAGCAGAGGATTGAAATCCCCTGCTACTAAACATTTCATTTTCAAATTATCATTTCTCATAATGTGCTATTTTTGGAGGGGGAATTCATTCCCCCGATTAAAAATAAATATTTCGTTTTCATTTTCATAAATTATATAAAATCACCTCTGTCTAGTAGCAGAGGATTGAAATCCCCTGCTATTAAACATTTCATTTTCAAATTATCATTTCTCATAATGTGCTATTTTTAGAGGGGGAATTCATTCCCCCGATTAAAAATAAATATTTCGTTTTCATTTTCATAAATTATTTAAGATCACCTCTTTCTAGTAGCAGAGGATTGAAATCCCCTGCTATTAAACATTTCATTTTCAAATTATCATTTCTCATAATGTGCTATTTTTAG
>Ga0172368_10008984_pt1 | contig 10073 bp, 9 predicted proteins | sample Lak11m_FD_114540 | JGI IMG/M metagenome (GOLD analysis project Ga0172368, IMG submission 114540) | Freshwater microbial communities from Kabuno Bay, South-Kivu, Congo - kab_022012_11m | ecosystem: Environmental > Aquatic > Freshwater > Lake | place: Democratic Republic of the Congo: South-Kivu...
ACGCGAGCGCCACGACCGTCACCCACAAGCGCAGGAGGAGCGCCCAGGCGAGCGCGACTCCTCCCGGCAGCTCTCGCGCGAGTGAGGCGGTCAGGACGGCCTCCCGTACACCGATCCCGCTCGGGAACACGAACGCCGCCATGCCGACGACATAGGCGAACGCGTAGGCGACGACGACCAGGGGCAGCGCCTCCACATCCAGCCCGGCGATCGCGCGCCCGAGGAGCCAGGCGCCGATGCCGGCCACGAACCACGCCGCGGTGAAGAAGCAGAGGAGCAAGAGGACGGCGCCGAACCCCAGCGTGACGTCCAGCGCCGGCCGATGAAGCAGCCGCAGGATCTTGCCGGCCAGGGGCCCGAACACCCGCGGGTGCATGAGGGCCACGAGAACGGGGACGGCGATCAGGCTCAGCGCCGTCACACCGGGGCGGTACTCCCAGAACGGGAAGAGGACGGCGACGGCCAGCAGCGCCGAGCAGATGCCGAGCGCCTGTTCGTAGACCATCGCCGCCGTGACCCGATCGATGGGCAGCCCCTGGTTGTGGCTCATCCAGCCGCGACCCACGAACATGAAGACGTTGCCGGGCACGTAGCGTGCGAGGATCGACTTGCCCCACACGGCCGCCGCCGGCCAGAAGGCGCTGGGGGCGCCGCAGCCACGCAGGAGCAGCCACCAGCCGGCGGCCTGCGCGAGGTAGAAGACCAGGAAGACGGCGCCCGACAGCGCCAGCCAGCCCGGGTGGAACGTCCAGTCGTACTCGCTGATGGTGCTCCAGGAGCGGACCAGATACGCCCCGAGGAAGTAGACGATGACGATGACGAAGCCGAGCTGCGCGACACGGAACGCGACACGCCGGCCTCGCCGGGCGGAAACGGACGGTCCGGCCGGCGTGCGCTCGTCCGGCGTCATGCCGCCTCCAGAGACGCGAGCAGGACGGCGGCCACCGCGGCCGGCGTGAACGCTCGCCGGTAGAGCGAGAGCGCGCCGGCGCCGAGTCGGGCGCGCTTCGCCTCGTCGAGCAGGCCGCGCAAGGCCGCCGCAAGAGCCACGGCGTCGCCCGCCGGCGTGAGCAGCGCGGTCGCGTCGTCGTCGAGCCACTCGCGGGCGCCCGGCGTGTCGGCGGTGATGACCGGCCGACCGCAGGCGAGTGCGTCGAACACCTTGTTGGGCACCACCCGCGCGGCCTTGTCGGACCGGCCGAAGACCCCGAGGCAGACGTCGGCGGCGAGCGTCTGGGCGCGCAGTTCACCGGCCGGCAAGGCGCCGAGCCACTCGACGTTGGTCAGGCCGTTCGCGGAGATCAGCTCTCGCAACTCCGCCGACACCTGACCCTCGCCGGCGAGGGCGAACCGGAACGGCTCCGTGCGCAGCAGGCCGGCGGCGGCGAGCACGGTCTCAGTACCGTGCATCGGGCTCCACTTGCCGTACTGGAACACGGTCAGAGGCTCGCCCCGGGCCAGGCGCCGGACCCCGCCGTCGGCACGCGGCTCCGGCAGCGCGCCTACCGGAGTGACGGCGATCCTGCGGCGCGGCAGCCCGAAGGCTTCCTGATAGAAGGCTGCGTGCGCCCACGTGTCGGCGATGACGACGTCGGGCAGGCGGAAGGCGGCGGCATCGACGGCGTGCACCAGCGCCGCCTTGGCCCCGACGGACGACACGAGCCCGCGGTCGCCGGTGAACGTGTCCCGGAGCGAGACCAAGGGATCGAACACCAGACGGGTGTGGAGCAGCGAGGCCACCAGCCTGCCGAGCGGCACGAGGAAGTGGCCCGGGTACCCGACCACCACCGCATCGACCCCGAGATACCGGCGGTGCTGCGCGAGCAGGCGGAGGTGGGCGGCGGCCAGCCCCGCAGCGAGCCGGGCGGCGCCGCGGGCGCCGGTCATCTCGGCGGCGGTAAGTGGAGGCAGCGGCGCCCGGAACTCGAGGACGTCGATCCCGTGCTCGCGCAGCCCGGCGATGAGCACGGCGTTGCGTGGATAGGCCGGCTCGTACGTGCCGAAGTACGCGACGGTACGGATCACGGCTCTCCGGCGCCACCGGGCCCAGACGCGCCGGACGCGACGACCTCGCCGCCGTCGCCGGGGGCCGGCGGGACTGCGTCGGCCGGCTCCGGACGCTCCGCCGGCGCCCCCGGTCCGACCACCGCCGCGATCTGGGCCGGGTCGGGACCTTGCCTCGCTCGCGAGTTGGCGATGAGCTCTCCGATCAACCCCAGGCTGAGCAGCTGCACACCGACGATGATCAGCAGCGCCCCGAGCAGCAGGAGGGGGCGCTGCCCGATCGGGTTGCCGAACGCCAGCTTGTCGACGGTGAGGTACAGCTCGACGAGAAGCCCGAGCATGATGAGCAGAGTCCCCACCCCGCCGAAGAGGTGCTGCGGGCGATGCTGATAGCGCCCCAGGAAGAGCACCGTGATCAGGTCGAGGTAGCCGCGGAGGTATCGCTGCCAGCCGTACTTGGAGCGGCCGGCCATGCGCCGCCGGTGACTCACCTTCACCTCGGTGACCCGGAAGCCGGCCTGCTCGGCGACGACGGGGATGTAGCGGTGCAACTCGCCGTACACCGAGATCGTCTCGATCACGTCGCGGCGGTACGCCTTGAGACCGCAGTTGAAGTCGTGCAGGGGGATGCCGGAGGTCCGGCGCACCGTCCAGTTGAAGAAGCGCGACGGCAGCGTCTTGTTCAGAGGGTCCTGACGGCGCTGCTTCCATCCCGAGACGAGGTCGTAGCCCTCTGCCAGCGGCGCGACGAGTCGCGGTATCTCGTCGGGATCGTCCTGACGGTCGCCGTCCATGGTCACGACGATGTCGCCGCGGGCGGCGGCGAAGCCGTGCGACAGCGCCGCCGCCTTGCCGAAGTTCCGCCGCAGCTTGACGACGCGCACGTCGTCGCGCCCCTCGGCGATCTCGCGCATCGCCGCGAAGGAGCCGTCACTCGAGCCGTCGTCGACGAAGACGATCTCGTACGGCGATCCGTGGTCGCCGAGAGACCCGTCGATCTCGGCGACCAGCGGCGCAAGGCTGTCGGCCTCGTTGTAGACGGGGATGACGAGTGAAAGAAGGGCGGCCATGATCGCTGACTAGGATACATCCTCCCAGCCGCAGCGAGGACGCCGACCCCGCTCAGCGAGCGTCGGCGTCGTCCCCGGGAGACCCGCCGCGGCCGGCGGCGCCGAGCGGACGCAACTCGACGGGGGCTTCCTCCCCGTTCAACCGCAACTCCACCTGCCGTTCGGCACGCGCATCGTCGGTCTCGACCCCACCGCGCACATCGTCGCCCCCGAACACGTCGCGTGCCCGCCGCCCGATCACCTGGACGTCTTCATGCACGCTGCTGTTCAGGAGGGCCGCGAGGTGCGGGTTCCTCACTTTCAGCTTCACGCCGAAGAACTCGACCTCGTTCGGCGTCGCCATCTCGTCGTCGGGCGCCGTTCCGGGTCTCATGCTGCTGCTATCGGCGGCCGCGGCGCAGACGACGAGACCCGCCTAGACGCATGTACCGGCCCGCGGCCGTCGCGAACCCCCGCACCGGGCCGCGCGTCACCCGTGGGGATTCCCAGCATGACGCCGGACGACCCGCGCTAGCGAGGGGAATGACCCCTTGGTAGCATGGGAGAGTTTCCCCGCACGCACGCGGGGCCCGGGAGGAGACGGATGAGCAGGAGAACGTGGCTCGCGCTGGCGATCGCTGGCCTCGTCGCAGTGTCGTTCGCCGCCAGCGTCGCAGCCAGACGCGCCTCCACCGAGGAACGCCCGAGGTATGTGACGCGGGGCCTGGACTACCTCCATGCCCGGCAGGCGGACACGGGCGGCTTCACGACGCCGAGCACCACGGCCTGGGGGATCCTCGGCGCCGTCGCCAGCGGGGAGCGCATGGGGTCGAGCGCCTGGGCGATCAAGGGCAAGAACCCGTTCGACTACCTGCAGAGCATCAGCCACGAGTCCGCCGCGACCGGCGCCGACGTCAACAACGCGCCGGTCTACTACGCCAGGGCCATCATGGCCTACGTCGCCGTCGACAAGCGCTCGAAGGTCTTCATCGCCGGCACACCGCACCTCGACCTCCTCGCGGCGCTCTACGCCTATCAGAACTGGGCCGAGACGAAGCCCGACCCCCTTCCGGACACGTGGGGCAGCTTCTCACCGTCGAGCTCCACACGGCAGTTCGACGCCGTGCACACCACCTGCTGGGCGGTACTCGCCATGCACAGTTTCGGCGTCGACGCGGAGGCCCGCTTCCTGCAGGCCGAGACGTGGCTCATCAGTCAGCAGAAGGAGAACGGCGGCTTCCCCAGCGAGGCGAGCCGGAGTGCGGATGTCCTCACCACCGGCCTTGCCGTCCAGGCGTTGACCGTCGCCCCCGACGGCGCCCTGGGACCCGACGTGCTGCCCGCCGCCCGCCAGTTCCTCAAGAACAGCCAGAACGCCGACGGCGGGTTCCCGGTCGAGCCCGGAGGCCGCACCGATGCGGAGGCCACCTCGGCCGCCATCCAGGCGATCGTCGCCCTCGGAGAGCACCCGGAGGACGCCTTCTGGACCGTCGGCGCGAACACGCCGATCTCCGCGCTCGGCGCGCTGCAGCAGGAGAACGGCTCGTACAGGCTCACGAGCAGGTCGGGCGACCGTCCTCTCGAGGTGACGAGCTGGGCGCTGGTCGCCATGCGCCGCAGGAGCTTCTCCGTCTACCCGAAGAGCATCGGAGAGGCGGAGAAGGCCTTCACGTTCCGGCCTCAGTTCCGCAGTGTCGCGCCGAGGAACGGCGCCAAGTTCACGACCACCAGGAACGTGCTCATCCGGGCCACGTACACCGACTTCTCTCCCAAGGGCACGGGCATCGACCCCACGGCTACTCGGGTCTACGTGGACGGTACGAACCGGAGCCGCCCCGCGACGATCGGCAACTACAGCCTCCGGCTGCTTCTCAAGGGCGTGCCGGACGGCACTCACACGTACAAGCTCCAGCTCGTCGATCACGCCGGCAACGCCAAAGTGATCGAGCGCAAGTTCACGGTCGACACGTACGTCACGCCGGCGCCCGCGCCTCAACCCACCTACGTCCCCCCCGTGTATCCGACCGTGTATCCGACCTCCTCGCACACCGACTATCCCGACTCCGACGACACGATCACACCGACGCCGTACGAGACGTACACTCCGTATCCCTACGACAGCGTGAGCCCCTCACCATCCGGCGGCGGCACGACGGTGACCGGCTCGCCGGTCCCCTCACCGAGCACCTCGGCGAGCCCCGCCGGCGCCGGCGCGTCCGGTGAGGGGGGTAGTGCCGCCGGGTTCGTGGGTGGTACCCTGCTCGCCATGCTGCCCATCGGCGCCGCGCTCTCGTATCTCGTCCTGCAGCGTCGCGAGGATACCCTCGACGGCGCAAGTCAAGGCGCGATCCTGAGCGGCGGCGGCAGCGCCTGGGACCGCTTCAAGCACACGCTCGCCAAGTCCAAGGACCTGACCAGACCCTCTTCGAGGAGCTAGATACCGGTTGGACGACATCCAGCAGCTCATCTACGACGTCTCGAGGATCCTCCTCTGGCCCGTCCTGATCGCCGCGATCGCCTGTCTCGTGTGGGTGCTGATCGAGTTCGGCGTCTTCCTCTATGAGCTGTGGCTGCGGTTCCGGTACCGCGATCTCGACGCACTCGAGGTGAGGGCGCTTCGGGCGCGCAGGGCCTTCCGCGACGGCAAGCCGCGCACCGCGTATCGCTACCTTCAGGAGAACACCTACTCCCTGGTCGTCGTCCGGTTTCTCTACGACCTCATCCGCAACTACCAGACCGAGCGGCTCGCGGCCAAGCCCCTCAAGCTCCTGCAGGAGTACGAGTTCTACACGATCCGGCGCCTTGAGCGCACGCGCATCCTGGTCCGGATCGGTCCCATGCTCGGCCTCATGGGGACCCTGATCCCGCTCTCTCCGGCCCTCGTCGGCCTGGCGAGCGGCGACACCCAGGCGCTCGCCGACAACCTCACGACGGCGTTCTCGGTCACGGTCATCGGCCTGCTCATCGGCGGGCTCGCCTTCGTCATCAGCATCGTCCGCGACCGCATGTACTCGCAGGACATCTCCGACATGGAGTACCTGCTCGAGCTGATCGAGGGCTCGGACGAGCGCCTCCGGTCCGGCCGTCGCCTGTCGAGGACCGGCGTGTGGGACGCCGAGGCCGAGATCGAGTACGAGTTGCATGACGACGACGTGGAGAAGACCGTCGTCGCCACGCTCCCGGAGACGCCCGAGGAGCCGCTGCTGCCGATCGCCGCCGGAGGCGGCGGCGGGGCGGCGGTTCCTGCGGCCTCCGCCGCGCCGGCCGCGACCGCCGGGCCGGCCGCCACGGGCGCGCCGACGGCGGGCCTCACCTTCGACGACCCCCGGATGAGCTGGACGCGAGAGGAAGACCCCTTTGCCGATCTGGGTCCCGTCGACCCCGAGGGCGCGGACGACCCTCCGCGCCGCGGCAAGGGCGGCACCCCGCAGCGCCGCTGAGGCCCCCATGTCCGCCGCCGACGACCATCCCCGCCTGAGCAACCTCGGCACCGTCATGGGCGCTCCCGAGAGCGGCCTGCGGTACATGCGCCGGCGTCGCGTCGGCACCGCCGACCGTAACGGCGACCCGCTCGACGGCGTCGTCAACCTCTTCGACCTGGCGATCGTCCTCGCCGTCGGGTTTCTGGTCGCGGCGCTCTCCGCCGCGGGCATGAGCGGACTGCTCACCAGCGAGAACATGACCATCGTCACCAACCCGGGGACGCCGGAGATGCAGGTCATCGTCAAGGAGGGCGACTCGATCACCAAGCTCGCGATGGACGCAGGGGAGGCGGTCGAAGGCGTGGGTACGCTGCTCGGTTCGTTCTACAAGCTGGCCGACGGCACCGTCGTCTACGTGCCCTCTGGTGACACGGCGCCCACCGGCTCCACGCCGCTCCCCGGCACGACCCCCACGCCTGGAGTCACGGCGTATCCGAGCCCTTCGCCCTACCCCACCACGACGGAGACGACCACGCCGGCGCCGTACCCGACGGCCACAGCCTACCCGACGAGCACCCCGACTCCGGGCGTCACACTGACGCCCGACACCGGGACGAGATAGGAGTTCGCGGGACGCCCTGACGATTGACCGGTCGAGGCGCCGGGACGGTCTCCGGTCAGACGCCGACGGACCTCAGCAGTCCAACGAGGCGTTCGAGTTCGGCGCGGTCCTTGAAAGCGATCTGGATCGAGCCGCCACGCTTGCCGCTGCGGATGCGGACCGGCGCTTCGAGCACCCCGTAGAGCTCGTCGACGACGTCGGTGTAGTCGGGGCCGGCGGCCGGCCGCGCCGCAGGCGCGGCACCATCCGGCCCCTCCTCCGCCAGCTTCTTCACCAAGGTCTCAACCTGTCGCACCGTGAGCCCCTGGCTGACGACGAGGCGCGCGATCTTGCGCCGTTGCCCGTGATCGGGCAGCGCCAGCAGCGCGCGGCCGTGTCCCTCGCTCAGCTCCTCGCGCTCGATCATCGCCCGCACGTCGTCGGGGAGGTCGAGCAGGCGCAGGAGGTTGGTCACCGAGACGCGGCTGCGACCGACGAGTCCCGCGATGCGCTCGTGCGTGAAACCGAACTCGTCGGCGAGCGCGGCGTACGCCTGGGCCTCCTCGATGGCGTTGAGGTCCTCGCGCGCCACGTTCTCCGCCAGCGCGATCTCCAGCGAGGCCACCTCGTCGGCCGACCGCACCAGAGCCGGGATGCGCTCGAGACCGGCGAGCTTCGCGGCGCGCAAGCGCCGCTCGCCGGCGATGAGCTCGTAGTGCGGGCCGGGGCCGGACGGGGCAGCCGGCTTCACTCCATCCGCACCTGCGGTGGACTCCTGCAGGGACTGAGGCTGAGCGGGGCGCACCACCACCGGCTGCACGACACCGAGCGCCGTGATGGAGGCGGCCAGTTCCTCCAGTTCCTCGCTCGAGAACGTGCGCCGCGGCTGGCGCCGGTTGACCGCGATCTCGTCGAGTGGGAGGTCCCGCAGAAGACCCTCTGCGGCGCCGGACGCGTTGCGGCCGAGCGCCGCCCTGCTCTCTCCGATGAGAGCGCCGAGGCCCTTGCCGAGCGCCTTCTTGCGCTGATCACTCACGGGACACGACCTCCTTGGCGAGATCGAAGTAGGCGTCGCTGCCGACGCAGGTGGCATCATAGCGTGAGATGGGCAGGCCGTGACTCGGCGCCTCGCTCAGGCGCACGTTGCGCGGCACGAGCGTCTGGAAGACGTGCTGACCGAGATGCTCTCGCACCTCGCCGGCGACTTCGCGACCCAGGCGCGTGCGTCCGTCGTACATCGTGACGACGACACCGAGGATGGCCAGCTCTGCGTTGAGATGCTCCTGCACCAGGCCGACCGTCTCGAGCAACTGCGCCAGACCCTCCAGCGCGTAGTATTCCGCCTGCACGGGGATGAGGACCTCCCGCGCCGCGACGAGCGCGTTCACGGTGAGCACCCCGAGCGACGGCGGGCAGTCGATGAAGACGAAGTCGTGCTCCTGCACGTGACCCGTGAGGGCGTAGTCCAGGACGTGCTCGCTGCCGTCGGCGTTCGCCAGCTCGACCACCGCCCCCGCGAGATCGGGGCACGACGGCACGACGGAGAGATGCGGGAGCGCGGTGGCGACGGTCGCTTCGTTCACGCCGACGGCGCCGCCGAGGACCCCGTAGCTCGTGAGCCGCGCATCGGTCGCACGGACCCCGAGACCGGCGGACGCGTTGGCCTGCGGATCCATGTCGACGAGAAGCACGTCGAACTCCGCCTCGGCCAGGCACGCGGCGAGGTTGACGGCAGTCGTGGTCTTGCCGACCCCGCCCTTCTGGTTGGTCACGGCGATGACGCGGGTCACCGGGCTCCTTGCAGGGGGCACTGATACTAGCAGAACGAGCGGCCGTCCCGAGGCTGCCGGACGGACGCGAACGGAGCTTTCGCCCGACCGCTCAGCCGACGAGCGGTCGCTTGGCGGCCATGCCCTCCCGGCGCGGCAGGCGGGGCGGCGTGGTCTCGATCTTGCGGTACACGGCGCACACGGCGTCATCGAGCGGCGAGCGGGGGAGCGGCGCCGGCACGCCGGCGGCGAGACCGCAGAGACGCGCCGCTGCATCGCCGGCGACGCCTTCCTCGGCCAGCCCTCTAGCCGTCTTGCTCGCCAGCAGCACGCCGCCCTCGCGAAGCAGCGGCGCGGCCAGCTCCACCAGCACGGCGAGCGGCGCAACCGCACGCGCCAGCACGACGGCGGCGGCCTCCCGACCGGGAGCACCCGGCGCACCGTAGGACTCGCTGCGCTCGCAGACGACCTCCACCCGCTCGCCCAGACCCGCGAGCGCCACCGCCTCCTCGAGAAAGCTGCACTTGCGAGTCACGGAATCGAGGAGCGTGAGCCGGGCGGGTGGGAGCGCGACGGCGAGGGGGATGCCGGGGATGCCGGCGCCGGCTCCGAGATCGAGCCACCCGGCGCCGACGTGCTCGTGCAACTGCGGCACGTCGAGCAGCGCCAGTGAGTCGCCGACGAGCGTAACGGCGATCTCGTCGCGGTCCTTGAGGCCCGTCAGGTTGCCGCGCCGCCACCCATGCAACAGGTCGACGTAGCGCGCCAACGTTGCGGCGGTGGCCTCATCGAGGCCGAACTCAGCGGAGAGCTCGGCCAGCCTGGTCACGACTCGGCGACGGCCTCGCGGAGCACAGCCGCGAGGGCATCCACGTCGGCCGACGTCGTCTGCCACGAGCACATCCAGCGTGCGACGCCCGTCTGCTCGTCCCACACGTGAAAGTGATAGCGCTCGTGGAGCCGCCGGATGACCTCGGCCGGCAGGACGACGAACACAGCGTTCGCCTGGACGGGATACGCCAGCCTGACGCCCGGCACCGCGGCGACCGCATCGCCGAGCCGCCGGGCCATCGCGTTGGCATGTCCGGCCGTCTCACGCCAGAGGTCGCTCTCGAACAGGCGCAGGAGCTGCGCCGACACGAATCGCATCTTCGAGACCAGCTGCGTGCCCTGCTTGCGGGCGAAGACGTAGTCCGCGGCGAGCTCGGGACGCAGGAACACGACGGCC
>Ga0172368_10008986_pt1 | contig 10072 bp, 8 predicted proteins | sample Lak11m_FD_114540 | JGI IMG/M metagenome (GOLD analysis project Ga0172368, IMG submission 114540) | Freshwater microbial communities from Kabuno Bay, South-Kivu, Congo - kab_022012_11m | ecosystem: Environmental > Aquatic > Freshwater > Lake | place: Democratic Republic of the Congo: South-Kivu...
GCAATAAGAAGTTTTTTCTTATATATATCATTTCCTATAGAATTTGCTGTAATTTCGAGTGTCTTTAAAATCGTCAACTGACTGTTTAAAAGATTACTGATAGATCTGGAAAATCTAGCTAAATAAGCCATTCTAAACATTTTTCCAAATATCGGAACATTGATTTTGAAACTATCAATAGCCTCTCTACCAATATCCGTTCTTCTAAACAAAAGCATAAAAATTGTAAATCCAAGAATTATAGCCAGCATTGCAATTTTTTGATTTACCATGAAATTACTTATATTCATAACTACAACAGTCAACATCGGTAAAGTCTGTTTAGTAGAACTAAATAATGCTGCAAGTTTTGGTACTACGAACATCATCATTATCGATACTACAGCTATCAACAACAAAAACACTATTACCGGATAAGTCATTGCACTTTTCACCTTAGACTTAATTTCATAAGCTTTTTCTTCATCGTCCGCTACATTTTCAAGTACATGATTTAATTGACCAGAAAGCTCTCCGGCCTGGATCATTCCAATTTCTTGTTCCTCAAATACTTCAGGATAATGTAATAAAGATTCAGATAATTTTTCTCCGGCCTCAATTCTAGTACATAATTCACTAATAATTATTTGTAATTTAACACTCTTATCACTCTGTTCTGCCAGAGACTTCAATGCTGAAACCATCGGTACACCGGCAGCAATCATAACTCCAAGCAAATGGAAAAAATTAGCCTTAGCTTCAATAGGTACTTTTGAATGAGCTACCAAAAAGCTATTGGCCTTTTTTATAAAACCAAGAGCCTGGCTAGTACTCAAAGAGAATTTTTTCTTTTCATCTTTATTTAATATAAATCCATCTTTATTTTCATCAATATTCAAAATGAAGTCAGATTTTACTGTTTTTTCTTCAGTAATTTTGAACGATTCTCCTCCACTGGTTGAAAAATTTTCATTTTCTCTCATATTTATTCAGATTTACGTGCTATACGATAAACTTCATTTAAGGTAGTTAAACCTTGTAATGCCTTGATAATTCCTGCTTGTTCCAATGTCACCATTCCATGTTTTTGGGCCACATCTTGAATTTGCAAAGTGTTTCCTCCTGTTAATAATAAATTTCTTATATCATTATTCATTCTGAAAACTTCATAAAGACCGACTCTACCTCTATATCCAATGTTATTACATTGATCACATCCTTTCGCTTCATAGAATTGAAGTCCTTCTATAAGTTTAGGATCAATTTCTCCTTCTGCATGAAGATTACTTAAAGCTTTTTTTACTATTTCAGTAAGTTCAGGAGATATTTGAGCTGTTTGTTTACAATTTTCACAAATTCTACGAACCAACCTTTGTGCAATAATCAATTCTACAGTTGAAGCCAATAAATAAGGTTGTACTCCCATATTTATCATACGAGTTAGAGACTCTACCGCACTATTTGTATGCAAAGTAGAAAGCACTAAATGTCCTGTAAGTGAAGCCTCAATAGCTGTATCAGCAGTTTCTTTATCACGAATTTCACCCACCATCATGATATCCGGATCCTGACGAAGAGCGGCACGCATACCCATAGCAAATGAATAGTCGATTTCATGATGAACCTGACTTTGATTTAGTCCATCCAGCTGGATTTCAACTGGATCCTCAATAGTTAAAATATTTACATCAATATTATTTAGTCTGGTTAATGCAGAATAAAGTGTAGTTGTTTTACCTGATCCGGTAGGACCTGTAGTAATGATAATTCCATTTGGAGAAGAAAGTGCTTCTTGTAAATTTTTCAAACTGATTCCAGAGATTCCAAGATCTGGAAGATCAGGAATTTTTCTAGATTTATCTTGGATACGCATAACGATCTTTTCGCCGTTTACAGTAGGTAATGTAGAGACACGAAGATCCATTTCACGGCCATCTTTTGTTGTAACGTCTGCACGTCCATCTTGAGGGATTCTTTGCTCATCTATCTTCAAGTTCGACATGATTTTTATTCTAGAAACAACTGCTGGATGTAAATTTGTAGGATATTCAATAATATGGCGAAGAACTCCATCCACACGATATCTGATTCTTACAAAGTTTTGTAAAGGTTCGATATGAATATCACTGGATCTCAAATCCAAAGCATAACTGATCAATATCATTACCATCTGTGGAATATTTGCAGATAAAACAGTCTCTTTAAGTTGTCCAAGTTTTTGAGCTATCTGTTCAGCTGTATTATTGGCTTGTACAGGCTTCATAACCGGCTGTTGTGTAGTCGGAGCAACAGGACTCTGTGGAACTGCTGGAATTGTAACCTGCATTACAGGAGTACTTTGAGTAGTTGTGACTACAGTCTGACTTGTTCCTTGTTGTGTACTCTCAGTGTTATCCATTTATTTTTGGAAATAAGCATTTATTAATACAGAGAAATTTATCAATTCCTGAGGAGTCCCAGCATTTTTTGCCTGAGCCTTATCAAAATTAAGTCTTATAGAAGACATATCCATAAGTCTTACTTGATCATCCATAGCTCCTGAATTCTCTATCATATGTAAGAAAGATATAAAGTTTTGAGCAGAACTCTTTATATTCATTCTAATAGGAAGAATTGAATAATATTCAGTTTGAGTTGGTTTTTGATACTCAATGTTTGAAATTGAAAATGTTTCTTTTGATCCTAATTCTTTTTCAATAGCATCAATATCACGAGTCAATTCAGTATATTTATCTCCCTTAGGGAAAACCATTTCGACTTGTTTTTGAATTTGAACGTTAGTTGCTGAAAAATCCTTCATATTCTTGTCATACTTATCCTGTTCATTAGCAAAATCAGCTTTTAAAACAGATATGGTAGCATTATTTTTTGCAACGCCATTGAGAGCAGTACTAAATTCAATGTACTTAGTATAAGTAAAGAATCCCATTCCAATCATAATTATAAGACAAAGGACAAAGTATGCCTGTTTTTGGATACCTTCTCTCTGTTTCAATATTTTCTCTGATATATTAGACATAATTTATTATTGGTTATATTTATTTTGTAAGATTAGGAAGAGATGGAAGTTGAGGAATGCTTATTTTATCAGGTATTGTAGGAAGAGTAGGAAGTGTAATTTTATCAGAGGAAGAAGCGTCAGAGTCAGTAGGTGAAGGAGTAGGAGAAGGTGCAGGTGCTGGTGTAGGTGTAGGGGCAGGTTGTGTTCTAGAAGTAGCTCCAGTTCCGGAAGTAGCTCCAGTTCCGGAAGTAGCTCCAGTTCCGGTAGTTCCTGCACTAGGTGTTCCAGCATCAGGAGTTACAGTTGCTCCACTCTTTGTCAAATCAAGTAAAGGCGAAACCTTATCACCTTTTTTATCTACAATAGGCTTGCCCAAGTTTTCAGTATTTAGAGTCAAAGCTAGTCTTAGTGTAGCCATAAATCCTTCTTCAACAGATCCAGTTTTGCTAAATGAACGCATTTCAGCATCTTTGAAAATTGGAGATCTATTTAGTTCATCAATCAAATTAGCAATTACAGTAAAGTTTGTAGTATCAAATCTTTTTGTATCACCAGAGATAGTGATTTTCTTTGTTTTACTGTCAAAATCGTAATTTGTATATCTGATACCTCCGTAAGTATCGTAGTAATCATTATTGTAATATTTATCTACGGCAATTGTTCTAGTTTCAATTTCCTTGATTACATCCGACCATCTAATTCTATCTGCCTTAATCTTTTGAATAATTGTTAGATCATTAACTACCAATTCATTTATATTTTTAATGAATTTATTCAATGCCTCATCATCAAGTGATTTGATATCAGTAGCAGTAACTAATAATCTTAGTTTATCATTTTGAACCAAAGCAATAGTTTGAATATAGTTTTTATATGCAATCTTACTATCCTCAGTTGTGCCCTTAGAAAATTCTGTAGCTTTAGTTTTTAATTTATTTATCAAAGCTTCTTTGAATTTTGAATCTCTTTGCATCATGTCAGCAAATTCATCTCCAACAAGGTCAACTGCTATTGGCTTGGCAAATTGATTTTTTGCATTAATCAAAGCAGCTTCAAGAAGTGGTCTATAAAGTGCCATTTTGCTTAATGCAAATTGTTTGTCAGCAGATGTAGCAGTTAGACTGTTAGTAATATTAGAATATTTAACATAACTGTCTCCGTAATAAGTAAAACTTGTCAAAGCTGCTTGAGCTTGTAGGAATCTCAAAAAATTTAACTCTGTTTGATTAGAGATAATTGTATCATTTGTTTGAGAAAGCTCTTTTATGACATTGCTTACATTAAATTGTTTATTAATAAAATCTAAATTGTCTGTTAGTCTTAACGTAAAAAATACAAAAGAAGCCAAACTTCCTATTGTTAGCAAAACAAAAAGAGTCTTTAAAATCATCAAGAGAGCACTTCCCTCATAGTGAACATCCTTAATCAAACTCCTATCGAGTTCAGGAGCGGTATCTACCAACCCTTCCTGTTCCAGGCTCCCAGACAGCACGATATTCTTAATCAAATCCTCGCTATCTACAATAGGATTAACTGGCTCAGAATTAGGAGCAGAATTTTTATCTGTTGAATTTTCCATATTTATTTTTGTTTATGCTTTATCTTTTTTATTTTTATCTTCTATATATTTTAGCAATTTTTGAGGGTTTCGTAAAGGCTAAGGTTAAATAAAGTATAACAAAAAAGAAGCATCCATAGACATATCCATGAATGCTTCTTTAATTTTTGAGATAGAATTATTTCAATTCTACTGTAGCTCCAGCCTCTTCTAGCTTCTTTTTCATGTCCTCAGCCTCTTTTTGTTCAACACCTTCCTTTACAGGCTTTGGTGCACCATCAACTAGGTCTTTAGCCTCTTTTAGACCAAGTCCTGTCAATTCTCTAACAACTTTGATGACATTGATTTTTTGTCCTCCTGCTGCTGCTAGAACGACAGTTTTCTTTCCATCGTCAGCTTCAGCTGCTGCTCCTGCTGCACCTGCTGGTGCTGCTGCCATCATCATTGGAGCTGCTGCAGAGACTCCGAATTTTTCTTCAAGAGCCTTTACAAGGTTAGCAAGTTCTAGAACTGGAAGTTTTTCAACCAATTCCATAATTTTTTCTGCATCCTTGCTTAGTTCAACTTTAGTTTCTTCAGCCATATTTTATTTGGTTAAAGTTATATATTAATATGTGAAATTACGCTGTCTTTTTAGCAATTGCATCAAGTACACGAACAAATCCTGAAATAGTACCTTGAAGCACTCCATGAAATCCTTGGATAGGTGACTTGAGTACATAAACAAATTTTGCCAAAAGTTCCTGTTTTGAAGGAAGAGTAGCCAATTGTTTTACTTCAGAAATTGAAAGAACTTTTCCATTAAACAATCCTCCACGTAGAACTAGGTTTGGATTCTTTTTTCCTAAGTCATTGATGATTTTTGCTCCAGCTATTTCATCTTCCATAGCGCAAGCAACACCAATAGCTCCTTCTAGAGATTCTTTTGGAATTTCTCCATATCCCAATTCTTTAGCTGCAATACGAATCAAAGTTTTCTTCGCAACCTGAAACTTAACACCTTGTGCACGAAGACTTCTTCTTAATTCGCTTAAATCCTTAACTGTACATCCCTTTGAATTAGCAAAAATAACAGATTTTGCTTCTTTCATCTGAGCTAGTAATAGGCTCAAGATCTCCTTTTTTTGTACTTTTGTAACTGACATAGTGTATTGATTTAAAAAAATCCCGACGTGACAGACAGTCGAGATACTTAAATATAACTTGAACGTTATTTTATGTCTCGGTAGGTCTTATTTGAACGCCTACTGTCTATGACGGAGGTAATCTATCAGAATATTTTATAAAGTCAAACAAAAAATGCAAAAAATGTCATCCACGAACTGATCATGTGTCATTCCGGCCTACGAGCCGGAATCTATCATAAAACAGATTCCGAACTGAATTCGGAATGACAAATAAAAAAGACAATTAAAGATTTATTTCCAATAAGAATCGTAACCTACTATAATGTACCAGCATTATTCGTAATAAAAACAAATATGGACTTAATCAAGGACCTAAAGTCATTTCTAAAGAAGTCAAAAAATCCGCTAGTTGTAGTATTGGGACCAACGGGATCTGGGAAAACAGATCTGTCTTTATTGCTAGCAAAAACACTTAAAGGAGAAATCATTTCCGCAGATTCAAGGCAGATATACAAAGGTATGGAAATAGGAACAGATTCAATATCAAAGGAAGAACAGGGCAAAATTCCTCATCATTTACTTGGAATAGTAAAACCTGATGAATCAATCTCGGCATCTGAATACAAAGCTAAAGCGATAAAATTAATAGATAAACTTCATAAGAATAAGAAAACTCCAATTCTAGTTGGAGGAACAGGTCTATATATAAGTGCAATTACAGAAGGATATTCAATTCCAAAAATTCCACCAAATGAGTCTCTTAGAAAAAGACTTGTAAATGAAGCAAAAAAGAAAGGAGTGGATGTAATTTATAAGAGATTGCAAAAACTCGATCCTGTTGCTGCAAAGAAGATTCATCCAAACAATTTGAGATATGTAATTCGTGCTATTGAAATAAATATGGCAGGAAAAAAGAAACAAGATAAGAAAGACGGCGGAAAGTATGAAGTGTTTATGGTTGGAATTGATTGGCCAAGAGAAGATCTATACAAACGTATCGAAAAACGTGTAGCAGATCAAATAAAGAGAGGTCTTGTTAATGAGGTTCAAACACTTTTAGAGCAGAAATATTCTCCAGAACTTCCTTCTATGTCATCACTTGGAGTGAAAGAAATAATTCCTCATTTGAAAAATAAAATGCCATTAGAAAAATGCGTGGAAGTTCTAAAGAAAAACACTCGTCATTATGCAAAACGTCAATTAACATGGTTCAGAAAAGACAAAAAAATAAATTGGTTAAAGCCGAAAGAGTTCAAAGCGTTAATAAAAAAATAATGGCAAAAAAAACATTCAAAGATATCACTTGGTTGGCAAAAAAATTGCGATCTAAAACAGGATGTCCATGGGATAGAAAACAGACAATCCCAAGCATGTTGGAGCACATTATAGAAGAAGCGGAAGAAGTGGCTCAGGCAATCAGAAAAGGAGATGATCATAATTTGAGAGAAGAATTAGGAGATGTTCTTTTCCAGATAGTAATGATTGCACAAATTGCAAAAGAAAATGGTAAGTTCGATATCGACGGAGTAATAAAAGATATAGACAAAAAAATTCGATCAAGGCATACTTGGGTCTTCGGAAAAGACAAAGCACATACTCCAGAAGAAGCAATTGAAAAATGGCTAGAGAATAAGAAAAAAGAGAAAGCCCTTAAAGAAAAGAAAAATAGGTCTAATAAAATCTCGCAAAAAAAATAGATTTAACATATATGTCCCTTCTCGGAAAAAAATGGGTGGTCAAAAACAATGACTCACTCAAGAATGTAATTGAAAAAGTTTTAGAAAATAGAGGGTTTGATGAGTTAAAAGAATTGGAATCACTCCATGATCCTTTTTTATTTAAAGGAATGGAAATAGCTGTGAAGCGTATTGAACAAGCCGTTAAAAGCAAAGAAAGGATTATAGTTTTTGGCGATTATGACGTAGATGGAATTTCAGGAACAGCGATAATGGTAAGTGTTCTAAGAAAATTAAAAGCGAATGTTTCATACAGACTTCCAAATAGAACTTCAGATGGATATGGATTATCAGAAAAATTTATAGATGAATTTATTGAAAAGAAAATTGGACTGATTATTACAGTAGATTGTGGAGTCTCATGTTCAAATGAAATAGCTAAAGCTCAAAGGAATGGAATAGATGTAATTGTCACAGATCACCATACAATTCCAGAAAACATTCCAAAGAGTGTAATTTGTATTCTTCATCCGAAGTTGGAAAGTTCGGTATATCCATATCAAGAACTTACAGGGGCCGGGGTCGCTTTAAAGCTTGCAGAAGCCCTGATTTACACATACTTGAAAGAAGTGGATCCTTCATATTTAAACGAATTAATAAATTTAGCATCTCTTGGAACGATTGCAGATTTGGGGCCACTTAATGGAGAGAATAGATTAATTGTGAAAAAAGGATTAGAAAATTTAATGAAAACAAAATCAAAAGGTTTGAAAAAGTTAATCGATCTATCTTTAAATAAAGACAATGAAAAAATAGATGCATATACTATTGGATTTAGAATTGCTCCTCGTATAAATGCAGCTGGAAGAATAGGTGATCCATATATTGCATTGGCACTTTTATTAGAAGAGGAAGATGAGAATAAAGTTAATTTTTTAGGTAACAGTTTGGATGATTTAAATAAAGAACGTCAGAATATGACAGAAATAGCAATGGCAGAAGCCGAAAAACGATTAATTGATTCACCAAAAATGCCATATATAATAGTAGCTGAAAATAAAGATTGGCATGTTGGAATATTGGGATTAGTAGCTGGAAAGCTTACGGAAAAATATGGATTGCCTTCAGTAATTATGCAAGATTTAGGCGAAAATTTAGTTGGATCAGGTAGAAGTCCTAGAGCTTTTAATATTACAGAAGCACTTAGTTCTTGCAGTGATTTACTTATAAATTTTGGAGGACATTCTCAAGCTGCAGGATTCACAGTGAAAAATGAAAATTTAGAAAAATTCAAAATAGCTATTTCAGAATATGCAGAAGCAAAGTTAAAAAAGATAGATTTACAGCCAATTCTAGAGATAGATTGCGAATTAACTAGTCAGGATATAAATATGGAATTGATACAAAAAATCGAACTATTAGCTCCATTTGGAATAGGGAATGAAAAACCAAAATTTATTATTCATGGAGCGACTCCATTCTTTGTAAATACAGTTGGTCGCAACAACAGCCATTTAAAGTTAACAGCAAAAGTAGGAGAAAAAGATATTTCTGCGATCGCTTTTCAAATGGGAGAATATGCAGATGAAGTAAGAAAACATCAGAAAATAGATATAGTTTGCCATTTAGAAAAAAACGTCTGGAACAACAGAGAATCTTTAAACCTTCACGTTCTAGATATTCAAGCAAGCGAGGGATAAGATTTTTCCTCTTTAAAAAATAATACCCCTTAGTTATAATGACTTCCTTTTAGCGATTATTACGTTATTGACGAATCGTCCAAAATATTGTAAAATGTAAAGATATATTTTCAAAAAATAATGACAAATTCGACACAGAAACAAATAGCAGACTTAATTAAAAGGAGTGAACACATCCTGATTCTGCCTTCTTCTCCACCAGATGGAGATTCAATAGGAGGTGCTGTTGCATTCTATCTTGTACTAAAAAAGATGGGAAAAGATGTGACGGTTATATGCAATGATCAAGTTCCAGATGTGTTGCAGTTTCTACCTAATATAAAGGTAATTGGAAATAAAGTAGTGACTACTTCGGATTTTATCGTAACTATTGATCTTAGAAATGCGAGCGTAGATAAAGTAAGTCACGAAATTGAAAATAATAAATTGAATATAATTATTTCTCCTAAAGAAGGACGTTTTTCAGAGAATGATGTTTCCTTTAATAAAGGAGAATCTAATTATGATTTAATTATCACAATTGACTGTGCAGAATTAAAACAGCTTAGAGATTTTTATGAGAATAATATTGAGTTATTTCATCAAGTGCCAATAATAAACATTGATCATCACATTTCAAACACTCACTTTGGAAAGATTAATCATGTGGACATAATGGCTTCTGCTACAACAGAATTGTTATTATCTTTATTTGAAGAAATGGCTCGTGATGAAAAACAAGAATTGATTGATGAAGATGTTGCTACACTTTTATTAACAGGAATTATTACAGATACTGGAAGTTTTCAGAACGCAAATACTACTCCAAAAGCATTTGATCGCGCAGCTCAATTAGTTGCATATGGAGCACGCCAACAAGAAATTATTCAACATGTATATAAGACAAAACGTTTAAGCCAATTAAAACTTTGGGGACGTGTACTATCAAAAATTCAAACAGACGAAAAATATAAAATAGTTTGGTCACTAGTTAGTCAGCAAGACTTTAAAGACACAGGAAGCACAGAAGATGAAACAGGTGATATAATAGA
>Ga0172368_10008988_pt1 | contig 10071 bp, 9 predicted proteins | sample Lak11m_FD_114540 | JGI IMG/M metagenome (GOLD analysis project Ga0172368, IMG submission 114540) | Freshwater microbial communities from Kabuno Bay, South-Kivu, Congo - kab_022012_11m | ecosystem: Environmental > Aquatic > Freshwater > Lake | place: Democratic Republic of the Congo: South-Kivu...
AGCTGCGAGGCGAGGCGGGGCAGGCCACCAACATCAAGTCGAAAAGCACGCGCAAGAACGTCGTTGACGCGCTGGAGAGGATACTGCACCACCTCAAAACCTACGGGAACACCGCCCCGCCTTCGGGAGTGGCGATATTCTGCGGCAATGTTTCGGACAATCCTGCAAAGACCGAAATAGAGCTTTTCACCGTTTACCCCCCTGAGCCAATCAGCGTGCAGATTTACCGCTGCGACTCGCGCTTTTTCCTGGAGCCACTCGAGCGCACCCTTCTCACGAACGAAGCATACGGCATCGTGGTGATGGACGGGCGCGAATGCACGCTTGCCGAGCTGAAGGGCACCAATACTAGGATTCTTTCCAGGATACGCTCAATGGCACACGCGAAAATCAGGAAAGGCGGGCAGTCTGCCCGGCGCTTTGAGCGGCTGATTGAGGAATCGATTGAATACTACTACAAGCACGTGGGCGAGCACATGGACCGCTACTTCGTGAACACTGTGAAGGGCGTGATTGTCGGCGGGCCAGGCCCGACCAAGGAGAACTTCGTGAAGATGTCGCCCTTCAACTACCAGATAAAGATACTTGGCGTGGTGGACACAGGATACACCGATGAGTATGGCATCCGCGAAGTGCTATCAAAGAGCGGGGACATAATTTCTGAGCAGGCCGCGATAAAGGAGAGGGTGGTGGTTGAGAGGTTCATCCGCGAAGTGGTGAATGGCGGGCTTGCCACGTACGGGGAGACCGAGGTGCGGAAAGCCTTGGAGAGCAAGCAGGCCGCCTCGCTTCTGATTTCCGAGGGAGTCACTTACAAGAGGGCAAAGCTCGTGGACACCACCACAGGCGAGGCGCAATACATAACCTCCAAAAGCCCGTTCGACCTGGAGGAGAAGATAAAGGGAATTGGAGGCACTGTGAAGGTGGAGTCCGAGCAGCCGCTGGTGGACAACCTTATTGACCTTGCGGATTCGCAGGGCATCGAAGTCATTGTTATTTCCTCGGAAACTGCCGAAGGCGCGCAGTTCCTGGGCTCGTTTTACGGGATAGGGGCTTTCTTAAGATACAGGTAAGGGGCGAGCTAGTTTATCGCCTCTTCCAAGAGAGTTTCCTTCTTCATCCAAGAAGATTTCGCCGTTTGACCCGAAAATTCCAAGGTGGCTGCTATCAGGGCCGCCACCACTCTCGGGTCAGGCTTGGCGCCCGGATCCGGTTTGGCGCCTTTCGCCCCGGCTATGCTAAAAAATATCGTCCCGGTCTTCGAGCCATATGCGCCGGGTATCGTCATGGTGGGCTGCACTGCTTTCAGCCTGGTGCTCGCCCTGGCTTTTTCAAAAACTTTCCCAAGAAGCAAATCGGCATTCTTTCCGCACTTCATGCCAATCGTGATTAGATGGCTATCCGCCAGGCTGTCCCGCTTCGAAATGACCAATGCCCTGTGCGCAGTCGCCACGTTTAAGTTTACCGGAAAAGCCTTTTAATTTCAGCACTTCTTGGGCCAGCACAGCCCGTTCGGCTTGTGAAAGGCGCGTATTTTGGGCTCGTTTTACAGGATAGAATTTGCATTGCAAACAACAGCGTCGTGCATAGCGGAGGGTATTTAAGCCCTAGCGAAGAATATACGGCGTGGCGAACAGGAAAAAAACCAAAGGCGGAGTCTCATTCATACTCCCAGTGTACAACGGGGAGCAGCACCTCGAGAATGCGGTGAGGCAAATAAGCGCCTGCATGGGAAAGAACGGAATCGCCGATTTTGAAATCGTGATAGCCGAGGATGGCAGCCGCGACAGGTCGGCAGAAATAGCGCGCAATCTTGCAGGCAAAAATCCCAGGATAACCGCGGTTTCATACAAGCAGAGGATGGGCAAGGGCAGGGCAATTGAAAACGCCTCAAAGAAGTGCAAGTTCCAGAAGATAATTTTTACCGATGTTGACCTGTCAGGCGGGACCGATAAGTTCATGCAGATGATGGCCTCATTGGATAATGCGGAGCTTGCCATTGGCAACCGCTATTCGGCCAGATCCGGCTCGCAGCGGGACGCGCTGAGGCAGATTCTGAGCTTTGGCTACCGCTTCATGGTCAACCTGCTTTTCCTGCGCTGGAACGACGACTACCAGTGCGGGCTCAAGGGCTTTCGAAAGAGCGCCATGCTCCGCCTGATTCCGCTCATTGCAGACAAGAAATGGGTTTGGGACACTGAATTGATATTGGAGGCACGCAGGCAGGGGATGAAGATTTCCGAGATACCCGTGCATTGGGTGGAAAAACCCAGCACTGCGCTGAAAGTGGGCCCCACCATGATGGAAATGTTCGTTGACTTGGCAAGGTACAGATGGAGGACGCTTCATGGATAGGCACCAGCAGCTCCTTCTGCTTTCTTTTGCAATCCTGGCAGTCCCTTCCATTATTTTCATGGTCAACAGCCGCGGCATTGGCTGGGACACGATAGGCCATGTTGCCGAGGCGCAGGTGTACAAGCAGGATGTGCTTCCCAGCGTATATGGCTGGAACTCCTACTTCCTTTTCGGCTATCCGATACACGTCTATCCCCCGCTCTCCAGGTTTGCGCTTGCCGCGCTGATGGAGGCATTTGACTGGGCGACTGCCGTGAACCTGCTTTTGGTGCTCTCCTGCATGGCTGTGATACCCTCTGTTTACCTGTTCCTGGTGAATTTCGGCTATGACAAGGAGAAGGCTGCGGCCACCTGCATTTTTGTGGCACTTTACATGGTTTCCACATACGGAAGCGTCAACAACAGCTTCCTACTTGCAACTGCGTTCTTGACCGGCCTGGTCGCCAATTTCTTTGCCCTGCCGTTCTTCTTCCTGGCACTTGCTTATTTCAACAAGAACCTCAAGGTTTCGGCGTTCTGCTCAGCAGTTGTAGTCCTTTCCAACCTGGTGGCGGCAATAATGCTTGGCATCTGCCTGGTGATACTGGCACTGATGAGGCTGTCTGAGAACAGGAGCCTGCGTGAAATTGGAAGGCTTGCACTTTTTGGGGCGATTGTTTTCGTCTTGATTTCGTTCTGGCTGGTGCCCTATGTGGAACGCCAGCTTGGCCAAAAAACGGCCATAACCGAGTCAAGAACCTGGAAATACCCGCCATTGGGCCCGTCTGCGATAGGCGCCACGGTTACCTCAGTGCTCTGCTACCTTCTTTTCTGGAAAAAAATCCCTGCCAATTCCTGGCAAGCGCTGGCGGCAATAGCGCTCATACTGGCGTTTTTGAGGGTGGACCTTTATGCCTCCATATACAACTCCACGGTCGACCGGATAAATATGGATAGGCGGGTAATGAGCATTTTCCCCATGCTTTTGCTGTATGTGCTCTCAGCGGCTTACCTAATAGCCAAAAAAGATACCGCCATCCTGAAATATTTTCTTTTTTTCCTGTTGGCTGTTTTTGGCGCGTATTTTATTTTTTCCACAATCGGGCAGTCATCCCAGCTTTTGGCGTCCCTGGGGTTCCATTTTTACAGGATAGAAGCATTGGCCGACTTTCTGCAGATAGTCATTATCGGGACTGCGATTGCGACTGCGTCCAAAGGCAGGCTGGGAGGGACAGCCCCTTTCCTGCTGGCGCTGCTGTTTTTGGCGGTGGGAATGCTTGCCCCATTTTCCTTTGTCCGGGTTTTCCAGCACCCCAATGAGGCAGGCCTTGCCTATGACTTTTCCAATGTGACCACCAGCGGCAGGGCACTCCTTTACGATGGCAAGACCATCACCAACCCGCACGGCTCTTATTTCCAGTTTTACCTGCAGACTGGCAGACCTGTTTCCAACGGGCTTTTCATAGAGGAAGCCGAGCTTGCCCCAGCTGAGCTGCCCTATGCCCAGCAGATGACTCGGGCAGATGTCCTGGTTTGGGGGGCGGCGCCTTTTGCCTACCCAAGGATGTTTGAGGCAAACTACACCCGGGCTGCGCTGTTCTATTCGGATTTGTTTTGGACAACTGACTTGTTCGTGATACCTGACATGTACCGATACCAACTGGACGGGGACTCGAGCCCGTTGGACGCCTCATTCCAGCTCATGGGAGAATTCAAATCCAACAACGCGACATTCAGGCACTACCGCATAGGCAACTTCTCGGTTGCGGACATCCGCCCTGTGGAGCCTGCGTGCACAGGCAGCTGGAAGAAGCTCATGTATGCCTGGTTTGACACGAATCAGACGCAGATATACTACGATTCCTGCAAAACCGTGCAATATGACCGCGCGGCTGCGGAAAAGGCAAGCGTGGAGGTGCTGAATTACTCGAATGGGAGGATAGACCTGATGGTGCACTCTGATTCCGCCGTGCCGGTGTTTGTCAAGGAGGCATATGACCCGGACTGGAAGGCTTACTCTGATGGCGGGAGCTTGGCTGTTTACCGTGCCACGCCCGCGTTCATGGAAGTGTTTGGCAAGGGCAGGATAAGCCTGAGGTATGAGCCGGATGCCAATCTGCACCTGTTTGCGCTGCTGGGCGCAGGGCTGCTGTTCGTGGCGTTTGCGCCCAGTGAAAGGGTGGAAAGCTGGTTCTTGGAGAAAGGGAAGGGGAAACGCTGAATTTGGCGGGCTGGCCAGCGCTACGGGCGCGGGGTTGATATTTTCGCCGCCATTTCGCCTTGGCAAAGCTCATTCTTCTTGCCGCAATGGAAGGGGCGCAGGGGGCACACAGAAGAAGCTGCTGCCCATTTCTTCGCAGGATAAACGGCAAAATTCGCAGCAATCCTTCTAGCTTGAAAAAAAATAAAAGAAAAAGAAAAGACTAGTACCAGGCGGAGTAGCAGTTTGAGCCGCTGCACACGCTGCATGGCGCTATGAGCGCCGAGCTTCCGATGAACCTCTTGGGGATCGAAGAGCCGCCCACCATCACATCATAGTCAAAGCCGAGCTCGTCCACTGCCATTGTCCCTGTGCCGGTGCTGTCGCAGATGGATGAAAGCGCAGTTATTTCATCGAAAAATGTGGATTGCGAACTGCCAGAAGCTGCGAGTGGCAAAAACCCTATCTGATAGGGGCAGCCGGTTCCAGAGCCTCCAAAGCAGATTTCCTGGCCAGCTCCTATGAAAATGTTTTGGCCCATCGACTGATAGTGGCCACTGGTAGGCGAATAATACGTATTTAGAACAGTGCCTTGGACAATTATCCCCTTCAGTCTAATGGAGTCGGTCCCGGTGTTCCGGATCTTTATGAACGGGTAATGCACTGTGGAACTTGGGCTCCGGTAGGCGGATGCCCCGATGATTGAGAGAGGCGCGACGCTGGACCAATAAGCCTGGCTCGAAGTTATCTTTACGTCCCCGCTCCGGCCGAACACGTCGCCAAGCAAGGCAAGCGCCACCAGCGCGATAACCAATACGACTGCCAGCAGCACCAGATACTCGGTTGCGCCCTGGCCTTTCTTGAAAAATCCTGATTTTGCAATCATTCATCGCACCTCCATTTTTCTCGAACATCTTTTCATAAAAATATAAAAATTGCCCGTGGCAGTTAGCCGCAGCCGGTCCTCCCGGAGAGCGGACCAGTTCCGGTGACCCAGGTGCAGCTTCCGCAGGTTGCTATGAGCGATGCCTTGCCATCCATCCTCATGGTAACCGCATTGCCGCCGCTTATCTGGTCAAAGACAAAGCCGAGCTTGTCCACGGTGAACACGCCTGCCCCGGTTGTCGAGTCGCACATCGTGCTCAGGGCAGCCAGCCCGTCAGACCCAGTATATGTGGAGCTGAGGGGAGTCATGCGGACCAGGTACGGGCAGCCGCTGTTGAAGCCGCCAAAACAGACAGACTTTCCTGGTGCGATTGTGATGTCAGTAAGCAAGTTCCCTGTTTGCCCGGTGACTGTGTTGGTATAAGTAGATATTGTATTGGTGCCTGCGACTATCTGCCTGAGCCGGATTGGGTTGGTCCCGGTGTTTTGGATTTTCATGAATGGGTAGTGGACCGTGCTGTATGGGTCCCTTGTTGCGGACGATGCCGTGATTGCAAGCGGGCTTGCCCCCTTCCAGTATCCCTGGCTTTCCGCGACACGGCTGTCTGCCGCAGTCCCTGGCAGGAACGCCAGCAGCGCAACCGCAACCAGCGCGATTATCAATACGACAGCCAGCAGCACCAAGTATTCTGTTGCCCCCTGGCCGCGAAGTTTTGGCAATTTCCTAGAGATAGACATCCAAACGCACCCCATGAATTTACTTATTAGACGATAATGCGCTAGGGAGATTTATAATACTTTTTTCGTTTCAGACGAAAGAGGTGTTTTTTTTTGTTTTCAGGATTGGGATTTGTTAGCGCTTTCCCAGGCGGTAAGAGGCGGAAATGCCCGTGAATATCGCCATTGCCTCTATTTTTTTCTCAAAGCCCTCTTCCACGCGCGCGCCATATATGACGTTTGCCCCGGGGTCCACGCGCTCGGTGAGAAGCTCACCCATGCGCGTGGCGTCGCCAAGAGTCAGGTCGTTGCCCCCTGTGATGTGCAGCAGCACGCTTCTTGCGCCCTCCACATCGGCATCCAGCAGCCGGTTTTTCAGCACCGCCTCTGAGGCTTCCTCCACCTTTTCATATCCGGACGCCTCGCCCACCGCAATCATGGAAATCCCCCCGCCCTCCATTATGGTGCGAAGGTCCATGAAGTCCAGGTTGAGGAGCGAGGGCTCCAATATGGTTTTGGAAATGCCGCGGATCGCCTTTGCGATTATTTCGTCGAGAAGCATGAATGACTGCTCTATTGGCAGATTGGGCGCGTAGGCCACCAGGCGGTTGTTGTCTATGAGCACCAGCGTGTCTGCCGCTGCTTTCATTTTTTCAATGCCCTGCCTTGCCTTGCCCAGCCGCGCCCGCTCCATTGCGAACGGATAGGTGCAAAACGCGATGACGATGGCGCCTTTCTCCTTTGCTATCTGCGCTATTGCAGGGCCTGCGCCGGTCCCTGTCCCGCCGCCCATGCCGCAGGTAATGAACACGATGTCCTTGTCGGAAAGGTGCCCTGCGATTGTTTTCCTGGAAAGCGCCGCCGCCTTTTCGGCAACTTCGGGGTAGCCCCCGGCCCCAAGCCCCTTGGTCACCGACTGGCCCAGCAGGCAGCGAGTGGCCTCCTTGCCAACCAAATTGAGATGCTTCCTGTCGGTGTTGAACGCGAAGAGCTGGGCTTCCCGATTCGCCTTAGGCGAATGGGCGCCGCCCCCAGTGGCTGTTCCAATGCCCATCTTTATCAGGCGGTTGATTGTGTTGCAGCCCGCCCCTCCGACTCCGCAGACGGCAATAGAAGGAATGCCCTCATCATCCATAGCCACACCGCAAAAGAAAACAAGGTCAAACTATTTTAAACCAAAGTATCTTCCCGCATCTCCAAGCACGGGCAGGAAAAAGTGAACCTATTTAAACAACTGTTTTTAGGAAAATAGCGGCAGGATAGGCAGGGGGGGTAGGGGCCTCCCATACCGCAAATCCCCTTTGGCGGTGCCGAATGTCCGGTGAAGTTCATGCAGAGGCTGCAAGGCTCGCGCCTTAAGCGTCGATGCCTTGCCTTGCCGGACGGTCCATAGTGCCAAACGGGTCAGGCCGGAAGGAGCAGCCCTACGCATTCTGTACCGTGCTGGCAAGTTCCAATGCGGAGCAGCGGTGCGAACCACCTTGCAGTTTTTGCAGCGGCCAGCCGGAAATCCTGCCACAATTTGATACCGGCAGCCCGAAGGCTGCCCTGCCCGGAAAAGAATGCTGCCGTTCCATCCGTGCTACAATGCCGGCAGGCCAAAGGCTTGCGCTGATATCTGCGCAAAATAAAAAGAAAAAAGAAGAGAAAAACTCAGGGCTTGGCCATGGAAGCGGCACCGGCAATCATTGTGAAGAACATGGCGCCAAGTATTACCACCAATATGATCATGACCACTATTGCAATCGCTATTGGCAGCAATATCACCGCAATTGCCTTGCCGCTGGACAGCTGGTGCACCTCCTTGATCACGCGGTATTCGCTGTAGAGCGAATATATGCTCACCAGTGCTGAGCCGAACGAGAATATCAGGCCGACCAAAGGTATGGCGCCCAGCAACTGGAATGGCGCCGACAGCAGGATTGACCCGCCCATGACCAGTGCCAATGTGTAAGTCTGGGTTGCGTACGTTCCCTTTCCGCCCAGAAGCTTTGCGAATACAAAGTACACCCCAGAGCACAGGAAGCCGCCAAGCACTAAGAGCACAGGGTAGAGCACCGCCATAACAACCAGAGCGATTGCTCCTGTAATCAGCCCGCCCGGATTGATGGACAGCATTGCACTCAGTATCGTCGCTACGCCCACGACTACGCCGGCAATGACTCCGGCAACCGCGAGGTTTTTGGCAGCCCCGCCAAGGCTTGCGTTCGAAGATTCGACGGCAAAAACCGCGGCAGGCCGGAAATATGCGGAAACCCACGTCTTGAATTTCTCAACCGGGAAAATTGAGACTGCCTGAAGCACCGTGCTCTCGATTGAGCCCGGCGCCCCGTATTTGTTTTCAATCATTCAATACCGCCCCATTTGCCTTGAGGCAAATATCAGAACTTCATTCAGCATCAGCACGAGCGCCACGGTGCCCGCCATGGAGAGGGCGGACCTGAATGATGACAGGCTGTGCACCGCCTTAATCATGCGGAAGGCAGAGTAGACCCCCCACAGGAATACCGCCAAGCCCGCCAAAGCCAGAAGCAATATTGCAAAGCCCACCAGGGCCCCGACCAGCGCGCCAAGCAGCGTGTATGCCGGAAAGAGCAGTGCGAGAGACGCCATCGTGGTTGCAGCTGCGAATAAGATTGAGAGGGCTGCCATCCAGCCGCAGAATGTGCACGAAACAGCATACGCAAAGCGCCAGTATCCTGCCTTGCCCGAGACAAGCCGGGCGCATAAGTACAGCAGCCAGAGGGTGAAGAGCATCGCCAGTGTGTTTATGCAAGGCGCTACCAGCAGCAGGCGGAACAGCACCTGCGGGTCTGCGAAATTGAGTCCGGCTGGAATCTGCCCGGAAGAATTGCCCTGAGCTGGCGCCACAACCATGGCAGTGGTTATGGCAAACATCACGTAAAACAGAAGATAAAATATTAGGAGGTTCCAGGCAACTTCCTTTGGATCGGGCTTTTCCGGAATAGACTTCAGCGCCTCGCCGGGGCGCAAAAATGCAAGCATCCAGAGATGCAGCCGCTTGTAGCCAAGACGGGAAGAGACGCTGAGGATGTGCGATTCGGCTTGCGCTATTTTGCCTGGCTTTTTTTCCCCAAAAACAGCGGCTGGCGTTTTCTGCTTGGTTTTGTTCTTAGCCATCAATTCCCCCTACTTCGGGAATTTCTCGGCGTAGCATTTTGCGCAGAAACTGTGCATGAAGCCCGCCTTGTCTATTTGCTGCTTTTGGTTTGCCCGGGTCAGTTCGGTTGAGCAGACCTCGCAGGAAAGGTAGTTGTTGTACATATTAGCACCTGCCTAAAAACGGCACTCGTCTTTCTGATTGGAATACTCCGCAAAGGAATAAAAGCCTGCTTTTGTCCTAAAACAGCTTGCGCTGGGGTCGCATAACCCGGTATTGCGGCAGGTTGCTAACCTGTTGAGGGGAAACCTTCGTGTGAGTTCAATCGAGGAACCCCCGTTCGTTTCATAAGGAGGGTTCCTACGTTACCTCCCCCGATCCAACATCAGGGGGCAGTAATTGATGAACAAATCTCACCCCCGGCGTTTTTTATCAAGAATGGACAGCGCAAGCTGACTGCGGGATTTTTAAAGACAAGTGCAGAATAGAAAATCAGTTCCTCAAGGAGGGGATTTGATGAGAAAACTGTTTGCACTATTGATACTTGCTCTGGTTGGAGTTAGCATGGCAAATACCACCCATGTCAGCGGAGCGCTTTCAACCGCAGGAATAGCCCTCAACAATTTCTGTTATGGCCTGATGCAACTTCTTCCGGTTGCTTCTATGCTGATGGTGGTGGTGGCGGGAGTCATCTACGCGGCTGGGCAGATAATGGGCGCTGAGACGCGCGCAAGGGCCAATGTATGGGCGACTGCTGCGCTCACTGGTGCTCTCATCGGCGTGCTGATATATGCGGTTGCGCCAAGCGTGCTTG
>Ga0172368_10008990_pt1 | contig 10070 bp, 12 predicted proteins | sample Lak11m_FD_114540 | JGI IMG/M metagenome (GOLD analysis project Ga0172368, IMG submission 114540) | Freshwater microbial communities from Kabuno Bay, South-Kivu, Congo - kab_022012_11m | ecosystem: Environmental > Aquatic > Freshwater > Lake | place: Democratic Republic of the Congo: South-Kivu...
ATATTTTTCAGTTTTAATTTTTCATTTCTCAATGAGTTTTCAGTTATTTAATTTGAAAATTAATTAATTGAAAATTGGAAACTATTAACTAAGCTTTTTAACTAATTTGCGATAAATAGTTTTTTAGCTGTTCTTTTACTCTAATTCTGCCTGCGCCGCTTTTTAAATATTTTTCTCTACCATCTGCATCTTTTTTATTTACATAACATTCGATATAAATAATTTTCCACGGCATTTTTGTTTTAGTAAAAGTTGATTTGCCAGAATTATGTTCACTCAATCTTCTTTTTATATTAGAAGTTTTGCCAATATACCAACTTTTATCTAACTTGCTTTCTAAAATATAAACAAACTTCATTTGAAATATTTTATTAAATAAATATTGTTTTGTTCGCGTATATTCACTTGATAAATCAATTTGAAAACGCGACTCATCACGTTTCCGTTTGCAAACGCAAACAGGATATACGTGATGGAGGCCTCGCCCGGAATTGAACCGGGGTAAGCGGTTTTGCCTGTCTGCCATGGTTTGGAGGCCTGAGTGGGAATCGAACCCACGTAAACGGTTTTGCAGACCGTTGTGTAACCACTCCACCATCAGGCCGGGTATGCCGGGCAGGCAGACCGCTACGTAACCACTCCGCCACGAGGCCAGATAAACTCATTAATTATTCTACCTAAAAAATAAGATAAATTCAAGACAAACAAAAATATCCATGAAAATTCTGGATATTTTTGTAAATTAAAATATAATTTGGAGCGGGAGACGGGAATTGAACCCGCTGCCTTCTCCTTGGCAAGGAGACGTTCTACCGATGAACTACTCCCGCTCTCTGTTTAGATTTGCGCTTTTTGTTAAAATAATTAACAATTTATTCAATTATAATAAAACGTTCTACCGATGAACTACTCCCGCGATTTTATGTATTTTTAATATACCACCTTGATTTATTTTTGGCAATAGGGTATAATATTTTTACAAGTAGCAAAATAAATGGAATTTATATATGCAAAGAGCCTTAGAAATTATTGAAATCGTTTTAGCAGTATTGCTAATGATCTCAATCCTACTACAACATCGAGGAACGTCCTTGGGTGGAGCTTTTGGTGGCGAAGGAAACGTGTACAGGAGCAAACGTGGAGTTGAAAAGCTTCTTTTTAATTCCACAATTGTCATTGCAATTCTATTTGTAATTGGTGCTATTTTAAATATTGTATTGTAGGCTGATTTAATATTTATTATTTTTAAATCAGTTAATTTTGTTATCAATGAAAAATACCATAATAAAATACTTAGGAAAATTAAAAGATTTATTAAACACATATTATAAAGTCCTAAGTAAAGTATTTCAAAAAGCCGTTAGTACAATTAGACCAGTATTTAAAAAATTTTGCTTTTTTATTAAAAAGTATTATTTTGTATTATCAAAAAAGGAAAAATCGATAATAGGATTGCTTTTAGTTGTTTTACTTGCAAATATTTATTTACTTGCAAAAAGTAATAATGAAAAAAATACAGTTCTGGCTCCAGATAGAGGAGGAATATTCATTGAGGGCGCAATTGGGAAAAAGGCGGCTGATTTTCAACAAACAATCGATAAATTAACCAAAGTTGGCTTAGTTAGATTTGACTTAGATGGTAAATTAGTTCCAGACCTAGCTTCAAGTTGGGAAATCACCAACTTAGATAAAAATTACACTTTTCGTTTAAGAGATTTTGTAAATAGTACAGAGATTGTATCTATCCTTAATTCTAAAAAAGACATATTTCAAAATATTAATATTAAAAATCCCGATGAGCACACTGTAGAATTTGATTTATCACAGCCATATAGTCCGTTTTTAGCAAGTCTTACAACGCCCTATTTCCCTTATGGACCGTACAAAATTGAGAAAGAAACTAAAACAGAAATCAGGTTAAGCGTAAATAATGATTTTTATTTGGGCGTACCAAACATCGAAACCATTGTATTAAGGTTTTATCCAGACGAAGAAAATATTTTAAGAGCTTTTAAGCAAAAAGAAATCGACGGAATAGCTCAAATAGATAACAGTCTAGAAAAAAAAGGCTATAATAATTTTCAAATGAAGCTTCCGCAATGGCAAGTATTATTTTTTAATTTAAATAGAGATGTTTTTAAAGAAAAATCAGTCAGACAAAATTTAGCAAATAATAAAAAATTGGATAAGAATATCGAGGTTACATTAGTTACAAGCAACAAGGAGCCATATATTTCGGAAGCAAGTAATTTGAAAACTGCATGGTCTGCGCTTGGCGCAACAATTCAAATCGTTTCCAGGGATCCGCTAGAACTACAAAAAGATATAATTCCTAAGAGAGACTATGATTTATTGCTATACGGCGTTGATTATGGCACTGACCCGGATCCTTACCCTTTTTGGCATTCATCTCAAAACGCGGAAGCCGGTTTGAACTTATCTGGTTTTGCAAATATCGATGCCGATAAACTTCTCGAAGAAGCAAGATTAACTACTGATTGGCCAAAACGACAAGAATTATACGCTAAATTCCAGCAAATTATGGATGATGAGCGCCCGGCAATGTTTATTAAACAAACAGAAATTAATTATATTATTTCTTCAAAGGTTAAAGGAATAATCGCACATGATGGTATTAATCCTTCTGATAGATATTCGCAAGTTTGGACCTGGTATATAATTGAAAAAAGAGTCAAAAAATAACAAATTGATTAGATAATTTATAGGCGCAGTTTATTATTGACATTACCTGATAAAATCATATATAATTTATTTAAGGTCAACCTGACTTTTTTAATATTGCGGACGTGGCGAATTTAAATGAAATTCCGATATTTTGCCGCGGTGGTGAAATTGGTAGACACGCTACCTTGAGGTGGTAGTGCTCGCAAGGGCTTGGAGGTTCAAATCCTCTCCGCGGCACCAACCAATAGAGGTTTCCGCCAAAGGCGGATCCTCCGAATTGCCACACCGAAAGTAGAGAACGCAGTTACTTTTTCGGTAAGGCAATTGGATGGACAAATCCTCTCGTCCGCACCAGCCGATAATGATAATCATAAATTAATTTTAGGGCGGTTAGCTCAGCCTGCCCCGCCACCAGGTGGGCGGGGTGAAGTAGAGCATCTCGTTTACAAAAATATTAACGCATCAAAATAATCATAAATTAATTTTAGGGCGGTTAGCTCAGTTGGTAGAGCATCTCGTTTACACCGAGAGGGTCAGAGGTTCGAGTCCTCTACCGCCCACCACCTCACTTTGTTCGGTGTAAACTAAAAAAGTTTCAAAACTTAAGCTATTGGTTATATTCTACAAGATACAAATGAGTTTGAATTGGTTTTCGCTGAATTTGTTAAAGTGAAGCGCCGAGGTAGCTCAGCCTGCCCCGCCACCAGGTGGGCGGGGTGAAGTAGAGCACATGAACAGAATAGTATATTTTTGCCGAGGTAGCTCAGTGGTAGAGCACATGACTGAAAATCATGGTGTCGCGAGTCCGATTCTCGCCCTCGGCACCAGCAAAATATGATTTATTATGTCTATTTAATTGAAAGTATAGAATTCTCTAAGTTTTATACTGGAATTACATCTAATTTAGATCGAAGGCTTTTAGAACACAATAGTGGCAAATCTAAATATACAAGCAAATTTAAACCCTATAGATTAGTTTGGTCAAAAGAATATTTTGACTTACAAGACGCAAGAAATCATGAAAAATGGTTAAAAAAGAAAAATAATAAATATAAAATTCACTTAAAGCATTTGAATGACTGAAAATCATGGCTTGCCCCGCCATCAAGTGGGCGGGGTGAATCGCGAGTCCGATTCTCGCCCTCGGCACCATAAAAACTTAAAACTTAAAATTTTAAACTTAAATGATAATATTAAAGGAATTTTTTCAAAATTTAATTGATCCGAGCTGGTTGTTTAGATCAGTTTATTATTTGCAGCTAAAATCAGCAATTATTCTATCGATAATCTTCTTATTAGTAATAATTACGGGTATAATATTTTGGTTTGTTCTTTCAAAATACGAAAAAACCAGAACGCTATTGTACCAAGATCTTAAAGAAAAGATCTTTACATCTTTAATAGTTTATGGTATTATCGGTTTACTTATTGTATTTGTTGCATATGAAGCTATACCATATTTATCAATGCCATTTTGGTTGATTCTATGGTTTATTTTGTTTATAATTTGGAAAGTAAAAACAATTTTATATTATTATTTGGTTTTTCAAAATAAAATCAAAAATTTCCACGAGGCCAAGGTATTATCTAAGTACCTTCCCAAGGAAAGGAAAAAATAAATGAGTAAACTCCCAGAAATTAAGACAATGCATGCTTTGGTGACCCAGTCTGGCGCAGACTTAGTCCCCTTTCGCAGAGGAGAAGTTATTGAAGTTAGCGTTATTGCAAAAAGCCGCAAAAAAATTATTGTTGATGTTGCGGGTTGGGCGCATGGATTCATCCCGGAAAAAGAATTTTCTTTTGACACAGGAGACTTAAAAATCGGCGATAAAATTTTAGCGCTGGTTTTAGAAGAAGAAAATATCGACGGGTATGTCGTACTTTCTCTTAAAAAAGCTGACAAGGAAAGATTTTATAAGAGTCTGCAAGATAAAATTACTTCAAATGAGACGCTTTTAGTTTTAGTTAAAGACGCAAACCGTGGCGGCTTAGTTGTATCATATGGATTTATCGAAGGGTTTATTCCATCATCACAACTTGCATACCATCATTATCCGCGCGTTGGACAGGATTTTGACAAAATTCTTGCAAAGTTAAAAAATCTAGTTGGAAAAAATCTAAAAGTAAAGGTTTTAAGTTTTGATAAAAATAGTTCAAGAGTAATTTTTTCAGAAAAAGCTGCTGGAGATGATACTTTGTCTGAAAAAATTGGGCAATACAAAGTCGGACAAATATTAGATGGAAAAATTACCGCAGTGGTTAACTTTGGTTTGTTTGTTGATCTGGGTGACATAGAAGGTCTGGTTCATATCTCAGAAGTGTCTTGGAGTAAAATTGATAATTTATCAAGACTATATAAAGTTGGTGATTCAGTAAAGGCAATTGTAACTAGCATTGAAAATAATAAAATTTCATTATCAATAAAAAAATTAACTCCTGATCCATGGCAAAATTTAGTCAAAAATTACAAGATAGGCCAAATTGTTGACGGCAAAGTTGTTAAAATTACACCATTTGGTGTTATCTGTAATATTGAAAAGGGTGTTGATGGTTTAGTATCAAACTCAAAAGACAAAAAAATCGAAGAGTTTGAATACGAGATGGATAAAATATATAAATTTGAAATTTTAAGTATAGATGCGGATTCACACAAAATTAGTTTAATCGGCATTGTATTGGATAAAAAAGACAAAAAACTAGAAGAAGAGTCTCCTAAAAAACTAAAAAAACCTAAAAAAACTGATAAATAGTTTCAAAAACCCCGCGTCTGCGGGGTTTTTGTTATAATAATAATGCACATTTACAACTAGGAGGAGTGAAATAATGAAGGCAATAATTATTTTATTACTGATATTGATACTTGTATCTACTTGTTTTTGTGAAGAAAAGTCGTTTCGAGCAGTTATCCATTGTCATGATCAAAATTCTGATGGGCTGTGTACGGAAAACGAGTTAGTTGAATTTGCAAAAAAACTTTCAGTAGGTACGTTTGTTATTACTAACCATCTTAATTGTCTTATTGGACTTTGTGACAACAAGAATCATGCTCATCTGAGTTTTGATTTTTTTAATGAGTATTTTAGGCAAAATATCGATTACGGAATTGAACTTTCCCGCGAAGTAGAAATTTTTACCAGTGAAGACAAAGTTCACATTTTATATCTTGGAATTAATAATGATGTCATGCTGGATCCAGACTTTAAAAAACTAAATTGGCAAACAAGGCAGCAGATTGTTACATATATTCACAAAAATGGTGGGATTGCGGTTTTGGCGCATCCTCACTGGTCAGAAAGTCTAAAAAGCTCAGCAGATTTTGATGTGCTGGAAATATTTAATACCAGGGGAATAACCCTAAGCAATATGTCCCACCCTTTTGCAGGCTTGGGAGATTCTCGAGATATTGAAATGTATTGCAATTATATTAAAGATTTTCTAGCAAATAAAATCCAAAAATTACCTGCAATAATTGGAGGTAGTGATTGTCATCTTGATGTAAAAGAATTGGCATATGGGAACACATATTTTATTGGCGAAAACCCAACTATTGGCGGACTATACGACTCAATTAGGTTGGGAAAAACCTATGCTATAAAACATCAATCACGAAATATAAAATCGATAAGCTTTAATTATCCGCCAAGACTATTGCCATATACTCTAGATAAAATTGAACTAAGCGCATCTTTTTCTTTTGATGAAAGCACAATTTTTACCGATAATTTGCATGTGTACCGAGATGGTAATTTGTGCCGAATAGTTAGTATTGATAGCATTAATAGCCCTCAATTTATTTTTGAAGATACGCCGGCGCCAGGTAAACATATATATTTTTATTATATACCGCATGTCCTCATAACATCACCAATTATTATAGAATATAAACCAAGGGATTTTGCTAGTAATATTGAAATAGTTTTGCCAAAAAATGGAAATTTTCAAAAGTTTCAATCAATAACTTATGGCGTAATTGATTTATTTGGAAATGGATATTGGAGCAATTTGCTTGATTATCAAGGTGGGGATTGGTATGGTGTCAGGCGTGAAAATAAAATAGTCTATTGTTCCATTAAACAGCCAACACAATATGACCAAACAAGCCTACCAAATATTCAAGTGCCGTATTCGCAAATTTACCTTAAGGATTTGTCTGATAATAGTATAAAAAGAATAAGCCAAGGCGACAGCGCTGACTTTTCTCCGTGGTTCAATGATAACGGCACAAAAATTGTTTATGAATCAGTTTCCTCGCCACTTAATGGATCTTCTGAATTAACCCAGCTTTGGTTAATGGATCTATCAAGCGGAGACAGATATCCTTTAACATCGGAGGGTGGACTTTCTCCATGCTGGAGAGATGGCCTAATCGTTTATAAGCGTCAAAGCCCAGTAAACAAATATCATACTGAGATTTGGCTTATGAATGATGATGGGAGTGACGCAAAATGTCTTGTAAAAGATGCTAAAAATTCATATTCTAGTCCTATTTTGACATTTGATTTGCAAAAAGTTCTTTTTGCAAGCGACGACGCAATATATAAAATAGATATTAATGGGCAAAATATTGCCAAAATTGCGGGCAATAAAAAATTATTTTCTCCAATTTTTTTATTAAAAGGCAACTTAATTTTATTTGCCGTAAAGGAAAATAAGGATAACAGACATTATAAAATTATTGATATAAATGGTGTTCTAATAAAAGAATATAGAATATAAATGATTTGCATATTTTCCCCTCTTGCCCGTAGGAGGGGATTTTGATACTATAAACCTGAACAAAACTATGTATCTTTAAGGAGAAACAATGATTATTTCTTATTTTGGTGATGGAAACTTTGAGCTTAAATGTAAACAGGGGAAAATTTATACTGAGCCCGCAAAGATAAACGATTTTAGCATTCCGGGCCCTGGTGAATATGAGTCTGCGGGAATTTCAATTGAATATTCGGGCGGCATATCAATATATCAGGCGGAAGGATTTAATATTGCACATCTTGGAAAAAGAAAAGAACCTTTAAGTGATAGTGAAATTGAAAAATTATCAAATTCTGATGTTCTTTTTATTCCGATTGGTGGCAAAGACATTTTTTCTGTGAAGGATGCTATGACCGCAATTTCAGAGATCGAGCCTAAAATTGTTATTCCAATGTATTTTGATGACTTACAAGAATTTTGTAATGCAAGGAAAATTCCCAATGAGCCATTGGAATCATATAAATTAGCTGAATCTGACTTATGTGCTGATGAGGCAAAAACAATAATTTTGAAATCCATAAAATGAATACTGCAAGAGCCTTGGAACAAATTGCTAAAGCCGAAAATATTCTTATTATAACTCACGAAAATCTTGATGGAGACGCATTGGGCTCTACCCTGGCATTTAAATTTGTCCTTGAAAGTCTTGGGAAAATAGTTAAAACCGTATGTGTTGACATGGTCCCAAACACTTTTAAGTTTTTGCCTGACAGTCACAAAATAGAACACGATTTCTTGTTTGGCGACCATGATGTAATTATTATTCTTGATTGCGGCGACCTTAAACGTACTGGTTTTGCGTTTAGACTTAAAGAATTTTCAAAGGCAAAAAGAAAAATAATTAATATTGATCATCACCCTAAAAACGATTTGCATCGTATCGCAAGATTTAATTTAGTAAATTATGAGGCTTGTTCTGCTTCAGAAATTGTTTATGATTTACTTCAGGAAATGAAAATAAAACTAGATCCGATTGTGGCAACTTGTTTGTTATGTGGTTTTTATACTGACACTGGGGCCTTTCAACATTCCAATGTTAATTCTAAGGTATTGCAAAATGCCGCTAATTTAATGCGACAAGGCGGGAAATTAAAACTTATTACCAGAAATATCAGTAATGGCAGATCTATTTCTGCGCTTCGATTATGGGGCGTAGTACTTTCCAGGATCCAAAACAATAGTTCTTTGGGCCTTGTAACTTCTTTTGTAACCAAGGAAGACATGCTTTTATGTGAGGCTAGCGAAAACGATTTGGCGGGCGCGGTAAATATTATAAATACAATTTCGGGAACAAACGCTTCAATATTATTTTCCGAAAGAGGAGAAGGTTTGATAAAAGCAAGCCTTAGAACTGAAAGAAATAATGTTGATTTAAGCAGGCTCGCCCAAATTTTTGGCGGCGGCGGCTTGAAAAAAGCTTCGGGTTTTACTGTTAAAGGGAAATTAATAAAAAATCAAGATAATTGGCAAATTGTAGAAATTTGAAAAGTATTTACTAGGCTCCTTTTTTCCTATACAATATAAATTGCAAATCCAAATTCCTGCCCGAGTGGTGGAACTGGTAGACACGCAGGACTTAAAATCCTGTGGCCTCAACAGCCGTGCCGGTTCGATTCCGGCCTCGGGCACCAGAATTATTAAAAGGAGTGAATATGAATGAATTAAATGAAGAATGTGAAGTAGTTCCAAGTGAAATTAAGGATTTGGCAGAGTTAAATCAGTCTGAAGCTCAAAATGAAATTGATCGAGCTGATAAAGGTTTTGTTGGCAAAACAGAAGTAAATGGAATAGAAATTTCGGTTGCATGGGACCAGGGTTATGGCGAATATACGATATTTTTTCCTGGAATTAAAGAATCTGAAAAACAAGTAGTTAGGATAAATAGAAACATAGGGGATGCACAAGAAGTTTTTGAATTTGCCAAAAGCGAAGCCGAAGCAGTTGAAGATCCAATTGACCTATATAAAAAAGTTTTTGAATTTAGTAAAAAACTCGAATAAAATTAGTATTACATTATAACTATTCAAAAAAACACCACTTCTTGGTGTTTTTTTGAAGCAAGAATCATGCAAAAAAATTTAGACCCAGGCTTGATTTATCCTAAAAAACATGCTAAAATTGCGAGTATATTAGAACTATTTACAACTAGGAGGTATAGATTTGGACACAACCTTTGAAGTGGGTAAATCAATATTACTAGAATCTGCTCTAGCAGAAGAAAGAAGAAAAAACTGCATCCTTGAGGCATTGTGCAATGAATTAAAAATGAGGCTTAAGCAAGAAGAAGAATCAAGAAAAGAAAAAGATTCATTGGCTATAGCATTTATGGAATCAATCGCACATGACATCAGAAGTAATGTTGTTTCAGTTCATCAGTTTGGAAATATTATTAAAGAGACGTTTCAAGATGGCGCGAATGAAGAGCGCGAGCTAGTACAAAATTGTGCAGTAAGAATCACAGATATTACTTCAGATGTTTTGAAAACGATTTACAAATATCTTGAACTATGGCAGGTACCCCGTATATTAGACATATAGTCTCTAAGTTTGCATAATAAACTTAGGAGGTATATGTTTAAACCTATTTCTAAAGAAATTCGTGAGCAAATCCTTACCAGAATTAAAAATGA
>Ga0172368_10008991_pt1 | contig 10069 bp, 9 predicted proteins | sample Lak11m_FD_114540 | JGI IMG/M metagenome (GOLD analysis project Ga0172368, IMG submission 114540) | Freshwater microbial communities from Kabuno Bay, South-Kivu, Congo - kab_022012_11m | ecosystem: Environmental > Aquatic > Freshwater > Lake | place: Democratic Republic of the Congo: South-Kivu...
CCAGTTTGTAGAGTTTGGTCAACATAAAATCACCTCCTTCCATAGTGGGTGATTTTATTATATTCCAAGAGCTAACGCTCTAAACGCACACACCCGCTAACGCGGGTGGTTTACCGGATTAATGAAAACCATCCCTATTAACGGGATGGTTTTTTATTGAAAGTACACCCCCACACACCAACAGCTTATGCCGGGGTATGAGAATTGTTTGTACTAATTTTTTAAAATTATTTATTTTGTGAGTTGATATACTAAATATTGTTGGTGTGGGGGTAAATTATTTTTTCTTGCCACTGATGATTTCTTCAGCCACATTTCTGGGAACTTCCGCATAATGTCCAAATTCCATAGTATAGCTGGCACGGCCTTGCGACATTGACCGGAGCTGCGTGGCGTAACCGAACATAGAAGCCAGAGGCACTTCCGCATCAATCACTTTAACTCGGGCATTGCCTTCGCCGCGGTCGCCCATTTCACGGATAATCCCGCGCTTGGAATTCAGGTCGCCGACCACATCGCCCATAAATTGTTCCGGCGTAATAACCTGCACTTTCATAATCGGTTCCAGGATAATCGGGTTGGCGCGGCGGCAAGCTTCCTTGAAAGCCATAGAACCGGCAATTTTGAAAGCGGCTTCGGATGAATCCACTTCATGGAAAGATCCGTCATAAACCGTGGCTTTGATGTCCAGCATCGGATAGCCGGCCAAGACACCGTTATCCATGGCTTCCTTAACTCCTTTGCCAATCGGCGCGATATATTCCTGCGGAATGATTCCGCCCTTGATTTCGTTGATAAATTCAAAACCTTTACCCTCTTCGTTGGGCTCAACTTTAATCCAGCAATGGCCGTATTGCCCGCGTCCGCCGGATTGCTTGATGTATTTGCCTTCAGCCTGGGCTTCTTTTTTGATAGTTTCTTTGTAAGCTACTTGCGGCTGGCCGATATTGGCCTCTACTTTAAATTCCCGCTTCATCCGGTCCACAATAATATCCAGATGGAGTTCGCCCATGCCGGCAATAATCGTCTGTCCGGTTTCTTCATCGGTGCGCACTTTAAAAGTCGGATCTTCTTCAGAAAGTTTGCGTAAAGCCACGCCCATTTTTTCCTGGTCGGCTTTGGTTTTCGGTTCAATAGCGATATGAATGACCGGCTCCGGAAAAGTAATGGATTCTAAAAGTATCGGATGCTGGGGATCGCAAAGCGTATCGCCGGTCCGAGTATTTTTCATTCCAACCAGCGCTCCAATGCCGCCGGCAAAAATTTCCGTAATTTCTTCGCGGTGATTAGCGTGCATCCGCAATATTCGCCCGACTCTTTCTTTTTCTCCTTTGGAAGAATTTAAAACATAGGAACCGGCATTTAAAATTCCGGAATAAACCCGAAAGAAAGTCAGCTGGCCCACAAAAGGATCGGTGGCAATCTTGAAAGCTAAGGCAGAAAACGGCGCGCTGTCATCATTTTTAACAGCAATTTCTTTGGTTGGGTCATCAACTTCATGGCCAATAATTGCCGGCACGTCAACCGGGGACGGCAGATAATCAACTACCGCGTCCAAAACCAACTGCACACCTTTATTTCTAAGCGCTGTTCCAACCATCACCGGATGTAGTTTCGTGGAAATAGTTCCTTTGCGGATCGCCGCTTTGATTTCATCTATGCTAATTTCTTCTCCGTTTAAATATTTTTCGGTCAGCTTGTCGTCCATTTCTGCGACTTTTTCCACCATCTTTTCCCGCCACTCTTTGGCTTTTTCTAAAAGTTCAGCCGGGATTTCTTTTTCAATTACCTTTTCGCCCCTTTCACCTTCAAATTCATAGGCTTTCATCTGAACTAAATCAACCACGCCCCGGAATTCTCCTCTTTCGCCGATTGGCAGTTGAATAGCCACGGCGTTCGGAGTCAATCGGTTATAAATACTATTCAAAGAAAAATCAAAACTGGCACCTTCCTTATCAATCTTATTGATAAAACACATGCGTGGCACGTCATATTTTTCCGCTTGGCGCCAAACCGTTTCCGATTGCGGCTCCACCCCTTCTTTGCCGTCAAAAACAACAACGCCGCCGTCTAGAACGCGCAGCGACCTTTCCACTTCCGCCGTAAAATCCACATGGCCCGGCGTGTCAATAATGTTAATCTGGCAGTCTTTCCAAAAACAAGTTGTCGCCGCCGAAGTGATGGTGATGCCGCGCTCGCGTTCCTGTTCCATCCAGTCCATCGTGGCTTCGCCTTCGTGCACTTCGCCGATCTTATGGGTAATGCCGGTATAGAACAAAATCCGCTCGGTGACCGTAGTCTTGCCGGCGTCAATATGGGCAATAATGCCGATGTTTCTATATTTATCAATTGAGTACTGACGTGACATATTTTTATTTTCCTAAATTAAATATTGTCGTTCCATAGTTTTTTATTTAAAAACTTCGAAATTAGCGAAAATACGAATAAATATTTTTCGTACTTTCGTATTTCGTATTAATTTCGTAATTCGTAAATTAGGCGAAGTGCGCAAAGGCTTTGTTGGCTTCAGCCATCCGGTGCACGTCTTCGCGTTTCTTCATGGCCGCTCCGGTCTTATTGGACGCGTCAATCAGCTCTTCTGCCATTTTCTCAGCCATTTTCTTGCCTTTTCTGGAAGACACAGCCGCTTTGATCCAGCGGATGGCCAAAGTGGTTCGGCGTTCGCCCGAAACAGGAATCGGCACCTGGTAGTTGGCGCCGCCGACCCTTTTTGATTTAAGTTCCATCAAAGGGGAGACATTTTTTAAAGCTTGTTCCAAAATATTCAGTCCGCCTTTTTTGGTTTTTTCATGGATAATATCAAAGCAATCATACATGATTTTTTCAGCGACTGATTTCTTTCCCCTTTCCATTATATTATTTACAAATTTACTCACAAGTAAATTTCCAAACTTGGCGTCCGGTTTTAAATTTTTTTTAAATATTCTTTTTCGTCTTGGCATTTTGTCTGCGAGGTACGAGCAGCAACAAAATGCACAATCCCGTACCAATTCATTTAATTAAATTATATATTAACGATTGACCAAGCCACAGTCGTTTCCGAGAATAAAACAATAAATTATCGACAGCTTCATTCGGAATTGGTGCTGGGATTGGCTATACTTTTATTCAGATTTGACCTTTTCCACTTTGGCGCCGTACTTGCTGCGGCCGCGTTTTCTTTTGGCCACTCCGGAAGTATCCAAAACTCCCCGGACCACATGATACCGCACTCCCGGCAGGTCTTTAACTCTTCCGCCCCGGATCATAACGATGGAGTGTTCCTGAAGATTATGTCCGATTCCCGGAATATAGGCGGTGACTTCCATTCCATTGGTCAGCCGTACCCTAGCGATCTTTCGGAGCGCCGAGTTTGGTTTTTTCGGAGTAGTGGTTCCGACCTTGATGCAAACCCCGCGTTTAAAAGGGCCTTCGGTTCCGATCGGCTTATTTTTAATGGTGTTAAAAACATTCTTAAAAGCGGGCGTTTTGGTTTTCTTCGCCTTGCTTTTTCTGGATCTTCTTTTTAGTTGATTGATCGTTGGCATTTGGTTGCAAAATTACGCTCTTTAAATTAAATAAAAACTGCTAGACATCACTAGCAATCTGAAATACTAGCAAAATAATTGTAAACAATATTCGAAAAACTGTCAATAAGGCTTCTGCCTCATCGTCTAGCCTACATTCGCTATGCTAAAAAATATTCCCCAAGCCAGATTTAAAACTCTTCCCAATACGTTAAGTGTAAAAGCATCTGTAATTATTATTAAAATTAAAAATATGAATCCATATTGTTCCAGCAAGGCCATGGTTTCAATTTTAATTGGAAATATGCCATAAAGTATTTTGGATCCGTCCAGTGGCGGTATAGGAATCATATTAAAAATAGCAATTAAAACATTCCAGAAAATTACTATTAGCAATAAACCAAAAATAATATTACTTACAGAGCCATATATTGAATTTGAAAAAGTATTCCAATTGTCCAATCCAACCCCCTTGCCACTAATGGCAATCCTAAAACCATTAAAAATATCTGCTCTGGCACCAGTTAATATAGGTAAAAATCTTGCTATAAATGCCGCGAATAAAGCTACTAAAAAATTCGATAACGGACCCGCAATACCAACTAAAGCTGGTCCCCATTTCTGATTTTTAAGATTATATGGATTGTATGGAACCGGCTTAGCCATGCCAAAAGCAAAACCAGTTGTTATTAACATTAAAAATGGCAAAATAATTGTCCAGTATAAATCAATATGAACAAGTGGATTGGCTGTTAATCTGCCGGCGTATTTAGCAGTTTTATCACCAAGCCATAATGCAGCTATCCCATGAAAAACCTCATGCAAAATTATTGAATACATGAGTATTATAAAATAATATACAACTAAAACCGCTTCATTTAACATATTTTTTGTTTAATTACAAATAAAATCGCTGCTCCTTGCCAAAACTTTATTCTTATGATAAACTAAATTCTGTTAATAATCAACAAAAATTCATTGCTATGAGCAAAGTATGTAAGGTCTGCGGCCGAGGAACTCAAACCGGAAATAAAAGAAGCCATTCAAATATATCCACCCGCCGAACATTCAGTATCAATCTCCAGTCAAAGAAGATCGACGGCAAGAAAGCCAAGGTTTGTTCTCGCTGTATGAAGACAGCCGCTAAAACCAAGTAAACCCACACACCAACATTCAGGCGCTGGGTTAGGTTGCCATATCATTTTCTATATTTAATCGCCTCACTTACTATTTCTTAAGATATTTGTTGGTGTGAGGGGTAAAAAAATTCCTCCCGCTTAACGGGGGGTTTTTGTATCTTCGCTTTTTCTTCTCCTTGCCGGAGAATTTTTATATTCCCATTTTTTATAGTAATCAGCGTCGATGAGCTGGCTTTGGCAATGCCGGCTGGAACATAAAAATCCACTTGGCCGCCAAAATATTTTTTAGCTGCAGTAATATTTTTAGCTGCCGGGAAAAATTCCGGATTGGCGCTCGGCGCCACCAATGGCCCGGTTTTTTGGAGCAACCGGATAAGACTTCTCTTTTTCGGCAGGCGGAAAGCAATAGACCGGGTGCCTCGATGGATATGATCCAGATTTTTTTTATTGACCGGCAGTATAATGCTAATTTTCCCCGGCCAATTTTTTCTAATTATAGCTAAACTTTTTTTATCTTCTTTGATTCCAAATAATTTCAGATCATCAAAAGAACTGATCAAAACGATCAGCGGTTTATGCAAATCTCTTTTTTTCAACTTGAAAATACGATCAACGGCTTTCTTGGAAAAAGCGCTGCCGACTAAGCCATAAATGGTATCGGTGGGAATTATTCCCACACCGCCTTCTTTGATTATTCTCGAAATCTCTAAGCTATTCAATTTATAATTATTAGTTCGTTTCATATATGTAATACAAATTAGCATATCGTATTTTTACAGGCAAATAAAACCGGAGAAAAAATTCCCGGTTTCAAAAATAACAAAATATTATTTTTTTAATTACTCAGATCCAATTGGTTAACTGTCTCCCAATCCGCCTCATTGACCACAACAATTTTATTGTCCCCGACTATATATAAATAATCATTCAGATAAAGCGCCCGCTTGGCCTGAATTTCGCTGACTGCTTTTTTAAGCGTTAGGGTATCATTATTATACGACAGGATATACCCGCCTTGGGTTCCGGGAATAAAAAATGCTTTGTGTTTTGGATCATTTAGAAAAGCATGATAATCATAAAGAACATCGGAATGATAATCAGCTAAAATATATTTTGATTTTTCAACCGGATTATCCGGCGAGGAAACATCAAATAGTGAAGCTTTCAGTTTTCCCGATTCTTCACCAATTCCTAAAATTCGGTTGTCACCGACCGGATGGAGATATCCCGAATAACCGGGAATCTTCAGTTCGCCTTTAAGCTGGGGATTTTTAGCGTCTGTCAGATCCATTACATAGAATGGATCGATTTGCCGGAAAGTGACCAAATATCCCCGATTGCCGATAAATCTGGCGGAATAAATTTTCTCCTTAAGGCCGAGATCTTTTATGGATCCGGTTTCTTGTAAATTTTTATCCAGGACATATACATCATTAGCGCTTTCTTGGGATCCGCCAAATTGGCTGAACCATCCCTCACCAACCGTTACCGCCACCCGTAAATTTCCATTATACTCATCCAGGGAATATTGGTTGAGCAGATCTCCAGGAACAACGCCGTTAGCCAAAACTCTATAATCCTCGGCATTTAATTTTATAATTCCGGTTTTTTGCAGTTCGCGTATATGATTTTTCATATAATCATTCATCTTATTTTCCGCCTCATTCTCAAATTTCATTCTTTCGTCCTGGGAAAGCGAATTGGTATATCGATTTAAAATTTGTGAAACCTCGGACATTTTGGAAGAAGCACTGATATCATACGCCTCCAGCCTGGCTAATTTATCAACATATTCCTTGGGTATCATTCCCTCATTCTCCCTAAAAAAACCTAACATAAATCCCACAAAATCTCCCTGATAAGAATAAGTAATATAAACGGCATCTTCCGACATATACACTATTGATTTCCCGGAAGAACCGACGAAAGAAGAGGATGCGGTTGTTTCACCGGATCTTGGATTTATGGTTAAGGCGTTATAAGTGACATCGACCGGAGTATTTGCTTCCGGGTGATAAACACGTTCACAGGAGATAGAAACAACACTGGATTGATTATCGCGCCAAACAGTCATTGGCATAATGGGACAAGGATGGATGTCATTAATATTGCTTCTTGAAACCAAATATATTTTATCTTTATAAAGTCTGGTGCTGACAATATTGCTTTCCTTAAGTTCTATCTTCCATTTTTCTTGAGGATTTTTCGGATCGCTGACGTCATAGCCGTAAATCCAGGGTTCGGCAAAAACTACCAGCATATTGCCGGACAGAATCAAATTGCCTCTTTTATCAATTTTATTAATAACCGATAAGCTGGCTGGCGGGAAAGCTTTGATGATTTGGAGCTTGGGTTCGATGCGTTGTGGCGGAGGCATTGATTCAACGCTTTTTCCGGTCGTATTCATGACCGGAGCTTCAGACCAGACCTGGGGAGAATAATAATAATTTCCCGAGTAATAGATTTCCTTGCCGTCTGTTTTCAGAATATCCGGTTCATCGATGCCAAGTACCTGAATATTGGTTCCGGAAACTCTGGCAGGGGATTTTGATGAAAAATCGCCACCCATTCCGGTCATGGAAGGCAAAGCAAGTCCCATTGGCGCATTGAATGAACTCGGGCCAGCCTCTTCCCAGGCCATCGATCTGCCGCTAAGACCACCTGAAAAATTAGACTCGGAGCCGGCATTGTCCAAGAGATAGCTTTTAAAATCCTGCTCCGATGAAAAATTCTTTATTCCTGACTTAAAAACTTTGCTGCCGGGAATTATTTTGGAAATTATTGGATTTTCCGCTATTGGAATAAAAAAACCAGGCACCAACCTGGAAATAAACATAAAGACAAACACCAGGACTGTTGTAGTCATAATAACAGTCAGCGCAATTAGGCTTTTTTTATTCATAGATATTTTTTATTTTATTATTCCAAAATTCCGTCCAAGTTAACATCATAAATTATCTGGTCTTGGACCAGGCGATAATTGGTAATTTCTTCCGCCTTGAACCAATGGACAATTTCCATCTCCGCTTCTTCCACTGAGCCGGAAGCATGAATTAAATTCCTGACTGCCCGGTTATCTCCGTCACTCATCTGATAAGAATCCAGAACGAAATCGCCACGGATAGTGCCAATATCTGAAGTTAACGGCTCGGTGCCACCGGTAATTTTGCGCACGATTTTCACGGCGTGGGCTCCTTGCCAAATCATGGCGATGACCGGCCCGGAAGTCATATATTTTTTCAGATTTTCCAAAATCTTGGCCGTAATTTCCAGGGGATCCATTGATGGCGGCGTCAATCCTTTATCTTGATATCCTTTAATGGTCTTCTCGCCGGTTATTCTTCTCCAGTTGGGATCAAGTGTATAATGTTTTTCGATTTGTTCAACGGTCGGAACCAGTAATTTAAGCGCTATTAATTTCAATCCGATTCCTTCGTAACGCTTGATGATTTCTCCGACAAGCGTGCGCTGGATGCCATCCGGTTTAATAATTACTAACGTTCTTTCTTTGCTTGGATGTTGTTCCATAATTTTTTCTTATGACTTACTGAACTTTAATTTACCACAAAAAAAATCAATTAGCAATCAGGATGCATTTTTCTTCTGGTTTTGGGCAGCTATAACGGATATCCCCCATTTCATCCGTACGCAAAATATTGATATTTTTTTCTTTGAGCCGATTAAGAACCTCTTCTGTCGGATGGCCGTATTTGTTGTTTTTGGCTACGGAAATGACGGCGTCGCGCGGGCTGACATTATTTAAAAATTCCACGCTAGTTGAATATTTTGATCCATGATGGGCCACTTTCAGAACCTCCGTTTTTATATCCGAAAATTTATTTTCTGCTTCACTGGGTAAATCGCCGGTGAAAAGAAAACTATTATCTCCAAAATTTAATTCAGTCACCACGCTGGCCGAATTGGTATCTTTCGCCGTTCCTGTTTCAGCCAGAATTATTTTTAAAACAGCTTCGTCAGTTATTTTTATTTCCGTTCCGGCTTCGGCAGTGAAACTTTCAATTTTTTTAGAATCTATTATTTCTTTGAATTTTTTATAAAGTTCCGTGTCGCTTTCGCCTTTAGACTCTACCACTTCGCCGATCTGGTAGTTGCGCATCACATCCAATAACCCTTGGATATGGTCCTGGTCCGGATGAGTTTCAATCACTACTTCAATTTTCCGATCCCAAAAAGGAATATATTTTCCCAGTTTTTCCATAATTCTGGAACCGCTCGGCCCGCCATCGATCAAAATCTGTTTATCACCTTGGCTGATAAGTATCGCATCCCCCTGCCCGACATCCAGAAAATTAATCGTCAAATCTTTCCGCGCCGAAAAATAACTGATAGCGTTGAATATACAAGCGACTACCAATAATATAAACAAAACTAAATATATTAATTTTCTATACCTCATTTCCATTTCTCTTTGTCATATAAAATACTACAATTTCTTGCATATGCAAGATTCTGTAGTATTATATTTTTGAATATTTTTATTTGCTAGTTAAGGCGGAATTGAATTTTTATCGGTTTATCGTCTTCTATTTCTGAAGCTGTTATAATTTTCATTTCGTTTTTAGTGAGGCCAAAGAACTGCCGCAGTAAACTTATTTCTTCATAGAAATCATACGGATGCACCCAAACACTTTTTTGCAGCTGAAATAAACCTAGCTCTTTTATTTTACCACGTAAGGCTTCCCGTTTGATGTTTTTCTTATTTTCTATGTCGAAGATCAAAATCCTCCATTTTCTGTCCCATTTTTTTGGCTTTTTGATTTCTAAATCGTCAATTTGATATTTGCCCGCTTTCTTTTTGCCTTCCGGAGTCAGGGAAATGTAAATCTGTCCGTGCCTGTTTTCAAAATTGATCAAATCATTTTTTCTCAAGCGATAAAAAATATCATAAATTTTTTTCTTATCTTTTTTATTTTTTAATTTATAGCTTATGTATTTTATAAGCTTGGGTAAAACTTTATAGCCAAACCGCGGATCAGTCGCCGCGATAGCAATCCCGCCAGCGATTAAAATACCTTTTAAAATATTCTTGGTTATATTTCTTTTCACAATTGGATCAGCCATATTTCTAAAATTATAAATCTATTTTTTACTTTCCCTCACTTCAAATTATACTACAGATTATTGCATATGCAAGAATCTGTAGTATGGTAACTATACTAGTAATATTGCAAGGATTAAATAAGAAGCAGGTGGTCGGTTATTTTTTACTATCCGCGGAAAAGAAAAAAGCATCTATTGATTATAAGATGCTTTTTTTCTAAATGAAGCTCCTCTCGGCAAGCCGCGAGGTATTAGTCGAAAAGCCTTAGTTGGTCTTTATGCAACTGATTGTATTCCTCTGGCTTACCTTGATTTTTTACATATTGTTGGACTACTGTTTCA
>Ga0172368_10008997_pt1 | contig 10065 bp, 7 predicted proteins | sample Lak11m_FD_114540 | JGI IMG/M metagenome (GOLD analysis project Ga0172368, IMG submission 114540) | Freshwater microbial communities from Kabuno Bay, South-Kivu, Congo - kab_022012_11m | ecosystem: Environmental > Aquatic > Freshwater > Lake | place: Democratic Republic of the Congo: South-Kivu...
AATTAGCCAATGATGAAACCCGCTCCCTGGAAAGGATTGTGCTCTGGCATTTAAGGCCGGGATACCTGGCGGATAACGGCAGGCCCACTGAACGGGCAATCTTCCGTTATTTCCGCGATACCGGAAATGATGCCCTGGCAGTGCTTTTATTGTCGCTGGCTGACCAGCGCGCAACCAAAGGGCCGCTGACAACGGCGCTTTCACGGGTAAGGCATGAGAAAACAGTTAAGGCTTTAATCCGCAGGCTTTTAAATCAGAATAAGGAAAAGAAACCCGTGCCATTTTTAAACGGCAATGATGTTATGCGTAAATTTAAACTTGCTCCCGGCCCCCTGATCGGAAAGGTGCTCTTTGGCCTTGAGGAGGCACAGGCCATTGGCAAGGTCAAAAACAAAGAAGAGGCTTTTAGATTAGCCGCTGCCATAATTAAGCGAAAGAAATGAAGAAGTTCATTATAATCGCCTCACTCCTGGTTTTAATAGTCTTCTGCGGCCTGATATATTTGAATAAATTTTTCTTGCCCAAGAAAATAAAATCAATTATTGTCTCAACCCTGGCCCAGCAAACCCGTAAGGATGTCAGCCTGGGGTCTTTAGAGTTTAATATATTTAAAGGCCTGGTTTTGCGCGACCTGGTCATTGCCGATGGCCAGAAGGTAATTTTAAGCACCAGGGAAGCAAGCTGCGCGGTTTTTATCTTGCCCATAATTAAAAAACAGATTATTGTCCCCAGCATAAATTTAAAAGCGCCGTATATTTTCCTGGAGCGCCTGAAGGATGGCTCCTTTAACCTCCAGGATATTTTTGCCTCCCGGCCCGCAGTGGTAAAGGTACCTGATTCCAAAGAACCTAAAACAAAAAAACCCGAGTTCAGCGTATCAGTCTATAAAATAAATATTTATTCCGGAGTTATTGTCTTTCAGGATGATACCCTGGCCGTCCAATTTAAAAAAGAAATAAGGAATATCCAGCTTAGCCTGGGGCTGGCTTTGCCTGCGGCGCTTAAGTTTAATTTTAAAGGGGAGATCCCCAATAATCCGCCCACCTTTGTTTATGGCTGGGGAGAATACAAGCTTTTGAATCAGGAGATGGCTGCCAATTTATCGGTAAATAATTTATTGCCCCGGGATTTTGAGCCTTATTACAGCAGTTTCGGGATTAATCTGCTTTCGGGCTCAGCTGACGGCAAGGTAAAGTTGAGCCTTAAGGATAAGCTTCTATATATTGAAGGCGGCCTCAAGGCTGCCAAGCTGGTTTTGGCAAAAAATAAAGTTAAGGCCAGCCTGAATTTGGCCTTAGAAAGCAAGGTCAATTATAACCTGCAGGCAAAAAAGTTTTCTTTTGACGGCGCTTGCGACATTCAGAATGCCGATATATCCGGCTTGGATTTCTTCGGAGAGTTGAAGAACTTTTACGGCAAGGTTGTTTTTAATGAACGTTCCCTGGTAGCGCAGGGGCTAAAGGCGGAGATTTTGGGTATGCCGTTTGAGGTGAACCTGGGGATCAAGGATTTCAGCACCCTGGCGTTAAACATAAACACTAGTTTAAGTTTAAGCTTCCTGCCGGCTATCGCAAAAGAGAAATTTAATTTTACGCAAGTAAGCTCCGCGCTGGGCAAAGCGGATTTATTTATAAAACTGCATCCTGATGGAAAAGGCGGCTGGGTGGTGCAGGGCAAGGCGGATATTGCCGGCGCGGGATTTAAATTAGCAAAGCAGGATGCGCCGGTTGAGAATATTTCTGCTACCCTTGAATTCAGCCAGCAGGGTTTTAGCTGGTCAAATACAAAATTTAGATACCAGGATATGGATTATGAAAGCAGTGGCGAGTTGTCTGGTTTTTCCGCCCCTGATATAAGACTGCAGTTATCCTCCCGCGATTTGTCCTTAGTCAGCGTTTTTAATATCGCGGGTAAGAAAATTAAAATTACCCAACTCAAGGGCAAGTACCTTGATTCGCAGTTTCTAATCAGTGGGAATATTGATAATTCCGGGCCTGCCCAGCCGCAGGTAGATGTAAGCGGCAAGCTTAACCTGGAGCTGGGGGATTTAAGCAAAATGCTGGATAAGAAGTACCCTGCCATAAAAAACCTGCAGCCAAAGGGCCAATTGGAAACGCAATTTACTTTGGCCGGCCCGGTTTATGATTTTAAGAATTGCTTGATCCAGGCGAGAAGTTCCAGCAAAAACCTTTCTTTATATGGGTTAAACGCCCATAATTTCCAGCTTGATTACCTGCAAGAACAAAAAATAGCCAGGGTAGTTTCAATGCAATTTTCTTTTTATGACGGGTTAATTAACGCGGTTGCCTCGTTTAATCTTGATAGTGTTAATCTGCCATATCATATAGAGCTTAAGGCAGACGGAGTCAGGCTGGAGAAATTAAAAATGGATACATTATCTAAAAATAAAAACATCTCCGGGGTATTGCAGGTGGAAGCTAAGCTAAATGGTTTCTCCGGAGATTTAAACAAGTTAAGTGGAGCAGGCAGTTTCTCTGTTAAAGAGGGGAGGCTCTGGGAATTGAATCTACTCCAGGGGATGGGCAAGCTGTTGTTTGCCAAGGACCTGGGCAGTATTGAGCTTTCAGAATGCGCCTGCGCTTTCCTGGTGCAGAATAGTTCAGTTTATACGGACAACTTGAAATTAAAAAGCAATGTTGCCGAGCTTTCGGGCCCGTTAAAAATCGGCTTTAACGGTTCGCTGGATGGCGCCCTGGAAGTGGATATCCTAAGCGAGATGGTCCCTTTAAGCGGCACGCTAAAAGATGTTACTACCGCGATCATGGGCGACGTAGGCAAATTCGGCGTAATTAAATTAAGCGGCACGCTCCATGAGCCAAAATATGGCTTTAAGCCGGCGGTAGCCAACATTATCAAAGGGCTCACCGATGTATTTTTTGGTAAAAAGCCATAATAATCCTTGAAGGTGTTTGGTGCAAATGCAAAAATTAAAACCAATATTATTTATATTATTTATCGGCCTATTCGGACAAACCCATTGTTTGGCTGCGGCTGCGCAAAAAACTTCTGTACCGGTAAACCCGGAATACCGTCAGGAGCTCGGCCATGTTGTAGTTATTAAAGAGGATGATTTGCCTTTTGAACTGGATACATACGCGCGTTACATGCCTTCCCGGGGCGCCCATGCACAATCGGGGAAAGTGGCAATTACAGAATCGGCCTCCGAACTTAGTTATGATGCGAAACTCTTTGGAGAATTACCGGTTGAATTTGCTATTGGTTCCAGGTATATCGGGATAGATAATACCACCAGCGTAAATCTTCCTTCGCGGTTAACCCAGATATCATTCGGCGCCGAGACTATCCTGCCGTTCTTTTTTGATAAAACTTATTTTACCGTGGGGCTTGCGCCGTCATTTTACTCCGATAACTGGAATGTTAACTCTTCGTCTTTCCGCATACCACAGCGCTATTTTCTTATTTATCAGCCGGATCAAAAATGGACTTTTGTCTGCGGCGTAGGGGTGTTCCCGGATTTTGAAGACGTAGTTTGCCCGATTTTAGGTTTTATCTATAAGCCTAACGAGAGGCTTACTTTTAATATCACCCCCAGCAAGCCGGAGATTACTTATGGCCTGAACGACAGGCTGACCCTGCTTCTTGAGGCGGATATGTCGGGGGATGAATTTGAGGTGACCAAAGACAATCTTAAAAATGTGGTGCTTGAGTATAATGAAATGCATTTAGGCACAGGGGTTAAGTACCAGGTTAATAAAAATATCCAAAGCTCAATTTCCGGCGGTTTTATTTTTAACCGCTCTATTAAATATAAGGATGATGATTTAGGCAAGGTAAGCCTTAAGAATGGCTTGTATACTGAATTGCGCGTAAATATATCAATATGAGTGCCAATAGGGTATTAAAAACCATGAAATTAATCAAGAGCCAGATTAACGATTGCGTTATCCCTTCGGTTACCCAGGTCTCCGCCGGGGGGAATCCTTATCAGGTTTTAATTTCCTGCATACTTTCCCTGCGCACAAAGGACAAGACTACAATTCAGGCCAGCCAGAGGTTGTTTAAGATTGCGGATAGGCCTGAAAATATGGTAAAATTAACTGTTGCCAGGATCCAGAAATTAATCTACCCGGTAGGATTTTATCGTAATAAGAGCAGGATAATCTTAGATTTAAGCAGAAAATTATTAAAAGATTATTCCGGCAAGGTGCCGGATTGCCTGGATGCGCTTCTGGGTTTAAAGGGGGTAGGTAGAAAGACAGCCAACCTAGTTTTAGGTTTAGGTTTTGGGGTCCCGGCGATCTGCGTGGATACGCACGTGCACAGGATTACAAACCGGTTAGGCTGGGTAAAGACAGGCAATCCCGGGGAAACAGAGTTTGCCCTGCAGAAAATTATCCCCAGGGGCAAGTGGATTGAATTAAATACTCTTTTGGTAACTTTTGGCCAGAACTTTTGCCTTCCGGTTTCGCCATTTTGCAGCAAATGTAAAGTTTATGGATTTTGTAAAAGACGGGGCGTGATTAAATCGCGTTAACCAAGCAAGGAGAAAAAATGCCTTTTAATAAAATTATTCTTGACGAAAAAGATATCCCTAAGCAATGGTACAATTTAGCCGCGGATTTGCCCGGTCCGTTACATGCGCCTTTAGGCCCGGATGGCCAGGCGCTTAAACCTGCGATGCTGGCTAAGGTTTTTCCGATGAATATAATTGAGCAGGAGATTTCAACCAGGCGCTGGATTGATATTCCTGAAGAGGTGTTGGAGATCCTTTCTTTATGGAGGCCCGCTCCGTTGCGCCGCGCCCTGGCTCTGGAAAAGTACTTGAAAACCCCGGCGCGTATTTATTATAAGGATGAAAGTGTCAGTCCGGCGGGAAGCCATAAGCCGAATACTGCCGTGGCCCAGGCCTGGTATAATAAAAAGTTCGGGATCAAGCGGTTAACTACGGAGACCGGCGCGGGGCAGTGGGGCAGCGCCATTGCTTTTGCCTGTAATTTAATCGGCCTGGAATGCAAGGTTTATATGGTGCGTATCAGCTTTGACCAGAAACCTATGCGTAAGACGATGATGCAGGTCTGGGGGGCAAAGTGCGTTGCCAGCCCCAGCCATGATACGGCTGCCGGAAGGGAAATTCTGAAAAAGATGCCGCATACCCCGGGCAGCCTCGGTATTGCTATCAGCGAGGCGGTAGAAGACGCGCTTTCCGATAAAAGCGGGAATTCACGTTATTCTCTGGGCAGTGTTTTAAATCATGTTTTATTGCACCAGACGATCATCGGCCTTGAAGCTAAGAAACAATTAAAATTAGCCGGAGAAGAAATCCCGGATGTGGTTATTGGCTGCGTAGGAGGCGGAAGCAATTTCGCCGGGATCTCCTTTCCCTTTGTCTGCGATAAAATACACGGCAAGAAAATTGAGATTATTCCGGTTGAGCCTACGGCCTGTCCGACTTTGACCAAGGGGCCGTTTACTTATGATTTCGGGGATACCGCCGGGCTTACGCCGTTATTAGCCATGTATACTTTGGGGCATGGTTTTGTGCCTGAGCCGATTCATGCCGGAGGCCTGCGTTATCATGGTATGGCGCCTTTAGTCAGCCAGGCGGCAGTCAAGGGGCTGGTTAAGCCCCGCTCATACGATCAGATTAAGTGTTATGAATCGGCGATGATCTGGGCAAAAACCGAAGGGGCGATCTGCGCCCCTGAAACCAGCCATGCTATTGCCTGCGCCATTGATGAAGCCAGGAAAGCCAAAAAAGAAGGAAAGCAAAAAGTAATCCTGTTTTGTTATAGCGGACACGGCCTGATGGATTTAGCCGGGTATGGCAAGTTTTTATCCGGCAAGCTTACAAAATACGCGCTGCCTAAGAATAAACTGCGAAAATCTTTGGAATCTATTAAAGGGCTGCCTAAGATTGAGCCCCTTAGGCAAAACTCTGGGCGAAAGTAAAAATGCCAGGAATCCATATAAACAGTAAATACGTTTTTATTGCCGCCGGGGTATCTTTTTTGATTTTATCAAACTTTAAATCTCCGGCAGGCGCAGATACCCTTTATTTAAAAAACGGCCGCAGTATTGAAGGGTTGATTAAAAAAGAGAATGCGGATGAGGTTGATCTGGAGATAAGTTTTGGCTCAATGAAATTTTCTAAAAAGCAGATTGAGCGCATAGTCAGGTCTTCTCCCGGGGATGCCGAGTTAATCAAGCAGGAATGGGCTGATGAAAAAATAAAGGTTCAGGAGAGGGCCAAAGAAGCGGAGCTAAGAAGGGAGTACGAGCCAAAACAGGTAAGTATGGATAAGCAAAGCGGCCACGTAGTAGTGGTAACTACCTTGAACAATAAGGTTAAGGCCAATCTTATCCTGGATACCGGCGCTTCTTTAATAATATTGTCAAATAAAATAGCCGGTAGTCTGGGCATAGATGCCAACGACGCCAATGCCAAGCCTGTAGAGCTGATAATGGCAGACGGCCGGAAAACAGAGGCAAAGATGGTAACTTTAGAGAGTGTTAGTGTCCAGGATTCTGAAATCAAGAATATTGATGCAGCGGTATTGCCTGAAAAAGATAGCGCGGCTGTCCCTGAAGATGGATTACTGGGCATGTCTTTCTTAAAGAAATTCAATTTTAAAATTGACCAGAAAAATGACAAGTTAATATTGGAGAAATTGTAAATGAAAACTTACACCGGTTACCTTTATTTTAATACCGAAAGAAAACAGGAGTTTATCAATATCACGGATCAGGTAGAAGAGGCCTTGCGTAAGAGCGGGATCAAGGAAGGGTTGTGCCTGGTTAACCCCATGCATATTACCGCCAGCGTATTTATTAATGATGATGAGAGCGGGCTGCATAAAGATTTTTCAATCTGGCTTGAGAAACTGGCGCCGTTCGGCAAGGACAGGTATCAGCATAATTTAACCGGCGAGGACAACGGGGACGCGCATTTAAAACGCACGATCATGGGCAGGGAAGTGGTGGTGGCAGTAACCCAGGGAAAACTGGATTTTGGGCCATGGGAGCAGATCTTTTACGGTGAGTTTGACGGCCAGCGCAAAAAACGAGTCCTGGTAAAAATAATCGGCGAATAATTAAATGAGCAAGGTATCTATATTTAACCTGATAACTTTTTTGGCGGCATTCCTTTTGTTTCAGATTGAGTTAATTATCGCCAAGATGCTGCTTCCTGATTTCGGCGGGAGTTATCTGGTCTGGGGCGCTTGCGTGGTGTTTTTCCAGGCAGTGCTGTTTTTGGGTTATCTTTACGCGTATATCATCCTTAAGAAAGTGGGGATAAAACGTTATAGGCCTTTCCACTTAGTTTTGTTTTTATTGCCGTTATTATGTTTTCCCGGCAGAGGCATGCCGGAGATTAACCCGGCCAATTTGAGCATACCTTTGGTGCTGAATGTTTTCTGGCACCTGATCCTGGCCATCGGCCCGGTTTTCTTCGTCCTTTCTACAACCAGCATAATATTACAGTCATGGTTAGCGAATTCGGATTCAGCGGGGAAGGAGAATCCTTACGCACTTTATGCCCTGTCCAACCTGGGTTCTTTTGCAGCTTTGGTTACCTATCCTTTTTTGTTTGAGGCATTTTTTGATTTAAGCCAGCAACTTTTAATCTGGAGATTATTTTATTTTCTGCTTGTGGGGTTGAATGTTATCGCGATATTCGCGGTTAAGGCTGGACACGAGGGCAGGCCAGCCAAGATCTGGAGCATGGACGGCATATCCCGGCAGGATTGCCTGCGCTGGTTTCTTTTTAGCGCCGCCGGAGTGATTATGTTCCTTTCCGTGACCAATATCTTTACTTATGAGATTGCTCCAATACCCTTGTTATGGGTAGTGCCTTTATGTATTTATCTTTCCTCTTTTGTTTTGAATTTCAAGCGAAACCCATGGAGCCCCGCCTGGGTCTCTGACAAGTTCTACCTGACTTTTGCCTGGAGCATAGTCATGTTCTTCATGACTACTATGAGGATACTGCCTTTTATCCTGGAGCTGGTTATTTATTGCTTGTTTTTATTCCATTGCTGCATGTTTGCTCAGCGGTATTTATACAGGACAAAGCCGTCCGATGCGGCCGGATTACCTATGTTTTATTTGATTATATCTGCCGGTGGTTTTATCGGCGGCATCCTGACTACCTGGCTCATGCCGCTTATTTCAGTTTCAATCTCCGAATATCTATTAGGCCTTGGTGTTATCGCGCTGGCTCTGACCATCGGCACTAAGCGGCAGGCCCTGGGCCTAACGAACATGTTTTTTATTATTTATATTTGCATCATGCTTATGCTGTGGCCGGTAGCATTCACAAGTTATAATGTTTTCGGCTTAATTATAATCTTTTTGTATTTTAAGGCCTGCTACCATTCTTTAATAAAATATCCGCGCGCGCTTTTCTTTAGTATATTTATGGTATTATTCATATCGCCGTTCATCGAGCATCTATGGACCAGCAATAACTATGTTTACCGGCATCGTAATTATTACGGGGTATACAAAGTTTATTATGAGAATTCAAAATATGTGCTTATGCACGGGACAACTATACATGGCGCTCAGTTTAAAGATAAGCTGAGAGAGGTTCAGCCGTTGACATATTATCATCGGGATACTCCCGTGGGGGAGCTGTTAGGCCCTTCGGGTATGCGTTTTAACCGTATCGGCTTGATCGGCCTGGGTACGGGCGCGCTTGCTTCTTATGGCAGACCAGGACAGGAGATAGATTATTTTGAGATTGATTCTGATGTCTATCCTATCGCACGCAACCTGTTCAGCCATCTTAAACATTCCGCGGCAAAGATTAATTTCATTTCCGGCGATGCCAGGCTCACTATAAGCCGGACAGCCCTGAAGCGTTACGACATTTTGATTGTGGATGCCTTTAGCGGGGATTCTATTCCTGTGCACCTCTTAACTACTGAAGCCATAAATGAATACAGGAGGCACCTGGCTGATAATGGTATAATACTATTCCACCTTTCAAACAGGTACCTTGATTTTATCCCTGTTTTGTTCAGTAACGCGAATTACTTAAATGCCAACGCTTGTTATAAAAACAACCGCGCGAAAAACGAGGTGATGCTTTTTTCTTCCAGCTGGTTTGCCTTTACCTGGGATATCAGGGCTTATTATAAGTTAGTCAGCGAATTTAAATGGATTAATTACGATTGGCGTAAAAGTAAACTTGTAAGGCCCTGGACTGATGAATACTCAAACGAGCTTTCTATTATAAGGCTGGATAATTTCTTTGATCAGGTTAGATATTTTAAACCATTTTACTGGCAGGGATAAAAGATGAAAATAAAAAATACGGAAATCAAGGTGTTGCTCGGGGATATCACTGAATTAAGGGTGGATGCTATTGTGAATGCCGCCAATAACAAGCTTTTGATGGGCGGTGGCGTTGCCGGGGTGATCAGGAGAAAAGGCGGCAAGGTCATTGAGGAGGAGGCGTTAAAGAAGGCTCCGATAGAGATTGGAGGGGCGGTGGCTACTTCGGCCGGAGAGTTAGCCGTCAAATATGTGATTCACGCGGCAACTATGGGCATGAATTTCAAAACAGATGAAATAATGATCCGTAACGCCTGTAGAAATTCCCTGAAGCTGGCTTCAGAGTTAAAGATTAACTCAATTGTTTTCCCGGCCCTGGGTTGTGGCACGGGAGGCTTTCCGCTTTTAGCTTCCGCCAAGATCATGGCGCAGGAGGTATTGAAACACCTGCGCGAACAAGAAACCCCTTTAAAAGAAATTAACTTTTGCCTTTATGACCAGGAGGCCTTTGCGGTTTTTAATAAAGGGGTATTAGGGTATTTAGAGTATGTGACCACAAAATTATCTTCCGGCCCGTTTGTTACGGTGGATGCGATCATTGAGATGTCTGGAGGGATTGTAATTATCCAGCGCAGTAACCCGCCTTTTGGCTGGGCCCTGCCGGGAGGATTTGTTGATTACGGGGAGAGCCTGGAGGATGCGGTAAAAAGGGAGGCAAAAGAAGAAACAAATTTAGATTTGACCGAAATAAAACAATTTCATACTTATTCAAATCCGCAGCGCGACCCGAGGTTTCATACTATC
>Ga0172368_10009005_pt1 | contig 10058 bp, 8 predicted proteins | sample Lak11m_FD_114540 | JGI IMG/M metagenome (GOLD analysis project Ga0172368, IMG submission 114540) | Freshwater microbial communities from Kabuno Bay, South-Kivu, Congo - kab_022012_11m | ecosystem: Environmental > Aquatic > Freshwater > Lake | place: Democratic Republic of the Congo: South-Kivu...
CGAGTTTCCATCAGATTCAGTGGGATGCGGCCCTCAATTCCAAGGGCACTCATAACGGCTTCGATTACAACTTGCAGCGTGATGGTTCCTGGACATACCAGGCTGTTCAGTGGGATGCAAACCAGAACGGCTATTCCTATAATGCGACATCGACAGGCGCATACGCCTATCATGCGGAGCAATGGGCTAACGGCATGGGGTATTCCTATGCTTCCAACTCCGATAACCAGTGGACGTACCATGTCATTGAGAATGGCGACGCCGCCGGAGATGTCCGAGAATTTGATGGAGATTCCAGCGGCTACTATGACTTTACCTATACGTGGGCGAATGGCTCCTCTTGGAATGACAGCTCCGCCTACCATCCTTTCCTGGTTTCCGACCAGTCGAGTCACCCTGAACAAATCACAAAAGTGGACGACCGGCTCTTCTTTACTGCGTATGATGGCACTCATTGGCAGGAGTTGTGGGTGAGCAACGGCACCACCTCGGGAACCGTATTTGTGAAAGACATCTGGGCGGGGGATTCGGGAAGCAAAATATCGTCCATGACCAATGTGAACGGCACACTGTTCTTCGCTGCCGATGATGGTATCCATGGCAAGGAGCTGTGGAGGAGCGATGGAAGCGAAGGTGGCACGGTCATGGTCAAGGATATTTTTCTAGGGGCTGTAGGCAGTGCGCCGGAGAATCTTGTCAATGTGAACGGTACGCTCTATTTTGCGGCCATCGACGATACGCATGGCTGGGAGTTGTGGAAAAGCGATGGCACTGAAGGCGGTACGGTCATGGTGAAAGACATCAATCCAGGATCGGATCCATCTTATCCGCAATACTTAATTAATTTTGGGGGGACCCTTTATTTTTCGGCATGCAGCCCTACAGTAGGTTGTGAGTTGATGAAGAGCGACGGAACCGCTGAGGGTACGATGACGGTGGCCATCATCGACCCGAGTGATCAAAATGCTGGACCAGGGCAACTGACCATCTCGAACGGCGCCTTGTATTTTGTTTATCACAGTTGGGATCTTGGTACTGAGCTGTATAAGAGCGACGGTACTGAATCAGGAACAGTATTGGTCAAGGATATTCGCCCGGGGTTGGATTGGAGTGATCCAACCTATCTCACCGACGTGAACAATACCCTGTTTTTTGTTGCAAATGATGGAGTTCACGGAGCTGAACTGTGGAAGAGTAACGGGACCGATGCCGGAACGGTCATGGTGAAGGATTTGGCGCTCAGTGGAGGTAGTGGTATTCGAGACTTGCAGAATGTGAATGGCGCGCTTTTTTTCACCGCTGACATAGGGGAAGGAAGGGAGCTGTACAAAAGCAATGGAACGGCTGAGGGGACAGGGATGGTCAAAGATATTTACGAATTCCCTAACAGCGGCAGCGACCCTTTGTGGCTAACTAATGTAGATGGGACCCTTTATTTCAACGCATATGAATCTACGCACGGCAGGGAATTATGGAGGAGCAGTGGTACTGATGAAGCCGGCACGTTCATGGTAAATGATCTCGTGCCCGGAACGTTTAGTAGTTCGCCTCAATACCTCACCTACATGAACGGGACCCTGTATTTCAGCGCTTTTTATGACACACAGTTTTCGCTTTGGGGCCTTCGCATTCATGGACAGATCATGTAAATCCGTTTCTTTCTCGCTGAGAACAGCGTAGGAGGGAATCATTTTTTCGGCATGTGACAAGGATAGCATGATAAACGGCATGACAGAATGGGAGCACGTGGAAGAAGGATTTGCGGCAAGAGCGTTTAGAGTATGTCGTGTTACATCTTATAGTATGTCTCAAGAGTTCTGTCGGAATCGAAAACTGTTTGCGTTGACTGTCATGGCCGTTCAAGTGGCCTCTAGTATGCTGGCCCTTTACCGTATTCACGCTTTAGGTCATGCCTTGTCATGCCCGATTTGAACGGGAATCCATGCCTGTCATGGATTCCCGTTTTTAGGTGAATGACAGATTAACTCGGGCATGCATTTCGCGTTTGTTTTCGAGACCCGTTATATATACCAGACCCTGACCAGTTTCATGTGCAGCGACATGCCGACGCCACGCGCGAAGGCCCTTGACGGACTGTATCAGACAGGTAGTGGAGGTTCCGAAGGTTTCTATACGGCTTGACAGCAAAGCTCACTTGCCGTAGCCTATATGTCCATGGGTCGTCGGTGGATCGATGGCCTATCTTTCCCGTTGGGAGCGTAGTGTCCACCATCGACAGCCTTGCATGGGACTGCAGACTCTGAGGTCGCCCCGCCAAGGATGAAGAACTCCTCGTGACAAGCCCCTGTGTTGAAACAACGCAGATAGCGAGGTTGCCATGAAAGACAAGAAGCAATTCAGGGAGATGACCATCACCGGTATCGTTTCAGACACGAGAAATATGCAACCAGTGGTTGTCTTGAAGGAAAAAACGGGGGAACGGGAGCTATACATCTGGATAGGCCCCGTAGAAGCAATGGCTTTACAAAGGGCTTTGACCAAAGAGGTTTTTCAGCGTCCACTCACCCATGAACTCCTAAGAACTATCATGGAGAAGACCGGTGTTACTCTGGAACATATCGAAATAGATGACCTTAGGGACCACACGTACTATGCGACAATTTACCTCAAAGACGCCCATTCACAGCTCGTGACCGTCGATGCGAGGCCGTCGGATTCCCTGGTGTTGGCAACGTGGACTGGCGTTCCAATTTACGTTAGCGAGGGTGTCATTGAGGGTATGACCCAGACGGAACAAGGGGAAGGAACTCGACAGAAAATTATCTTCACCCAGCAAGATGTAGAAGGCACTGACGAAGAGCTGACCAAAATATTAGAGCGTATCAATCCGGACGACCTAGGAAACGCGTGATATCACAGTTCCTTTCGGATTGTTACTAGCGTTTTTCCAACTACTCATTTCGGCCCTCGCCGTCATATTATACGAGGAAGCAACAACACGCGATCGATGTTTGACACACCTATGTGGTTCCTCGTGACCTTGTTCCCATTACCCCTTCATCCATGCCGACGATTCTCTGATCCCGATGGTACAGAAAAAGAGGGTGTCCATGACTGAGCAAAGGCCCACTCCCGTGAGATCAGATGGGCCTTTTAGGCTCTTGAAATATTTCATATTGTCTGGTTTTGTGGTGATTGCGATAGTAACGGTGGTTCTTGCGGGATTCCTCTACACCCGTAGTGTTGATACTCTCGTGAAAAGCGCGGAAAATTATGCTCGACTACTTGCTGAGAATCTCAATTACAATATATTCATAGGCTTTTATTCGCCGCTCAAAGCACGCGGCGTTCCCATGGACTTAAAGAAGTGGGATCAATTCGGTGCCTTGGATTCTCTCATCAAAGATTTCACTTACGGTCTCAAGATTCAGCGGATAAAAATTGTCGATCGGCAGCGCAAGATCGTGTACAGCACGGAGTATGATCTTATAGGCAAGTATGAGCCGGAAGATTCTCCGTTGGAGGAAGTTTTTTCGGGTAAGAGCGTTACGCGGGTACGGCAGCAAGAAGTGATAGAGAGCTCCTGGCAAAGCAGTTTTCTGGCGGATACGTATTATCCACTACGGGAATGGACAGGAAACTATTGGATGTTGGGGGTAATATACGGGGTTATCGAGATCACGCAAGACGTTACGGACCAATACAGAGTAGTTCAAAGGTCCATAGTCGTAATAATGGTCGTTGCCGTTGGTTTGATGGTTTTCCTCTTTGTCATGCTCACCTTAATCGTGAGACGGGGAGAGAGAATCCTTCTCGAACGAGCTAAGAGGCAAAAACTACTAGAAGAGCAACTTCAGCAGTCTGAAAAGCTTGCTTCCATAGGTCAAATGGTTGCGATCCTTGCACATGAAATTCGAAATCCTCTCGGAATCATTAAGTCGTCAGCAGAAGTCCTTGTGAAAAAAGAGAATCCTGATCAATACAGGATTAAGAAACTTTGCGAAGTCATTGTGGAAGAGGCTACCCGGTTGAGCAATGTTCTATCAGATTTCCTGGAATTTGCACGTCCAAAGCTACCTCAACTAAGACCAACAAGCATGCATGATCTATTGCAGAGGGTACAAAGGAACCTCGAACATGAACTCAAAGCCCGTGACATTACCTGGACTATAGAACACCCTGATAGTTACGACCTTATATTTTCAGCGGATCCAGACCTCTTATATCAGGCCTTCCTTAACATTGCCATCAACGCGTTTGCAGCCATGGAGAGCGGGGGTGCCATGAAGGTGTCTATGGGGGCAGATGCAGACACCATCTGGGTTGATTTTCTTGACTCCGGTAGAGGCATCAAAGAAGAACACCTTGGGAAAATATTTACGCCGTTCTTCACCACTCATCAAATGGGGACGGGGTTGGGGCTTTCTGTGGTTCATAACATCGTCACGGCGCACGGGGGCCAGGTTGAAGTCACGAGCGAATACGGGAATTGGACGCGATTCCGTGTTCTCTTGCCTAGGGCTGGGGCGTCCATGCAGGTTCAAGAACAGCGGGTGACAGCATGACTACGGTGCTTGTGGTGGACGATGAAAGAAATTACTTGATAGTCCTCGAGGACTTGCTGTCCGAAGAAGGATATGATGTACTGACAGCCTCGTCCGCTACTGAGGCATTGGAAATTATTAAGAAAACTCCAGTTCATACAGTGTTATCTGATATCAAAATGCCAGGCATGGATGGAGTGGAGCTTCTAGACGAGATTCGAAACCTCGACAACGATCTACCCGTGATACTCATGACAGCCTTCGCAGAAGTCGATCAGGCCGTGGAGGCTATGAAAAAGGGGGCGTTAGACCACATCCAAAAGCCGTTTGATAACGAGGACATCAAGAAAGCAGTACGTCGGGGAGTTGAGAAACGGCTGTTGCTTCAGAATATCAGGTACCTAAAGACTGAACTTGGAGCCCTGTGGGGCAATATAGTAGGCAAGTCCAAGGCCATGGAACGAGTCTTCACCATAATGAAGAAGGTCGCAGATACGCCTACAACAGTCTTGATTTGTGGAGAATCTGGAACAGGTAAAGAGCTTATTGCAAGGGGGTTGCATAAATCATCAGGCCGCGCCAATGCCCCTTTTATATCCATCAACTGTGCAGCGGTTCCGGAAACCCTCCTCGAGTCAGAACTTTTCGGCTATGAAAAAGGCGCTTTCACCGGGGCATCTACTCTAAAACAAGGAAAGTTCGAGGTTGCAGACAAGGGAACCCTGTTTCTAGACGAGGTTGGAGAAATGTCCCTCGCTCTTCAGGTGAAACTGCTGAGAGTTCTCCAAGAGCAAGAATTTCAGCGAGTGGGGGGTAACAAAGACATAAGAGTTGATGTAAGGGTCATCGCTGCAACTAATAAGGATTTGAAAGAAGAGGTTGAAGCTGGACGATTTAGGGCAGATTTGTATTTTCGGCTGAATGTGGTTCAGATCACGGCGCCGTCCCTGAGGGAACGAAAAGAAGACATCCCATTATTGGTAGCCCATTTCCTCAAAAAACTCGAAGGAAAACTGGGGCGCTCTGTCCGTGAAGTGGATCCTGCGGCCATGAGCTGCTTTTACAGACATGTATGGCCAGGCAACATCAGGGAATTAGAAAATGTGTTGGAAAGAGCCGTTGTTTTGTGTAAGGGGGCGACCATAACTGTCGATGATCTGCCAATTGAAATGAGAGTATCTTCTGTTATTGACCAGGGTGTGGAAGAACTTATCTCATGGGACAAAGGTTTGGCCGCTACGCTCGACAGTATAGAGGAGAGAATCATCAGACTCGCGCTGAGAAGGTCTGATAATATCCAGGCTCAGGCAGCAAAGCTGCTGGGAGTTTCAAGAAGCAACCTGCAATATAAGATGAAAAAGTATGGGATGCTTTCTTAGAGGAGAGACACGCTGAGTTCAATATGAGGAAACCTCTTAACCAATGCTTATGGGAGGACAATAGTTTTTGCACAACCGTGGTGAACAGACAGGGCGAAGTCCTCGTTTTATTGACAGTAATATTGATTTACATTATACGTGACCACGCCTGCAGTGAGGTGGCTTGAGCTATGCAATCCTCTGGAGGAGACGGAACCAAACCATGCTGAAAACATGTGGAAGCACGGCAGGGATACTGTGGCTTATCGGGATGCTGGTCCTCCCTGCACAGGCCCAGTACTATTATGATAGTTATCAACAGGGGAACGTCGATGCCCGTCAACGCCGTTCCATGATGCAGTCATATTACTATGGGAATCAGGATGGCGTGTGGCAACAGCCGGGACCCGGCGTGGACCCCCGTATCCAGTATGAAGACCACGATGCCGAGGGTATCCTGCGGGACCAGATGGCCAGGCAAGCCAGTCAACAATACCAACACCCGTCTCAGAGCATGTACGATAATCCCTACGTTCGGGCGTACGATGAAGATTCCGTGAAACAGGTTATGTCAGAGGCCAGGAATGTGGCATCTCTAATTAAGAATAAGAACGGAAAGACTTTCATCGTAATCGATAAACGGAATTTCCAATTTTATTTGTGCGATAGCCAAAGCAGGTTGTTGCGGATAGGTCCTGTGGCCGTAGGGAAAGGGAAAACAGAGGTCGGCTCTTTCGAAACTCCAACCGGCATTTTTCCCATAAAGGCAAAGATTCCCGTGGATGACTGGGTCAGACCCGACTGGTACTTTATAGAAGAGGGCGAGCCTATACCCAAGAGATGGGAGGACAGAAGGGTTCCAGGATTCTTTCGGTACAAACTTGTGTTTGACGGTAGCCGATACATCCATTACGCTGAAGCTACCGGAGGAAGACTCACACACGGCTGCCTTGGCCTAGACTGGCATGACGCAGAAGCTGTGTTTCATACCCTGGAGGTTGGTTCGTACTGTATTATAGTTGACCAGCCTTTTTTATCACGACTGGCAAGGGGTGAGTTCCCGGTGCAGAGGGCCGAGACTAAACAGGTCCGCACTGAAGCGGCCCCGCCCACAGTGGTCTCTAAGCCATCATCAGCAGAGAGAGCTCAGACAAGAGCAGCAAACAACCGACAGATTGCAGATAGAATTTTCCGAAATTTGTGGTAAAATAGATTTAGTACAATATGCAATAATGTGGTTGATTAGTCTTCATGCTGTCGGGAAAAGATGTAATGGCTCGATTAGGAAATTGGATCCTCTTGTTTGTCGCGTGTCTATCGCTTTTTCTATGCTCTTCATGTCTCACCACGACCCTGCCCAAGAGCGTTGCAGTTGAAGGAGCTACCACATCGGGGCCCAAAACCGCGGACAACGCCAAGGATGCCAAGGAAAAAAGTCTTTTAGACAAGTGGGAACTCCAGTACCAGGTTAACGACAAGGGTGTGCAAGAAAAGCCTAGAGAATCGACCCGAACGCTCATCGAGTTTTTTGAAGACGGCAAGGTATTTTTTGATAGGAGCGACAAGGACAAAGCAGATGCCCGAAAGAGCCGTAAGGGCCGCTTTACTGTCGCAAACAATGAAATAAGCATCACTGATGACGCTGGCAACACCGTTAAGTGGCCCTATCAGGTGTCCGGAGATACCCTCGTGCTTGTGATGCCTGAAGTCCAGAAGAAATTCTATTGGCGAAGGATCAGATAGTCTGGTCGTACTTTGATAAGCCTCCGGTCTCTTCCAATAATAGCCACGCCCCGGTCCGCGGGATGTGATTAACGAAATGGCATAAACTTTAATAGCCCTTCTATTATATGGCTCCTAGGGTCAACAAAATCTGGATCATCCTTGTAATACTCGCTTTGACGTGTGTAGTGTCGTTGAGTCCCGAGTCAAGTTCATGTTTCGGGGCCGAGGAATCGGAACTCCTGCGATACGAAGTTACATGGAACGGAAACAGAGCCGGCCATGGAGATATCACTACTAGGAAAGGCTCAGATAAAATCAGCGTGGTAGCCCAGGCCGTTTCTGATGAGCCACTTAAGAAGCTGCTTGAAATATGGAGCAGGGTTCAGGCCACCTTTTCCCCGAAGACCTTTCAGCCCAAAACGTACCAATTCGTTTTGAAGTCTAATCTGCTTCGTCAGGAGATGGTAGATCTACTTTTCGACAACGAGAATAACGTGGTACAAGTCAGGAAGCAGTCCGGTGAAGAGAGAGAATCAAAATCGGAAAACGCTAAAGGTCTTTACGATCCCGTCACGGCCGTGTTTCTACTTAGGTCCCAAAGAGATTTACATAAGCCTCTATTCGTGGACATCTTTGACGGAAAGGACAAAGCCCGTCTTTATGTTTATCCCGCAGGCGACGAAAATGTTAGGACAAAAGTGGGATCCCATAAGGCCCTCTGCTTGCACCTAAAGCTTGTTAAGCTCGGTGGCGACAAGAGAGAACTCGCCACCGGCAAGCTATGGATTTCTGACGATCCCCATCGACTCCCCCTATTACTGACCTCTTCTCCTATTCTGGGGACCATTAGGTTCGAATTGGTGCAGGCCCAGTTATGACTGTGGAACAAACACTGAATTTTCAAGATGGCATCGTCGGCGATATCCTAATAACAATTCTCAAGATAGACCCCTTTACATTCGTTGTGGGGGGAGCGGTCAGGGACAACTTCCTCGGCAAAACTCGTAATAATGACCTTGATCTCGTCATGGCGATGAAGGGTTGTGAGGTGGCCGAAAGAATTGTGTCAATTTTTAGTGACGGCATTACCCACGTGCCTCTGGACAAGGATACAGGGACATCGCGAATCGTTGTCTGGAAGGACGCCTTTTTCTCTATCGATGTATGCACCTTTCAAGGCGCTGATATCCATGAGGATCTGGCTCGTAGGGACTTCACAATCAACGCAATGGCTGTCCCACTTCGAGATTTTTTGGATTCAAGATTCGTTGATGTAATTGACCCCACTGGGGGTCTATCCGATCTGTCCCAGGCGATTATAAGGGCGTGCTCTACGCGCTGTTTCATCGATGATCCTCTGCGAATCTTGCGGGCCTACCGTTTTGCCGCTTTGCTCGGTTTCGACATTTCAGCCGAGACAAGAGCGCTGATGAAGGAGAGTATTCCGAAACTTTCTGCCGTCTCGGCGGAAAGGCTCAGAGAAGAGCTCTTCTTCATATTATGCGAAGAAAACAGCTCTCACACTGTTGACATGATCCAAGCGGATGGTGTCCTCGACGCCCTTTTCCCTGAAATCATTCCTTCACGGGGATTCGAACAAAACGACTATCATCATCTAGACGTGTTCAACCATGCTCTCGAAACATTACGATGCCTTGAAACGGTATTCACCAATTTGCCGGCAGCCCTTGATCCGTTTGGAGATCGCATCGAGGAATATTTGAACAGGGAAGTGGTGAAAGGCAGACCACGGAGAGCGCTGCTGAAACTCGGAGCACTCTTCCATGATTTGGGGAAACCCTCTTCCTTAACGATCGACCCATCCGGCAGACGAAGGTTTTCAGGCCACGAGGTGGCTTCGGAGCATTTAGTCAAGCAGATTGCCTCTCGGTTACGCTTGTCTCGTAAGGAACAAAAGATCCTGTGTCAATGGGTGAGGGGACACATGAGGGGGACGCTCTTGTCCATGTTGCCTCTCCCTCAAAAGGGGACAAAACGGCTATGCCGAGAGTTCGGCGACGATATAATAGGTCTTTTGCTCTTGATCATCTCGGACAGGGCAGCCACCAGAGGTCCCCGAGCCAACAAGTCAGAAGGGCACGCAATAGAACTGGGGGCAGGACAAGTCTTGGAATCTTACTTTCAGCGCATAGAGGCACCCGTGCAATTGTTTGTCGATGGGCATGACTTGATAAACTTTTTTGGTATGAGCCAAGGGCCGGAGATAGGCAGAATCCTCCGAGTTGTGAGAGAATTACAAGAGGACGGCATCCTCAGAAACCGAGAGGAAGCGCTCGCAAAGGTACATACACTGCTCCATCGCTGACCTCGAAGTCCCGGTCATGGCCGCTTGCGGACAAGTCTATGAGGGTTCGATAGCAATTGTCATTGGAGTCGGTCGAAGTGTTTTGCCACATATTGTCCATGAGATACCTTTTCTTAAAGTCTTAATCTGAACAATTTGAGTCTC